>Ga0256838_1000013_pt1 | contig 161948 bp, 191 predicted proteins | sample 4571419metaG_FD_185978 | JGI IMG/M metagenome (GOLD analysis project Ga0256838, IMG submission 185978) | Hydrothermal vent microbial communities from Guaymas Basin, Mexico - 4571-419 | ecosystem: Environmental > Aquatic > Marine > Hydrothermal vents | place: Mexico: Guaymas Basin | collected... | reverse complement strand
CAGCTACCTTTGAATCCATTGTGGCATGTTGCTGAATCTTATCTATCCATTTAGGTACTAGATCCTTTGGTAAACTGTTAACAATGGAATCTATTACTGCATCAGCAGCTATATTGTAAATGATTCTGTATCGATTGTCAAGTCTAATTGTTTGCATTCTTCTTGGATGAAGAAGAATCATATGAAGAAATTCATGTATGAATGTATAAAGAAATTCAGCATCATCTTTTCTGTGTTTATCTGCAATTGTAATAATCTTACCATCTGTCCAACTTGTAATATCATCTTTGAATTGGACAGGAACCACCCATAAACCTGATGTCCTTAAAATCCTATAAGCTAAGGTTTTAACTGTCTTTAAATCCATAATCATTCCCCCAAGAAAGAAGCTAAGAAGGGCCTTTTAAGGCCCTTCTTGTTAAAGGTTTGAAATAGAAACCATTTCTTCCGTATACTTTTTAAGGTACTCTCTAACATCAGGTGTAGATCTCATAGCTACAATATGTAGTTTTCCAAAGAGTTTCCTTGACTTGAAGATTTGGTAAACAAACAAGTTATAAAAGTTACCTTCTTCTGAATCAGGATCTACTTGCTGTGATACATAATCTACAATGGCTTTAACAGATTCTTTATCACCTTTGTTTACTGCATCTGCAAAATGTAATGCAATAGCGGCTAGATGTGCATAAACATCTCTTGGAGAATTTTCTTTGATAGTTTGAATATCAACATTTAGGAGATCACGTAGAGGTCTTGCAAGAATCTTCCAATATTCGACAAACTTACCTCCTGCATCATATCCCACAATAGCAGGTGCAAACTTATGCATCTGTTCATTTTCCATGATGTATCTTGATAACCTTTCCCATGAACGAGGATTGTGATACATTTCTGTGTAAGGTGGATCTGTATGATAAAGATAATCTGGAAATGCTTTTAGGAATGCGATGATTGATACATGGAAAACATCAGGTTTTTGTGTCATATATTCAATGAATGTATCAACTGTTGGTTTGTATTCAACCGCCATTGAAAATCTAGACATAATAGGAGATTGTACTTCTGTAGCAGATGCTGTTTGTAGATTGAAGTTACCAGCTACTATTATCTTGATTGGTTTGTCTAGTGTATAGTTGTGGAAAACTCTTGATGTAAGGAACCTGTAAAGATAAGATTGAATCATAGGTGGAACAAGATGAAAATCATCAAGGAATAACACATCATACTTTCCTGTCTCAAGCTCTTTGAACCACCATGTCTTAGTAAATTCTGTGATGTCTGAGTGTAGTTTAGGAAGACCAGCTGCTGTCTCTCCCTCTTCATAAAGCCTGACTTCAAGTAGATTCAACCCAAGCTTTTCACAAACTTGATAGGTGATTTCAGACTTTCCAATTCCAGGAGCACCTGAGATAAGTAGGTTTTCTGTGGACTTCATAGGTAATACACTTTCAAGAAACTTAGCTAGGTTTGTGATTTCCATTAGCTGCATGTTTACACCTCCGTTTTTAGTGTGATGAAACATTCTAGTTTATCTAAAATTGACCTAAGTGCTGAAAGCACCAGGAAAAGAGGAGATGGATACTCAACGTTAATGTATTCCTTAACATATCTTACACCAGATTTGCCCTTTGCATCCATATACCTTTCCTCATACGATCCGTTTTCGCTGTATTTCCATACTATTTCAACAAAAAGGATTATAGATGATTCGTAGAGAAAGTCTACAATCTCATCTAAAACACAAGTCTCAATATCCGGAATTTCTGGATCATTCTTTCTCATCTTCATAATTTCTTGTTGCAACATCCTTACAATTTCATCCTTACTTGCTTTAATCGGTAGTGTCCTAACGTACGTACTACATGAGAAACTATCAATGTACATCATCGCTTTTATCCTTCCTTGGATTTCTCAAGTTTTCTTGCCCATTTTCTCACTTTTCTATTAAAGATATTAGCAATAACATCATCAGAAATCTTTTCATGTTTTTTGATTGCTTCAATCAAATCAATAGTTACGAGTAACACGTCAAGAGCTTCTTCCATAACAGCACTTGGATCTTCTTCAAGTTGTCTAACAGAAGAACCACTTTTGTTTGAAGCATTGATTTTAGCAAGCCAGATGGCAGCTAATTCACCAACCTCTTCTTGGAGTTTCAGAATTTTGTTGATGACTAGATTTGTAGCATCTCCATCCACACATTGCTTGAAGAGGTTCCAGTCAATCTTCTGTAAGTACTCCATACAACACCTCCTTTTTTTTTTGCTTGTTTTTAAGCTGAAACTTGAGTATGTACGAGTTGAAAACATGGCATCTTATGCTCCACTACATAGCAAAATGCACGAATTATCTGATAAAGTAACTCATCATCTGATTTACATGCATTAAATTTACCATTCAGTGAAAAGAAGAAATCTACATCAGATGATTCATCCAGATAACCAAGCCTTTCAAGTGTGAAGACAATCACAGACGATTCAAATAAGAAATCAGCTATTTGTCGTATAAGCATTGCAGCTCGTTCCCTATCATCGACATCAAGAGCCATATAATCATCTAGTTTGTGTCTAACTTCTAATTCAATCCAATGCTTGCTCTTGTTGATTGGAGAAGTTTTCAAGAAAACCTTAAACGAGTAAACCTCAATGTAACGCATTTTAGACCTCGACGTACAATTGATGTATGTAACTTATACATCAAGATCTACACCACCAAACTATATTATAACGAACCAAAACAAAATAGCAAATATATCACTTCTACCAGTTTAATATAAATGAACAATGAAAGCAAAGGGAGTATGGTCACTTATTGGCCATACTCCCCGAATGGTTATTTTGCACTCACGATGGCTGTAGCTAATCCTGGTTTTAAACTATTTTGAACTACAGTTTCAATTGTCAATATGTTATCCATCATAAGCAAATTACTAAGGAACTCTTCTGTTAGCAATGTACGAATAAGATAACCATCCAGCTCCAGTACTGGATTATGCTCAAAGTAATGCATATTTTTGAAAATAACTACAGGAATTTCATTGTAGCCGTTTTCATAACATTGTAGCAGCTTATAAGGAATTTCATATGGTGAATAACAACATGCATGAAAAACATCACTAAGAAACTTTTCTGTATGCTCACGAACCTTAGGAATATCTAGATCAAAAAGCATTGGGTTAGACGAACGTTGGATACCAGTAGCAATTCCTACATATTGCTTAAATCCTCCAATATACATTGTGTCAAGTTCTTGGAGCCTGAGGATTTCTTTTATGTTATCCTCAGATGTAAACCATTTATGAGCATCATGGTAAACATCTTCAAACTCATTACAAATTTCAAAATTGGCACGAATTTGTTGTAGAGCATGTATGTCTAATCTAGCAAGGAAATTATAGAATGTGTCATCCATAGCTGGTGAGCAAAACGTAACTTTTTCGTAACCGTTAAGAAATATGCTTCTTATTGTTTTGAAAGTAAGATGCTCTAAGACTCTTGGAAGAATCATATGATTTGAATATTTTGGTCGAGCTTCATTGAGGTCACAAGCTCTCACATATAACTCTCGTCCATAAATGCGGTAAACTTCAATAGGCTCATCCTCGTTTTTCAAGATTGTTGGTTCATCAGACAGACTTTTAAGGTATCGTTTTTCAGCTTCTGTTACACCCCAAACTTCATATGATTTACTAGTATCATACATAGCAAGTATAGGAAGTTGTAGTACGTATGTTGTGAGGTTTGCTATATTCATCATACCTCCTTTCGAGTTTCATTCTTTGCAAAATATAGTACGATATAACGGGTGGGCAACCAACAAAGCTAAAATGGTTACCCACCCTTGAATCTTATGCAAATGGAACCTCTATGTATGACAGATCAATGTTGTTTACTTCATCAATACTTCTAGCATTTAAGATTTTCTGCTCTAATTCATCTACCTTTGCACGTACTGAATCCTTCCAAACAATTCTTTTTACAATCTCTAGTAGCTTGTCTACTAATTCTATTGCTTCATTGATGATATTCATATTGACACCTTTGGTGAATAGTAAGTGTCTATCAACTACTAGTTCTTCCGGTATGACCTGTTTATTCCCATCAGAATCTTCGTATTCTCTGTTAATATTAGCAACGATTATGCTTCCATCCTTCAATTCATATGTGTATAACGGAAATCCATTCTCATCTGTTTGAATATAACCAGCTTTTACGCCATACTTAACAAGCTCCATGTACGACGTTGTATGACCAGCCATAACATTGTAGATTGATTTTCTTATGTCATCAGCTGTCACTACATTATCAAACATAGCAATTAACTTGATTACAATAGTTTCCTTATCAGATAAATCATTACTTTGTTTCCATAATGGATAATGGGATATGATGTATTCATAAGCTTTCTGTTTTAACTCATTGATTTTCTGTTGTTTTATCTCTTCAAGTTTTTCTTTTTCAGTTTTGACTCTCCATCGTTTTAATGATTCATCAAACACTAGTTCATCATTCCATTTACATTCTAACTCTTGCCATTCTTCTTTGTATTTTCTGATATGTTTGATGCCGTTTTCATCTATGTAAAATTTTCGTAGATTCAAATCTGCTATGTCAAAGATTTTTCCAGTTTCTTCATCGTATCTAGCTCTCACTATCAGATTACCATTTTCGTCGTATACTAAATCATTCTCAGTTATGTAAGTCATGTTGGTTCTCCGTTTATGTTAATTCACAAGATACAAACATAATTGATGTTGAGTTTGTAGAGATTGTTGATGTGACTGTAGATGTATTAACAATGAAATCATAGAAATAAAGCTGATAACTTGAGTGAGTGATAGATGACCATGAATCGCTATAGCTACTCACCCTGTAAAACGAACCATCATATGGAGAAATGTTTACACCACCACATCCTCTATCTGTCAGATCATATGATTGCAATAGACCTATGAAGCTAGCTTTGTTATCTATATTACCTATGAAAAACTCGTATCCAAAACTTGTAAATGCAACTGATTCAAATCCTTCTTTGAAACTAAACTTGTTATTCAATCTGAAAATATTCCAATGATCATCTTGGTTAGTTGTATATTGATCAAAGAGAAGCCTATCAGTATTACCCTGTACTATTGGCCTATTCTTTAACAGTGAATAAGAAGCTACGATCCAATTCTGATTGTCAGGCTTATTTTCTGTACCATCCCATGCATAAATCAAGAATTTTCCAGTAAAAGCATCACATGTGAGGGCTACATACTTTCCATACATAGTACGATAACTTGTAAACGTATTATGATGCCCAATAATCTTAAACACACCATCTGGTGAATTTCTATAACCTATAGGTTCTAAAGTTCCATCGAGTTTAATCCTTACTCGTGCTTCATCTCTATTCATGTAATACAATAATGATCTTGAAACAACTTCAAAGTTATCACCTGAAACTACCAACTTAGCATTAGCGAAATCCATAAACCTTCTGTGCGAGTCTGAATATTTATCACCAGTTCTATTGTATTCTACTTTCTTTGCTACAATTAGATTTAAGTTGTCATCAAATAAGACATATCTACCCCAATGTACGTCATCTGAATTGACAAACAATGAGTATAGGTTGTTATCATTAACAATACAATGGGCATAATCGAAATCATGTGTTATTGCTTTAACAATATTACCATCTAAATCTGTCTTGATTATTCTTGTTTCATTTGAAGTATTCTTCCCTATTAGGACTAAGTAGTTATTTGCATAACCAGCAGATTCAACATTAAAATCTGGAATTTCAAATTGCTTATGAATGTTTCCACTAATATCAATTGTGCCAACCCAAACCTTGTTTTGCTTAGTATATTGTACTACATAAACAAACAATGAATTATCAACGGTTTTTGCATAAACAGATTCTGTATCGCTATCTGGAAACTGAAAGACTCTCTCTTTAACAACTAGAATTGTCTTAGTCTGTTTTTCAGTTGCTGATCTTCCATCTGCATCTGTAACTGTGAATGTAAAATCTACTGTATATGTAGTTGATTTCTTAGGAAATGAAACATCCCATTCACCAGGTGTTGTTTCTGTTATAGTAATTGTTGGGTCACTTGCTGTTAATGTATATGTTAAAGCTGTAGCTTCAGGATCAATTGCTGTCATTTTTGCATGATATGTATTTCCTGCAACAAGTATTTCTGAACTCCATTCGATTTTCTGAATTACAGGTGGATAGTTTTCAACAACATTTATGGTTACAGATTCTGATGGTGATTTGTTATTTAAGTCATCTGTAGCATAGCATAGTATTGTATACTTATCACCTTCTTTTGCAGAAGCAGGAACTACAAACAACAATGTATCACCTTCTTTTGTTGTCCCATCTGGTAAGACCCAATGATATGTAATGTTTGGTGAGTCTGGTGAGTGAGACCCAGAAGCTGTTAATGTTACTGTATCACCAGGTTTTGCATAATTGCTTGATGCTTTAACCGTAGGTTTAGAGACTTTTAGCAACTCAGCCTCAACTGGAGCAAGTGAACCTGAATTAACTAAAACTTCTATTTTACTTTTTTCAAAGTTACAAGCTTTCTTGACAATGTAGATTTTATTTGAAGTTTTGTCAACAATCAAATCACCAGGATAAACATAGCTATTATCAGCTAATTCAGTGGATTTAACTTTTACATTTTGGCCATTGAAATCATAACTAGTCTTGATGTTTGGCATTCCTCACCTTCCTCGTTTAGGTTAGTTCGATGTACTGAATTATAACGTCAAGTGTATCACCTGATGTCAAATCTGGGCACTCAACAGTTATCACATTTTCAGGACCAAGAAATATGTTGCTCAGATAAACACCATCTTTTGTTACCATTTTATTGTATAAGAATGCAGCTTTGTCTGACGATGGGGATTCCTTGAAATATAGATTTACGGTTTTCATTCCAGCATTATTTGGAAATAGTATTGATAGACTCTTGATTACTGTATCATTTGTTGCTTTGAATACTTCTGTTTCTGCACTTGAAGTAACTTTGACAACTTTTAAGTTAAACATACTTTCATTACCTCTTCTCAAAATTTCTTATGAGCTATTCAGAAATCATGTTCAATAAAAAAGAGAGGGGCAGAATGCCCCTCCGATAATCATTTCAATGGAAAAACAAACATACCTTCTTTAGGAGCACCTACCCAAATCTTAATGTTTGGATTATTAGCTAAAGCTTTCGCTTGTTCTTTCATAACTTCAATTCTTTTAAGCTCAATGAGTTGAGGAGTTAAGGACTTAGCAATCATTTGGTTAGCCTTTGCTTGAGCTTCTGCTTTCATAAGTAATGCATCAGCTTCAGCTTTTGCTTGAAGTTTCTTAGATTCCGCTAAACCTTTTGCTCTTTCGATTCTTTCTTGAGCTTCAGCTTGAGCTGCTATAACCTTCTTAAGTTTCTCAGTCTCAGCCTGAATCTTCTCGGCTTGCTGTTGCCTTTGAGCTATGACAATCATCTGTTTCATCTTTTGTGCTTCTAATGATGCTTTCTGAACCTCTTGTATCTTCTCCATAACAGATTGAGGAAGTGTGATTTTCCTCATGTTAACTCCAATAACTTCAACCCATCCATTGGAGTTTTTCAAAATCTCTTTTTGAATCCTTGATATGATTGCTTGTTCGATTTCAGATCTATGAGATGGAATTTCTTCTGCTGCATATTTACCAATGACATCTCTAACCGCTGATCTTACAACAGGGTTAATAAGTTTTTCCTCCCAATTCTCACCCCATTTAGCATACATCTCTGCAGCAAATTCTGGTTTTAGTTTATATTGCACAGTCAACTCAACAGATACAGGAAGACCTCTTGAATCTCTTACGACTATATCTGGTAGATAGATTACACCATTATCCTTTTCACCATGCATACCTTTCTTATATGTGATAGCATGCACATGAGTATCAACGATGATTACATCTGTTGTGAAAGGATTGACAAAGTGAAGTCCTGGCTGTAATTCTTTTTCTTCGTATTTTCCAAAGATAGATTTGATGCCAACAGAACCAGTCTCAATTCTAACGATACTAGATGCTACTAGAATGAAAATTATGAGAGAAATTATACCTGTAACTACAAAAACTCCAACTTTCTTCTTGTTGATGTTCTCTACGTTCATATTCCCTCCATTGGTGGAAGCGTTTCATTTTGTAATGTAGTTGTATACAATTATATGGTTAGGTTACTATGATGGTAAACACAAAGATTTATTGAATGCATACAACACCTTCATCCTTCACCTGAAATAACGATCATTCTCGTCATAACATCGCTCTTAGTGATCCGATTTCTAAGCGCTCTATTCTCTTATTGTACGCTTTAAGCCGATTATAGGAGATCAATGGGGGGGAGATTGACTTCCCCCCCAGATAATCCTTCAAATCTTTGAAAGCTATCTAAAAGTTTATTGTAAAGTTAACGTTTTTCGAGAGTTCCATCTTCCAAGATAAGAGTTAGTGACCAGTTTTAAAGTCTGATCCAACATACTACTTAGAATTCACCATCATCTCTTCTTTAACGGAAGTCAAACACAACTTTTGGAATAGTGAATCCAGATTCTTGTAGTAGATTTTCAAGTTGATCGCAGAACCAGTAACCATTAGTTAGCCACATTTCTGGTGCACTATCCATACTTTCAAACCATTCTTCTGGAAAGTAATCTCGAATATCAAGCACACCATCACATCCTGCAATTGTGCAATGTGGTGGATTTCCGTACATATTTTCAAATGCAAAAGTTACTGTTGTGGATGGTTCCAAGATTCTCTTAAGTTTCTCAATGATTACAGGTGTGATTTGCTTGACAGTTTCATCATTTTTAAACTCGTCGCTCATCCACTTGTGATTGAGTATGTTTTTGCTAAATGCATCAAACTTCTCTTTGTCAAACTTACCAGAATAAATGATACAAGCAACATAGCTTGAGCTGTTAGTTACGAATCCAACAGAGCAACTCCTCATGGTTCTACCTCCTTTTTCTTTAGTTTTGTGGGGAAAAGGGAGGGATTCTTGACCCTCCCTGTTGCTATTGAAACTCTTATTCTTCTAAACTTTCGTAAACAGCTTTTATGGCTGCTACATAATCACAATCTGATTCATCATAAACTTTCTCATATATGTCATGCAACTCTTTAGATTCCAATGGGGAATTACACTTCTTACAGATGAATTCTATGCTTCCAACTCCAGATATATCAGGTTCGCAAAATTCCTCTACTTCCACAACCTTACCATCCTTGTATCCAAATGCTTTAGAGTAAATAGGAATACCTAACACAAAATCAACGTTTACAAATAACGTATCTTTTGTTATGGGTGTACCACATTTAGGGCATACAAGTTTCATATTCATCTCCTTGCTACTTGTATAATTCATCAGCAGCTTTCTGAATAACATCTTTGTTGTTTTTGAAAGCAGACATCATAGGATTGCTTGATTCTAATGCTCTCTTAACAAACTCGTTTTTGGAATACTTAGCTTTCAGTTGAGTCTTACTTGGTGCTAAAGACCCATTGTGGCATCCTGCACATTGAGTTTGCCATACACTAGCATAAGATGGTGCGCTTAAGAGACACCCTAGAAGTACCACGAGAAGTACTTTTCTCATGATGATCCTCCTTGTTTATTAGTTTACACTAGTCTTTTAGACCCATTCATACACATCATTTCTTCTTAAAGCATCTTCAATGGTGATGCGTTCTCTACCAACAATCAAACCATCATCTCGTACATAGATTTGATGTGGACCTGGTTCATATCCTTTAGAAGATGCAAATTTAGTAACTGGTTTATCATCAACTTGAACTAGTTTGTATACAATAGAGAGTGGTTTAAAGTTTGATACAACTTGTGAACCTATAGCTGCACCATAAACGTATCTTTCAAGATTCTCTTTATCGATAAGTAAAGCATACTGTTTAAGTTTCTCGTAATTGAGGTCACCTGAGATAATACATTTGATATCTAGCTTATAGTTTTGGGAAAGTTGTGCTATGAATTTAATGTTGCCTATTACATCTCCTGAATCAATCCTTACAATAAAACCTTTAATATTTGGTTTATATGTTGCAATATGTTTTGCAACATTTTCAACAACTTTTATGAAATTGTGAGCATCTGGAAGGATTACATTCGTTAGTCTATTCTCAAGAAGATGAACCCATATCTGAGTTTCTTTCTCAATAAGTTTGTCGATTTCTGTGCTATTAGATTCAATAACAGATGCATATTGGATGAATGCATGTGGAAGTGTTCCAATAATCTTATCTGGGTACTTGCTAAAAAGATTCATATTAGAAGATGTAAGACCAAATCTAATTGCTAATTCTGCAAATCTATCAGCTGAATCAATACTTGGTGCTCTCCTGAATCCAAAATCTGATATTCTTTTGAATATATCCATAATCATATCATCTTGTATGATCTCAAGTAATCTTGTTTGATAGATGATTTCTCGTTGTACGACATTCAATAAAGCTGATTCAAATATGATAGGATCTAGACCTTCTCCTATAACTCTTACTAATGGACATCTTGGTTCTACATCTACAATTTCTGGGAGATTTGGATCATCTCCAAGCATTTGAATTTTCTTGATTCTTAGATTCTTATCACTATGAAAGTCTAAGACTTGCTTTATAGTTTTTCTTACAATTTCATTAAAGAGTTTTGGGTTAATATAAGCTGTCTTGATTGGTTCATTATCAGGACCAGGTTCTCTAAAGAATAACTCAAAAACAGTTATATGTCCTGAGTCAATTCCAAGTTGTTTGATAGTATTGAGTGTTGTTAGATGGTACTTGTCATACATTATCTACCTCCCTTTGTCATTTCTAAACAACCATTGTCTCACTCTCCAGAAGATCACCTAAAGTATTTTCATCAAATGAAATTTGTGGAGATGTTTCTGCTAAACTACGGAAGTCTTTCATGAGAGCGCTGATTGATTTAAGCTGGCATTCATCTAGAAGTATGAATGATTCGAAAGCTGGATTCTCGTATTGTCTACGCGTTCCTTTTATGAATCCAAGACTTTCTAAAAGTGGAACTGTTTGTTCTAAAAATAGTTTCGCATTATCATATGTGTACCTAAGCCATTTCTCCGTTGTATTAAGTGTAAGATATCCTAATCTTTCTGGAATCCATGTGTTAGGTTTTTGACCTTCAAGCCAGTGAAAACCTAGATAGGTTAATATGTCAAGTAATGCAATATATGACCTTTCATCCAAAGGATAAACTTGAACTAAAGAACCGTTATTTTCGAATCTGTAGCTGAGCATTTCTCACCTCTTCCTAGCAAAAACATTCAGATAGCTTGTCATTAGAATCCAGAAAATGTGAATAGATCTTCTGCTACTTCTTCCATCATAGGATCTCTTTTTTCTTTCTTAGATGATACTACTTCTAAATCTTTCAAAGCATAGTCAAGTAAGTTATCAAGTTCATGGTCTACTTGTTTGAGCTCTTCGAGAATTGGTTGTCTGTCAAGCTCCAATGAAAGAAGCTTCCTAATTGAATGCTTCCTCAATACTTGATCCACAGCAGCTTTATCGAAAGAATCTGGAAGTTGTTGTATGAATTCATCAGGATTTGGTTTATCTGTTTGTTTAAGATAGTTAGCTAAGTAAGGTCTGATTTGCTCAATGATATCATATTCTGCTAATATGGTAACAAGTTTCTCTTTCTGTTGTTGAAGTTTATTCTTTCTACATTCAAGATAATAGGTAAATTGGGCTTTAAGCCATGGTAGTACGCCAATCTGATAAACGATAAAGTGTTTATCTTGATTTGGGATAGCAACATAGATCTTAAATGAAACTGTATGTTTCATTTTTACAAGAATTTCATTTGCAACATCCTCGAAGTTTATTTTTTGATATTTCTTAGGTCTGATAATCACATGAGTATGATCTGGCTTACCTAGATCTATAACATCAAGCTTATCTTTCCAAGGTTTGATGATAGTAAGAAGATTCTTTGTCAATGCAAAAATATGCAATTCTCTGCTTGTATCATCATACTTAAAGTTTGGAAGAATGGTAGCTTTGCCTGTACCACTTTTAAGTATCTGATAAGAATCAGACTCAAGAACCTTAACATTTGAACCAAAATAAGGATCAACAACAGGCACTTCTTGATTGGTGAATAAGGCTTTAATGAGCTGTTTGAGATCTTCTGTTTTATAGAGTGGTACAACAGTTCTTATACCAACACCAATTCCTTGTTGTGGTTGAGGATAGTTAACAAGGTCTCCTATAAGACCAATTGGTATAGGAGTTGGTATGAGCAGAGGTTCATCATAGTCTATATCTGATTTAGTGTATTCAGCATACTTAATGTAATTCATTGACCATTTGAGAGCTTTGTTAAACTTTACTTCTGTATATCTGATAGCTGCAGCTTTTGTTTCTTCTAATGTACATTTAGTTCCCCAGTTACCTTTACCAATTAGATATCCATTTCTAACCATTCCAACTATAGCATCAGCTACAGATGAATCACCATGAGGATGATAATAAGCTAACACATTTCCTACGATAGTTGCTGTTTTAACAAACTTATCTCTTGCAATATTCCATGTAGCATAATATATTCTTCTCTGTACAGCTTTGAAACCATCTAATGCAACATTAGCTCTTGTTTGGTTTACATAGGTTGCATAATCAGTAAGAAATTCTTTGATGAGTTCTAGTGTTTGATTCATATGCTTACCTCCTCTTTATTCATTAATCGTGTTGTTCTATGTTGGGCCAATCATCACTCGTAATAGTTAGCTTTTTAATATAACCAGCATCACATAGCATTTCTTCTAGAGCTTCTGTAAGCATTTCAATTTCGTCCGGCCCTAATTCCGTCAATTGTGAGGAAAATTGGTTGTTAATATCAAAGTAGTCCGATTGTTGTCTGACATATATGATATCCGAGGATGACTTCTGGATAACATCAATGAATGAGGATAAAGTTTTTCTGATGGAGCTTTCCAACTCATTCCTTAACTCTTTGTTAATGCAACCTTCTTGTTTCCACGAGTTGAGAGTTTCTTCAAAGTGTTTCTTGAAGTAGAAATCTACATCTTTAAGATTGGATGAAGATTTCTTTTGAAATATGATTACTTTACATACAGAAGAAGAGTTAGTTGTGAAACCAAGAGTTAGAGATTTCACAATCATCCTCCCAATTTGTTTTCATTTTTTAGAAACTTAATTTCTATCAATGTCTGTCCAACGAAGGTCCTTCACCGTAAATGTCAAAATCTTCAATTTCGTATCCTTTATCTTCAAACATATGTATTATGGCGTTAACAGTATCTGTATGTAAATCGATATCTGCTTGCTGGGTTAGATCCGTGATATGATCTCCATCAATTTTTACATTGATCCCTAATCTTCTTTCTTCAATCACCACTTTGTGCTGTTCATCATTTATCGTGCTTACATACTTATGAATTTTTGAAAGTGCTCTCTTGATTGTTTCTATAGACTGATTAGATACGTTAGTAATTTGACTGAAATGAGTATCGAAATAAGTCTGTAGATCTTGAATTTCAGAATCTTGTTTCTTCTTAAAAGTGATCATCGTAACAGAGATTGAAGAATTTGCAATAAAATTGAATGATATGCTTTTCATTCTTACACTCCTTTTAAGCAATAATTTCGAAGAAAAGAATCCCCCAAGGGAGGGGGTGAAACAGATTAGAGAGACTCAGCAAGCTCTTTTAAGACTTGTTTCAAAACTTGCCTTTCGTCCTCAGCCAACCTTGATGGAATTGTTATTCTAGGTTCTCCAGAGCGGAAACCCAGAACATGAATGTTTTTCTGACCTCTTTCTTCTGTAACATTAGCTACTGCACCATTATCGAATGTGATGATTTCTGCTAGCATCTCACACCTCCTAAAACAGTTGTATTTTCGAGGGATAGGATAAACACCTATCCTATCCCTCTATTTCAGTTTTATATAAATGATTCATCAGTGTTATTTCTTCAATACCTCTTCAGCTGCTTTGTCAAACATCTCCTCAAGCTCGGTGAACCTACCCTTTGGTTTATCATGAAAGGATCTGTATCTCTTTTCTTTAAGAGAAATTGAACCCCAAGCATCAACTGAATAGGTTTTAATTGTTTCAGGAGCTCTATATCCTTTAGCATAGATACAATCTCTAATCCTGTTGAAAATGGAGTCAATCGGTAATGTAACGTCGTTCCTTACGTCGTCTTCAAAGACATACATTTCGTCATCTTTGCATTCTAGAATAACTTGTTTGATACATTCATAAAGATCCTGCTCGAATTTTGGAAGTTGATCTTCCGACTCTAAAACAACTTGAAAGTAGTAATAATCTTCATAACTACCAGCTTCAACAGTTACAACTTTCATGTTTTCACCTCTTTTGATGTTGTTTCAAAACATAGAAAACATTGTAATCATCTTTAAAGGAATGAAACTCATCACTTACACCATCATAGTAAACACATTTCTCAACTTTGTAGAATGGTAAGATTTTCACTTCAGTAAAAGATGTAAGGCTTGTTGGAATCAAAATAACACCTTGATCGCTATAAACTGAATATGTATGATTTGAGAGCACAAGTAGTTCATCAAGCAAATCAATATAAGATAGTAGATTTTCATATGATTCAAATTCAAGTTTCAACGTAAAGTAGAATTCAAGTTTCGGAATCCTCCATGTATAGCTGATCAAAATAGATTTAATATGAGATTTCAAGGATTGAAATTTATTGCTAAGTTCAAAATCAACAATATAATAGTCATTAGCACCAGTACATTTGGAAAGCAAATCTTCTGAGATGCCTCGTGGATCAGAAAACTGACCTATTATTTCTTGTTTACTAGTTTTGGTTGTAGAATCAAACTCAGTTGTAACTATCTTACCTTTAGTAACCACTCGTGTAAATGGTTCTGAATCAAGATAGAAGCTTATGCTAATCATAAGGTCATCTCCTTAAACGGTATTCCACCTAATGCAAGATATGTCAATAAAAGAGCCATCGCATATTCTTTTATGTCTTTCTCTCTTGGTTGTTCCGATCCATAGAATCTACTAGTTTGAATTTCTATAACAATACATTCTTCATTTTTCTCTAGTTGATCAATAAGCTTTTGTGCATGATTAGAAAGTAGTTCTTGAAGTTCGTCTTTCTGATCTAATTGGTCAAACAACTTCTGAATAGTTTCGGGATAGTCAACAAAGTTGAAATACTTATCAACTTTATTCACTATAAACTTCCAATCTGGAATGTGTAACAAATGTTTGATAACTTTTTGCTTGATTTGAGGTGTAACAAGTAAAGATAATACGAAATTGGAACTGTTTGTCACAAAAGATTGAGAAATACTAACCATGGCTACCTCTCTCCTTACTTACAATAAACCCCACCTTTCAAGTCATAAACTTCCAAGATGTAATTTATAACCAGGTAGAACCAATACTCACCTGGATTATCATAACCATCACAAGCAGAATCATCAGCATGAGCATAAGCATAGATAGATCTTTCTGTTTCAATTTGTTTCAGTAGTTGATCTATGATATAATCTTCCCCATGCTTATCTAACCAATCGTAAATGAATTCAACTAAATCATTATGATGGCTTAAATCAAGATCTTTAAGCATTGTTTTCATAGAAGCTCTTAGATCGTCTGGAAATCCATGAAGAATACATTGCTTCACAAGTTTTCTGTCTCTTTCTGAATGGATGTAAATGACCGATACAAGTGTTGAACTGTTAGTTATGAATCCAACAGTTACATGTTGCATCTAAACCTCTTTGATTATGAATTGATTATATGTAGGAGTTAAGCTTTCGAACCTATGAGATGCAAAACGATATTCTTTTACAGAATCACGAGGAATGAATTGTATATCTTTGAAATAGTCATCATGATCTGGTCCATGTTTGAATATCATAATGTGATCATTAGAACTCATATAAATTTCGCTAACTTCTACACTTTTTACAAGAAATGTCAGAATGTTTTGTTACCTTCTATAATCATCAACAGAATCAAAACAAATCTCAAAACCTTGCGTGGAAAAAATCTTGTAGATTTCACCATTTAAGGATTTGAAAGATGTTTTGAAGGTTGCTTTGGCATGCACAATCTCTTTGTGTGCTACTAGCTTTTCAAATTCTTCATAGGAACAAACTATCTGATCTACAGAATTCGTAACCCCTGAGTCTGTAACTTGAACGTTTCTCAAACTTTCAACCACTTTAAAGATTTCTTGTAAGTTTCTAACAGTTAATATCACCACTATCATAGTTTATCCTCAGTAAACAACGTAGGGGAAAGAATCTAAAGCTAGTTTTGCAAACATAAATGACATAATATATTCCTGTAAACATAACTTATCATCTTCTTGAAAACTATAACTGGTTTGCACAGATACAATGAATGATGAATCACTTTCTTCAATCAGATTAATTAGTTTGTTGAGAAGATTATCTATAATGAGTTGAATTCCGTCCTTGTGATACTCAATCAGTTTTAAGGCTGGTGTGTAGAATAGATTCAGGTTCTTCGCGTAAAACAAAAGAGCATCAATATCTAATTGCTCATGATTAAGAGAAACTAAAGCCTTACGTTTGTCATTAATGAAAACTGCTATTGTATAATTAACCATAGCTCCTCAAAAGAATCTATTTCATAGCTAATGATGTTTAAGCGAACTTGATTTCAATCTGTTAGTTCAACATCTGTTATATCTTCTTCATTATGTAGGAAACCAAACAATTGTTTATAACACTCAACACAGATATGAAACTTCTTGACTGTCCAGGAATCATCAATTGGCGGGGAGAACAACAAAGCGCCCGGTTTGGTGATTAGTTTATTGCAAATGTCACATTTAAGTTTAAGCATGATCAACCCTCGTTATTCAAAGTTTTAACAACCTTCGTTGCAATTTCTTCAATCAGTTGCTCAAATTCAGTTTTCTCGTAATCTGATTCTTCATAGAATGGACAAAACTTTCCATCTTTATCAAGTACTGCCCAAGCATCTGCTAAATATGTAGCCCTCTTAGCTTTCTTATAACCTTTCTCTTTAAGACATTTATAAAGAGGATAAGCTATCCTTTCAATCCTGATCTCAGGAAAATCTTTCCATCCTGGATTTGCTTTGATGAATTCCAATTTCTCCTTATAGCTCTTCCTGATCACTTGCTCTAGACATTCTTTAAGGTCTTTCTTGAATTGCTTTTCATCATCAACCTCAAACAGAAAATATATGCTACCTTCTAATGATGGAAATGAGAATTCGACAAGCATACTTTTCCTCCTTGTGAATATGATTTGATGGGATGGTAACCAACTCTGGTTACCATCCCTCTGGGAATTACTCCTTAATGATACCTTTCTCTACCAGTAACTGCTTCTTTAATGCAGGTGAAGTCATAAGATCTTTAAGGAATCTGATTTCTTCGTCATTGAGTACAACTGGTATTGCAATTTCATGGCGTTTATCTAGAATTGCTTTCATTTCATGAGGATCCATCTCACCAAGACCTTTGTATCTATGTTTAAGATATTCTTTATCATCATACTTCATCCATTCTTCTTTGCTCCAAATAGGTGTAAACTTCTTTGTTTTCTTGTGAGTTACACCATAGAGAGGCATGTTAACAATGAAAGTTTTACCATTCTTCAGCATCTCAGGAACTAAAACTGCGAAAACTGTTATAAGTAAACATTGTATGTGTTTTCCATCTTCGTCAGCATCTGCTATAAAGTAGACTCCTGACTGATATCTTAACTTACTTTCATCAAACTCTTTTCCAATCCCAGTTCCTAAAGCTTTCAGTAATGCTTGTATCTCTTTATTCTTCAATACTCTTTCCAGGTTATGTGATTCAGCATTGATAACCTTACCTTTAAGAAGTAGTACACCTTGTTTATCTGGATTTCTTACAGCAAGAACTGTGCCACCAGCAGATTCACCTTCTACGATAAATAGCTCTGTATCATCCGTTGAAGGTGAAAGACAATCTTTTAGATTAGGTACATCAGATAAACCTCTTGATGTTTTACCTCCTTTTGTATCTGATTTAAGAGATTTAACAATATTCTTGCTTGAAAGGTATGTCCTATAAGCTTCAAGTTTATCAAGTATTTCAGTCCTTAGTTTATCATTAGCATCAAGTTGTTTGTAGATTGCATCTGCAAGTTTATCTCCAAATAAGTCTTGGAAGTATCTTACAGGTGTGGCTAATTTTTCCTTAGATTGTGAAGTAAACTTTCTATCTTTAATCTTTGTAAGTACGTAAAGTCTTATACCATATTGATAATCATCAGGTAGTATGTTTCTCTTGTATTTTTCGATAAGTTTCTGCAAGGCCTTCTTAACTTGGGATTTTGCAAACGAAATATGCGTACCATCATTAACAGGAATTACGTTAACAGCTCCACCATATTGCTGATTGTATTCCTTCTTATCCCATGAAAGATAGATTTCAATAGATTCTTTGGTGGATCTATTCTGAAGTTTGATATTAACTAATGGTTTGAATGCATTCTTGAAGATTACAGGTTCAGTGGTTGGTACTTCATACTCTTTTTGTTGACCATTCTTTTCTATAAATGTAAGCTTGATTGGATAGTTTCTGTATTCCTCATAAAGCTTAACTGTAAGCAGTCGTTCTATGATATGCTCTTTGGGAATAACATCTGAATCAAAGTATTGCTTATCAGGCTTAAATCTTACAATAGTACCCGTAAACTTTGTTGTATCATAATCTTCACAGAAAGATTCATCTTCCTTCCATTCACCATTCTTGAAGATGAATTTGCAATGTTTACCATCTCTGAATACTTCTATCTCCATCCATTCTGACAATGCATTAACAGCTACCAAACCAACACCATGTACTCCAGCTGCTATATCATAAGCTTTATCTGAAAACTTACCAGAAGAGAATAGTTTACTTGCTATAAGTACAGGAATTGGTAATTCTTTACCATCAGGTGTTTTTGAAGTTCCTAATGGAATTCCTCTACCTGTATCTTTGACTTCATAGATATTGTCTTTGTAGTCAGCTATCACATGAATTCCATTCTTACAATAAGGTAACTCATCAATTGCATTATCTAGTATTTCATCTAGAAGCTTAGAAGGATTATCAACGGATCCAATATACATACCAGGAGCATGTCGGATATGCTCAATTTCTGATAGAACCTGAATATGGTCTTTGGAGTAGTCTTTGGACATTGATGTACCTCCTTTACCAGTTGATGTTATCATTACTAAGCATGATTTGTTTGTCAATGGTAATAAAGTCCAGATCTGCAAGTTTCGCATCATTAAGCATACGAAACCATTCAATGGTTCTTGTAGTTCTATTAATCATTCGTATGTTATTAGAATGAAACTGAATCCTAGCAACTTCAAAAACTACATCTGGGAATTTTTGTTGTAGTTGTTTGAAGGCATCTATTGTCCAAATCTCTACAACCTCATAGGATCTAACATAGCTTACTACATCATCATTTTCTTCATCAATAGTTTCACCAACTTCTATCTGAGTATAATATGTAGCATAATCAAGTTTGTAGTCTATGAATCTATGAAATTCATCTTCTAGACAGTAGGAAGTAAGGTTAAAGTGAAAGTATCGGGTGTATTTTTGTAAATGCTGAATGAATTCTTCTACTTCCTTTGGACTGTAAACACTTGTTTCAAAGTAAGGTCTCATATCTATATCTACATAAGATCGATTTCTAAAAACAGATTTCCAATCATTGGGACGTTCTAGATAAAGCTTGATTACCATATCTACCTCCTTTCTTAACGATACTCCATTGTTGTATATACATACTCAGAAAGCATTTGTGTTAGTAATTCAAGAGCTACGAATGTATAATAGTTGGATTCTGGACTTTCATATGCACATCCATCAACATCTACTTCTATGTCTATCAGTACGTTAGATTGGTCGTCAAGTTTCGAGGAAAGCTTTGTTGCAACATCCTTTACTATAGACTGAATGTTTTCCTTCAGATGATCATAGTATGAATGACCTATATGCTTAAGCTTCTTAGCTACAACAGAATTGTCGAGTTTTGTTTTCCAATCTATAGTATCAACATTTTCAAGGAGCGCTTTGATGCATTGATGATTCTCTTTCGGGAAAATTATAACCAAAGCTTCAGTAGAACTATTCGTTATGAATCCTGTTTGAAATGTAATCATAACATACCCCCCTTATGTTGATGTATGTAACGTATAAACCAAGAACTGATGAATCATAAATAAAGATAACGGCTCTGTAGGTCTTCTTAACCTACAGAGCCATGCATCAATGTCTTTCATATTCGTAAATATATCCACATTTAGCAAGAACCTGATGTACAACAAAAGCTAAAGCATAAACAGCTGGTGAATCTTGATCTATCAAAGACCCACCCTCGATTGCACGAATGTCAAACATGACATATTCATCTTTGCTGGTTGTAATCTCATGTCTCATGAAATCATACATATCTCGAAGTTTCAACTTAATTTCTTCCTTAAAATCTTCCGGATAGTTTCTGAAAAACTTGTCAAAAGATTTTGTTAATTCATCCTTAATCTCTTCATAAGTTGGTAGATCTATATCCTTTCTTACGATAACAATGCATGTTAAAGTTGAGCTATTCGTTACATATGTCATTGAGATAGATTTCATTTCAATCCTCGGAAGCGTTTCAAAATTAACAATTGTTGTATAAGGTTATAAGGTTAGGTTCCTAACTATGACCTAAAGAAATTCACTAATTCGATAAACAATGTAGCTTCTAATTCAGCATCTTTAGTAGCATATTGCTTCAGAGTTTCATAATCCTTTGATTGATGTAGGCTGTAAACTTCTTTGCCAGTCATATTATTATGCTTCTGTAGTCCCATATAATCAAGAAGTAATGCTAATCCTCCTTTCTGTCCTTTCAAATTAAGCAGATTAAAGATATCAAGATGTTTCCAATGACACCATTGTAATTCTGAGCAATTCAAAACTAGTTCCTTAAGTAAAAGCCTTTCTGTGTTATCTTTGTATGATTTCTGTAATCCATGAAATAAAGCTCTTCTTTCAAGTACTGGAAAATCATATCTTGAACCATTGAATGTAATGAAGTATTCATATTGTTGCATTATCTTTGATACATCTAGTAATAGTTGTAGTTCATCATCAGGGTTGAAAAGTAATGTTGTATCTGATTTTTCAAAGTTTTTAGTTGTTGGATTGTAACGCACTTCAGTACAAGCAAATGATATAACTCTATGAAATCCTATTGATACTTCATAGAGAGTTTCCTTTTCAGAAAGTTCCTCTTGTGTATAGTAAGCTTCAATCTTTTCTTTATCTGGAATAGTTTCAATATCAAAAACTAAAGCTGGTTTTGTAAGAATGTTAGATACAAACTCTTTAAGTTTCTGTCTAGTTGTTTGAGCCATAACCTACCTCCTAATCTATGCTCTCAGCACGGAAGCAAATATTTTTCATAGTATGCAATGACTTTACATCTTTTACTGGTAAGGGTCTTTTGGAATAAACTAATGGAATCAGTTTGCCTTCATATGTTTCAATTAGCAAGTTAGCTGGGGCGCGTATAAGTTTAACAAGTTCCCAGTCAGATAAGCTTCTAAAGACTTCCAAAAGTAGTTTTAGATTGTCTTTGAATTTGCTAAGATTTACAGCTAGTTTATAACGCAGGAAATCAATCTCCACGTGTCCAGATCCAATAAAAGCAAGAGCAAAAGTTCCAAGTTCACAATATCGTTTCCTAATGACAGATGGTAATGGAAGTTTATCTTTGTTTGTCACGAAAAGTATCTCAATTCGAAACACAGAATCTTTGTAGTCCTTGGGAATAAAAGGTATGAATGATTCATAGGTATGATTCAAAGGTTCATACTCACCTGTGTAATTTTGCTCGAATATTGCAATGAAATCACTATCAAATATTCTTACGGAGTCGATTAACGATTTTAACATACCATCCTCGGAAGCGTTTCATTTTGTAATATAGTTGTATACAATTATAAGGTTAGGTAACTAGGAATTGAAACCTGGAATGACCCATTTGTAAACAGAAACTACATCATCTAAACCAGCTTCAATAGCTAATTCTCTCATGGTTATTTGATCTGTTTTCATATATAGCTCATTAGACTTAAACATCACATACAAAGATCTATCAGTTTCATCTAGGCTATCAATGAAAGCAAAGATTCTATTTAGATCTTCTTTAGGTAACCCTTTGACCTTTTCGATAAATTCGTCAACTTTAGACGTATCTAAACATTGTTGTACAACATTACCACTTGCGTCTGTTCCAGATTCACCACATTGAATACATTTACTATCATCATCGTCTTCCAAACCATCGGATGATTGTGTAGTTGTGTATGTGCTAAACAAAGTTTCAATTTCTGGTAAGTCTACAATGAATGCTCCTAAAAGTTCCTTGAAGTTTGTAGCATTTGTAGATATATCAGGTAAATCATCTGGTTTTTCGAGCTTAAGTTGACCATTTTCATCCTCCCCCACAATTTTATAGACTTCCATGTGAAACTTGGTTAGCCTTAATGAAAGCATAGTAGATACGATTCTTTTAAACCATACATAGGATTCACCCGTGTTGCTGAAATAAGATTCTACTTCAGATTTCAGTTGTTTTAGTTTCTCCACACATTTATCGGGACAATCGATATGGTTAGGATCTGACCAATAATCCACAGCTTGTTGATACCAATCATTGAATTGATAGAGTTTCATTTAGCAACCTCCCCATTGCTAATAATACAATTTCTTTCCAAATGGAACTTCTTTATCTCGTGTGTAAGGTGTTAATTCTACAATCCAAAAAACTGATTTGGTGTTTCTTGGATGTTTAGCTGAATTTAAGTCGTAAATCTCTAAGTCAGCTGAAATGTGAAACCATGCATCATAATGCTTCTTACGAGATTCAATCCATCCAATCACAGGTGATATGCATGTTCCACCAAAACCTTTTCTATGTTTAAGAAATTGTTTAAGTTTAAGCATCTCGAAATTCTTATCAACTGATTCAAAAACTGATACAATATCACTATCAACCAAAAGAATATCTACATTAATCTTGTGTGCATTATGTAGTATGATGCTAACTGCATCTAGATATTGCTTATTTAAAATTGATGCTGATGTGTCAATTGACTCCCACCAACCATAGGTTTACTAATGAGAAATTCTAGGGTCTGGGTCAACTACTGGCTACCAACCAATATGGTTGGTTACACCAGCTGTATTTCAAGAGTTTTCCAAATGTGAATTTCAATGTGTTAGAAAGTTTTCTTAACCAAAAATGTCTGTTTTGTTTCACTTCGGTACTTGAAAGTACCTTTGCTTTCTTAGCAATGTTTAAACAAGCATTAAGATCAGCATTCCAGACTTCATTCTTATCTGACTTAACTAATCCTCTTTGAATTCTTTTGATCGAATATGTTTCTTGTTTAATAGGTTCGTCATCTAATGCAGATGCTTTGGATGTATAAGATTCATTAACAAGTTGTACTTGTATGCCAAATTTTTCAGCTTTAGCTTTAAGCATCTGTACAAACTTTCCAAATGGTAGTTTGCCTAATATCCATCTTAACTGTTTTGAGATAGATTTGTTTTGTTTGGAGTTTCTTATAGAATCAATCACATTCTGACCTATGAATATCACACCAATTGAGTATTGTAAACAATATTCAATTATCTTTGATGTAAGTTGATGGAGATTAGTATGTATGCGTCGTTTTAAGTATGCATAGATTCGTTTTCTCATTTTCTCAAATCCGAAAGATTGAGATATTGAAATCTTATCGTATGCCCAGTTCAAAAGAGATGTAATCCATCCTGATGATATGATAAAGCTTGGTCCAGTATTCGAAATAGCACTTACTAAGTTATTTACTCCTAAGTCGATTGAAAGCCAGTTTTGTAAGCTAACATTTGCTGATTCTGGTTGGATCTGATAACGAATTCTTAATTCTAATTCATCAATGTATCTGAAATACACAATTTGACACGATGTAACGTTTTCTATGTTATCTGGTATCTTCCAATGTAACTTTAAACATCTTGAAAGTTTTAGCGTTACCAAGGAATTATCAACTTCTAGTAGTAAACCATCAATGTCAATTGCTATGCTATTTGGTTTGCGTACTCCAGGTAAAGAAGCTTTTAAACCTTGTTTTCTCTTAGTAATGCAAGATTTGAAAGCTTGCACCCATTGTCTAACTAAACCATAAACAACCATTTGTGGTAATTGACGCAATTCGTAAAGCAACTTCCACCATTCTGTGTAATAATGTCTTTCTATAAAAGAATACAAGTCGTAATCAAGCTTATCAACCTTTGGGTTTCTAGCAAAGAATTTCTCTAGTTTGTAAGTATTGAAGAAGATTGGCAGATGAGACTCATCTGCCAATCGTGATAAGAATCTGAACAGTTTGATTCTAAGTGAGAACACTGTTTCCATGAATTCTTTAAGAATTCGTTTCTTCTTCCCTTTGATTCGAATCGTCAAAACCTGATACATTCTTAAGCACCTCATTTTCAAGTTGCTTGATCTTTTTGTAACTTCTTTGTCCATAAAGTTTCATTGCATACAGATGAACAATATGAACTAACTCTTCAACAGTTTTCTTAACTGGATCATAATCGTCAGCTTGCAAATCATCGTACAGGATCAGCAATTTTGTACCCGTTGTTTTACATATTTGCTCAAAGATTTCAAACCCAATTCTTGTTAGTCTGTCTCTTGTTGCAACTATCAGATACTCAGGTTTCCTCATTAAAAGAAGTCTTATAAGTTTTTCAAGACCTGGTCTGGAAAAGTTTATGCTGCTACCAATATCTTGTATTATTTCGTCAACTATGATGCCTTTACTTGAAGCAAATGAAAGTAAAGCTTCAACTTGTCTTTTGAGATCTTTTAGTTGAGATTTTGTGGAAACTCTAGCATAAACTATGGCTTGAATCTTATGATCTTTGTTAATCATGTTTAACTGATAAAGTTTTGCAAGATGCTCATCTGTATATCTTCTATGACCTCCTGGAGTACGATAAGGTTGAAGAATTTTGTCGTATTGTCTTAATGTATCTTTGCTCAATCCTGTAAGTTTTGAAAATTCTTCTAGTGTATACATGAGTCCTCCAAATTTAGTTCTATTTTTCATATTATGTTACAATATGGAGCAAGATATTCTTGTTAAGCTTATAGTTATGCAAAGTTCTATCAGTTAAGAATCTATATAAATAGCTTTGTAATGTTGCTGGAACAAGGTGAAAGTCATCAAGAAAGAGTATATCATAATCACCTTGTTCCAAGTCTTTAAACCACCATGGTTTGCTAAATTCAGTAGTTTCTTCGTTAAGCTTTGGTAAACCTACAGCAGTTTCTCCTTCTTCGTAAAGTCTAACTTCAAAAACTTTTAGATCTAAGTCTTTTGCTACTTGATATGTGATTTCAGATTTACCAATACCAGGTGCTCCTGATATAAGTATATTGATGATGTATGGAACTTGTAGTATATCTTTTAAGGTTGTTTCTAAGTTATCTGTTGTTAAGAAAGGAGTTTTTGTTGACATTTATTTACCTCCTTATATGGCCTTACTTAGAGCGTACGTTCTATAATCATTTCAGTAAAGCGGTTATAACTTATTCGCTGAACATAACGCTTTCTTGCATGTAGATAAAGTTGATAAACCTTCTTACTATCATCATCGTATATGTAAAGTTTACTATTGTAGAAAATCTCTCGTAAGATATAGGGTATGGATGATGTAGTATCTGCAATTTTATCAAGATTGTTAACAAAGTTAATCAGTTTCTCTATGTTTTCCAATTCATATCTGAGATGTTTGAAATCGAAAACTGCTTTTTGGTTCGTTAAGTATACTAGCATATCATTCAAAATGTAGTAAGTTTCCATTGAGTATCGTGCAACATGAAAAATCCTAGGGTAAACCATTGCAAAATCATACTTATAGTGATTAGATTCAATTAGGAAGTAACTTAGTTCTGGTAAAACTGGCAGATCGAGTTTCCAATAGCAAATGTTATATTCAGGACTATATTCACAAACTAAACGAAACTCTTTAGGTTCATCTAGATCATCAATTGACAATTGTTGACGTATTTGAGTTATATGCTGATAAACGTTTGAAAGAAATTCTCTCAATTCAGAAAGGGAGACAAAGTATCCTTCATTAACTTCATTTTGCAATACAAACTTAAGAATTGGTTGACGTCGCCCAATTCTTACAGACATATACCATAACGGATGGTAAGGTCCAGTAAGTTTAAGAACCTCTGTTGGTTTATGATATAGATCTATAATTAACTGACGTCTTTTCGGATCAGAAAAATATAGGCAAATATTCCATAATCTGTCATACTCTGAACTCCAATAGTACTTAGGTTGAACGAATATGTTATTTTCTCGAAAAAGAGAGTCGTATACGTCTCTTATGACATCTCGAAAGAATTCATAAGGAACGCCTTCTTGGTCAAGTTCAAGGAATCGATAGAATTCTTCCATATCTCACCTCTCTTAAGCTTGTAGATTGTGAGGAGAGCCGAAAATGACTCTCCTCTCTCTAGGTTTTCAATCAAAGAGATATGTTTCCAACTTATTTAAAAACTCTTCTGCCTCTTCTGGTTCATCTTTGGCGAAATCAAGGAAGCTGTTGAAGTATCCTTTCTCATACTGTTTCTCGATCAATTGTTTTAGCATAGATGGTACTTCTGTATCTTCTACAAGAAACCTTCTTACAAGTTCTCTAATCCTTTCTTCCATATCTTGACCTCCATTGTTTATTTTTCAAACAAATCTTGAACCAGAAACTTCGGACAATTCATTCTAGTTGCTAAAAATCCTAATGCATAAGCTCTGAAAACTGGATCTTCTTTCATAGTTTCATAAAGAATCTCAATTATCTGAGATTTTGCTGCCATATTGATAATAGGTTCAATCCTCTCAGCATCTGTAACGGTTAGAAAATCTGAAAGATTTTTTGTAATAGTAACAGCAACTGCAAGCATTTGATCATCGGTAAGACCTTGAGGGTCACCAAAATCAATACCTGTGAATGTAGACTTTAACCATTGCATAAACTTACGTTGACTTGGATAACCAAGAGCTTCATGAATGCTGTCTGCTCCATGATCGAATTTCTTAATCATCTTACACCTCCTTCAAGAAATAATTTTGCTTTCTACCAGTTTTATATAAATGATTCTTTTGAGCAATAAAATGACTCCTCCCCAACCTCACCTTGCTAGGAGGGCCAGTTGGCCCTCCCATCAGAAAAATATAAATGTTTCTCGAACTTATTGTTGAACAAACAAAGGAGGATATGACTGTTATGATACATCTTGAGCTACCAGATATAGGGAGTGCTTGGCAGTCCACTTTTGTCGAAAGTATAGAAATCATCAAAAACGATAATACAGAAGTAATTGCTAAACTACCAAAATTATCAATGATTGGTATGCAAATTCATGCAGAAGGATTGAGCTCATCAATAGGTGAATTATCATTGCTTGTTTCTGTTGATGGTGAAAATTGGTATCCTTATTGCATCTACTATAGATCTGATAGTGGTGATTCCATACATGATACACCTAAACCTCTAAAAGTTACTATTCCTAGTAATGGTGACTATACTTATACATTAGACACATGGATCCCTGTTAAGTATCTAAAAATAGTACAAGAAGATTCATCAGGAAACTATACTATATCATTGATTAGTGATTGCATATGGTAGAACCATTTCTGGGAACAAAAACTATGAGAAGAAAACTTTACTTTGGTTTGGAGTCTGGACTTTCTTGGACTTCTACCTTAATCAAATTTTGGACAAGAAGTAAAAGAAGTCATGCATTCTTCATCAATCCAGAAATTTTTGATGGAACAGTTGAAAGCTTATATAAACCACAATCTATTATTGAAGCTTGGACACCAAAAGGTGAACCTTTATGGAAAACTCGTGTTATCTATTCAAGTCTTCATAACCATACACCAGGAACACCATTTACAGTTTATGAATTAGAAGTTAACAGAACTCAATATCAGAAAGCTCTTGATTTTCAACATACATGTGCTTACCTAGGAATTCCTTATGATTGGAAAGCTATCGTATCATTTGTAATTCCATTCAAACTTAAAAGAAATGGCTACTTATTCTGTAGTGAAAAGGAATGTTTATGCCTGAAGTTTATTGGTAAGATATCAGAAGACGTTCCTTGTTGGAAAATGTCTCCTGATTTGTTTGAAGATTTATTGCTTTCACTAGGTGCAAAGAAAGTTGGAGATTTCAAGTCATAGTTTTTGGGGGTGGTACTTTCTTAGCCACCCCACTATTAGAACACAAAAATATGTGGGAAATGTTTACCCACATGCTATTGTTGCCTCAAGATGCTGGCACCTTATTGATGAACACATGAAGGTTCATTAGGGTTGGCTCCCAGGATGTTGTTGGTTCCCAACCTTGTTGGAAGTATCACCAGTTTGCGTAGGCGGTTACGTTTTTTTTTTTGTAAGGTTTGTTTTCTTAAAATACTCTTTTGAAACTTGATAATCATCTGTTAAAACGTTTGAGCTATTATTCAAACTTGAAAAAAATCTGAAATAGGAGGGAAGTGCTATGGAAAAGAAGAACGTAATCGGACAAAAAGTGAGGGCTCAGGTCCAAAAAGAACCCAAGCCCAAAAAACCAAAAACCGTCTACGCAACTGGAAAAATATCCGGATATATCAAATCCGGTAAGATACTTCCAATAAGACAGGGTTGGGAAATTGGTAGAGGCTGGGAAGCAGTAGCATGCCCCAACCTCTACGTAAGATCAACCAACAACATCCTACTTTGGGAGACATTAGGATTCGATATAGACTCCCAAAGGAGCCAAAGCCAACCCTACATGACCATTGATAAAAATCCAAACAATGGTCACCTTCATGTGTTCGTAAACTTAAAAGAAGGTGTCAGCTACGAGGGGCTGAAATACTTAATCGAAAATCAAAGCTCCTCAATAGAGGCAACAATAGCTAGTTACCTTGAGCCCGTAGCTCAATGGGCCAAGGTTCATGATTTGTTCTTATCAAAAATTCATAAAGAGCTTGCAAGGGTCCTTAATGCTGACCCTGCAACTTCAACTCATATTAACCATCCTTTCAGGATGCCAAGGCTTGGCATCGGAAGGAAATTCTATGTAAGGGTCAAGCATGCTGAAAAATCTGTTGACATCTTTCAACTTGCAAAAGAGCTTGACCTCGACCCCATTGAGCTACTTAGGGCTCTCGTAGAAGAGCTCGTTGATGAAAAGTCTCATAACTCATGCTTCTTCCATATAAAGCGTGAGTATGAGATTCATTGTTTAAATAATAGACTCAGAGCTTTTGAATTATGTAAGTTTATAGCTGAAAGGTTCTGGGTTAAAGGTCATAGACAGAACCTTTCAATGATCATAACAGGTGTTCTCTATAGACATTTCAAAGAGGACGTTGAAAAAGTCAGACAAGCTCTTGAGTCTATTATACCTCAGGACGACGAGGAAAGGAAGAAAAGGTTTGATCCTCTCAAGTATATTGTCAACAGGACAACTTATTATGGCATTCCAACTCTTAAACTTTACCTAAAGAATCACTTCAACTATAAGCTTGATCTTTCTCAGTTTGTTGAAGATTCTGATAGTTCTGATATAGTTATTGTCAAGCCTAAAAGGCTCTCAGAAAAGAGACCCACAAGCTATGAAGTTAAACAAATCATTGCTGTTACTCTTCTTGCTTTAACATTGAGAAATGACGTATGCACCTATGATGCTGAATCACAAGAATTTGTTTTCAAGTTTAACACAATTAAAGAATTTCATAGCTTCCTTAATGCATTCAAAGGTGGTAAAACTCCTTTGTCTCATAGAGCAATAAGCATGCATCTTGAAGAATTTGAGAAAGCTGGTTTAATTTCTGTTGAAAAAGAGCTCTACACAGATATGACAACTTACACAACCTATAAAAGGCTTACCATAAGAATGCCTTTTGAAGTTTACTCTATGTTAAGACAATCATTAGCATGGAATGCAACTCAAAAGCATTTCACCATATATGCTCTTGGTAAAATTCTCAATGAAGGTAAAGTACATGAGAAGATTGAAGGTAGAGTGGTTAAGGACGAATGTTTCAAAATGCTTTTCATATACACACTTAGAGAAGGAGACAAAGATCTCGTTAAAGAAGCTTTAGACGTACTTTCAGATAAACTCCAAGCATACTATGAAGAGCACAACATTAAAGATGTTGTTGATAATGTAAGAAGCTTCATTTTTGCTAATGCTGTTTCATGCTGGAAGTCAAGAGACTACATACTCAAGCTTATGCATCTTCCAAAAGGAATCAAACCGATGTCGAAACAGCATAGATATAAGCTTCTTTACAAACTGTGGTTCATGCAGATAGATTCCGTTGCTTTCATAGTTGATGTAATCCGAAGTCTGATTCAACCAATCAATGCATATTCTCGACCAATAGCTGCATAAACTTCATTGTTGATTCAATGTAGTACAACTTCATATAAGCTAGCAACCATTGTTGATACTGATGTTATATCCTTTGTTGTTTTCATTTCTTTATGCATATTCTAAAAACTAAACTTGAATTATCATAATCAATGTAACTTTCAATGATGATACAATTCTTAAGCTTGGTTAATGTTGTTTCTTCAATATAATTGAATGTTGATGTAAATTCATTGTTGCTTGGAATGGTTATTGCATTACTGATTTCTTGATTCTTTTATTTTCATTTTTCATGAATACTATAGGATATATACAGGTAAACCACGTTAAAATGAAACGGTTACCATTTTTGATACTGATATGATTCAACAATGATTATTCAGTTTATGCATAGTTTTTATGGTGATTAGAAACAATTGAATTTTGCATATGCTCCAAGCACAGTGTTCATTAGATTAGACATTGCTAATAGATTGACCTCTATTTGTTAGTGAACTGTTATTGAACCTTAGAGCAAGAGGATATTAAGTATGGTCAACATTGTTCCAGGATTGATGGCACTTGGATCAAAAATTCTAGATATCATTGACAAACATGTACAAGATAAAGCTTTAAAACAAAAACTTTCATTAGAAATTCAAAGAGAGTATATGCAAAATGTAGCTAAACTTGAGCAACAGCTATTGAAAAGCCAAGCAGATATCATTGTATCAGAAGCAACAGGTCATAGTTGGTTGCAAAGAAACTGGAGACCAATAACTATGCTTGTTTTTGTATTCATTATAGCTAACAACTATATTCTTGTACCATATGGACAAGCATTTGGATTGCATGTACCAATCTTGAATCTTCCAGATCACGTATGGGAGCTAATCAAATATGGTCTTACAGGTTACATAGGAGCAAGATCTGTTGAAAAGATAACAACTGTTGCTGCTCAAACAAAAGTTGTTGAAAAGATAGCTAAACTTAAGAAAGAAATGGTTGAAGAACCAAAACGAGTTCCTAAAGTAAAAGATTTGACATTATCTCTTGAAAACGAGGAGGATTAATGCAATAATGAGCAAAAATCTTTATTCAAAACTTAAACAATCCAAAGGTTGGATTAAGATTCCAAACTCAACAGTAAGGATTAAATATCTTGGTAAGAGAGAGCTTGTTGTCAAGAAAAGATCATATTCCTTTGATACTTTTATGATTGAAGTAGATGGTAACAAATATGGAAGACTGTATGTCTATGTAGAAGGTAAAGAAGTTAAGCTTGTAGGAGCTGAATGGTTAAACAAGAAGACTCTTAAAAGAAACAAATCAGTTGTAGTTACCAAACCAAAGAAACACGCTACAACTGATGAATTTGCGAAACTGATTCTACTTTATGCTGCTGTGCTTCCTAAAATTAAGAAAAGGATTCTAAAAGAATCTGCAGATCTACCAAATCTTCAATTTGATAATCCATCTGATGATGAGAAACAAGGTTTTCTTGACAGATTAGCATTGAAGATAATTGAATTTATGCAAACTCCAAAAGGTCAAGTGATTACAATCTTTACAGCTTATTTGATTCCTCTTATGGTTATACTTGTTTTCTATTGGAAAACATTTGCTTTATGGTTAGCCGAAAAGAAAGCACAAGTTGTAGAATCTCAAATTGACAAAGAAATTTTCAAAGGACAATCAAAGCATAAACCAGCTTTAGAAGAATATGCAGATCTTATTGATGCTATTGAAACTTTAACAACATCAGATCATCTTAATGGTGTATTAGTTTATGGAAGACCTGGGACAGGAAAATCTTATGTAGTTAGAAGGACTCTATATTTCAATAAGGTTAAGCATGTAACTTTCAAAGGTGCTACAATGACTTTAAGGGACGTTATACATATCTTGTATAAGTACAATTCTGGATATGTTATTGTCTTTGATGATTTTGATACAATACTTAAAGATGAAGATGTTGTTAACATTCTTAAAGCAGCTGCAGATTCTTATAAGAAAAGGATCATTACATTCCCACAAGCTCAGTTTGCATCAACACAAGGATCTTCTAGTTGGTTAGTACCTGAAAGATTTGTGTTTACTTCTAAAGTAATCCTCATTACAAATAAGCAAAAGAAAGATATTCCAAAAGCTTTACTTTCAAGATTCTATCCAGTTAGGATAGACTTTACATCAGAAAAGATTGTGAAAATCATTGAAAAGCTTATAGATTATGTAGCTCCTAATGTTGAAAGAAACGTAAAACTTGAAGTACTTTCATTCCTCAAAGATGTGCAAAAGAAATGTCCATCTTTAGAAATTGATTTCAGAACCTTTGAAGCAGCTATTGATTTAAAGCTTGCAAAACCTGATAGATGGCAACAAGCATTCAAAGAGATTTATTGTGAATAGAACAGCTTATGATAACGTTAGAAAAATAAAATGAGGATAACTAACTATGACTCAAAAGGAATACCAAAGATTGAAAGCATTTCTTACTCTATGTATGGTCAAGTCAGATGGGTCTATGACTAAATTTGCAAGAAAGTATGCTATCAAGAAATTTGAAGATTTCTATGCTTTCTTTAAAGAATTAAAACAGAATCTTAAGAAGGATCGTGAAGGATTTGCATTTGGTATGATGAAAGACATGGCTAAAACTTATGTTGGCCGTGTATGGAGAAGAATGCCTGGAAAGTCACCTGAAGAAAAGGTGTTTAATGCTTGGTCTGTAACTCTTGATTACATAGCATTAGCTCTTGATAATCTTAAGATTCTTCAGAAAGTATTGAGACAGATGGATACAGAAGGAATTGAAAAGAAACACCTCAAAGAGTCTGTAGAAGCTTCTAAGAAAGATTACATTACAGAAGATGCTATTAAGAAACTAATTAAAGCTTTAAGATTGCATACATAGCAAAAAAAAGATGTTGATAAAAAGGCTCCAGGATCTAATAGTGGTCCTGGAGCCATATCTCTCTCTCGTCCACGTAGATTCAAAAATCCTTGTTATTTCGATCATTCAACATGATTCTTAGAAGCTTTCTTTGAACTTCTTGCTCGCATATTCTTTCTGTTTGGCCATATACAGCAGAGCAATTACCATCATTTCTGTCTTCGCAGATTCTCATTAACAACGTAGCATAAACATTTCTACAACGATCATATTCTGATGTATCACAATACCAGTTTGATAAGAAATAACATACACACATAGCAGCAGTTTCGTTTTCAATACAGATGTTAAGGTCGTGTCTAACGAGGTTTCTAGCCATTTTAGCATAATCTTGCATTGTGAAAGCATGGCTTGTGATTGCGAAAAATAAAGAAATAAGGACTGTTATCCGTTTCATTGACAGTACCCTCCCTTTGAATGGAATGTTTTCATTTTTCAACAGATTTGTTTGCAACCTCGTTTTCTAAAGTTTTCCATTGTTGCAATTAGCAAGTCATAAACTGTTTCTGGTGAATTATTTACTCTCTTAATGAATTCATTCCAACAATAAGTTAGAAAGCAAACCAGATATGATCGAAGTTTCTTTGGTAACGATTCAAAATTTCCAACATACTTAACACCACTGTCATACCAAACGGAACAAACATTGATGTTTCTATAGATCACCTTAACTCTTGGTTGATGTTTATGTTGCGTAAGATACACATTTAGCTTATATCGATCAGATTTTTTGTCACCAAGTCTTACAGAAACAGCAAACTTGTTAAGATTCTTTAATATACGTGGAAGTTTTGCCTCCAATTTTGGGTTATTATTGAATAGCAGGTAAGTCATAACCTTTCTGTAGTCTATTAGTCTCATGTTGCACCTCCTTCATTTTCTTTTCAAACAAAATAAAACATTCAGGTTTCAATAGTATATAAATGGAACAACATTCAGAAACCAGATTTGTTTAATGGAGATTGGCTACGATGTACAGCTTAGCATTTGAAAAAGCTTTTATGTTTATACTGAAATGGGAAGGTGGATATGTTAATGATCCAGATGATCCTGGTGGTGAAACAAAGTATGGTATAAGCAAAAGGCAATATCCAGATCTTGATATCAAAAATCTTACTATTGAGCAAGCTAAAGAGATCTACTGGAAAGATTATTGGTTAAGAGGAAAATGTGATAAGATTGAAGCTTTAAGTCAAAGATTAGCATTCCTACATTTCAATTATTGTGTTAATACAGGCATATCAAGAGCTGGTAAGTTTCTACAAAAGGCTCTAAGAAGATCAGGTTTTGATGTTGTAGTTGATGGTCTTATTGGACAGAAAACATTAGAATCTTTAGAGAATTCAAATAGAGATTTAGTTTATGAAGCTTATAACAATCAAGCTACACTTTACTACACAAGATTGGTGCAAAAGCGTAGAATTCTTAGAAAATTCTACTTTGGTTGGATGAATAGAGTAACTGATGCTTATCTATTTGGTTTAACAGAGTTTGAAACTTAAATGAACTTATGATAGAGCTAACCAATAATACTATGAGGAGATAACCAGATGACAACACTCAAAGGTATTCTTGAAGCAATCATACCAGCAAAACTTAGAAAGTTTATATCAAGAAAATCTAACAGAGAAAAACTCTTTGAGAAATGTGGTGAAAAAGCTTTTCTTATGCCAAATGAGCTTAAATTTCCTATTATGAATCCTAACTGTGAATATGATTGTTCCCTTCTTTTCGCTGCTTATCTGAGGGCAAGAGAATGGCATTATGATGACATAGCTGAAAAAGCTGCAGAACTCTTTAACAAACTTGATTGTGCTAAAAAGATTGGTCGTGAAATAAGAGAGGAAGAATAACAATCATTGTTTTAGAACTATTCTATAGAACGAGTGCACGCATGGAGCCTAAAGGGTCAAGATTATGGTGGCCCTTTAGGCTTAACTACTTTTTGACTTATGATTACGAAAAAACAATAAGAGGTAGTGTATAATGAGCAATGTTGCATTTGTACCAGGACAACAAATTAGAACTGCTGAACCATTTCAAACTATATATGCAACAGGAATTAGAATTATATCAACAGGATTTGACGAAGCTAATAATTGTGTCCTATCTTGGTTAAGAAAACCACCATTTGAGAAGGTAGGCGATAAACTCAGAATATATCCATTCGTTGCAATAGTAGATCATACATTTATCCTAGTTGGAAAACTTGATGATTTAACAAGTTATCAAGAAACTTCCTTAGCAGATACAAGTAAGACAAACTACGTATATCTAAAGTATGAATGGAAACAATCAAAAACTGTAGATCCAGCAAAGATTATAATTTCAACAGAATCCATTGAAGATGCTCTGTTTCTAGGTTCTGTAAAACCTGATGGAAGTATAGATGTAGTTGATGATATTTCTTTTGCAACACACGCACAAACATACTTCAATTTTGACAATTTCGACGAATCTGTAGAAGATGGTATGATTGTCTATCTTGATAAATCAGGTAAAGCATATCCAGCTACTAGCAAAGATAAAGATAGAATTGTAGGTCTTGCAGATTTAAAACATAAGCGTATTATTACTTCAGGCATCGTAAAAACAAACTTAACAGCAGATCCAGGTTCCTACGTATACCTATCAGAATCCGGTAAACTTACAACTTCAAAAACTTCTGTGGTTGTAGGGCTATTATTGAATGATGGCTACCTTCTACTTGGTACATTCACTTCATCCAGAGGTTCAGCAATACTAATTGAAACACCATCAATAGTGCAACCAAAAGATGGTGAAACAGATTTTTCAGGCACAATCAAATCTTCAGCATATAAACCTACAGATCTTTTCTATGGAGAACATGAAGCCTCTGACTGGGAAATAGCTTCTGATTCTGAATTCAAAAACATTGTAGAATCTTCTTACGATGATAAAACGAATTTGACATCTTATCAACCACAACATCTTGATCCAGATACTACTTACTATGTGAGAGTAAGATACAAATCTGATAACCATAATTCTGAATGGTCTAATTCTGTTAAGTTTACAACAGCTAGTGCTTACATAGAAACACCTACGTTATCTACATCTGATACTGGTACATTGTATCCAACATTTAAACTTACACCATTTAAAGCTCATGGTTATTCTGATAACTGGAAGAGTACAGATTGGCAAATAGCCACCGATCCAAAATTCAACAACCTAGTGCTTGACTATACTGAAACTGATCCATCAAAACAAGATACGTTAACAATTAACAATGATATACTTGATGTTGATTCAACTTATTATGTGAGAGCAAAGTATAATGGAGATCAAGGTCATTCTTCAAATTGGTCTAATGTGCTTGAATACAATACAGATAAATATCAAATCGAGTATACGATTCCATCACAAGAGAATGAGCTTTCTACAGTAGAAGGTGATGTCACTCATGATGGTGGTAGAGCATTTGATATAACTAAGTATACCTTAAAAGGAACAGTTACTCATGGAACACTCACAATAACAGGAATGCATTTCAGTTGGAATTTACCAGAAGTTGACAAAGATACAAAAGCTACAATCACCTTATGGGTAACCAGAAATTCAGATAGCAAAATTGTTACTGATAAATCTTCTAAACAACTTACTATCAAAGATGTATCACTCGTATCTGATTCAGCTGTAAGTGTATCTAACTTTAAAGATAATACCGAATATAATGATGGTTGGGATTTAGATGCATAATTGTAATAGGAGGCTTAATATATGAAATCCCTTAAAGGTGGTTGGAAAGAAATACCGATTCTTCCAGGTTCTAACAAAAATACATTGCTTACACCAGTTAAGATAAAGGAGAATGAAGAATTAGTATTATTTGATGGTAGTAGTTACATAAGGAATAATGTTGGAAGTGTTACTCAGCAAGGTTCAGTATGGGATGTTAGTAACTTAAAGCTTTATGCTAATGTTGATCTTGCCAATAAGATGATAAGCATATTCTTTTCTCCTAATGGAAAAAAGCTATTTTCTTTAGAATATTCAAACAGACTCCTTAAACAATATTCATTAACGAAGCCATGGAACATCAGCTCCGTAGATTACGATAATATCTATTTTGATATTAAATCAGCAACCCCAGATAACCCTACGCCTTATGGCTTGTACTTCTCATCCGACGGGCGTAAAGTGTTTATTGGTAACTATAGTGATAGAATTTATCAATACATTCTTGATAATCCATGGGATATTTCAAGTGTTAAGTCTGATGGTGCTAAGACCATAGATGCTGGAGGGGCTGGAAGCTTTGGCATAACAGATTTTGTTTTCTCATCAGATGGAACAAAATTATATTTTCTAGGTAATGCAACTGATAATGTATACCAATATTCCCTTTCTACACCTTGGGATATTTCAAATGTTTCGCAGGAAGCAACACTTGATATCTCCTCACATTCAAATGCCCCCCATGGGATCTTTTTCAATCCAGACGGAACTAAAATGTTTGTTGTAGATATGTTAGGTAATGGTAAGATTTGTCAATACAACCTTTCTACTCCTTGGGATATAACAACTGCTGGTTATAATGGATGTTTTACTCTAGATTCAGGCGGTAGTGATGTTTTTATTGAACCTAATGGAAAATTCTTATTTATTACATCACAGGGGAAGATAGCTCAATACTATATGCAATATAACTCTATCGACATCTCCTCTTTCTCCTTAACATCTACTCCTTCTAAAGCATTCAAAAAGCAATCTCCTGCTATTTGGGTGTCTAAAGTATTTGAACAAGAAGAAACTGATAATGATTGGTATCAATATCAAGTAACTGTTACTGAAAAACCAAAAGAAATCAAGATTTTATCTGGCTCTGATAAGAATACCTTAAAAACTGTAGATGAAATTGTGACTGGTGAAAAAGTTATACTGTATAACAGTGTAGATGGAGTTAAGGAAGGAGAGATTGGAGATGTTACTGGTTCTGTGAAAAACTTTACTGAATTAGGAATTAAGTTTGCACTTTTTAATAGTGATGATCATCTAGGGATACATATAGACTATAATGATAGTTATATTTTCACTATAGGTCAAGGTGCTAGTAGGCATCTACTTATTAAATATGATAGATTCAGTTTACAACCACTAGATGTTTTATACTTGGCCGATCATGCAGGTTCAGAAGATTTATTGATTTGTAATGGAAAACTAGTTTCGCTAGTTGATAACAAATTTCTTGTTGTTTTAGATCAAAATTTGAATATAGAAACAGTGAGGTATTTGAGCTCAACACCTGCTAAGACTATCGGCGCATCAAGACTTTATTATGAAAATCCTTTTATTTATTGGGTATTTTCATGGCATGATGCAGACGATAATGGTTTTGGTGTTGTAAAAGTCTCATCATTAGATTTTTCTATACAAGATTATAGAGTGTTTAGAAGTCCTTTTTCATCTACTGATGTTGTAGATGTTACTGCAACTTCATCCCACTTAGTTATTGCTTTAATTCATAGTTATGATAGTAGAGGAGGATACTTTTCTATCGAAAAGAATTCATTGAACATTACTGATTCACAAGTAGCTTCAATGAATTCTCAACCATATGTAACTACAATTAACGACACGATTTATGTATCATATCGTAATAGTGATGGTGTTAGAAAAGTTATCAGTTCGGATGGAGCAGGTGAAAGTGGTGTTTGTGGCAAGTTGTTATCCTATAGAGATAAAATTGTAGTGCTTTCTGATAACCTTTTGGCTGTATTAGATTCATCTAACTTAAACTTTGTGAAAGCTTTACGTATCACGACTAATGTAGATAATCCTACATTATTTGATATCCATTACGAGAATTTAGGTTCCAAAGATTACTTTCTAATTACAGGAAAGTTTGAATATGATACTGAATCACACAAAAGTGCAATTCCTTTAATTAGATTATCTTATGAAGATATAGGGCAGGATATTTGCTCCAACGAATCATGTGGTGATTTCGGTTCTGATATACGCTTTACATGTAAGTCTGAAACGATTTCATTACATGCTTCTGGTTCGGATTTTAGCAATTATAGTAGCTATTCTCAAGTTTCGGTAAACCTCGATTTAGTTGAAACCTCTATTTATTCAACGCATCCCTCATTAAACTATACTGGGTGTGACAAACGGATAACTAAAATAATCTTCAGGGAGGCAGACATTTCCTCCTTCAGTCTTACAACTCCACCTAAGAAAGCATGGAAAAAGCCTACTAAAGTTTATGTAGCAATGGAGTCAAATCCAGATAGATGTCTATACTTTGATGAAGATATAAGCGATAAAATACAGAATGCTACAACTAACAGTTTTGAATTTGTTGATAGTAGAAAAGAGTTAGTAAAAAACAATGATGAATTAGTGGTGAATGGAAAAAATGTGAATGTGAGTAATGTTACAACAAGTGGTAGTTGGGATATAACTACGTCATCTTATGAATCTGATTATTACATTGGCGATCAAAATGGAGCACCAATAAGTATCTTTTTTCATTCAGATGGAACTAAACTATATGTACTAGATGAACAGTATAAAAAAGTCCATCAATACAACCTTTCAACACCGTGGGATTTAACTACTGCATCCCACATAACTTATTACTATGTTGGTGATCAAGATTCAAATCCACAAGGTATCTTTTTTCATCCTGATGGTTCTAAGATGTATGTAGTGAGTTATACTAAAATTTATCAATATAGATTATCTGCACCTTGGGATGTTTCTACTGCAACTTTTGAATCTGATTCTTATATTGCTGATCAAGATTCAACAGTATCAAACCTCTTCTTTCATCCAGATGGCACTAAAGTGTATATAGTAGGTGAACAATATGCTAAAGTTTATCAATATAACCTATCAACACCATGGGATATAACTACAGTGTCTTTTGTATCTAGTTACAGTGTTAGTGGTCAAGATAATCGCCCCATCAGATATCTTCTTTCATCCAGATGGTACCAAAATGTATGTAGTAGGTTTTGATAGTGATAGTATTTATCAATATAGTCTTTCCACTCCATGGGATATAACAACAGCGTCTTTTGTATCTGAATTTTATGTTGGTGTACTGAGTATCTATCCAAGAGGTATCTTCTTCCATTCAAACGGTATCAAAATGTATATAGTAGATGATCATGCTAGAAAAATCTTTCAATACTCTTTATCTATTGTTTACCAAATCACAGTTCCTGAACAATCTTCAGCAATAACTTCAGTTATCATTCCTCAAAGAACCAGACTTCAAACTCTACAATATAGAACCTACTTGTCAGACCAAGATGTTATTAAATCAAGATACCAAGCTGTTAATAAGAAAGGTAGAGCGATGAGAGTCAAACTTGAAGGTATTGAAGATACATATGTAAACGATTTCAAAGTTGATTTATGGGCTGGGGAGTAACCTACCCCCAGCCCATTCAATTCAACAATTAATTTCAAGAGAGAGGTAGAAGTTTATGAAAGCATTAAAAGATAATGCAAAATGGGTTTCTAAAGTTTTCAAACAAGAATCAAACGAACCAGATTGGAAAAGAGCAAGAGTTAATCTTACTTGTAAACCTCTTAAAGTTAAAATTACAGAAGCAACTACTGATTATTTCACCTATAAAAATGATAAGCTTGAAGTTGGCCAAAAGATATTAGTAAGAGAAGGTTCAGATATAAAGCCATTAATTGTAAATAAGATTGAAGAAACTACTGAAAATGTTGAGTATTATATGGCTGTTGGTGACAGCGGTAAAGATGATTATCTCTATGGAATAACAACTGATTCCAATGGTAATATATTTGTATGTGGTTGTATTAATAATGGTCCCAACCAGGATTTTTACATAGCTAAACTTGATAATGACTTAAATCTGGTTAAACAAGTTACTATTGATAGCGGTTACATTGATTATCTTCAAGGAATAACAACGGATTCTAATGGAAACATATTTGTATGTGGATATACTCGTAATGGTTCTAAAGAAGATTTCTATGTAGCTAAATTCGATAACAATTTGAATTTAGTTAAACAAGTTATTGTAGATGGCGGTAACAGTGAAGAATTTCTTGGAATAACAATAGATTCCAATAATAATGTATTTGTATGTGGTCATACCAATAACAGTTTCTACATAGGTAAGTTTGATAATGATTTGAATCTTATTAAGCAAATAACTATAAACAACACTAATGATTGGCTTTACAATATAACTATTGATTTTAACGGAAATGTATTCGTATGTGGATATACTTATAATGGTTCTGATCAAGATTTCTACATAGGTAAGTTTGATAATGATTTGAATCTTATTAAGCAAATAACTATTGACGCTAGAGTTTATGCTATACTCGTTGGTATAGTTACAGATTCCAATGGTAATGTATTTGTATGCGGTCATACTCATAATGATCATGATAGAGGACTTTATGTAGCTAAATTTGATAATGATTTGAACTTGATTAAACAAGCCACCATTGAAAATATGGGAGGTGAATTACTCGGATTAACAATTGATTCTGAAGGAAATATTTTTGCATGCGGTAGTATTGATAATGGTTCTAATAAAGACTTTTACATAGCTAAATTTGATAGCAATTTGAATTTAATCAGGCAGATTCAAATAAATAGTGGAAAACATGATATACCAAGAGATATAGTTATAGACTCTACTGGTGATATATTTGTATGTGGATATATAGGAGACAGTTCTAATTATGATTTCTTTGTAGCTAAATTTAACAATAACCTTGATCATCCAAGTTCAATAACAGTTGGGTCTTATTCATTTTTATTTACTGAACCGGATTTGACTACAACTGATCAAATTTGGTTACCTACTACACAATCATGGGCACCAACAACTCAAAGTTGGTCTCCTACTACTCAATCTTGGGCTCCAACAGAAGTATCTTATACTTGGGATAAAGGTTCTTACACAGTTAAGGAAAATGTCTATAAAGTTGATATATCTTCTCTTAATCTCAAAAATCCACCATCAGATATATACAAAGAAAATAGCATAAGAGTAGAATTTGCATTTGAAGATGTTTATGAGAGATGTACTTGGAAAGATTTAGATGTTACTTCTCAGATAATCAAAACTGGAAACAATTATGTAGTCGTTAAAGAACTAGATAAGGATTTAGTAAGATCTGGAGATGTTATAAAGGTTAATGATGAAGATAAGGAAGTATCAAAAGTTGAAGTTGTGAAGGAACTAGGAACTTTTGTGGTTGGGAATGATAGTAAGCAAGGTCAGCTTTACGGAATAGTAACAGATTCTAACAATAATGTATTTGTATGTGGGAACTTAGATAATAAAGCATATATAGCAAAATTTGACAATCATTTCAACATTACTAAGCAAATAATCATTGATAAGTCTTATAGTAGGTTCTTAGATATAGTTGTAGACTCCAATGATAATGTATTTGTATGCGGGCAAGTTGATGCTGATAATGATTCTCGCTTGGAATTTTACATTACAAAATTTGATAACAGTTTAAATCTTGTTAAACATATTGTTGTAGACAGTGGTAAAGGTGATGAATTTCATGGAATAACTACAGATTCCAATGGTAATATATTTGTATGCGGTTTTAATGAAGATTTCTACATAGCTAAATTTGATAATGACTTAAACCTAATTAAACAAATAACTATTAATAGTGGTTATGTTGATCATCTTTATGATATTACTGTAGATTCTAATGGTAATATATTTGTATGTGGCGATACTTATAATGGTTCTGTTTTGAATTTCTATATTGCAAAATTTGATAACAATTTAAATCTCATTAAACAGATAACAATTAATAGCGGCAATTCAGATATTTGTCATGGAATAATTACAGATTCTTATGATAATGTATTTGTATGTGGACATAGTTATAGCAATTCCTCAGATTATAATTTCTATGTTGCAAAATTTGATAATGATTTGAATCTTATTAAGCAAATAACTATTGAAAGTAGTAGAAATGATAATCTTTACAGAATAACAACAGATTCCAATAACAATGTATTCGTATGCGGGCGCACTTATAATGGTTCTAATGACGATTCCTATATAGCTAAATTTGACAACGATTTAAACCTAATTAAACAGATTACTATTGATAGTACAAATGATGAAATTTTTCAAGGTGTAACAACTGATTCCAATGGTAATATATTCGTATGTGGTTATGTTTATGATATTCATAATAGCCATCGGAATTTCTACATAGCTAAATTTAATAATGATTTAGATCATCCTAATTCAGTAACAGTAGGTTCTTATACATTTACATTTAATGAACCATCATGGGCACCTACTACACAGAGTTGGTCACCTGCTACACAATCATGGACACCCACCACACAAAGTTGGTCTCCACAACCAGTTTCATTTACACCTAATGAAGTAGATTACTACTACGATAGAAGAGGTATTGGAGAAGTCAAAATCATAACAAAAGAAGAACTTACTTCAATAACAAAGGTCGTAATACCTAAGAATACTAAACCAATTGAATCCCAAACTTACACTTACAACTCAGATTGGGTAACTATGACTTATAAAGATATATCTAAGAATGCTAGGTATCTAAGACTAGTTATTAATGGTGATAAAGACGTTTATGTTGATAGATTTCAAGTTGACTTATGGACTGAGTAACTTTTGTTTTGGTGGGTTCTTCCCACCATCCTTTTTCTATCCTGCAAACTAAGGAGGATCATAATGAAACTCAAAATTAAGAAAAAACAAGTAAAACCAGGTTTATTCAAGAAACTAGTAGTAGAAGAGCCAGATCAACTACCTTTAACTAAGAAAGGTAAAATGAGATATAGAGTTAACAATGAAGTTTTCGATATTCATGATAGTGTAGCTGATAATGCTAAAGCAATTTCATTGATATTTGCTTTGCTTTCTAGAATTTATGAAGCTCTTCCAGCCAATACTAAAAACAGGATTCCTGCCGAAGATAGAGCTATGATTGAATATGCTTTTCAAAAATATCATTCCATTCAAACCAGAGCTGATGTTGAATTTGCTGTAAGTGGTGGTAAAGAGTTGATTGACAGGATAATGGAAAGACAAAACAAAGTTGGTCAGCTATTCAAAGAAATCTATGGTGTAGAATCCAAGGAATCAGAGCAATCCGAATAGTTACATTGTACAACCCTAATTAGAAGAGGTTATTGTTATGCATGTACCTGGCATCACAGTAGATATCGTAATATTTTTAATAGGTTTCGTTCTTGGGATTCTTGCTTATAAGAATCATGCTGCTATAAAGCATGAAGTGAAGGAAGATCTTGAAACAATTAAAACGAAACTAAGCAAATTGGAATCTAAAATTGAAGATTCTATAAGAAAGAAACTGTAAGATTTGAATACAGAAAGCAAAAAAAAAAACGGCCCATGATCCAGAAAGCTGGACCATGGGCCAAAATCTTTACTTCTTCACGATTTGCAACTTCTTAGCTACGTTTTCAACATCCTTGGTGTCTTTAGCTATTGTGATACCAGCTTGTTGAGCTTTATATTGCTCGATGATAGATTCTAATTCTTTATCAAACTCCTTATCTTCTGAAAGCATAACAATTTTATCTTTGTTAATTTTAACAGGATTACTGATTTTACCAAAAGGATGCACAGGAATCATTTGAGTATTTCCTTGTGGTCCAGGAACGATAGCAAATGCATTGTAGACTTCTATCCATCTGTCTCCTTGAGTCATTGTTTCTGCTACTATGATACCTGGTTGTGAATCAAGTTGGATTAAGTAAGCCATGTTAAACCTCCTTGTTTGTATAGTTGTTTTTCAAGTATGATTATTTCTCGAAATACATGATACATTCTTTTCACAATGACGAAAGATGTTTCTGATAAATAATCTTTAATGTCTCTATACGTCCTAGAGAACCACACTTCATATCTCGGATAGATCCATCTATACCATAACCAATCTAAGAAGAAGTTAGTTTTGTAATGGTGTGGATTGATATCAATAATAATCACTTTACCACCAGGTTTCAAGATTCTTTCAAATTCAAAAAGCAATCTTTGAATATCAGGGATATGATGCAATACATTTCTCATTCTAATGAAATCTACAGAATTATCTGATATATCTAAGATTCTGTAGGTTGATTTGTCAAAATAGAAATCACAATTCATTGTTACGTCACACGTATACCAACCAGGTTGAGGATTGTAACCGCTTCCAAAATCAAGCTTAAACATAGTTTTCTTGCCTAATTAAAGTTTTCAAGTTGTTAGATTTACTTACAAGGTTCTCATTTAATGGTGATAGTTTTATGAATACACAACCAGGATCAAACTGTTTTCGTAATTCATTAACGTCAAATGGAGTTTTCTGAGATAAAGTAAAGTTTAATGTAACCTTCCACTTTCTTGGATGTTTGTAATAGAATTCCTGTGCAAGTTTATTGATCTCTGAATTGTCCATAACTCTTGGAGTTTGTAACCATCTCCTAAAATTCATATCTGTTGAATGAATTGAGAACTGAAGTTCAAGGAAATCATGATCTGATAGCTCATCTTCAAGTTTCATTAATTCATGAACAAGATCTTTTGATTCAGGAATTCCAATTGTTGAAATCTGAACTCTTGCTTCTGGAAACTTATGTTTTAGTTTTTGTATGGCATTAACTACATTTTCGATGTTTAAGGATGGCTCGCCCATTCTTGTAAACAAGATTCTGAATAGTTTAGGCTTACTTTCAAAGTAATCATAGTTAAATAGGTCTTTTGTTACCTTTAATGCAAAATCAACTTGTTGCACAATTTCATCATCAGTTAAGTTTCTCCATCCATGTTTTCTAGTTACAGCATTTACTGCACAAAACTTACACATAATTGGACAACCAGATTGTGTCGAAACACCTACCATATTCTTTTCATGGAAGTAAGTTTTCGTAAAATCATAGGATAGTATTGCATTCGTAGTTCTTTTGTTATTGAAACCTCTCAATTCCGTATGTAAAGGAAGGCATGTGTTTGTGCTCTCAATAAGTCTTCCATCTGATAACCTGATTGCTGCTACCCAACCATTAGTAAATTTTCTGATTTTAACAATTTCCATTTCTTTCCCTCTTTGATTACAGTTTGGATTGAATAACCAAATCAAAATTATCGACAATCTTTCCTGTCGGAAGAATGATATAGTTGTTGTAATCATAACTGTCTAAATGCTTATAGATCCAACATCTAAACTTTCTTTTGTTATCAATGATTATATGTTGAAACTTATGTCTTATGATTTCTACATCGGAATGTCCAACAACAAATCTTACGATTTTATCAGTAACGTCTTCAACAATCTTATTTCTCAGATCTTCACAAAATGTAAGTTGAATTTTATTGCTTGCACAAAAATCGTAAACATACCTAAGATTTTCTATGTTTTGATGAGCAAAACAATTAACTCTTATAGTAAAGAATCCACTTTTTGCAAGATACTTGAGTTTATCTTCCAGTTTCTTATTCTTACCGTGCAAACTAAATGATAAATGAGTTATACCATACAAAGCTAATGATTCATAATCGCTAACATCTGCATCACCATTGCTTGTGACAGATTTCCTGAAAACTTGTGGATAGTAGTAATCAACCAATTTTGCAATTTCTCGTAATCTTTCCATGTCAATTGTAACTTCACCACCTTGGATTGTTACATAGATAGGAATGAAATTCTTAGTAAACTTCAAATAATCTAAACATTTCTTCAATGTTTCAGTATCCAAGTATGGTGATTCTTTAGAGGCTTGATAACAAAACTTGCAATTTCTATTACATTGATAAGTAGCAACAATTCTCAATCCTTCTTTCATGTGACCCTCGAAAAAGGTTGTGGAGATCTGGAGATTGAATCTTCTCCAGATCCCCGATATCAGTTATTCATTCTCAACTTCAGCAATGATACTAAGTTGTCCACATGCAGCTCCTGCTTGTACTTCAGCATCTGTAGCATGTGCAATTGCTGTGTCAAATCCTACAGCCTGTACCTTTTCAAGGATTTCTACAGCCTCTTTTGTCATGTTACACCTCCTCTTCTTCAGGATTTCCGTAAAACTCAAGAATTTGCTTATCTTTCTTTGTTAGTTTCTTAGTTTTAGCATCAAGTAGAAATGCTGTAACTGATGGTACTTTTGAGAGAGCTTTTCTTAGGCGTTGTTGCTTGATTGTGTCAAACACTTCATATTGATAAAGCAATTCAACATCCTTTAGTTTGGTAGTCACATCAATACCACGATAAGTAATTTTAACACGTTTTCCATTGGCTCTTTGAAGTAACTGTTTACCAATCTTAGTATTTGTCCTTACTTTGAAGAGTTTATTCCCTTTCTTGAACACAGCAACTGATACTCCCATAACTACCTCCTTTTTTTCTAGAATTCTGCATGCTCATCAACTAAAAGATTTACAGATTTCATTAGACCCTCGATAACCCAAGATAGTGTAACTAGTGGTGAGTTTATAGCTTCTATGCGAACTCTTCAGTTACAATGAAACTGTTTGCCGCTCGTGGTGCCCAATTCTGTACAGTAGGAACCCAATCTTCTGTTATGACAGGCCAATCCTGTACAATCACTAACCATGTTGGTTCACTAAAAGTAAATGTATAAGAACCTGTTTTCAATACACTAGGATTACTTAAGTTTTTGTCGAATTTAGCTATAAGCATATTATCAGCAGAATAAGTGATACTTCGTCTGCATACAAGTATTTCATCCTTTAAAGGTAAAGTAACATGATGACCACCATCAATAATTGCTTGTCTAAGAAGAAATAACTCATTATCAAGTTTTGCGATATAGAAGTCCCAATCAGGATAGTTCTTAATTCGCCCATATATAAATAGATCATCGTAAGAGTTTACAGCGAAACTGTAAAAGCTATTATTAGTTCCAGTATTAATAGTAACTTGTTTAATAAGGTTCAAATCATCGTCAAATCTAGCTACATAAATATGCCCATCGTAGATACCACCTATGAAAACATTATTACTGGAACTAATGGTCACCTTATTGAGGTAGCCAGGTTCACCAATATCAATGGATATCTGTTTGATAACATTTAGTTTATTATCAAGTTTGGCAACGTAGGGTTTACCTTTCGTGGCACCGCAAACAAATATGTTATCATTGGAATCAACGGCTATCCCATAAAGATCACCACAATATCTATCGTCGATAGTAATTTGCTTAACTGGATTTAAATCGTTATCGAATTTAGCAATATAACCATTATAGTAGTGACCATCATTAGTACTTCCACAAACGATCACGTTCCCATTGGAGTCTACTGTTACTCCATAAAGACGATTATATGGTTTACCACTATTGATAGCAATTTGCTTAACAAGATTTAAATTACCATCAAGTTTAGCTATGTAGAAATCGTCGTTATAATGATTACCAATTTCTCCACAAACAAATATGATACCAGTACCGTCTGCTATCATTCCATGCAGTTCAATGTTGTATTCATTATTTCCTATTGCTATATATTTGATGAAGTTTAAAGTGCTATCAAATTTAACAATATCGAAACCAGCTCTGAACCATCGTTTAACAAAAACCTCTCCACATATAAACACATTTTCATCATGATCTGTAACCATACCAAGAAGATTATTATATTCAACGTTGTTGCCAGTAAATACACTGACACTTTCATATGGTTCTGTAGCTTTGTTCATTTTCTCCATCTTCTTTTTAGTTAAACTTCTATACCACTCGTGGTATCCAGTTCTGAATAATGGGAACCCAGTTTTCTACTGTAACAGGATAATCTTGTACAGTAGAAATCCAAGTTGGTTCACTAAAGGTGAATGTATAAGAACCAGCTTTCAACTTATCAGGATAATCAAGGTTATCATTGAATTTAATTATGAAGGGAGTATTAACGAAATCACTATGAAATGTCCCACATGTAAATACGTTACCATTAGAATCAATTGTTAGTCCGTCACGACTGATTGTTACTCCATCACAAGCACATACAACATGCTTAACAAGAAGTAGATTGTTATCAAATTTTGCAACGCATAAGTTCGAACTAAGATTCTCTTTGGTTTGTCCACATACGAATACATTTCCATGAGGATCTGTAGAAATCCCATGAAAATCGGTTTTCTTACCACCATTGATTGCTATTTGTTTAATATGATTTAAATCATTAGCGATCTTAGCCACATAACATTCATTACAAGTCTTCCCACATACAAATACGTTTCCGTTATCATCAATAGTTATTCCGATAAGATAACTACGTTTACCACTTTCGATTACCATCTGTTTGATGACATTCAAATCATTATCAAACTTCGCTATATAAAGGCCGTTGTTTAGTATACCGGTATTAATGTAACCACATACAAACACGTTTCCATTACAGTCCGTAGCTAGATTTCGAAAAATTCCATCTCCATCATTGTTAATGGTTATCTGTTTAACAATATTCAAATCGTTATTCAGCTTAGCTATGTAGAAATCTTTGTCATGAGACCCACATACAAACACATTTCCATTATAGTCTGTAGCCATTCCATAGCTGGCTGTTGCTTCCCCAATATCTACTATTACTTGCTTAATCAGATTTAGACTACTATTAAGCTTAACAATGCAGAAATCATAGTCAATCATACCGCATACAAATACGTTATCAGAGTCAACTGTTATCCCGTAAAAATATTTGCATTTTTCATCTCTTAAAACTATTTCTTGTTTAACATCCCTTAAAACGTTATCGAATTTAGTTATACGCAAACTGATGAAATCTTCATCATGACCACACACGATTACATTACCATTATGATCTGAAGTTATACCCTGAAGAAATCCATGATTGCTATCGTCAATAAATATGTTGACGTTTCTGTATGTTTCTTTAACGCTATTCATCTCTGTCTATCTTTTATTTTGTTTTTGGTTGAATTTCTATGTTTCTATGATTCATCAATTCTGGACTCATAATACCATCAGCAATCAATTCACCAGCCATAGGGCATGTCCATTGACATCCATAACAGAAATTCTTTTTATCCCATTGCATAGCTTTAAGAGCTTCTTGAAACTTATCAGTTAGATTTCCGTTTTCATCAAGAATATCAAGCATATGAAATTCTTGTGTTTTAACTCCTCTGATTCTTAAACATAGCCTTAGTTTTCCATCAGCATCAATAGTCATGGTGTCCATTCTTTTATCAATGGTGCAAATATACTTTTGTGGAAGATTAGGAACCATTTTGTATTTGATTACAGGATGGAATAATACAGTGTATTCTCCCTTTTCAGCTTTCTCGTAAACTTCCATAAGAATCTTTCTATGTTTCTCTGTATCCCAAACCAGTAAATCATAGTCTAATGGTGATGGGAAATCGTAGTACTTATTAAGCTTTGTTTCAAGCAGAATCAGATCTATCCAAACACCAGCTTTAGTTAGATCGTCACACATTCTATGCAGATATTTGATATTCTGACTATCAACTCCAACTATACCAACAAATTCTCTGATTCTGGGATCATCTCTAAATGTTATGAATTTCTCGTAAGCTTCCTTTGATTTTCTGTATCTATCATCATCCTTCGGATAGTTTTCATCCCATAGAACGGGATCAACAGTAAAGCTTAGTCCATTAAGATATCCCACTTCATCTATAATCTGCTTAAGTTTGTTGTAAGAGTAATCGGTCATATTTGTAATGACAGTATACAATACACCTTCTTTGTTACAGAAATCAACCAATTCTACAAGATGCTTGTAAACAGTAGGTTCACCACCCAAAAACATATGAAATGCATCTGGATTATGCTTCTTTAATCTTTTGATGAATTCTTTAGCTTCTTCAATATCAACATCTTGTTTGAATGGATCAATGTGACCATAAGCTTCCTGAAACGTTTTCATATTGATTACTGCACAATAGGAGCACTTTAGATTACATTTTCTTGTAAGAAACCAGTTAACTCCATATCCAATTTTCATTAGAACCTCCCATCCTAGTGTATAAAGCTATAAGAATCAACAAGTCTTAAACCTTTCAGTTTCTGAAAGCAATCCTGTAAACGTTCATCTATGTAACCACCAGGAATCGTTACAAGTGGACTATATTGCTTTCTTGGACATTTGCTGATTATATAAGACATAATCCCATAGTTATCATACTCAATCACAACAAATACTTCAGCTGCTCTTATGGATAACAAAGCTTTGATAATATCATCAGCATACTTTTTGAAAGGTTCTGGAAGCGTATTCCTTACTTCTTCTGCATCTATAGGTCCTACTTTTTGAAAGTAAACAATAGTCGTAGATGTGCTAGAATTAGTCACAAATGATCTGCAAACTGTGGAGATCATAAGCTACCTCATACTTTAGTTTAGATGTTGCTTGATCAATGACAAAGGATAAAGCATGAATCCTATGAGTTCCTCTATATCTTCTATACTTACATGATAGATTTCGTAGTTAGGAACAGGCTTTCCTAACGTGATAGGAACAAGAACGGATTCATCTTTCGGTGCTTTACCGTAATAGTATTCTACAGTTATCAATGGATGACCTTCAAACTTTACATTGCTAACCTCTCCAATTTGATATTGATGAGGAGAATCTAGTATTGAGTCAACGGACACAAACTGATATACTGGTAACCCTTTAGCATTTTTAACCAGCTCCATAAAGGTATCTAAACACCTTTCAGAAATTCCTAAAGTTGTCCCTTTTTCTAAGGTTGGCCAACTAAGCATTAATTGATGAGTCTTTCTTAATGACATGTTAGTATTCCTCTCGCTAGAATAAATCTTGTAATGCCACAGATGTACCTGTATCAAGTTGTATGCCTAAAGGTTCTAGGATTTCATTGGCTTTAGAAACGAAAACCTTATCCATTATTGTTTTCTCATCAAGCTTGATCCAATCAGGAATTCTTTCAGAATCATCGGGTATAACAATTCTGTCAAGTAGTTTTTCTGGTTTCTTAGTATATGTTTGTTTGCCGCTAAGCTCATCCAATTTCTTAGCAACATTCATAAGTTTCTCATGGAATTGTTTTGCATCCAATCTAAGCTTAGTATAATCAAAACCATTACAGTAAATTTTGAACCCTTTCATACCAACCTTGAAGTATTCTTGTCCTATAAGCTCGTTATAGAGAAGCATACCTCTAATGCAATCATTAACGTTCTTGTATTCTTTAAGTTCCTTATTGAATCCACAAGGAGTACATATTGATACTGACCTTTCTCGGATCAGTTTTCTAAATTTGCTCTCCCATAGCGTTAATGCTCGATTTATCAGAGTTTGATCACAATTCGTATACATTATAACTTTGAATAGGTCTCTTATCATTATACGAGTTAATTCCGGTACATCCGACTTAACTCCAATGTTTGATTGAGCTATTTCTTGAATGAGAGCTCCTTCTCTCTCAATGATGTATTGTGCATAAGCCTTTTTCTTAAGGAAGTATACAGCTCTGAATAGGAATTCTGTTTTGAATGAAAATCTACTATCTTCTACATTGAGAATCTTTGCAAACCTTTCTAAAATGTCATCTGAATATGAAGCTAACCTATCAATGATCCTATGAGCTGCTTCATAAATCACTATTTCATTAATTGAACAGTTAACTCTTGATTTTGCTTCATCCTCTGAAAGACCAAGTTGTGTTAGAGTTTTTATAGCTTCTTCTTGGTTAGGGAAGTATTTCAGTAATTCTTGTTTGACTTGCTCTTTTGTCATTCTTACACCTCATGTATGATTTTCATAGTTGGAAATAAAAGTTTCTATCTATCAGGTGCAGAAGGAATGTAATGAGAGAAACGGAGAGGATCTTCTGAATTGAGGTTGCATTGAATCAATGAATCATAGAATTCAACATCATGTAACATTCGTTTTTCAAGTTGTTTGAATTGCTCTAAAGCAACTAAACAATGCTCATATATTTCTTCTGTAGTCCATTTCTTAGGTCTTATAGCTTGCCATAGATCTTTTATCCATTCATCTTCAAAGTGGCATCCTAACCAATCATCCAGGTGAGCATAATCCCAACCATACCAATAGTAACCTGCTATAAAAGGGTAGCGTTCATCTGAACCCTGACAACCAAACGTAAATCCACCATGCACATTAATGAAGTTATCCAACAAACCATAATCGAGGTTAACTAAAGGACTATCATTTGGTACTCCAATATAAGCACATGGATGAGTACCAAATGATAAAATCATAATCCTGAAGCGATCTCGCTCTTCTTGATGAAGTATTTCAGGTTTCGATTTATGATCCCCATACACCATAGGGTTCATAGCACGCCTCGCAAGAACCTTTTAACTTTGCTTATGAAAGATGTTGGTTGTTTTGTGTCTTGTTCATATTGACTGCCTTCAAGACCAGTAACTTGGATATCCTTTAACCAACCATTAGAATTAAACTTGAAAACAACTCGTAAAGGTGTATAAGGACCATAAAGCTCATAATGCTTTCTGCAAACGAAGTATGGCCAATAATCTAGTGTTAGATCGTAGTCCTTCTTCAGTACGGTCTCATACTCATCAATAACATATATGAGTAAAGTTGATATGCGTGTGTAATATTGTTTTGACTTTTCCCATAAACTTAATGGACAAGTAATCTCATAATCGGGATATTCAGGATCTGCTAAATAGTAACGACCCTTTCGATAGTACATTGCAAGCAATCCTAAATCTTTCAAAGGATTGGAATCTGAGAGCTGAATGAATCTGTTTGGTTCTGGTGATAGTTTCCTGTAAAGTTTTATGATATCAACTGTTGCATATGCGTCTCCTTCAACAACCAATTTCAAACCTCTCAAAACATTGTTTTTCAACATTGAATTCTAGCAAGAAATCAGGTAAAGTTTTAATACTTTTGTAAACAAATTGTGACCATGAATCCTCATGCCTAGTTTCTCTATAAAACTTAAGAAACTTTTCATGGGATTTAGCATTAATGGCAATAAATCGCTGACAATCCTCGTCCATAATAGATCCTAAGTTATAGAAAATTCCGTATTGCTTAAAGGTAGTTATAGGTTCATATATAAACGTATTGTAAAACAGCAAAACATTATGTTTGAAACGTCGAAATATAGAGGCAACAGGGATCCACAAAGATCCCCTATGTTTCATGGGTAAAGGTCTAGAGCATCTAAGCAAACCTACTTCAACAAACATTTACGAACCTCTTTGATTTTACCTTCAAGATAATTGAAACGTCCTGCTACTTTGAAAACTATAATGCTATCCAACATTTCCTTATGTTTATGATAAACTTGTGAAATATGCTTAGCTACAACAGCATGCTTTAAGATTCTACCATTCTTAAGTACAAGATAAACATAAAACTCATCCATTGGTCTATTAAGCTTTGTTATGGAAGGTAGATCTTTCTCATGTAGTCCACGAAGCAGATAATAGTTGTAGAATGTTAAAGCTTTCTTTTTGCTAAGAATTTCTTTGGTTATAACGTTAAAGTGTGAAACTGTATGTTTGAATGCTACACCATACTTCACAAATTCGCCTTTAAACAACCAATCTATGACACAACGATTATCTTTGAGGTTGATTACCATATCTAATTGTGGATCATAGAGTCTATTATGACGAATAGATAAAGCTTCATCAGATTCAAATAAAGATGGATAATGCATAGGTCTAGATCTCATTCCATAAAACTCTTCACCCGTGAATTCAAATAAAGATAAGAATAGCTTTGGTGAAATGCGAATTTTGAGCCATGCAGGGCATTTCTTATAGTATACTTCCTCAAAGCTTAGCCTATGATCAAAATCATTCCTGGTGTAGTTAATGGATAAGGTATACGTTTTACCTGTAAGCTTTGATTTGAAAAAGAAATGGTGAAAAAGTTTTTCAACATCCACAGAAGGACGTATACCAAGTTTGGTAGATATGAAGGTTCTAAGTGGCTTCACTTCCTTATCTTGTTTCCATTTACTATATTGAGTATGAGTTAGAAACCGAAAATTAAGATGTTTGATGATATCCGTTACATCTTGACCATAATACAAGATTCTATCAGTTTCACCTTTTATAAATTGGATAATTTGCTTACCTAGTGTTGTGTGTGCATAGGTTACATAACTATTACCTTCGTTATCTTCCGCTATTACATACTGTCCTTTACAACTAGCAGATTGATACAACCATTGCTTAATAGTTGGATAATCAACCTTAGCTGTTGTAGGACCTACTATTTCAAATTTATCAAAGAATTCTTTTGATGAAATCACTGGTCCTAACCCTGGATACGATAAATGATAATCAGGATTCTCTTTCATTTTCCTGTAAGTTGTATAGCTTAGCCTATAGAGTTGGTTTGTATCCTTATCCTTTACTATGATTTGATACATTATGCAACCTCCATTGGTGGAAACGTTTCTAAATTAACAAAAATAGTATAAGGTTAGGTAACTAACAATCAACAGAGACCTCATCAATCACTGAAAAACCAAGTAGCTCTAGTTCTTTTTGTAAAGATTCTCGTTTATCTTCATATTCAGAGTAAACACTAGTGGAGCATAGCCTAGCAAGTAATCTTGGTTCTTCTACAGTTTCAACAATAATTTGTGAACCAAAGCCATCTACTGCTTCCTCTGCATGTAACTCAAGATGTTGTTGAATTAATTCTTCAAACGAAATATTCAACATTGTTATCATTTTGGTTTTAGCTGGTCTAACTCTTCTTAATCTAACGAAAGTAACAGTTGTGCTACTGTTTGTAATGAATGATGAGTTTAAAGATCTCATGAAACCTCCGTATCACGGAAACGTTTCAAGTTGTATATGGTTACAATAAGGTTAGGTCTAACTGTTTCATGCTGAACCCATCTACAATTGTGTAACCAAGCAATTCAAGTTCCCTTTGTAGTGATTCTCGTCGACTTACATACTCCTCATCCATTTTTGGTGCTATTAATTCTGCAATTAATCTAGATGGATTTCCATTTGTTTGTATCGAGAGCTTTACACCTGATGAACGACAATATGTTTCTTCTGCATGTAATTCTAAATGTTGTATTAGATCATCAAAGCTAATACTAAGAAACGTTATCGATTTAGTCTTAGCTGGTTTAACTTTTCTAAAAGTAGCACATACTAGAGCTGAAGCAGTTATACTCGATGGATGTAGAAAAGAAACCATGTTTCCTCCAAGAAACTGAGGAAGCGTTTCATTTTGTAATATAGTTGTATACAATTATATGGTTAGTTACTAAAGAAACAACATCGAATAAAAACTGGTGGGACAAAGCCCACCATACATAGTTAAACCAAAGCCTTCTTCAATCTACAATCTTTACAACAATCAGCATGCATACCACCATTACATATATAAGCATAATCACATATCTTTCTTAATTCATATTGTTTCTTCCTTAATTCTTTCATCAAAGGACTATTGTAAGCTTCTCTGAAAGATTTAAATTGTTTAAGATCAATCTTTTCACCTGTCCAGAAAGAAGATGGTGCTAATTGTAATTGCTCATTTACATACCCAGTAAGAAGACTTTCAGGGTTGTAATAGAATTGCTCAACGAAAGTTTTATCAGCTCCATCCTCCACAACAGTTTCAATTGCTAATGGAATTAGAGAGGCTCCTACAGCAAGTTTACCTTGTTTTCCATATTTTAGAAGAAGCTTCTTAATATGATCCTTATCTTCTCTGCTTAGTTTCCAATCTTTGAATTGATTACCTCTTCCTATGTCATGGAACTCCAAAAGTACTATAGCATCAACTTTGTCCTTGAGTTCTTCAATAACAGATTCAAGCTTATTTACATGTGGTTTACCAACAATAAGGTGAATGTTTCTTTGAATTGGGAGTTTAGTAAGTACTTCTAAAGCTTGTTTAAACAATGATAAATCATGCCAGTGATAAGTTAATGCTACTCCTCCACAATATTTGATTGTGGCTTTAACAGCATCTTCATCAAGAAGAGTATAACCATTGGTTGTATAGTTTGGTACTACACCATTCTCGTACCATTTCTTAAGCATTTCTTTAAACCAAGGATTGCATATAACTTCTCCACCTCCAAGTGCTACTTGAAAAGGCTTATCTTCTCCCATAAAATCTAGTAACCATTCAAAATCTTCCATAGTCATATGCATTCCTTCACCTGCAGATTGATAGCAATATGGACATTTGAAATTACACTTCTTAGTAATAGATATATCAAGCAACTCTGGAACTACTTCTTCCTTCCAGATTACATTCTCATCTAAATCTCTGAGTGTTAAAGCTTTTGATGAATCAAAAAATGCTTTGTAGTAGTTACCAAGCTTTCTGAGTTTGATAATTGGTTTAGTGCGAATAAGGTTCTCCATGTTTCTACCTCCTTTTTTTGTTGTGAAAGGAGAGGTCCTTGGAACCACGATTAGCTCCAAGGACCCAGAAACAGTACGCAACAGAACACAACCACAACAGTACAGGACATAACCACAACAGTACAACACCTCTACATAACGAAACAATACGTCACCATGACGTCACCAAACACCGCATTACCATTGCTAAACATGACGCCACCTACACATCACCAAACACCGCATAACTATTGCTAAACATGACTCCACCTACACAACACCAAACTATACAATACCTGCACCAGACCAAACGATACCACTACGAGACGATACAATGCGTACCTTAAACCAGAAATTCAATTAGAAAACATGAAGTTCTGGAATGCAGGTACGCGGTAACTGCTCTTTACCAACCTGACAAGTTCTGTAAAGAACTTGCCTGGGTTGGCTATGTAGTCTTTAAGTTTCTTAAATTCAATTGCTTCTGAAAGTTTCATTTGATTTAGTAACTGATAACCAACTCTCCTGACTGCAGAGAGTTGGTTCTTATAGTTTAACTGCAACTATGATTTTCTTAATGTAAATGCTTCATGTAGGTTTCATAATTCCTCCTTTAATTTGGTTCATAAGAGAGTTCTTAGATGTTTATGTTAATGGATACAAAACCTCAATAGTACAGCACGGCACAGAACCAGCACCTCACCAAACTACACGTTACCTCAACAGAATCTTCACGTAACAGAACCTCACAAAACCCTAACCTAACTGTGCCTAACTATACCTTTACGGAACGGGACGCTACGGGACCCTGACAATACGACACTTAACCTCTGCGGAACGGGACGCCACCTTAACCTCACAATACAACGCTTAACCTTCACAGTACTAGGCAGGACTTTCCCATTACTCACATTTGAATTCTACAACTTCAAATGTTCCATAGTAGTTACTATTAGACCATTGAGAGATCCCTCTGTAAACTCCAAGATCTAGTAATTGCTTAATGAGTTTTTCATTAACTCCTTGCTTATTGGGAAGTATATGGATTTCAAATTCTGCATATACAGGAGGATCAAGCTTTTCAGACTTAGCTATACTAGATCTTGGTCCCTGAGAAGTTTGAGCTCTGAGCGGTCTCTCAAAAAGTTCATCAGGTTTTGCTATTCGCTCTGTAAGATCCTCATCTCTGAAAAGTGGAATCTCAATAGGTCTAACAGCTACATAGTAGTTTATCTTCTGTCTAAGATTCTTGATACCTATCTTATCTTTAAATGCATTGCCAACTTCTTTGAGAAATCCAAGCACCTGATGTGCTCTGATGACTGGATAGTTGTTTTCATCTCTGTAGAATATTGTAAGCTTCTCTTCATGTGGTTCGATCTCCGCGAGTATTGGTATCCTTTCATATTCTTCTCGTAATGATTCAAGTTTCTCTTGTAGCATAGGATCTGGTTTCTTTTGTAATCTCTTTTCAATCTTTTCGATCTCCTTCTCAAGTTTCTTCCTGAGATACCTTTCATAAATATCTGGTGTTGGTGGTGCAGATCCAAGAATTGGAGCGATAAATTTGATCTTGGTTTTGCATGTCTTGGGTTTCAGCATGTCCTACCTCATTTCTTGAAAGTTTTTTAAACAGCGGGTCAACAACGACCCACTAAGAATGCTTTCTATCAGTTTTATATAAATGATTTTGCAAACTTGTTTTCTAGAAAATTTCTTCAACAGATAAAGCTTTTCTTGTTATGTAGAAATCATTCCCAAGTTTCAGTTTATCTTTTACTATTTCATTTGGATACAGAGTATGGATGGCTCTTGTTATTGCAACATACATAAGATTATATTCTTCTATTTCTTGTTGGCTATTTTTCTGTGTTTTCCATTCCCAATCTCCACCTAATGTAACTGTACCAAATTCCAGTCCTTTTGATGTATGAGCTGTTAATATACAAAGTCCCTTTTTCTTTCTATTTTTTGATTTTAGTAATTTGTATAGTTCAGTTAATCTATGACCATACTTTTCAACAATCTCGATTGATTTCTTAACTTCAATATCATTAGCATCTTTTGCATATTTAAAGAGGTCACCTAATGTATCAAATTTTGATACAAATTTTTCAAGATTTTCTGGAAGCTTTATAGGAGGTACATATCCATTGAAATGCTTAGCAATTACCATAGGTAGTGCAAAAATTTCTGATGGAGTTCTATACGAATAAAAATCCTTCTTAGGATCAACAGAAGCTATTTTCTCAACAATTCCTGGATTAGTCCTTGTAATGTAAGCTTCTGATTTTGCTCTTGGATCTTTTGGACCTAACCCTTTAATTTCAGGATAAATTTTTGGATTGAAGTTTGGTTTAAGTTTAAGCCATTCATAAGCTAAGTTTGCAATTTCCTGTGGAAATCTAAAACTTTCAGTTAGATAGAGTAGTTTAGCACCATGCTTATCATGAAGTTTACTCATTACATCCATAGCATTTCTGAAACCATAAATCTTCTGATGAATATCTCCAACAGCAATGATAGGCTTACCAGAATTCAGTAATATCTTAAATACAACAGGATTAGTATCTTGTGCTTCATCTAGCAAAATAAAATCATAACCAGTTAACAATTCACTACAATCAGATTCTGATGCTAGTTTAAGATAGAAATCATGTGTAATCTCTACAACTCTATCTTTCATATCCTTCCATAAAAGTAAAGCTGCATCTCTTCCTCGATAAATATAATCCTTATCATCAGTAGCACTATAAGCTATTTGTTTTGCTATAGTATGCATATCTTTATCAATGCTATTGCAATATTCATGGAAAATTCGTGTTGCATAATATGCTGATTTATAATCAATATCATACAATTCACAAAGAGTATAAGGTCTTATATTGTATCCTAAGTTTGGTTTCCCTACATGAGTTATGTACCATCTATATCCTAAACCATGTGTTGTTAATACTTTTACATTAGAAGGAAATCTAGCTTCAGCTTCTTCTTTAACAGATCTGTTATAAGCAAGATAAAGAAATCTGTATTGTGGATAACTTTCAGCGATAGCTACTAGTGTTGTAGTTTTACCTGTACCTGCATAAGCATTGATAACTAAGTGAGAGTCTAAGTTTCCAACAGTATCAACCACCGTTTGTTGCTCTTTAGTTAGTTGCATTTGATCCTCCCTTGATGAAAGATTGTGGGGGTTCAGGATCGTCTGTATCAGATCCTGAACCCCATACAGAGTTAGAGAACTTCCTCGACGCTATTGTTATGTATGGTTTTATTGAGATCCTCTACGAATTTCTCGAGTTTAACCACCTCGGACTCTGGTAGTTTTACATGAAATTCATCAGTTCTTATAAGTTTAAATGTGAATGTTTCTTCTAGTGACTGAAGGGTGAATTCATTACCGAATGAAAAATCGACAGCAACGTAAACTTCATTCTCTTCTTGGTCTATTATCTTTATTGTATTTGCATCAAATGTTATCCAAAAATCGTCAAACATGTAGTAATCTGATTCCATATAACAACACCTCTTCTTCAAGAAGAAATGAAGAAAACAACCCAGTTCAAACTCCAGTCTAGCAGGCATTGTTTCTTCTGGACAAAAGAATACGATATCCATTTCTAACCTCACAGTAAGTTTCTTACATACTTCCAGTAAACAGTGTGTTTCTTCTTTATTGCTTTGATTACTTCTTGTTCAGCATTGTCAACTTGTCTCATAATCAAACTAAATGCAAGAGACCTTAGTTCTTTTGGTAAAGCAAAAGAATCAAGAAACTCATTAGCTTTCAAGGCCCTTTCCTTACCTTGAAGATGTCTAAAGCTTTCATTAAACAGTTTAACAACGTCTGTTATCTGTTGAATCAAATCAAAATAAAGCTTCTTAAGTTTATCAATTCTTCTTAGTATATCATCATACTTCAGTTGTCTAGCTAATGCTTCAATATCATCTATTCTATCGAGTACAATCATCTCCCATAAAGCCCTGTCTGAAATGTTGTAAAGATTGTGTCTATCAAGATACCAAACAACTTTAACTTTGTAAAAGTCAACATCATCTACAACTACAAAACCTTCTTGATCCTTATAAGTTTGCTGAATCTCTTTTAATTGGTCAAGATTGAAATCATATCTCTTAGGAATGAAATCTGGTGTAAGTATTGGATAGTTACCAAACATGATAGCTATATCTTCATGAGTTAGAAAGTGGAAGTATTCTCCTGTACCATTTTTTCTTATTGCAAGTAGCTTTATGAAAGGTTGATTGCCATAGTCAACAACAATTCTATGTTTTGGGTGGTAAAATTCGAATATAGGTGTATATCCCTCAGAAAGCAAATCATAGACAAATCTTTCTAGACTGTGTTGTTGTGGGTGTTGTGATAACCATTTCTTGAATGTGATTGCAACATCAGAAACTGGAGATTTCTTTGTTTTCCATCCTATATGAGTTTTGGTTAGGTAAGGATGAATCATAGAACCATCTACTTTTTCCTGAATCATGATAATACTATCTGGATTAGGTGAAATCCCTCTTTCTCCTATGTTGAAGAATTTATGGAATGGCCGTGAAACAATCTCTCCTGTATCATAATCGAAAACAATACCTCTTATCTCCCTTTCTTCTGGTGTTTTAAACATATCATCATGTTGGATATTATAGAAAAACGTTATCAATCTTCTACCATCTTCTTCCCATGTTTTGTATGCAAAGGCTTTGTTAGTTTTGCATATATCCATGAGCTTGTCTATCATGATTGACCTCCTTCTGGAAGCTTCAACGAAGATTAGTCTCTTCTATTCCTAATGGATCTTCTCCCTCATGTTGACTTGATGCTTTTCTTTTTAGTTTAGGAACTACTTTCTTCTTCCATTGTTTGAAACTTGTATAATTATCCGATGGTACAGTTCTTTGAACTTCATAGATCATATAACCCATTAAAAGTACTGTACATAATGAGAAGAGGATGATAACATCAACAATATCTACTATATGCATATCCAACAACCATCCTCCTATTAATCCGATGAGAAGTTGAATAGTAAACGTCTTTATAAGGATTTTCCCTTTCATATTACAAGATATTCCGTAGATTACACGATCCCAAAGTGGATAAATCAGAAATCGGATTATTCTATCTGGATAATGCTCAATAATATACGTGGCAAAATCTCTGAATTTCATCAACCCATATCTAAATAGATCTTCATAATAAACAGTGTTGTCTGAAAGTGATATATCCCTCAAATCATCGATCGTTATACCAAAGTAGTTAAGCAAATCTCTCAATTCTTTTTCCGTTCTAAAAATTGCATTAGGTTTCAGTCTCCCTCTTTCATATATTGCTTCACCAGTTTCGATGAATATGTATCTCAGCATAGCCACCAATATATCTCTATCTAAGTCAGTTAACTCATCATGATTTTCAGAACGTTGTTCATTTACAAGTTTTGCAAGCTTCTCTCTGTACATGGCTACCTCCGAAAAAGATAGGGTAGGGAAGATCCCCATTAAAAGAGCACTATAAAATCAAAATGCTTATAACTTGGATATTGAGTTCTAAAATAATGAAATCGGATAGCATCTTCTGGGATCTTTGGTTCTCTTGATGAATTTCTTTTAAGTATTTCTTCTAAAGAATTCATAAAGAAGATGCCTATCTTAATCTTGTTTTTGGCTGATGATATTGCAACATTTCTTTGTCTATTGGACGTGTTTGTATTATCCACATAAACGAATTTGGAACGTCTAATAAACTGCTGTAGAATAGAATTCAGATCTCTGCGTTTGCAAAATTCAAAAGCTTTCTGATACTCCTCGGTAGATAGATCTTCCTTAGTTTTAGTTGGATCTCCTGTGTAAAGTTGAACTCTAAGATCATCAAAAGAAACAACATCTAAATCATCAAAAGCTTCTTGCAGTTTCTTTCTTAATGTAGATTTACCAGAACCAGGAGCTCCTATTGGTACGATAAGTAATTCTAAATCTTGGCTACGTAAACGTTCAAGATATTCAACGATTTCCTCTGGACTATCAGCAATCAAAGGTGTTGTAATCTTATCTTGTTTATGTACGATAGATATCTCATCAATGTCAAACCCAGAGAGTGGTTTCTGAGAAATTCTATCGTTTACATCAGCATAATGTATATCTTTCCAGATAGATAAGACATCTAGGATGTCTAGTTTAGTCCACAACCGGTTATCTTTGTTTAACTTGTACATATGGTGCGTCTGAATAAGCTTGTAAATATTGAAAATGTCCTCCTTACTAAGCTGATCCTTAATAAAATCCGTTTGTAATGCATAATCTAACCAGATATTACCAGAAGCAATTTCATGCCCGCTAAACCTTCTAAACCGTTTCTTATCAAGATCCTCATAAACCATCATCTTCCCACTATCATGGAATAATAACGCTATTTTAGCAAATTCTGTTTCTGCATGTGTTAATGTCATCAAAGTATGCATCCAAACAGAACCTTCTAAATGGTATGGAGAAAGACCATTAGAAGGGTCATTCTTGTAAGCATGAAAGGTGTTGTTAAGTGGTTCTGCTATACCTTTGATGAATTTGTAATCGTTTAGCATTTGGTTTATCATACCACCACCTCCTTCAGTTATTGGAGGAGAGGTTCAAAGACCTCTCCAAAACTACAACATTGTTTCTTCATGATCTAACTCATCAAATCTCTTCAGTGTAAACGTTACATTACCATTGTTAACCTTTCTAGCTATCAAATTCATAAACGCAACTAGTTTTACATCATGATCCGTTACATATATAGATCGTATCACAAAGTTAGTTTCACGATCAATTACACCATACTTTATTGCTAATCCTAGAAAGTTTGCAAACTCTTTTTCGAAAAAGATGTCAGCATAATCGAGAGCGTCGGCAAAGTCATCATAGACATCAGGTGTATTTCCAGGATGTGGTGCAACATGAATGGTTCTATGCAACTGCTCTACAAGATTGAAGTGTGAATAAAAGTCTTCCTCGATTCGTCTTTTGAACCAAGCTAGTATATTTTTGATAGGATCTGCATTGACAGATTTGATTACTACTTCCATATCCACCTCCTTAAAACGGTTGTAATTTACGTTATAGAACTTACATTTGAAATAAATGTTAAATGAAGGGACTCTTAAAAAGATTTCTAATCATACATAGCCAAAAGGCTATGCAAACAACATTCAATTCATTGAAAAGATGGAAATCTGCTCCTACAGTCTGCATTAAGCCGATTGTAGGAGATTATTGGGAGAGATTAACTCTCCCAGGCCTAGGTAATCTTTGAAAACTTAGAGATTACCTAGGTTCTTGTTTGTTTTTCAGATTCAGGTTGAAAAAACAACCTAGACCCCTCAGTTGAATATAAATGAATATGAAACACTCTAAAGTGAGATTTCGCTACAATCTACAATATCGAAACTTAGACGTTCCATCTCCATAAAAGCAGTTTAGGGATGGTAACCAAGAATGGTTACCATCCCTTTAGTTCATTCTCCAAACATTTTAGCTACTATTGGATGTATAGGGGAATCAGTTTCAAGCTTTTCTTTTAATGCTTTGTATTTCACATCAACTAACATCTTTAACTTTTCATCAAAATCATTAGGTAGTTTGATTACTTCGTTACCCAATGTAACCTGACTAAGTCCTGAAAGCTCTTGCATAACTTTTGGAATCTCGTTAACTAACAATTCAAAGATATCAATGAATGATGAGTCTGTATCGGAATAGAATACATAATGTTGCTCACCTTCTGCCTCTCTCAGAATCTCTCTATCTAATTCTGGTTCAAGATAAATCTCTTCGGTTCCTATGATGTGTTGTATGAACTTCTCTGTTAGTCCAGATACAAACTTAATCTCCCATTGTCCTGTAAGAGTAATTGTTACAGAAATTCTTGTATCAAAGAATCTGTATGCTTGGTTACCCATAGCACCATAAATAGCGTTAGCTAATACTTTCAAAGCTTTCTGTATTACATTGTATTTAGCACCTAAGGCTTTATCTTCTGGATTGGAGGATTCAAGGAGTTTCAAAGCCTCTTTCTTGAATCTTTTTCTTCTTGTAATTAGGTCTTCAAGAATCTCTTCAATGAAACCTTTCTTAGATCTATCAAATATCGTCCCTGCAGGAGAAATTGTAAGTTTATTGCTATAGACCTTATTCTTGAGATCTCTTACTTTAATCTGTATTCTTTGCTCTTCTAGAAAACCTTTCTTATTAGGATTAACTATCACAGTAACAGTTTCATCATCTACTTCATTTGTAAGCAGAAACTTTTCCATAAATGTTGGGTTAGAACCTTCTTCAATGTATCCCACAAAAGTTTCTGGCGATATGTTTAATGAAATCATAATTGAGGGATACATGGATGATGCATCCAAGTCAATTACATACGGAATGTATCCTTTCCTTGGCTCCCTTACAAAAGCACCAACGAAAGATCCAGATTTGTCAGCTTTAAGAGGACGTTGCCTTAAAGCCATTCCTCTCTTTTTAGCATACTGATACATAAGTCCATCTATTTGGGTTAGTGTTGAATAACTGTTTAGATAAGAGATTCTTGCCAGATCCTTTAGTTGTAAATGTAGTGTAAGATCACCTTTCTTATCTTCAAGCATTTGGATAAGTTTGGTATCAACAGCAGAGTAAGCTATGTACAAATCTGGATCTTTATGAAGTAATTCTGCAAGTGTTCCTTCATATTTAACTTTGTTTAATCCAAGATTCTTCTCCACAATGTAATCTAGATTATATCTTGTTTCTCTACCCTCATAAGATTTGTATAGTTCAAGTAAGTCAGCTATGATAATTCCAGGAATCATATGGAAACCAAGTTTACCAGAAGGATACATAGGTTTTCCAATTGGTGAGAAGATATCTGTATCCACACCAATAACTTTGCATCTATTAGCCAAATAGTTAATATCGAAGTAGATGTTCCAAGCTGTAAGTACATCTACTTGTTTATCCTTCAGAAGTTTTGCAAATCCTTTTAGCATAGAAACTTCATCATCATAGTAAATGATATTCAGGTTATCAATGGTTACTCCATTCTGTTTGATTAGGTCCTTAATTCTTTCCTCGTTTAGATTCGGAAAAAGTTTCTTGTTTATAAGCTGATAGAATTCGTTTCCTATAACAAAAGAGATAGTTGATACAGGATATTTAGCCTGCCTTTCATCTGGGAATGTACCATCTTCTGCATGAACCTCTATGTCAAAGAATGCAATGTTGTATGTTGGGTCCTTATCAAGGATTTCTCTTATTTGTAATACAAGCCAATCATCTATTGGAAAATCATAGTTATAGTATACTTGATCTTTATACATTGGCATAGCTTTGTATCTATCTTTAACGATATCTTTACAAGTTGAACCTATTTCTTGATTTAAAGTATTGAAAGGCATTAAAGGTTCTGGTGATTGTCCTCTTCTCAATGTATAGTATTTAAGCCTAACATTGTTAAGCATCAAATACTTTCTCTGTTTTCCATTAGATACAACAGCAAAGATACCTTGATCTACAACTTGATCACCATAAAGATCCTTGTATCTTTGCACATCTATAAGCGCGTAACCTTCATCCTTTAACTGCTTAAGTATAGATTCAAAATTCGTATCATTCAAATGAATAATATTGTTTGTATGGTTCGGTAATGTATCATTTTTCGCAGGTTTAGAATCAGCAGTATTATGTATAGCTAGTTTCTCTTTAATTCTTTCAAAAGCATGAATAAATAAAGGTTCCCATTGTTTGGTGTTCCTAATTACCGCTGATGGATGTAGGTTGGGAATAACAGTTACTTTCATTAGACCCCCTTAACAATTTCAGATTAGGATTGCAAGACAATCTCTTCTAACTTCTTTCCAAGTAAAACTTCTATGTAATGCATTAACTTACAAGACATTGCATAAAGGTAATATATGTCTCCATCATCTTCATCATCAAACATGCTTATCGTATCAATGATAGAACCTAGTGTCTCAATTGTATCATATTCTATATCATCTGTTAAATCAAAATTCACTTCTCTAGCTAGTTCGATGAATGTTTTGACATCTTTCATAGCGTTAAGCTCAGTAAGAATTAGCACTATTTCCTTTGCAAGTTTAGGATCTTTGTTTCTAACAAAGTCAGATGTATGATAGAATAGAGTTTTAACTAGCTCCTTTCTATTCATTCTTCACCTCCTAGGTTTCAATTTCAAACTTTTGCCCAGCAATTTTGGTTATAGATACTGGTTGATTCAGTAAGTTTGAAGCTGCTAAACCTCCTAAAGGTACAACAATCTTTGGTTTAATTCTTTTGATCTGCTCAAGTAGTAAAGGTTTACAGCAAGCTTGCGATTGTTTATCAGGATCTTTGTTATCTGGCACAAAGCACATACAAGTATTTGTGATTACAATATTATGCTTATCAAAGATCTTAGAAAGGACTTCCCTAAGTTTCTTTCCAGATCTCCCAACAAATGGTTTACCTTGCTTAACTTCATCTACATAAGGATTCATACCTACTATCATGATATCAACTTCATTCCTTGATGGATCATTGATTATGAAATCTGGGGGTACGAATGGTTGATTTCTTAAAGGACAATCTCTACATCCTTCATAATTGCATACTGTTGTTTTAGTGGAAAGTAAATCTATAATCCATTGTTTGTAATCTTCTAAGGTTTGTTGTAATCCTGAATTAGAAGCATTGGATTTACTTTGCTGTTGAATCAAGTTAGCAAGATGAGAAAATACATCATTCTCATCTTGGTTTTTCTTAAGCTTTACAGCCTTACCACATAACGATTCAACAACCTGTCTTCCACCAGATACTTCAATCACATAAGATAAATCTTGTGGTTTAATTTCATAGTGTCTCCATAAGCATTTGGCTAATGGATCTTGATGAGGTTTCTTTTGGGCTAGTGTCCAGTAATCATAAGGACTTACCTTAAACCGTCTTATCAGTTCTTTTAATCGTTTAAGTAAATCCCGTTTAGATATACTATACAGATTAAATCCTGATAACCTGTTTACAAGATGAGCATTAAGTTGTTGATTCATAGGGAAACATGAAATGATTGTTACATGTGTAAGTTGTGGATTATCAACAAGTTCAGGAGGTGGTTCAGGATCATTAGATTCAAAGAACCACCTCCATAGCAATTCACTTGGATGAGGCTTTTTCTTTTGTGTGCTCATGATATCTCCTAACAATGGATTCAAACTGTTTTAGATAATCATGTTTGCTATTAAGTTGCTTTCTTATTTGAGTTGATGAAATACTTGGAGTTTCAATATCATAAATCAGAATGAGAGGAAACTTCTCAGATCATCCTAGTGAAAATTCTATATTGAGTTGTCTACAAATGTTATCTGCATATCTTAAAGTATGAGCTAGTGGTTGATTTCTTTCAACTACAATCAGTTTAACGTAATCGAATAACGATTTCCAATCTTTCCACCTAAGAAGTTTGATGAAAGCGTCATCTCCTAGAATCCAATATAAGTCTGCATCATGATAAAGGTTTGAGAGATGTCTCACTGTATTGATAGTAAAACAATTTTCGGTTACAATATCATAGTCGTTATAATCGAATTCTGGAAAATACTTACAAACTTGCTTAATCAACTCAAGTCTTTCTTCATTACTAAACATGGGTTTGTGTTGCTTTAATGGATTCTGGTATGTTGGTATGAAAATGATTCTATCTAAATATTGAAGAAGATTCAAAGCTGTTGCAAGATGTCCTTCATGAAATGGATCAAATGAACCTCCAAAAAGACCTATCTTCATTACGACCTCTCTAAATCAGTTTAACTGGCGTATATCATGCGAAGAGGTTTGACATGTGATGGATCGATATTGATATATGTGTAGTCAACATCACATTCAGTGATTAGTGACCGACATAGAAAACCTATCTCTGTTAACGCTTCAGCCAACTGTAAAGCTTTCTGTGCAGATTCAACATAAACATAGCTGTCAAACTTAATTTGGACACTCATAGTCCTAAAGACATCTTTAGGAAGAATAACTAGTATATGACCAACCGATCTCAATTGTTCAAGAATTTTCTCAATCTCGTTCCTAGTTTCTTCGTCAAGCTTAAGAAGATGCTCTTTGGTGAATGGATGAATCTGCCGAATCTCAAACACATACACCAAGAAACGTATGTCGATTGGATCGTTTGACGATAGATGAATAGTTGCCTTATAGATATCACCAAGTTTTTCAAGAACCACTCTCATTTTTTTCATCAACCTCCGTAGAAATGATGGAAGCGTTTCATTTTGTAATAAAGTTGTATACGGTTATTAGGTTAGGTACTACTATGATAGTTTTACTTAAGAGTTTTAAACAATCTTGAAAAGTCAACTAGAAAACTATGAAATGTTGAATAGGATTGACCATTAAGAATCCATTTAACTTCATTTGCAAATGGTCTAAAAGGTCTAAAGAAATCAGCAGGATCTTCAATTAGATCTCTGAATGATGGGCATAGTTCTGTTTCAATGATACATACATCATCCATAATCTCCAAAAGATTTCCGTATAAGAAAAAAGATACAGTATCTAACCAATCACTCTCGAACTGATAACCGTAAATTCTTGTTACCATCTTTTCATTCTTTAGAGTTACATCTACTTTGTAGATTTTCACATCTATATTCCTCACATTTAGGTTGAGTAGGTAGATGCTTCAAGTAATAATTACGAATGACTTCATATGTTGCTTGTTTACCTAACTCATCAAAAGCTTTATGAATAATGACTGTATCAGGTACATATGCATTATCCAACAACCATAGTTTGGGATAGGAATCTTTACAATATAAGATTCGTATATAATGCAAAGATTTTATGTAGGGTAAAAGATCAATAAACTTATCAAGAGATGTAAATTCTACAACAAGATCAGGCAAACATGCTATAAATACAGGATGATCATAAAGACTGGCCAACTTATGAGCTAAGGTTACTCCATCATCATTAAAGCTTGTTTTGGAAAATTGCACAAGAAGTTTGAATAAATCGTTTCTATATCCATTAGCAAACTTGACAAGTAAAAGACTTAAGCTATATCTGGAAAGATAATAAAGGTTTGTTTCCCAATCATAAGCATTCTCTTCTAGATTCAATACGACCTTTGATGACCAATAAATTACCTTCTTATGCAATTCTTTAGGCGGAGTTGTTACATTTTCAAGATCCGTATAGAAATGCTTTGCTAATTCAAGTAAGAAATTTCCTTTGTCCATCACTAAATCTCCTTATTCGAGTTAATGCTTATAAAATGCACAGCACTTAGAAACTTACTCCAGAATTCTTCATACAGTGAAAATAAACTCATTATTCTCATTGGTTGATATGTATCGAATCTTGTATAAAAGTATCTTCCATCATTTTTGAATACCTTAGCTATAGCTGATTCTGCATTCTCTTCCAAGAGAAGAAACGCCATAAAGAAGTCAGATTTGAGAATCTTGCTATAAAATTCACTGATAAAGTCCATATACAAAACAGATACTCCTTCGGTACTGCAGAAAGCTTGTGCTTTTTCCTTGGATATTAACCCTGATGTACTACGACGCACAAACATTCCCATAAAGCATTCATTAGGATTACACTCAATATGAAAGATTGGATGTACCTCGTTTTTGCAAATAGAAAGTTTCTTAGATGGTTTCCTGGATACTCCTACAATACTTGCATTTTTGAAAATTAGTTCCATGGTTCTCCTCTTCAAAAACAACGGAATCGTTTCATTTTGTAATAAAATTGTATACGATTATTAGGATAGGTTTGCATCAACTACAGAAATCAGATAAAGCAAATTTGTTGTAATCTGTTAACCATTATTCTTGTCTTCAATGGAAGGAACTGTTTCCAAATGTCTAATGTTATATCATCAACTTTACGTTGAAGTACAATTCTTCTCAGGCTAATAATAATTGGTTCTGGTCTGTAAGGCTTTTGCATTGGTTGCCAAATTTGATTACCTTTCTTTTGATTACATTCTGGACAACATGTTACAAGATTAGTCCAAGACCATGGGCCACCTTGAGATTTAGGTATAACATGATCAATAGTGCATTCTTTTTCTGAAAGTGATCTTCCACAATATTGACATGTCCAATTGTCTCTTACGAAGATCATGAATCTTGATGGATTGACATAGATCATTTGAGGTTCAATAATTTCGTTAACTCGTATAACAATGGGAATGTCGAACGTTTCGTTTATGGTATGAAGTTTATGGATTGGATGAGTTGCTAATACATCTGCACCATCTCTTAACGAAAGTGTGAATGCTTTTCTATAATTCAGAATCATTGCTGGATACCATCGTTTATCCAATACAAGACATGCAGTTTTGATCATATCGTACCTCTTTTAGAGGGGTTGATAAACTTGTTTTATAGACTTCAGCTCTTCCTGAATAATATCTCGAAGAACAAATAAAGCTTCTTCGTTGTTAAGCTTGTATTTCTTTGTTAACACAAGATAGGTGTATGCTACTTTCAAACATAATTCTTCTGTTAAAGAATCTTGTTTGCAACCATAAGCAAAGCTGAGTGGAACTACCAAAGGAGGAAATACAAATGCTAAAAGTATCAATAGATAAAAAGCGATAGTCAGATTATATTCCTTCTCCATAAGTTTAGAAACAATAGGATCAGACATACAATCTTCAAGTGATGGAGGAATGTTATCACAGCTAACGTATTCTGGAAAGCCGAATTCTATGAATCCGTTGATAATGATATCTAATTCTTCCAATGACACATTAAGTTTTAATTCTTCAAGAATTTCTCTCATTCGATTTGTAAGTTTACTTCTGGATTCATCTGTAAGTGCTTCAAGTTTCTCTCTGTTCATAATACACCTCGAATGAAATGGTTGGCTCTAGGACCAAAAATGATCCTAGAGCCATCGGTATAATATAAATGCTTTTTCAACATAAAGTTGGTGTTCCCGAGGACCAAAGCAAAATAGATCCTCGGGAATGCTACACTATTCATTATCAAGCTTAATCTCAAAATCAGTCTTGATTGTCTTGTTTCCTTTCTGGAATAGAAGATCTTTAGCAATTTCTTTAGCAATCTCAGAGAGTTTTTCTTTTGCTTCTTTCTTAGCTTTGTACTTCTTGTAGTATCTATAAGATGCAAGTACAATCAATCCAATTCCAAAGAGTAGTATAATAGCCAATACTGCAGCTTTAAATTTTTGCCCTTGTTGTACTAGTTTCTTAACAGCTGTTATAGGATTGAATGTTTCTGCAAATTTCTTTGTCAATGCAATACCAACTATAACTAGCACAATACCAGTAATTAATGTCTTAGCTACATCAACTTGAAGTGCATCTCTGTATTTCTGTATCTCTTGCTTATATGCAGGTTTTACTTGAGAAAGTTGTATCTTCTTAATTATGTTAGATGCAATTTTAGCAGCTTTCTTCTTTTCATCTTCAGAAGCATCTTTGAGAAGCGTGTTTTCTACAGTTTTTACAAGTTTAGCATAAAGTTCTTTTGGATCTTTTGCTCGTAGTGTATGTACGATTTGTATGTTGCCTTTTGGTTCAAGAAGTTCCAATGCAAACTTGTAAACCTTTTCAGGATCAAAAGATACGCTGATAACTTTTTCCACAACTTTCTCAACTTGTTTCTTGTTTACCATTTTAACAACCCCTTCTATAGATTCAAAATTTCATCCCAATTTGCAGATACATGTTGGTAATCTGTATTACCTGTTTCCATAAAAGAAGCTTTCTTGGTTTCAGAACCCATTGCAATAAGTTCGATATGCTCTAATGGGTTCTTATCCACATTGAATAATGGTTTTAGTCCAAGTAGCTTTAATCTCTTATCTGTTAAGAATCTAATATATGTTTCAATGACTTTTGTTGTGAGTCCTGGTATGTTATCACCATAAGCTTCAGAATAGAATGTGATATCAGCATTAGCAGATTTTTCAGCTATTTCATAGATGATATCTTCATGATAGAATTCTGGATATTCAACTTTGAATGTACTTATAATATTTGCAAATAGAGGTACGTGTAATTCTTCATCTCTTCTGATAAGTACTATATTCCTATTAGCTCCTGATAGAATTTGATGTTCCACTTCCATAAAATGGAATAGATTGAAACCAGCATAGAATACTACACCTTCTATAAAGTAATCTTGTACTAGAGCTCTAAATACTTGTTGTTTGAATTTCTTTTCATCTGCATGTAACGAACCATTCCATACAAGATCTCTAAGTGATTGAAACTCTCTTGAAATTAGATAGTTTCTTTCTGCTAATGGTTTGAAATCTTTAAATCTGTAATAGATTTCATTGATTCTTTTATCATCTTCACCACATAAAGCTTTAAGTATAGTTTGATAAGATTCTGTATGGATTCCAGCTTCTATCATTTCATGTAAAGCTAAAGCTCTCTTGATTTCATAATCATTAGTTACTAGTTTTACTAAGATTAGGTTTTCAGCCACACATGATTCTATGTATTGAAGAAAGGATAATGTAGTTTCAATGCTAAATTGAATTCTTGGATCTAATGAATGAAACTGTGATGCATCTTGAGACATATCAATTTCGTCAGGTCTCCATAAAAATGCCCATTGGCTTTCAAAGAATCTATCAGCAAACCCTCTTTTAGACTTGTTAAGGTTCCATGTTCCTGTGCTATTTTGAATAGCTTGATCTGAGTAAAGCAATTCTCTTAGAGAAACATCGTCATTACCGTCCCTGTTGAAGAATTGTGGTATAAGATTCATTAGCTAACCTCCCTGTTTGTATGGTGAAATCTCTTTCTTCCCAAGAATCATTGTTTCTAAGATTTCAACCAATTGATCTACATGATCAATCTGGAAATTACATAGGTGTTTTATCCAAGGATGAATCATGCACTTGTAACCAATAATAGGCTTGGTTGGATTACATGCTTTAAAATATCCCAGTTCTGCACAAGCACCTACAGATGGTTCTGGAATGTGAATAAGAAGTATATCAGATTCCTCAAGCATTTTTAAATCAGAAAACACAAAAGATTCTAACTCAGATTCTAAACATTGTGGTAGTATGAATTTGCAATGATTGTCAACCGTTTTACTTTTGCATAATGCAAGATAAACTAAATCTTCCATCTCTTTGTAATGTTTAAAAGGTGTTGAGCAATAAATCTTAAGCATAATCATCCTCCAAATAAGGGAAGCAACCTAAACTAGGTCACTTCCCTATTTATTTCTTCGTTAAACTTCTTCAGCAATAATCGTTACATGATTGACAACGTAATCAGAAATCTTCTTACAAAGATCTGGTGTTTTGGATAGGATTTTTCTATTATCCCATGTATTAAATGAAATTGGGCTAAAAGAAACAGGTATCACAATATCAACATCAAATCTCTTAACAGAAGATGTTTCAATCATTTTTCTAAGAATACTTTCAATGTTTTTCATGGTTACGAATTCACCAAGTTTATCACCATCAGCAACTTCGATAATGAATTGTTTCTCGTTCTTGATGTTGATGCCTATAACGCTTACATTTTTAGACGATTCAAAAATGATAGACTTGATTCTTTGAAGAGATTCCTCAAACTTCTTTTCCGATAGAGCATTTACACATACTCGTTCAATGTTAAACTTCATAGTTCCCTCCTTTTCTATTTTAGTTTGCAAGTGAAAATTGACTTATCCATCCATTTCGAAAGTTTCTCGAATAAACCAAAATATTTTGCATCAATGTAGTAAACTAATGCAAAAATAGCTAATGCAATCAAACCACATAACACAGGTAGCCAGAAATATGAAAGAGTAGCTGTTATGGTTAATGTTAGACCTAAATCGCTTAAAGTAACTTTTCCATAATCTTTGCAAATCGAATAAAGAATACCAATTGTTGTTAAAACGAATATCACAATTGCTACAGTTATATATAATGTTGACATCATTCACCTCATATATTCATAGTTTTTAGTTTGCACATCCAATACATTCATCCTTTTCCTGTGAACCTTGAATTGTGATATTTCTTGCATAATACAAGGTCTTAATACCTGACTTCCAACATTTGTGGAGAAACTGATAGAAGAAGACAGGTACATTCTTGATCTTTTTATGGTTGATTGGATATTCAAATGAGATTCCAGAATCTATATATCTTTGAATAGTAGCTATGATATCTACAAGATCCAACGTATCCTTATCATCGTAGGTTACAATGAAATCATACATAAGAGGACCATATTTGATGTATCTAGGAAAGACAAAGTATGTAGCATTCCTTTGAGACTCTGTTTGGAATGGTGCGTAAGCAGGCATTATTGATGCAGTGGTACCAGCATATATGGATGTTGATGTATTCGGTGGACAATTGAATAACATGGTATTACGAATACCATATAGTTTCAAATCTTCTTTCAACTGTTTTACGCTACTTACATCAACAAGGAAACTTTCAGCTGCATCCTCTATGTTATTTAAATCAATCCGACCTAAAGCTATACCATCTTTCCATTTTGTATTGTTGTATCCTGATGCATGTCCTCTCTCTTTAGCTAAATCAACAGAAGCTCTAATACCATAAAATGTGATAGGACCAAAGATTTCCATTATCAATGTTTGAGTTTTAAGTTTTAGTTCATCTGCTTGAGACATACCTCTCGTTGTGAATCTATAGGTGTATAGTGTATTTCTATCATATGAGAGCTTGACAAATAGATCTGCTAATCCTAAGAATCCAATACCAACGGTTCTGTAAAGCTTATTATGATTTTTAATCTCCACAACAGGTGGTACAGACATTTCAAGAATATTGTCCATATATCTAACAACAAGATACATTAACTTTTGTAACTTTTCATTGTTAAATAGAATACTATCTTCATAAAGCTTTGGTAGGTTCAATGAGAAAAGATTACATGAATGTGCATAACCTTGCTCATTTTCTTTGATACATTCATGAAGTTTCCTATGCTCAGGATTTGTATTTTTGAATGGACTGAATGATTCCATACAAAGGTTACCACAGTAAATCTTTTCTTTAAATGGGGAATAGTTATTTGCTGTATCTTCAAAGAAGACATAAGGAAGACCTGTTGCTGTTACATTTTTTCCAGTTTCTATGAGTAGAGACCTGGCTTTGATTTTCTTGTAGTTCTTAAGTTTACCATCTTGAATGTATTGCTTTACTTTCTCCCATTGTTGCTCAAACTCTTTTCCTATTGCATCTATTAAGCTGATAGAGGGATCAAGCTTTTGTATTTCGTAATGATCTACAAGATACCAATCATCATTGTTTTCTACTGCTTTCATAAATGTATCATTCAAGATAATTTGTGGGAAGATGTCATATAGTTTAAGTCTTTGGTCACCTAATGGATTTTTGCAATTAATGAATTCAATGATGTCCTTATGCCAACATGGTAAAGCAATTGTGCAGGAACCTTTTCTTATACCACCTTGATTTACAGCTACAATAACATCATTGAAGATCTTACCCCACATGTTGAAATGATTTGCTAAACCAGGATTACCCATCAGATATGAGCCTGAAGGTCTAAGTCTACCACCATAAACACCAATACCACCAGCTCTTTTTGATATGAATGCTACTTGGGAGGCTGTATACATTATAGATTCTAGATTATCATCCATATCAAAGATGTTGCAAGAGGAAAGATTACCATCCTTTCTCCTTAAGTTTAATAGTTGAGGAGTAGCTGGCACAAAATGATAGCTTACCAAATGCCAATAAAACTGTTTGACGTTTTTGATGAACAGATCCTTATCTTGCTTATAATCAGGATAGAACCCCATTATGCTTATAAGCAGTAAAGCTTCATCAAAGTTTTCAATTGGAAAACCTTCATATCTAATGAGATAAGATTTGTAGAACTTCAAAGTTTGATAAAAGAAGTTATTCCACATGAAATGGCCACATCCTAGAGTTCCATCATCAAACTTTATGTTAGTCCTTTTTGCGTATGTATAGAGATGCCTTAGGGTTTCTTTTGAAATCTTCAAAATTCTCTCATCATAGATGCCTAATTCAACATACTTCTCAAGGTGCTCAATCCATTTATCGGAGTTCTTGAAAAAACCAAATTCATCAGTCATTGTGTTGTATTCTTCTTCCCTTCTATGCTTAAACTCTTTCCAAAAGTCCATAAGGAAAAGCCTGTTAGCAAATATTGAGTAATCAGGATTTACTTGTCCATCTTTAACGGTTAGTTTGTTTGCAGTAGAGATCAACTTCTGTTGTAATTCTTTTGTTGTTATACCTACTTTGAATACGAATTGAAATTCCTGATAGAATTCTTGTAGATCAACATCTTGTAGACCTTTGGATGCAAAGTCAACAACCTTCATTACTTTGTTGAAGTTGAAAGTTTCCTTTCTTCCATCTCTTTTGATTACATAAATTTCTCCAGGCATTATGAAACCTCCAGTAGTTTTTTCGAAACAATGGAAAGATGGGATGAAAATTGTTACGAAAGTGGAGTCATTCATCATCATTTTTCAAAACTAAATAAAAGAAGTATTCTAAATTTTTCGGTGAAAGTGTTGGGCCTGGAACCATTTTCTGATTCCAGGCCCATTTTCTATGCAAATTTGACTATGTCTTTCTCTTGTTTAGCCAATTCATATGCTAATTCACGAATTACTCTAATACGTCTTTGTGGAATATCATGAGGGTCAGCAGCATAGATCATTTCAACAGATGGATCTATATTATGGTCTGCATGTAACTTTTCAAGCGCCGATGCTAAATCTGTACCAAATCCTAAAGCAGTAGCAAAAGCATCAGCTGCCATTTCTTCTTGTCTTCCAAATGAATCAAGAGCCAAACCAAGTTGTGAAATAGCTAAAGATTCTAATACTACATTAACAGATCTTCTAACAGGATCTTGTTTAAGAAAGTAAGGTAGTAAAAGTATTGTAAGTAACGATAAAGTGACATCAACAGCAGCTGTACCTAGTAATGCTGTTGCATAAACAGATTCTAATTCATTTGCATGACCAATCTCATGAAGGAGTATAGCTGCAATTTCTCTTGCTGTGAGTTTCTTGAATTCACGGTTATCAACAAGTATAACAATCATTCTTTCTACAGGTTCAAAGAAAGCATTAAAGTATGGATATCTTGCTGCATAGATTGGGATATTAAGTCTCTTTCCAGCTCTTTTTAAAGCTTCTTTTACTAGCTGTATTGCTTCATAAAGTTTCTTACCTTCTGGTGTTTTTGGTTCCTTTTTAAGCTCTCTTAAATCTTTAAGTGCTGATTTTCTTTTAACAAGTTTAAATTGCATTAGAGCTTGTTTAGGTTTAACACCTCTGAATTTAATGTAATAGTAAATCATAGCTAAACGTTTAAGATAGTTTGTCGATATTGAAATCTGTTTCAATTTGAATTCTTTCTTGAGTGCATCAACAAGATTTCTTTCTCCTTTGATGGTTGCTTTTAAGGCTTTGAAAAATGCCACTATTATCTGTATTAGACCAAGTGATACAAATACAAAAGCTATAAACTGCACTAATGCAACAAAAACACTATTCTTGGTTGTATTAAGAGCTAATGCTACTCCTTTAGGTAAATCTTGAATGATTTTCTTGATATCTTTACCTGATAAAGCTTTGTAATACTTCTTTATGATAATCAATCCAATGATTACACCCACAATGAATCCAACAACAAAGTATGTGCTTTGTTTCGTTTTATCTTTTATCATAGATTTTAGAGCTTTAGTATTGTAAGGTTGTAAAGTGAAAGATTGCACAATGATATTTACCATATATGAAACTAAGTTTTCAAGCATTGTATTGTTAATGTAATCTGCAACCATATCATAGGGCATGCTTCTCTTATACTTAATAGATAAATCACCAAGAGCTTCTTTAATACCAGATATTCTTGAAGCTACAGTTAATACAGCTGCTACAGCTGTTGTAGCTCCATATATAACTCCCATCTTTTTTGATGGTATTCTGTTAGCAAGGAAATTTGCAGCATACAAAGCTAAACAAATCATCACGGTTCTTTTTTCGCGTTCATTTGATAACCTAATATTAAGCATCTTATCCATTCCTCTTGATGAATAATTTGAGTGCTTTCAATGATTCTTGCAATTCACAACAAAGTTTTGGTTCATTAGGTAGGTTAATGATTGTATATGAATTGATATGATTTACAAACAAATCAAGATTGAAGTTTGTTAGCACTCGATTTTCGTGAAGATTCACTATATCAAAGATTGCAAACTTAGGATATCTGGATTTTCCAACTACAAGAAAATAAAGAGGTTCTCTTTGAAGTTTCTTTCTAAATTTCTCAGCATCTTTGATTAGTTGTTTCCAGAAGTCTGTAATAGGTTTGCTCCAAAAGAGAATATGTTTGAAGTCCCATGATTCTTGATTTTTGCATTCTATTATGATATCTAGATTCTTGAAGTATATGTCACCAAATTCTGTTTGGAATATACCTGATGTTTGATTCCTATGTACTTCAAACTCATTAAGATTCCATGCTTCTTGTATTGCTTTTGATACGATATTTTCAAGATACTTACCTTTATTCTTGTTTTTGTTGGCCATCATAACCTCCTTAGAAGAGATAGGTCATTAAATGTTTCGTATGCTTTCTACCAACGTAAATATGAAGTGATATTGTGGAAGAGCTTCAAAATAGTTAATCTAATATTACCTATATAAAATTAGTAAAGCTATCATATATCAAGAAAACAATGTCTCAAACAATCTTCACAAGTAACTTACCAACTTTTGCTTAATAGCTTGCAATATCATACAATAAAAGAGTCTAAAATGCTTATCCATTCATGCTAACAGAATCTTCTAAAACAAAATCACGAAAACGTTTCAAAATAGTTAATCTAATATTAGCTATATAAAATTAGTAATGCTTACTATACTTGAGAATCAAAAATAGGAGCTTTTATAGCTAGCTATATCTTACAACCTTTATAACTTCAATGAACCTTCAAATAGTATGGTGAATCATACAGGAAGAGTTTCATTAAAACGGAATTACTATGAGTTTATATAAAATTAGTAAAGCTAACTTATCACCAAGCAAATGGATCTAACATACTTCTGTTGACCCAATAGTTGAAGCTAATAAAGACATTTTTGCTTATATAGAAAGAGTTTCAAAGTAGGTAATCTTCAACATAGCTTATGTAAACTAGCTACTTATCAATGAAATAACACCATCTAGCAAAGCTTCTCCAATCCTGTATGAAAAGCTTGATTGATTTGTTTATCTATTGGGTGGAAACGTTTCAAAATAGTTAATCTAATATTACCTATATAAAATTAGTAGTGCTATCTATTATCTGAAAACAAAATGGACAACAAGAAACATAGATACCTTGCTTACTTCTATATGCAAAAAAAATTCAAATAGCTTAAAGAATCTTTAATCGAAATGATAGACAGTTTCTTTTGAACGTTTGAGAATTCTGAAATCAAATATGCAAACAACTGTGCTATATGCATGTCTAGTTTAGCAACGTCTAAATCTTGTAACTTCTAAAGAACCGTCTTATAGCATCATGAATGAATCTCACATTGTCAAAAAGGATTCTATAGAAAAGCTTCTTTCTAGTTTTCTTGTAACGCAATGCAAGATCTTTGAATCTCCTTATATCAACAATTTTGAGTATGTCAAAAGCTTTATAGATCTTTTGTTGTTTGAAGTATCTTATAACCTCATTGTAAGCATTAAGAAATTTAGCATAACGATTTAGCTTATTCTGACCAAATAAAAGCCAATCATGTATAGCTTCTGTGAAAAGTCTTCTAAACTCCTCATAATTTGAAAGGATTTGAAACATAAGCAATGTGCATAAAAGAGCACCACTCTTGAGTCTGAATTCTTCATCTTCTGGTTTGAATTCTATGTCGTTCTTTCCTTTAAGAATTGAGTAGAATTGGTATAAGATCACATCTCCATTGTCAAGATCAATCATGAGCCTTTTAAATAAGTTTTCTGCATTGCTTTTGGATATTGTGAATGAAACTTTCCTTGATGACTCATGAATGAACTCAAAGATATCAGATTTTCTGAGTAGTTTCAAAGCTCTGTTGATTACTTTGCTATCAAGACCATTTTGTTTATTCCACATGTATTTCAGTAGTTTAGCAATTTCGGATTTTGAATTAAACGTAACTGTAAAAGTATCAGAATCAACATCTGTAACCTTTTGTCCAAAGTAAGCAAGCACAAGTATAAGGATTGTAATACCGTGTGCAACTTCTTCAACAAAGACTCTTGATTTTTCTGTAATTCCTTTTCTTCTAACTATAATATAACCATCTTTTGTTGTTTGTTGAATTGTAGCAAGATCAATATCTTCACCTGTGACTTCTTTAACAAGTTTTCTGAACTTTGTGTATCCTGGTAAGAATCCTGTGTATGTTTTTGCATACTTAGCAGGATCAAGCCTTTTTGAAGATTCTTCATCTGTTCTTGGAACATACTGCTGGATGACTTTTGCAATTTGATCATAATCGAGATTTGTGTAACGCTTTAGAAGGCCAGTAGCAATCATACAAATATCCTGTCTGCGGCCTTCCTGATATACGGGTTCACTAAAGAGAATTCTTAGACCTTTGTGAATATCATACTTTCTTGTGAACCCTTTAGCTTTCTTCTTTGTTTGGTAATTTAGAGTTGCAACAAGCTTATACTTTATAAGCTTTTGTTTGATGTCTTCTATAATTCTATCGTATGATTGTTTGTGTAGAAGAATATGTGAAATGTCACGTTTCAGATTAGATTGCTTGATTCTCTTATATGTCTTTGAATCTTCATAGGATGCTTCAGGATCTATGTTAACTGGTATTCTGTATGTATGGTTAATTGTTGATGCTGTAGCTTTGTCAGATTTCAAGAATTTGTTGAATGACTCATGAGCAATCTTTACGAGTGAATCATAAACTAATGAGATTTGATGTCCATTTTCATCAACAACCTTAGAGATGAAATGTTGGAGAGTTTTATTAAGATAGGAACTTTCAATAAGCATTGTTTCGAAGAAGTTGAAAGACAAACAAGGAATGATGTTTAAGAAGACATGAGCATGTCCATTCGTTTCATTGATGTCTATGTCAAGAAACTTATAAACTTCATGTTGTGAAAGTGCTTTAAGAACACCATATGAGTTAAAATCAAGGTCTGCAGCAATTGATTCCCAGATAGCCACAGACCTAGGTTTATCGATGTAAAGATTTGGTGTCATAAGTTTTCCAATCTTTTGTGTTTTGTATGTTTTGGTGATTTTCATGTTTCACCTCCTTGTTTTTTGTTTTCTTGATTATGGGGTTGGGTCCAAAGATGGGCCTGACCCCAACTACTAATTCGATACAATCTCTATTGGTGTAGACCAGCCTTGTAAACTCGTTATCTTTCCCAACCTTGTTAGAATTAGCTTTCAAACTCCTGAAGAATGACCCCAAATCTTTACAATTGTTTGCTATTAGTTTGTTCTAAACTCTACTCCTTAAATGTAGCTTTGTTAATGTTAGTTATTAAAGAAAGTTTCATGAAAAACTTAGTAGTTTTATGGGTCTAGGATCAACTCAGATCCTAGACCCAACATTTTTGTTAGAAAAGTGGTGGTAATTCATCTGAACCAAACAAGTCAAACATAGGACGAAAATCATCACTTAATGCTTCGGATAATGGATCTTCAATGTTATTCATTGGAAACAGAGTTTTATTAAGCTCTTTGAATTCTTTATACCAACGTTCTAGCAATACAAACTTAAAGATTACTCCATCTAATAGCTCCAGAAGAAATGCTAATTCATTATACATACCTTCATACTTATTTGTCCAACTTCCTTTTTGAACTTCATAGTAATTGAGGAATTCTGGGATAAGAAGCACAACTAAACTTTCTATAACATTAGGACTATCTTCATACAAATCAGTTATTGCAGATGCAAATTGCTCATCAAATCTTTGATCATCCCAAAGTCTTTGTCCAATCATAAATGATAGAATATCATTAACAGTCCAAACTAATCTTGTAAATTCTTCTGGATCATGATAGCATGGATAAACGTGTAATGCTAAAGTGGCTACTCTTGCCTCCCAAAAAGGATGCTCTGGTATTGTTAGATCATCTATAATTTCATCAGGTTGTGGTTTTTCTCCTGATAGGATTTTATTGATCTGCTTCAATGTGAAAGGTTTCATTCTACCTTTATGCTCAATTAAACTGATAAGGTGATCAACATCTTCACTTTTGATTTGAATCTTTTCACCGTTTACTGTAAAGAATCCGCTGGCTTTTTTAGCAACATCAAATGCTTGTTTCTTCCAATCTTTGCCAATAAGTTTCCTCCATGTAGGTTCATAGAAGCTGTCAATTGTAATAGTTTCTGGATTTTCTTGTTTGAACGAATGATAGAATTTCTTAGTTGCTGCTTCACAAACTAGAAGTACTAAAGCTTTCTTAGGTTTCATCATGACCTCCTTTTCTTTGTTGAGTTAACCATTAGCAAAAACATTCGCACTTGATGATACAATCACGCCTTTAGGACAACCTGTAACAGTGTCTCCTAATCTTGCACAACCAATTCCGTTTACTAGTACATTGGGACTACATGAGACTATAATTGCAGTATGTCCACATGTTGCTTTACCAACAGCACTACAAAATGATATACTTATGTTGTTTGCTAATACGTTTGCAGAACCTGATACAATCACACCAGACACATTTTTACAGCTTTTATGGCAACAACAAACAGCTTTGAATACATCACCAATTCTTGCTACACCAGGCATCTCATAATCCTCCGAAAAAAAAATGAATGGTGGATGGACCATAGAACTGATCCACCCACCAACAATGTTATTACATGCAAGACTTCACGCAGTCTCTAATAGCTTTGAATTGCTCTTCAGATGCAGTGAGAGTGTATGTCTGACCATTAGCATAAAGAAAATCTATTCTGTTGTAAACTTCATAGAATTTGATGGATAACACATTATCTAAGTTAATGAAAGTTTCTGTATTCTCATCTTCAATTGAAAGAAATTTCGCCATGTTACCTCCTTCTTAGCCAAGTATTAATGCTTTGATTAGAGCTTCTTTCTGTATTCTCTTATTATCCCAAACGTAGCCTGGATTATCCTTCTCACTATTGTTAAATAATACAGACACTTTATTTCCATCTACCTTAATCGTTTTACCATCACCTGTGATTGAAACTGTTGATGAACCACCAGATATTTCTTGCCATGAACCTGAGATGTAAGCATAAAGTTTCAACGTATCACTTTTCAACCAGATTAAACCATCATAAGGATCAGATGGTTCTGTTATCCCAATGTAAACATTGGGATCAAGTGCTACAACTTCTTTCCAAGTCGCTCCATCATACCTTAATACTTTTGGAGGTTGTTTGGATGTATCAATCCATAAGTCACCAACACTAGCATCTGTAGGAGGTGTGGATTGTACATAAGTAGGAGTTACTGGTTTAGATGTTGTTGAAGAACCTTTGGTCTCTATATAGATTACATGAGATACATTCTTCATGGGTTATGACCTCTGTTATTGTTTAGAATATCCATTCAATAGAGTTCTGAATTCTTTGTTGTTGATGAGCAAAACCATCTTTTGAGCATATCTTTTGATATGGACAGAATCCACATTCATCCCTCTTAATGATTTGCAATCTATTAGGTGGAATATCTGGTACTTGTTTCTTTTCAATTGCATTAAGGATAGTTTCATACATCCAAAGTATATCGTTTTTGTAAGTTTCCCATAACTTAACAGGATCAGCTGTGAAAATCTTGAATGGTAAGTCTCTTGTACCATCTGGTAATTTGAGGGGTTTGAAATCCCTCTTTAGATACATTAACTGCACACTATCACATTGTTTACCTAGCAATTCTGTCCAAACCCAGTAATAAGTAGCTAACTGTTTCCAATGGGGAATCTTACCATAGAATTGTTTGTCATGTATTTCATCACCTATGGTTTTGATTTCCAGAATAATAGTTTTATCTTCGTTTGTTTTATATACTAAGTCAATGTAACCTTTAAGTTTCTTTTCTGGAATTTCAAATTTTACTTCTGATTGCACATCTTTATATACTTTTGCAAGCAATGATTGAACCCATTCATGTACAGCATTACCAACATGAGTAATGATTTCACTATAAGGATAGAATAGTTGTAATTCATAATCAGCATTTGTGAATCTATAATAAACTTTTCTTGGACAAAGGTTGCATATATCGGTAGGAGAAATCCATTTCTTCTGGTAAGACATAGACGCCTTCTGATTCTTCTTGTATTCTTCTTTAAGTAGGCTTAGAAATACATCAGAGTTTAGCTCAACATCAAGATCCCCTGTAGAAATTCTACCAGATTGTTTCCTAGTAACATTGTCTTTTTGAGAAGATGTAATAGTTTCAGATTTAACAATCTTTTTCTTGGAAGTTGTTGGTTGAGGGGCATCTTGTGGTAGTTTAGCTTTTACAAGAAGATCTGCGAAATCCATATCATACCTCCTTTTGAGTGAAAAGTAGTTCGGGGTCTAGTCCGATATAAATGAATAGGACTAGACCCTTCATCCATAATTATGCAACATAACCTTTAATATGCTTAAGTGATGCCTGCCTTCTTTTGTAAGCACTGACAACACCTTCTACAAGTTTTTTAGCTGCCTCCTCATTGAAAGCTATTCTTGTTGCTTCATATATTAATGCTATATCAATATAAAGATCTACTTTCTCCTCAATATTGGTTCCATTACCAACTTTTCCAGCAATAACTTTCTTAAGATTTTCTGATTTAATCTTGAGTGATGTTTTTGCTATATCAATGAAGTTTGATATGATATCTTTATTAAACATGCTTGTGCTTTCTGTGAGTAGATTTACTGTTTCTTGATCTTTGATGATGGATTCTAACACAGCTTTGTGGTCATCTTTAAGCATATACTTGAATGTTGATTTGTTTACAACTTTAAGATGTTTAGAAAGTTCATCAATAAGAGATTGGTAGCTCTCAACAATATTATGCAATTTCATTAGCAACAGCCTCCTCGGCAAAGAGATACTCATATTTAGCAAGATCTGGTGATGAAAATCTAATAATAGGGTTCTCGATACCAAGCAATTCTTTGATTTCTTTCACCATATTAAGACCAGTTTTGAATATAACTGTGATTGTACTTGCTCCTACTACAATAGATTTATCGCCATACAAACAACGATCTAATGATATGATTTCAAGTGTAGTATATTGCATCCATAGAGTAATTTCTTGAGCAATCTTCTGAATTTGATTGAATGCATCAATCTCACTGTTGATAGGAGTAGATACGATTGACGATAACCTTTCATAGAAAGTATTGTAGGTTTTATCATGCAACTTTAGGAAGTAGTCAATCAATTCACCATATTCACCGAACTCATGTTGTTTCTTTCTAAGCATATCTTCATAAAGTAGTTTAGCACACTTTGTAAGATCCAAAACAATATTTGGGAAATTTCCGTTGATGCTTTTATCTAGTAAGTAGAATCTATATAAAGCAGATAAAGTTTCTAACCAAGCTTTCCAAACGAGAAATTTAGTATCAAGTACGAAAAATGTAACAGCTTTGTAAGTATAAGGTGATGCAATCATTTCAACCACAAGATCACTGTAAACATGTAATAATGTTGTAAGAAATCGATAACTTGTAGATGCTAAACGATATACATCAACATTAGGAATCTTTTCTTGTAATTGTTCAAGATTTCCAATAGCAAATGTAAGTTGTGACTTCAATGCTTTTTGTAGATTAGTTTTTATGTATTCTACCATTGTTATATGGCTCCTCCTTTAAAATCTTTGTTTACACCAAGTTGTCCATATACTTGATGTACTACTTTGGTTAACTCTCTAACTTGATCGTTGACCTTACAAATATCATTATGTATCATATCAACTTTGGTCTCGATTTTCTCCACCCTCTGCTCAAATATTTGAACGCTGCTTTCTGAGAATTTCTTTCCAGTATAGAGACCAATAATAAACAATATTACGGCTGGAAAATCCTGCAATAGCTTGAGAATTTCGATTTCACCCACATCACGCACCTCTTCATATTAAGTACTGATGTATGTTCGTTTTCTTCCAGTTCGGAAAACAGAGAATGGGACAAAGCCCATCTAAGAGCTTTGTCCCTCTTCAATTACTTCAACAGATTCAAACTTGCTAACAGAACTTTTCAAATCTTTCTTGAGTTCTTCTAGCACAAGTTTTGATGCATCTAGAAATGCATTTCTGAAAGATTCATCTGTTTGATATAATTCATAAGCTTCTTTGGTTCTGAATTTCTTTTCATAACCTGGTAAACTATTCCAAGCTCCTGTTTTCAGTATTTTAAGTTGTTTCATATAGTAGTAGAATGTCCAGAAGTTGCTGAAACCTTTATCAACATCAAGTACTAAGAAGAATGGTTTCAGAGGTCTTTGTAGTTTATTCTTTACAAAAGTACATTCTACAACTGATCCTTGAAAACCATACTGGTTTGGATCAAGTATTTCTTTAGATTTCATAAGCAATAGATGAAATGAAGCATAGTACACAATTGCTCCACCAGGCATTGTAAAGTTACCCATACCCTTGATAGCTATTCCACCACCAGCATATGGATTCAGTTGCATCTTTTCTCTAAGTTGATTAACGGTTAGCACAACCATATTATACTTCTTGAGTTTACCTTCATATCTGGGAAGCAATTCTGCAATTACTTTTGCTCTTATCATTCCATCTGTATTTTGCACTTCTTGTCCAGCTAAAGCTCTTTCTGAAGGAGTAAAGGCTAATGAATCCCAAATGATGATGAATGGTGTTTCTATTAAATCATTTTGCTCTTTGTATGCAATAAATTTATCAATGGTTCTGAAAATAGATTCTATTGTTACATCACCAGAAATATATACGAGTCTGTTTTTATCGATACCTAATTCAGCTAAACGTTGCTCAGTTACAGCATTCTCTGTATCAAAATATATAACAACAGCATCTTCATTCTGCCTCTGAATATTAGCTGCTACTTGAATAGACAATGTTGATTTACCTGAATGTGGCATTCCAGCAAACGTATCAAATGTACCTAAAGCAAATCCACCACCAGCATAAAGGTCTAAAACATCAATACCGGTTGGAATGATTTCTGTAATCGCTTGTAATGCATTTTCACCAAATATATCTTTTGCTATATCCTTAAGATTCTCAGCAATGTTAATGCCAGTTATCTTTTTATCACTCATCTACCTACTCCTTAACATTGATTTTAGTTTTTGAATCTTCTGGTATATTTCCTGTAAGTGCTTGAAGAATCATGGCAATTTCATCACCAGATACTTCTGATTGAGTCTCCATCTCCCTAAGTAGTCTTGCTAGTTGCTCATATGATTTCAGTAACGTATTACTTATCTTGATATCTAGATCATGAGCAGATACAAGTGATTTGATAATTTCACCTTGTAAGTGTTGAGAAATTTTTCTGTAAGATTTATCATTGTTATCTTCAAGCTTACTTGCAAGAGTCTCTATAAGTTTCTTAACATGTTCCTTTTTGTCTTTAAGTTTTTGTTGCTCTTCTACAATTTGGTTAATAATGTCATCCATTGAAATCTTAACACCCATAACTGTTCCTCCTTTATTAGAAGATAGCTTCAAGCTCTAGAGTTCTTGATTTCAATGCTTCTGGTACATTATACCATTTTCTAATTGGGTCAACAAGTTTACTTAATCTATCCTTTTCAATCAAAAGCATTCTATAGAATTGTAAGTATTCGTCAGACATCTGATCTGGGTCAACAATGTATATATCATGTAGTACTGGATCATAATAGAGGTAATTTTTAGTTTCTTGAATTACGTTGATGAAAAACTTCTTTTTATCGAATATTCTCTTCTCAGAAAACTTAAGTTTTTCAAATAATTCGTATTTTTGTCTAGCTATCTTGATTTTTCTCTTATGTTTGTCAACTGCAACAGATCTCATAAGCTTAGCAAGATAAGGGAGCTTCAATACATTTTCAGTAATCAATGATAGATAAAGTTCAACATATCTGATATCTCTGTACTCTGAGTAGTAGTTTGCATCAATTTCATAAATGAATTGAAGCAATGGATAGGTTACATACTTTGTTACAGGATTGACAAACTTACCTTTTTGCACTACATCATAAGGTGTAATGTTGTATGTTTTGGAAAGCAAATCACTTTCTATAAAAGCAGGTGTAGGAAAGATTTTCTTCATAAGGTTTGAAATGAGATCAAAAGTTAAAAACACAGCTTGTTGTTTAATCAAGTTATAATGTTTTGTGAATCTAACCTTCATTATGTTGACGTATTGCATACTTCTTTCATAAGTATCAGTATACAAATAGTATAAAGATTGATTGATAAATGCTGCTAAATAAGACATCACATTAGGTTGTTTAGATGCATCAAAGTATATCATCATAGCTTTAAAGAAGTAGTTGAGATCCATCTGAATTCTTCTTTCTGGTGTAATACCAATTGTTTCTGTAAGATATTTCCACATAGCTTCTCTAGCATAAAGAGAATTGTTAACAGTAGTAATAATAAAATCAAGAATCTTTTTCATCGTTTGTTTAGAAATGTAATGTCTTACGATTCTATCGACAATGTAGTTTGTATTGATTGATAGTTCGTCCACCCAATAATAATGCACAACGAAACTTGCCAATCTTAATGCAATTGAAAGTTTGTGGAACTGTCTAAATTCTTCTACTGTTACAGGATCATCAAAGTCCTTTGATAAATCAGGATATTCAATCTTATCTTCTTCCTCAATTTTAGCATATGTTTGATCAGTTATCTGAATTATGGTGTCAATCCATTCATCAATCTTTGATTTATCTTTATTGACTAAAATTGCAAACAGAAGATCTTTGTATCTTTGAGCAAGTTTGGAAGATACCATATTCAATACTCTTTCAATTGCAGGAGCTACCACTTGGCAAAACTTGTTTCTAATGGTAGCTGTTGGTTTCCACCTAACTTCATTATTCCCAAACATTAGCCTTACATCAGTCCTTTTGCATGTTTTGATGAACTGTCCCATTACTATCTCCTCCTTTTGATGTTGTTTTGGAAGGACAAAAGATCTGGGTTATGGGCCATAATTGACCCATAACCCTATAGGTCCAAGCTTTGAAATTCTTGATCAAATTGCTCGATAACAGATTCAAAACCTCTTGCCATAGATACAACTGCACTAGCTGTTTGGTAGGTGGTAGTTTCAATACTAGAAAAAGACTTCACAAATTTAATAATGATTGCAACTGTAGCTACTGGACCAACAAGAGGTAAAGCTGAAATAAACTTTGTCCATGCTTTTTGGCCAACAGTTCCTACTAATGTAGCAAATATTACAGAATATACCATCCTAGCGGCTATGTTATTTCCTGCTACCTTAGATATAAGTTTTTCTTGATATTTTTCTAAAAGCTTTTGAATGTAAGCATCAACGGTTCCAATTACTATAGAAATCTGTTTGTAAAGTTTGTAAAGGAAAGACATAACTTTATCAACTAGTTTACGTATTAATTTTTTGAAGCTCTCAAATGCTTCTACTTGAATAGATTCTTTCTTAGTTTTAAGTTGCTGCAATCTTTGTTCATATTCTTTCCTTACAATGTTAACAGCTTTCCTAACTTCTTCCATTTCTTGTCTCTGTTTCTTAATTATCTCGTAGTATTTCTTGATGACTTTTTGAAGATCCTTATCTCCTAAAGCAGCATGTTTTGCTACATCTTGATGAGCAAGAGCTTGAGCTAATGTATCATTATCATCAATAACTTTGGTTGAAATACCAAAGGCTTTGTAACGTTTTACAACTGATATAGCGTTTGCTTTGAGTTTTTCAATTTTCAAAGCTGAAGTAAAGATAGGCATCAATTCATCAGGAAGGTCAGCTTTAGCAGTTTGAAACAATGATGTAAGTATAGATGCAGTTTCTAGTAAGAGTTTGTACTGTAGAACCATCATTTTGTAAAGTTTTCTAAGTAAAGGTCTCTCATTGAGCAATTCTTTTTGCCTTTCAAAAAATCTTTCAAGTTGTCTTGGGTCTCTTTGAAGGTAGATGTTAATCCTGTAAGCTAAAGCAGCAAATGCTTTATCTAAAGTATTACTTGTTTTCATTAAACTATCCTCTCACCTAGTTGAGCATAATAACAGAAGCTTTAGCTCTTATCTGATGATTATCTATATGGATGTTAGATGATCCACATGAAACATCAGCTGATTTTGGAGTTAAGTGAGCTTTCGTATTACCTATTCTTGCATCAATGTGAGGTTCATTATCATCAATTTCAATTACACTTTTCGGAGTTTCTATTACAATCTTTTTAGCATCATCATCAATCTTAATTCTTCTTGATGTGTTTTCAGATCTTATCTCAATGTAGTCATGTTGGTCATCTATTTCTATTATACGTTTAGTGTTAAATGATTCAATCTGTATTTGCTTATTATAATCGTTTGCTCTAAATCTTCTATTATCTGGCGTTTCAAGTAGCCAGTAATCTTCTGGTGCATGTTGATAGTCCTTAATCTTTTCTTCAATATAACCACAATGATTATGTTTATCACCTTGTGGACAGGTAAGCCTTACATGACCAACATAAACAGGCAACTGAAAATTTCCATTTTCAAAAACTACAAGAACTACATCACCTATTTGCGGAGTAATGGCTTGTTTACGAAAATGATAAGAGGGTCTGGCCCAAACACCAGATACCCTCTTCATCAATTCTGGTATGTAAACTTTAACTCTGTTTTGAGATAATGGATCTTTATTGTCTACAACCTTAGCTCTATATACTTTAGATGATCTTTGCTCACCATTTCTGATGAACCACATATCACATAATACATTAAGGAAATTCATGATCTAGCTCCTTTAAGCTGTAGCTTCTTTACTTTCTTCACCAGAGGATTGTGGATTTTCTTTAGGTTGTTGCTCTGCGTTAGTCTCTTTCCCAAATAGTTTATTGATTACTGGATCAACTTTTGTATCATAATATTCTTTTAGTTTTCTAAACAATGGACTATAAGGAGTGTTTTCATTAGAAAGTTTCTTAAGTAATTGTCCACCTGATAACTCATCAAGAACCTTTATACCAACTGCAAGAAGAGTTGCAACACCAGCTATTTTAAAGATAGCAGAGACTATTCTTGATATTGCTGCACCTAGTTGTTCTTGAAGTAATACATAATCTTTTGCTGTATAGCTTTCATTTTTGCTAAGTAATCCTGAAATAGCTGTAACTATTGCTCTTATCTTTGCATATGTAAATTTTAGTCCTTTATACATTGAAAGGAAGAATCTTGTGGCTCTTGATAATTCATTATGCTTTTCAGCTTGTTGTATTACTCTATTTATAAAGTCTTTTGCTTGTTGTTTAAACGGTAAATAGAAACTCTGAATTGCTTTATGTAACTCTTCATTTCTTATGAGAGCAAAACCAATATCCATAAATGCTATACCAGCAGAAATCATTACGAGTATTCCAAATCCACCAAGATTTGGTTTAGTACAGATTAAACGTGCTGCTCTTTCACCAATCATTAAAGTTACACGTCCTAGTACAGTAGCAATAACACCTTCTTTGAGAAATTGCTCTGTTGATGCGTTCTCACAACCTTTATTTCTTAAGAAATGTATCACTCTTGATCCAGCAAGAATATGTACTGAACCAATAAACATGAATGTCAGACCTATTCTATCCAGAATTCCAAGTTTAACTTCGTTGCTAGAATTATCAAGAAGTTTAGCTCCTCTTGCTAAAGATATAAGAGCCTTTAATCTAGAAGCAAATGAACCACTCGAAATATCTGAAAGACGAATTTCATTATCTGCATTTTCTCGTATTGCATTAACCAAGTCTTTGTATCGCTCATTGAGATTTGAAAACAAAGCAAAGTTGTTTTTGGTTACCAAATCTTGTATGACATCCTTAAATGTGATAGCCATATTGGAAAACCTCGGAAACGTTTCATTTTGTAATAAAGTTGTATAAGGTTATTAGGTTAGGTTTTCTAGTATCAACACCTACCATAGTGAATCATCTTAGTAAACTTATCAAGGTTCTTAAGAATCTTAGCAAATTCAAATTGTGTTAGCTTATTAAGAGAACCAACATTAGCTTCCTTATGAATCATACCAATCTTGTAATAGAAGTAAAGATTTGAAAGCTTCCACGCATAAGTAATGAGTTCATCTTCAAATGCATCACATGTTACAAGAATACGAGTAAGTGTAGGGCCTAAGATTCTAGTTATGTTGATTATCAGAGTATCTTGAGCTACTTTATTCCAACCTTGAATTTCACCTAAAATATGAGCTAAAGATTTGGAGCTCTTGGAATGTTTTATGAAATGATTGTAGAATATAAGCACTCTGAATTTGTTGAATACACCTATATCAAGATGATTTAAAGCTTTCAATACTTCGGATTTCTTATGCAAACCAAGTATGCAATATAAAGCAAATATAGTGCATATGATCTTGATATCAGACATATCTTCTGGTCTTAATGCAATATAAGATTTTCTAGCACTTACTGCAACTAATGTAATCAATGTAGATACAATAGCTCTAATGAATTCTGTATTGTTTAAAGCATAAGCTCTCATACCTTTGTTGAAATAAAAAGCATAAAAGTAATATGATCTAGCTATCAGATAAACCATTGTTTGTGTAGCTGTTGCTGAAACTCCCTTTTCTTCTGTAAATTGTAAAGCGTGTTTTAACATTGGTTCACTATCGATTACGAAGATCATAAATGTATCTTTTCTGTTCCTAGTTTCTTCAATTAAAGACTTTAACTCATCTTCTAATTGTGGTTCATGTAAAACTACAAGCTTAAGATTGTATGTATCAAGAATACATTGCACTTTGTCTGGTACATCTATGTTGTATGAACTAATCATTGCTTTTAGATGAAGTTTGTCAATGTTATGTATCTCCATGATTTCTTATGCCTCCGCAAAGATTGGTCCAAATTTGCTTTTTACATCTTCATATGTAGAACCTACAGTATCAATCTGCAGTTCCTTTACAAATTCAACATAATCATGCTCAATAGCTATTTCTTTATGATTGGAGTACTTATCCTTAAACTTGTTTGCAAATTCATTCAAAGCATTTGGGAAATACATTGTTTTCCCAGGTATATCTTGCAGTCCAGTTTGACCATTGATAAACAATAGCAAAGGATATGCATAAGGTGAACCATACTTAGATTTGGATTGTATATCAATATCAACAGACTCATCATTAATCGGTTGTTTAGATGAATCAAAGAAAAAGTTAAAGATATATAAGCTTACATCAGGGATAATCAAATGATGGAGTTCTACACCATCAATAACAACTATGGGTCTATAATGCTTATGATTATACAAGTCATTATCTATTTCATGAACAAGATAGTCCAACTTGGTTGTATACATTACTTCTCACCTTCTTGAATGTTGTATCTATCTTTAGCCCATTTGTAAAGACCAACATGCTCAAGCTTTATTTTCTCGTATTTTTCAACCTTCTCAAGAGTTTCTGGTCTGATAAAGTACGTTTTCTTGAGATATTCGTAATCTCCGTGCACAAGCTCAATAGGTATATCAAGATAGCCATTGTGAAATTTCTTATGCAGTGATCTGATTAGGGGAACAAAGCCAACCTTAAGTTTGTAATGCAAATCTAACACTTCTTGTGCTATATCGAAAGAACAGAATTCTTTATCATTCATGATATATGTATCTGTAACCATTTGCACTATATCATATAATGTAAACGGATGATGATGTATCTCTATATCGTTAGTTTCTTCATCTGTTTCACCTGTGAATGCACAAACATCAAGTTGTAATGTATCTTTTACAAAAGATACCCACTCTCTGTATTCTAAAGAACCTCTGATAATTCTTTCAGCAGCTTTGAAGAATCTCTTTTCTTCATTCTCATCATTGAAGTTTTTCCTTCTTAAAGCAAGATATATACCAGTTTTAGTATCTTTAACTGTTAGATCCTTTTCATCGCTTTCTAGTTGCTGTTTGGAAGATTCAAGCAGTTCTGTAAGAGCTTCTAAAGACATTGATTCTAAACCTCCATTGATGAAATTAGCTAATTATTGTTCTTCCGCTTTAAGAATCGTATGAATGATAAAGCTTCCAGTTTTATCATCTATTTCTGGATCTCTTTGCTCAATTATGACAGCATCATCCTTATTGTCTTCTTTCAATCTGCAAAATTTTTCCTGCATACTCCATATAGACTTTTGTTGGAAGGTTTACTATCAATTCAAAATCAAAACTAACAGAATAGTATCGTATATATGATAAAACTTCCTGTTTCACTATCTACTTTTAAATCCTTTTGTTCAACTATAGTAATATCATCCTTGCTTAGTCCTTCTTTCTCAGATTCACTTTCATAATCTGTATTTGTATGTAACTTACAATCAATCTGCAAAATTTTTCCTGCATACTCCATATAGACTTTTGTTGGAAGGTTTACTATCAATTCAAAATCAAAACTAACAGAATAGTTTGGTAAACCTTGCTCACCAAACAGTTGTGAATTCTCAGATTGCCCCATACATCTTAAGAAATACCTAAGTTGAAATGGAATAGTGTATCTTTCTTCTCCAATGAGTTTAATCATTGATTTCGGTATGTAGGCCTGAATTGAAGTTAATATAGATGGATCTACAACACTTTCAATAGATGAAACTGGTAGAGCTATAAGGCTTGTGATTTCATACTCATTCATCTGCCTTGTAGAGAATAATTCTTCTACAGCTATCTTGGCATCAGTTACATCAGGGAAACTTCTTCCTGTGAATATCATGCTGAACCTGATAGTATACAAATAAGGAACGTATTTAATCATGAAATCATCCGTCCTAATAATGCAAAATCCCATTCTTCTATTTATGGATGCTAAATCTCTATGCCATGCAAATGGTGCTTGATCTGGTTGTAAATCGTTAGGTACAATGGAAAGAATAGGAAGAGAGGGAGACGTAAGTTCTCTCTCCCTCTCTTCGTCATTCTCATAAAGTTTCATTTGTTGCCATTGTCTAAGTACGGCTGTTGAATGACCAAGTATCACATGTTTTGGTTTATGATATAGGTGATCTTTAACTTTAACAGCAATAGACGTTAAGATATCCATAACTATCAGAGATGGTAGTTCATTAGCAAATAGATACATTACTTGCCTCCTCTAAATAACATTCCAAAGAGTTACGATTGTATCTCGTTTTGAAATTAGACATCCAATACTTCTGGCTACCTTTCTATTATCCTTAAACATCTGTCTTTCAATTATCAAGAAAAGTGTTTCATATTCTTCGTTCCATATTCCATAATGAGTTGTTTTGTTCCGGATTATAACATTCTTACTTGGTTTATAGCAATTGTATATGATAGATTCATTGAAGACAAGTTTACTCTTGGGATTCGTTATATGTCCTAGAAATTGCATTCTTATATCAAGTTTTGATGAACGATAATTGTTATACTTGATACCAAAGAGTTTATAGAAAGCTTTTAATGTTTCTTCATCATGTATCTGAAACATATCAATTTCTGGATGTTTTGTCTTGATGATCACATATTCTATTTCTGGTTCAACTTTGTTAGCACATACAACAATTTTAGTAGGAGTATTCCATAGTTTAAGTTTCAATGTATAGCATCTTGATGGAATATACTTAAAGTTTGGAGATTGTACTCTTGACATTATGCACTTACCTCCTTGTTATGAAGTAATTCTTGAATGAAGAATTCAAGAGGACTCTTTGGTTCCTTTCCTTTTAGAAGATCACGAAGAGAATACATAAAAGCTATTAGTTTACTCTGTGAGTCAATGTAGGTTTCAGATACACCACACTTAAGTAATACTTCCTTAAGCTTTTCTTGATTAGATGCAACAAATCCAAAAAGATTATCTGTTTCAAGTATATATGGTTTAAGTTGTGAAATGTGATCTATCAGACTCAAAGGTAGTTTAGTTTCTTGTAGTTTCTTCTGAATCTTATTGCTAAATATTTCATCAATTTTGTCTATAACTTTTTGCTCGTTCTCTTTAACTTTATCTGTATTAATATTCATCATTTGTTGTGATACATCTATTTCAAAGATTTCTTCATGTTCTTTGGTATTTTCCGTTGTTATTTCTTGAGTATTAACTGTCGATGAATCAGTTGCTTTAACATCTATGTTTGTTATGATGTTATTGCTTGTGGTTAAAGATTCCAGTTTAGATTCCAATTGAGCAATTCTTTGTGATAAGGTTTTCTCAATGTGGACAATACCTTTCCCTAATCTTGAAAACTGATAATAGGACAAAGTTAGAGTATTATGCCAGTTATTAACACAAGCATTAACAGCAGCTATAAATTCTCTGAATTTGTTAAGACTCATTGAAAATCTTGCTTTTAGATTATCATGAGGCTTTTCAAGCTCTATACCAACTCTAACTCGTCCTGCAGGGTCGATAAAACCCTGTATTTTAAAGTTTCTATTCTTAACAGGTATCATGAATACTGAAGTGGTTTGTCCAGCGCTTAAAGGTTGCATAATTTGAGGCACAACCTCCCTTATATCACTTGCAAATGTGACAACTTCTTCATAGTTTAGAAGAAACTTGAATTCAGATCTAAATGAATCTCTTCTTGATCTAATATCGATTTGATCTGTCACAATGAAATGTAATAGTAATTCGTAATCTTCAATATCATTCCAATAACAGATTCTTAAAGTGTGTTGTAATCCCATCCAAGTTTGTCTTGGATTCTTTTCAAGCTGATATAAAGGTGTTGTTACAAAAATCATTGGACCATCAACATAGTGGAATTGTACATCAGCCATAGTCTACCTCCCTTATACCATTATTGGTATGTAAGGATTAAAAGAACCAAACTTAAGTTTTTGTTCCTCTAATGAAGTTTGATAAATATTGGAACCATTTAGATGTTGTAGGTACAATAGAAGGATGTTGTCCAGTTCTTGTCGTAATCATTGTATCATATACGTCCATCACTTCGAATTCAACATCTACTGCTAAATATCGTTTTTCAACATCATAAAATGATCTTTCTCCTCCTAAACCAATTCTTAAGTTAGTAATTACAGCAGCTTCTATTTCTCTAACACCTTCGATTTCACATCTGATTACAAACGGAAACCTATAAAAGTATCCACCACTACCATCTTTTTCAGGTTCTAAAGGTGTTGATAATACAAGAATTATTGCTAATGGTACAAGAATTCTTTTGCTTATCTCATCTTGATCATCAGATAAAGCAAACAATGTTGTCCTTATTGTAAATTGATTACTAAAGTTTGAACCTTGCCAAATTTTAGGAAAGACAATTCTAGAACCTGTATTCAACGCTGTGAAGAATTGTCTTACACCTTCTGGGACGTTTGCATTTGACATTGAACTAGCAATTTTTTCTGCAGCATTCCACATTCCAGTTAAAGGAGCTAATAGTACAGAGCTATTACCTAGTTGTTTCACCCAATCACCAAATTGCTTAATAGCCGATTGTAATGTACCACCATACATATAGGCTATTTGTCTTGCTGGTTGAGATAACACATTATTCATTCTTTCAAGAAATGTGTCTGTATAGCTATTGCTAAAACTAAATTGGAATTCATTGTTATCAATAGCAAATTTGATTGGTTTCTTATCACCAAGCTGGTATACTCTATCATATACTTGACCACTTGCAAGTATAAAGTTTACTAATTCTGCAAAATCATCCCATTTTGATTCAAATTCAAATTGCCAGAATGATTTACCACCTTTCAATTCTTCTGGTAGCTGAATCTGACCAACATCTTTAATAATAAAGAATCTGAATAGCTCTTCTGGATTGTCTATGTATTCTTTTCCTGCTAATGTTGTTGGATATAGATATTCAGGTGGTACACCAAAAACTAGATCACCCACAATAGCTGCTTGAGGTGGATTATAGATTTGAAACGTAGGCCTTCTTAAAATCCCACCAACAGGTTTAAGTATCTTTCTTACTTGTGAATTCCAAACTGTAGGTGGAATAGAAGCTCCTGGAATAAAAGAAGGTGGAAAGTTTGGTAATGAACCCGTTAATATCTTCTTGAAGTATTTGTATGTTGTCGTTCTCATTATAGGAGCTAAAACACTCTTGGTTGTCCTGTGTAATATCTCTTTTCCTTTAGCAACATAAGGAGAGTTTCTCAGAAAACTTTTCACAGATTTTATCAGTTCCATAACTTCTTACTCCTTCCTAAATAAAGCAATGTTAAACAACGATTGTAATGCTGGATATAATCTACTCATATTGTCTAACTCAACAAGGAATCGTTTAACATATGGAATATCTTCTTGCTTATCAAACAGAGCTAAAAGGTTTCCTTGAAATACAGAAATCTCCTCAGGGAAATCAGGAGGAATGAATTCAATAGTCCTTAGTTGATACTGAGGATCAAACTTCAGTAGATACAGGTTATTGATTGATGTCATATATGTATCAATGGTTGTATCGTTAATCAATGTGATAGCCATATAATCCTGTTGTTTAGTAAGAAAGTTGTTGTAAGTTTGCTTAACAGCTTCTACATAGTCAAACATTATAGCACTCTCCCTACTTGTTTAACTTGCTCGAAATTATATGCTATTGTTTGTAGGTTAGGTTTGCAGTACTTCAAGGTTAGATACAAAGCTGTATTGAGTATCTTTGAACCATCTTTGAAATCTTCAAATGATTGAATTATTCGATCTTTGGGAGGTGATTTCGTATAAAATGGTATCTTGAGTTCTAGAGATGGAAAGAATCTTGTTATGTGCGCTAAAGCTTCTTCTCTAAGTGTAAATTCTGGATCAACAACAATGATAAAATCATCATTGTTTTCAAAATATTGTTTAACTGTATAATATGCTAAACCTAAGTCAACAATCTGTTTTTCAAAATTATCGAACCAGACATTCAACACTAGAAAGTTTAAAGCTTGTTGTTTGGTATCATAGTCTAGATTCAAACCTTTGAATAATTCAATTTCCAGATTATTAAGGTATGCATAAGGATGTATCAAGCTCTGTACAAAATACTTCATAGTGAAAATCCTCGGAAGCGTTTCTAAATGTAATAAAGTTGTATATGGTTATAAGGTTAGGTTACCAATTGAACTAGGTGTGAATCATTGACAACATCATTCTTCTATAGTCTTCTTTATGCAACATATCTTCATTAAGCTTATTATGCATTATGTAATTTGTCTTAAGATGTATTGGAAATTCTGTTGTATTGATAGCGTGATATCTTAAAGTATCAAGATTAATTGTACCTATAAGTATGTATTCCATCAGTTTGTATTCTTTGTACAGATCAATTACAGGAAACATTACATACGATATTGAATCTAGTTCAACAAGCTTAAGGTAGAAATGACCTATATATGCATGCTCTAACTGATGATAAAACTTTTTCAGATCATACTTAAGCTTATTGAAAAATGCATTTTCAAATTGGCCATAATAATGATCAAACCTTTGAAGAAAATCTAGATTACCAGCAAGAGTATCGAATAACAATTGAGTATTTCCTGCAAAGTTATAGAGCACATTCGCTATAGATTGCTTAATTTCATATTTTGGTTCATTGAGGTCAATGTAACGTCTATATCCATCAATAGCTTTTGAGAATGTTTCTTGGAGTATTTTTGTTAAATGAAGGCTATCACCATTTGCAAGATTATCTAATTCATGAGATATGTCAACACCTTCTCTTGCCTTAAGAAATGCTTGAGTGATTTTAGGAATGCTTGATTGTGCATGTTGGTATAAAACAACGTAAACTGCACTGTTAATCGTTTGCTCTAATTCTTCAATAGCTGATAGATTATATTTGTTTCTTAATTCAGATATTAGTGGTTGAGTAAGAATTGTAAAACTTGTTGCAAGTGTATCTACAACTATCTTGTATACGTTATTATAGATTTCAAAGAACCAATCTTCAGCTTGATGTTTTTCAATATCCTTGGATAACTGGTTGTTGACATAATTCAACAAATCGTTTCTTATGAATGACAACCATGCATCTTTGTTTGGCGTATCATAGCTATGTGTAATACTATCTAATACATAGTCATCGATGTTAACATTATCAAAGTTAGAAAGTTCTTGTATAGCTCTTAAACTATTGTAACTATAGCTAAAATCATCTTTAGAATGAATATCTTGTCCTTCACAGATTACTTGAAAAACAGGGTATAATGCAGGATGAATATGTTTATCTTCTGTAGATTCATTGATAACTTGATTGAAGTAATCTTGTATTTTCGTCTTATCAAATCTCTTGAGTTGCCATTCTACTTCATCCTTAATCTTAGCATAATGATTTGTGAATGAAGTATTAAAATCAAACGACTCAATAGCAGATTTTATATCAGAGGAGTTAACTACTTGATTTACTAAGTCAATCAAAGTCTTATGCAAAGCTATTTTTGCAAAATATGAGTATTCCCATGAATCATCAGGATTCAAGACATCAAACAGGTAACGGATGTAAGGTTGTATACTTGCAACAATCTTTTTAGCTATAAGAAACTTCTTTAACGAATCCTCATCATATATGTTGCTTTCAAATTTTGAAGCAATCATTTTCTTGATAATATCATACCAAGCATCAGGAACTTGTAAGTTAAGCTTATCTAATGTGATGTATGAATCTAGAAATACAAGCAAACTATAGAATACTGCATTTGCTACATAAGATGATAAAGAAATCCAACTTGCTTGATAGTCATGGAAGTTTGTGACTGCAAAATCTATTGGTCTGTATCCCATATTGTACATTATTGCAAACAGTCCAGCCTTATCACGATCTAATGGAGAACCATTAGAAACACACTCATTAACAAGAGATCCTATAGTCTCTAATGTTTGCTGATTCCATACATTCGTAAAAAGTTGGTCAATGATACAATCAATACAACCACCACATGATATAGTTACATTATGCAATAGAAGATCTTTCTCTAGTACATTTCTCCAAAACATTTCTGTAAACTGATATTCGAATTCACGAAGGTAAACTACAGAAGGTGCCAATAAAGCAGGCACCTTCTGATTGAAGTTTGTCATCAATGTTTTCATAGTTTCTGATACTATTTGTTGTCTGTATAACTCTAAGTATGTTTTGTGTTTTTCTTCATTAAACGTGAAGAAAAATCTATCCTTGAAGTTGGTTGGATTTGATACATAAACATTGCTTATGAATCTAAATGAAAGTCTTTCTTTCATCTCATATCTCCTTAAACATAGATAACTTCAACTTCTGGTTCTTGTAGACCAATAATTTCTGGTACAAAAGTTAGAACCTGATCTTTTGGAATATCGTAAGAATCTATATGAATGCTTATATCTTCTTCTGTAAGATTTCCATTCTTGTCTACAATGTAAACTTCCACATCCTTTAGATAATCAAGATTATCATAGAGCATCTTAACAATTGTACTTCTGATGATATCTATATCAAAACTTGGTTGTATGAATGACATTACAAGTTTCTTGATTCTCTGTTGTATAGCACTAGATGTTTCCATTGTATGCACATATGCTTTGATATGCAACTTAACAGGAATCTCAAATTGTCCAGGTTTTGCAGAATTGAGAGGAGATCTTGATAGATTGCTATTCATAAGCAATCCAACGGTTTTGCCAAAAGCTATTGCAACTTTATTGGTTAACATTTTTCTTTCTTCTATGTAAGATACTCCTGATATGTAAAGTTGATTAAGATGCTCGATAATATCCTCAATGTATTCTATAGCAGGAACACCATAAACTATGTATTTCTTATCTTCAAATTTCACTTTGATTGGTGTATAAGCTGAAATGTTGTATTTTGCATAGAATGGTGACAATTCTACATAGTTTATCATTTCATATTCTGTTTGCGTTGCATACTTATACTTAAGGGCAATTGTACCTGTAATGAAATCTTCTGTTAGAGTGTCAGGTAAATCGACATCAATTGTTAATATGTTGCTAACTGTATCAAATGAAGCTTTGTTATACGAAAGATTATAAGTCTTACCTGATTGTGTAAGATTTACTTCAAGTTGAATGTTATCCTCAGGGCTCATAAATTCGTTAACGTTTAAGAGATAGTTAAGTCTCAGTTTTGGTTGTCTATCCTTTTTGTCATATACAAATAAAGCTTGGTTTAGTTTTGCATATGATTGATGATCTACAGAGTAATAACTTTCCTGGACAACTTTGAAGTTTATGTTTGACATATGTGGATAATAGTAAACAATACCTACCATAGTGTCTGTATTGATATCTATTTCAAATGGTACTACAAACTCTAGTGCATCTTCATTCTCTTTAGTTTCTGATAAATCAACACTTTCAAGGTTGTTTTGATAAACAGGTGTAAACTGTTTGACTTTAACACTCTCAGTTGTAAGCTTACCTGTTAAACTTTTAACAAGTTTACCTTTATATGTGAAGAATCCAAACATGCATATTTCATTCACAAATAAATCAGAAACTGTGAATATAGTTTTTACATCTTGAAAAGGAAGCTTATCCTTTGCTAAGAATTCAAAATCTTTATGAGTAACCAATCTGTCATTCTTATGAAGCTGTTTGATTGTATTAAGCCTTATATCATTTGGGTTCTCTGCATCTTGTCCATTAAGGATATCTGGATGATGTACTATAATGTTTAATGGATTCCCAGTAGCTTTGTTTATTATGGATTGTGTAAGGCTTAATGTGTTTGCATAAACATTTCCTTTAGAACCAAGAGAAGTAAGTAATTCAACTGTAATCGTATCCCCAGGATTTGGGTTTTTTCCAATCAAACCATTACCAAAAATGAGTTGATATCCATCTGCAGCTTCAAGAAGCACAAAGGAATATTTGTCCGGGTCCAATTCAAATAAGAAGGATTTTCTTTCTGCAGGAACTCCAGAAACATAAACATTAAGATTACTTAATTGCCCTTCTGTTGGAAATGGAATTGTATAGGTTGGAAACTTGTAGTTTACTACATCAGAGGGACTTACGATGAAAGATAAGATTTCTCTTTTTGCTTGTATTACTGGAAGTTGGAAATGTATAACGTTATAGTATGTGTCATCTTTGCTTATGACTTCATAAGTATAAGGAAGCACAAACTTATTACCAGCAACATCATAAGCTATTATATTGGCTATGTTTGTATGTTTTGAATATGTAATGTAAACTTTGTATTGTGGAATATAAGTAATTCCATCATCTGTTTGAAATTCTGTATCATAATCGATTATAGCATCAATGTTAGTTGAATTATTGTAAGCTATATACAAGTCCACATAACCTGTAGCTGGTTGAACTGTCTTGTATCTGTAACCATAATCTATTGCAAATTTCTTGATTGTGCTCGGTAATACAGCTGTCGATAAAAAGGATTCATTCATAAGCAATGAAAGGTACATAAGTTGATTTTCATCAAGAATGCTTAATGTCTGAACCAACCAAGTTTCAAGGTTGGGATTATCAAAGTCAATCTGAAATCCAAACTTTGATTTGAATTCATTTAGCAATGTTTGTAGTATTTGATCTCTTGAAATCAAATCTCTAAACCTCCATATCGCGGAAGCGTTTCATTTTGTAATAAAGTTGTATAAGGTTATTAGGTTAGGTTTGCTTATTGATACTGGTTTCAAGATCTAACAAAGCTTTAATGAGTGTATCATATGCATAATCTGTTAGTTCTTTAAGTCCTACATGTAAATCTCTTACTGATTTAGCATAAACTTTACTTAGACCATACAAATCAGCTAAGGATTTTGTTAACGGTATGAACCTATCAGATTGGAATGTAGCATTAAGGACAACTATATTATTCTGAGAAACATCAGGTTGAAAATCAGAGTTATTCAAAGAAGCAATTGATGCACCATAAGCTTTATAAATCAGTAATGAATCTGGGTTGTTTAAGAAATCTTGAGGAAGAATGTAGACAGTAACAGTTGTTTTAATTAACTCTAACCAAGATTCACCAAAGTTTTTCTTTAGTAGAGGTCTATATGTAGCTGGATTTAGAATACATGAATACCAAATGCTTAAGATGTTGAATACATCAAACTGGACATTCTCATAAAATCTGATAGAAAATTCATGTCCAGCGTCTTCTCCCATTGGAACCATAGTTCTTAAACCACGTCCATGCTCTCTTGGTTCATATGTAATCGTATTAGAAGGTAAATCGCTGGCTTGTGCATTTGCAGCTAATACATACTCCAATTCTTCATAATTGGTTACTATTCTTTTTACACACTCAGGAACTCGTATGTGAATAAAAGTATAACCTGAAACAAGTGGTGTGTTATCGTATGTTATGCTTCCAGTTTCACTTACATCAAATCCAGCTTTTCTTGTGATTACTTTATCTATCATATTATGCATCCTCTCTAAAACAATGTTAAAGGCAAGGGACCAGAATTTGATCCCTTGCCTATTTCTTAGAAGTCAACAATATCTATTTCTTGAATATACTTCTTAACCTTTGTAGGGTCCATCTTGCAAATCAAATCGAATTTAAATGTTGCATCAACTTCAGCAATTGCAACATCATTGATATCTGCACCAAGAGCATTAAGAGGATTCGTTGTAGGCCAAACACCTATGAATGTGACTCCAAATGGTGCATATTTTCCACTTGGTGATGTAATAATTAGATCAAGTGTTCCTTTGTAATTAGAAGACCTCGGTTCAATTTGTGCAAGTCCTGTACTATAGCTTCTAATGCTATCATGCCATTTTCCAATTGCTTTGATTACTTTAAGCTCATAAGTATCTCTTAATCTTATAGGAAGGTCATTTCCTAAGCTAAGTTGTCCAGGATGAAGTGTTCTTAATCCACCTAAACCAATAGCTTCTAATTCTGTAATAGTAGGTGTTGGAAGAGTCACAGCTAAAACTGTTCTTGGAAATAGATCTTCAAAATCTGATAAATCAAGTATTTCTGGTAATCTGATAAATGCAAAGAATGTACCTTTGATAAATGGATCATATTGATAGGTGTTTTCACATGTACCTGTAAGTCCATTTCTTAGAAAATCCTTAAGGCTCGCCATAAATGAAGTTCCTCCTATTAAATGAGTGGAAGCGTTTCATTTTGTAATAAAGTTGTATATGGTTATTAGGTTAGGTTACTTGGTTGGTAACCACATATCAAACTGGAAAGTTACTTGAATCTCTCTAATTGCAAGATCTCTAGATTGTGACACTAAAGGAAGCTGAGATGGATGTGCACCTACAAATACATCTAAATCAATAGTTGTCATTTTTGGATCAGCATGTACTACAACAATTGAAGTTTTAAAATCTGATTGATTTTTGTAAAGATGTAGTCCTGTTTTCAAATCAGAGATAGACAGAAACCATGCTTTGAAAAACTTATACACTTCTAGGTTATATGTATCATAAAATGTTAAGCTTACAGTTCTTTCATAATCTACATTAGCTACAACTTGTTGCTTAACACCTCCATAACCAACCTTTTCAACATGATTCATTGTTAATGTTGGTAGTTGAGTTTCTCTACAAAGAAAACCAAGTTTCTGCCTAAACTTTACTGTATCAAATTTAACTTGTTTTACGATGCTAGATGGGGGATCTATGGTTACGTAATAATAGCCTGTAATATAAGGATCTTGAAGTAGATGAGGTGGATAATCACATTCTCCATTACCACTGAAGGCTACTGTAAAAACTCCAAAATTACTTTCTATCATTTTGATGTATGTTGAAAATGACTTATCAATCCGTTGTATCTTATTTTCAAGTTTACTCTTAATTTCTTCAAGTTTAGTTGATAATAGGTTTTCAGCAAATGTACCTAATATTTCTGCATTTACTTCCGGGTTAACAAGATTTGAAAACATATCTTTAGCTGTTGACACGAAATTGGAGGCATAAGATTCTGCACTTTTAAATGCATTCTTCAATGATTGATTTATGTTGACCATTGTACAACTCCATCATGAGAAGCTAATGTTGGAAGGAGTTTATTGTAAGCAAAATTGTATATGTGATCATCAACAACTATTTTGTCAAAAGAAAATGTTTGTGAAAGTATAGCAAAAGTTCTTGTTTGCACATCAGAAGCATACTGTGCTATTGGTAAGTTTGTAGGCATTAAACCTAAGAAACCACAGGCAAAGGTTACTTCAGATAAAGATGGATCAGTAGCAAATAGTATGGCGTTGCATTTAAGCATCATTTTTCCTTGAATCTTCTGTCTAGTAACATACTTCTTTGGAAAATGTTTGTCTGGTCTCCTCAAAGCAAAGAACCAGTTTCTTATGAATCTTGAAACTATACCAGATGATGTATCATAGAATCTGAATGTCACATTCTGAGAACCATAGTCAATGGTTGATGGTATCTTTATGGAAAAATATTGTACTGTTTGTTTGTCGATAATTTTCAAACTTAATTCTGGTATTTCAACAGATGTACAATAAGCCATTAGAGAATCTTCAACTAATTTTGGATTTCGTATATCAGAATTAGTTTCAATTGCATATTGATTTACAGTGTTATCAAATATTCTTGAATCTAGGTTTCTAATTCCTTCAAAGTAAACACCAAAGTAACCAAGTATTGCTGGATCATGAGCATATATAAGTTTATCTGAATCTTGGTCAATCTTGGGTGCACCATGTGAGAGATAAGAGATAAACATTTTAACCACCCTCGATAAAAGGATATGGAGACCTAGGCAGCTATTCACCTAGGTCTCCATCATTGTTTACTTAACTGTGTAAACAAGGTTTACAGCTTTGATTGTTTTTACGACCTTAACATAAACGTTTACATGAACGATATGATGTTTGATTTCGTATTCTGTAGCACCTACTTCTAAGTCGTACCAGTAAAGAGCTCCTTCTTTCTTATATCTAGCAAGTATCTCTCTTATGCCTTCTTCGATTTTCAACCAGGTATCAGGTGTGTTATCTTCGAAAATGAATTCATCACAGAATTTGCTAATATCTCTGTCTAACTTTAAGAGTGTCCTTACAACATTAATATCTGATAATGCAGAGGAAATTCTTTGTGTTGTTTCATTACCATAGAATACATAGACTCCACGTTTCTTAACGATTGGGTTAATCCTATTGTTGTATAGTTTTTCAAGCACATCTGGTAATGCTGGTATGTCAACTACAGGTCTTACAACATCTGTGAGTGTTCCTCTGTTTAAACCTGCAGGGGCTTTCCAGAATCCAGCTTGATCATTTAATGGATAGATGTAACATGCATGATAAGATGGAGATGCTTTAATCTCTTGACCAGTTGTAGGATCTTTAATGATTGTAAATGGAGCATAAATAGCAGCCATCCAAGTATTGAGCCAACCAAACTTAGTCTTCATTGTATCTAGTATTCCATTAACATCTCCTGCAGGTAGTAAATCAAGAACGACGAAACAATCTCCACGCTTCTTTGCAAGATTTACCATTGCTTGTTTTACAGATATATCATGATTTGCATCTATAAGTAAGTCAATTACGATTTCTTCTTTATTCAAGATACTACCATCATATGATCCATTATAAGCATTAAGAAGACATTGAGTGTAAACAGTCCTGTTAAGAATTCCGTTCTGATAAAGATCACCATCAGTTCCATACATGAGTTGAAAATCATACAATGGGCTAGATGTATTGTACGTATCGATAGCAAAAGCTGTATTTCTTAGGATATCTTCTATTACTGTGAGAGTTCTACCATCTACAGTTGTGGAAGATGGAGCATTCAATATAGGAAGAAGATCTTTGTTTGTCATACATCTAATATATCTTGAGTATGTGTTAACTACATGATCAACAAACTTAGTTTCTCCTGTTCCATCTACAATGGATGGATTCCAAGAAACGTAAAATGATTCAACAGTCATAGGTCCATTATCAGTGTTAACATATACTTCTAGTAAGAATACCTCAGGTTCATTAGGAACTGCTGTTATTCTTAGTCCTATCTTGTTATACCAATCACCTCTACCAATTGCATAGAATATGGTGAATGGAATCAAGGTTGGGTCTAACTCGCTTATTCCTTTTGGGTCAAGAAATGCAGCTTTCAGGTTTGTATCATTCTGTATGTCTGACTTCTCAGTATCATCTAATGTGAAGTTTGATGCAATATACTCATAAATATTAGTGTTAGTTGTAGAACCGTCTGGCAATGTGAATTTTAAAGACGTAAATCTTGTAGGGGCATCTTTTCTTTTGTCATCATTTACGGTATTGGATGTTGTTTTATCTTTGTTATAGTAGATTGGAAGCACAGTTTGAATTTCACTATGATCTGCATCTTTTGCAATTGTTAGCACTATATGAGCAAATTTTGCAGGGTTTGTAATGCCTGAATCATCAGCGTTTGGAAGTACTCTCATAGCATAGAGAGCGCCAGAAACAGAGCTGAATCTATATGCATTGAGGTAAGCTTGTCCTTCTTTTACTACATCTAACTGTCCAAATGTCTCAAGCAACTCTTTTGGTCCACCAGAAATCAGAACCCATGTGTTGTCAATTCCTCTTTCTGATGTAAATGCAATAGCAGCTGATGTGCTAACTCCTATAGATTCTGGATATTGAGATTGGTCTATGATTTGTCTGAAAACTCCTGCCGTATTTCCAACTATCATTTTGATCTGTTCCTCCACAGAGTTAACGATTAAAGTCTATTAACTTGTTCTACGAATATACAGTCGCGATATCATAGCGTGATGCTAAGTCGTCATAGAGTCCTTGTCCTACGCCATATATCCAAAGATAGTCGTTAGTTTGGACTTTATCGGAAAGTAAACCATTTAATAGAATTTGCTGCTTCTCTGTATATGCAAAGATACTTTTGAATCTTATTAACTGGTTAACGATAGTGCACTTATCGTTGTATGTAAGTGTTTCTTGAAACTTCTGTTTTACTATTTGATTAAGGATTTCTCCATGAACCATAAGATATGATAGGATTGGGTGATTCTTAAGATCATCTATTATGTTAAGGACTGAATAGGATGGTCTATCTTGTATTGCATCCAATAACCAATTTTCGATTTCATCATTCAGAAGGATTTCATACTTATCAAAGTATGTTGTATTGAATGGATGATATTTATCATCAGAATAGTCATAAACGAAATCTGTATATTCTAAGGTTGATAGTTCTACGTAACCATAGATCTTGATTTTGTTTTCTTTTGTTTTATCATTGTTATAAAGTGAGTAATCAAAGATAGCTTCATTGTATGTGTCATGTATTGGAAGATTCTTCTGTGTCCAATATCTCATTGTTTGTATGAGAGAACCGTCATGTATGTAGTTTTGATTGCAATCTTCAGATGAACTTGAAGATGTATCGTAAACAGATTCGTTATAAGTACTCTTATTGTAAACTCCATCATACATACAGTTTTGTATGCATCTTGGGTTTTCAGCTATTACTTTCTTAAACTGTATATCTGATTCAGGAAGCATATTGCAGATAGCTTCTTCATAAACAGATTGGTTGTAAAATGCAAGACGTTTTTCCTCTTCTTCTGACAGACACCAATTACAGGATGTAACTCTTTCATCATTACAGCATAACCATTTATCTCGTAAATCTTTGTAAGTTGATAAACAATATGGATCTAGAGTATTACAACAGTTAACTTTAATAACCTTTCCTTGATTCAATATATTTGTAGCAAAATTTGGGTCAAAAAACTTATAAACATGACTAAAGTTGTTTAGCAAATCAGCAAATACAAACTTAAGTGTTATTTTGGTTGATTCTGAAAACTTTTGTGCATCATATAACTTCTGAAGTAGAACCATTAAGTCTTCTAAAAGATATCTAATCGATTCTAGAAGAGGATTATCGTACTCAAACTTTGTTACATTAGTACCAAAGACAGGTCTTGCATATGCTGGCTTTAACTCGTCTATTGTCCTTTCTAATATGTCCTTAGTATAGAAGTTTAAAGCAATACCAAAATATATGTCAATTGGAAACTTTATGACATATTGTTTGAAAAGATATTCAGCAAGCTTTAGCAAAAAATAAGCTATGAGTTTCTGTATATCATCGGCTGTTATTTCACCATCATTATACTTTTCAACAATCTTATCTTTGAACTTAACAAGCTTAGGATTGATTAAGCTTAGTTGACCTTCAGCATTTTTGATGATTTTTTGCACAATTTCTGAAGATTTATCGTTCCAATTCTTTGTAAAATGGTCATAAAATACGTATAGTAGACCTTTTGACGGGTCTTCCAAACATGAAACATATTTCTCGATGTAGTCTTTAGGAAGACGTGTCAATTGTTTCCAAAGATGCTCTATGTAAAACTGAGCCATTTTGTGTTTACTAAGTTTCAGATAGAAAAATGCTGAACCTATGTAAGATTTTCTAACTCCTTCTTCAAGAGCATAATAATCATCCCATGTGGAAGCTAGATAAGAATCAAATTCTTCATAAGTTACATCTTCAAGTCTATCATAGTTTTTCATGAAAAATTCATAAGTCAGTTCTTTTAGCTGTTGATTTGATATCTGTGAGACTGCATTAAATACATCAGTTTTAGTTTCTATATCTTCATCAAAAACGACTAAACTGTCAGGATGGGAAGCTAGATAATCTTCACCAACTGTAAGCTTAATGTATGTTGAATACATACTGACAACAAACAACCATAATTCAGTTAAAGATATGGCTATGTCAAATGCATCTAGAAAGATTTGGCTTCTGAATGTTCCAGTTTTCAAATACTCTCGCAGTTCATTTCTTACAAGTATATTGATGAATAAGATTATGGTAGTCACATCATCAGGGTTAACTTTGTTTGCTGTTAATGTAAAGAATGGTGTTCTAAACTGAGAGGGAAGAGATTGAGATTTAACTCTTTTCTTTAGTAACTCCAGATCCGTTAACCAATGGTTATCTTGTATTTGATGAATTCTATATCTAAAACCTGTTTTCGGATTGATTAAGTTCCAGTTACCATTTGAATCTAATACTAAATCAAGATCTATGAGCTCTATGTCCGTATATCTAAGAAGTATTTGCAATACATATTCAAGACTCTTACTTCCTTTGGTTTGAATTAATTCAACAATACTCTGAACAATTAACTTCTTATCATCGTATTTCAATTGCTTATGAAAAGAGAACCCTAATGTTTCAAAGATTGAGTCAACTGCAAATTCTGGAAGTTGCATTAAAGGTGTATGCTTTCTATTTGTATAAGAAGCAAGAGCATAGAGTTTAGCATACCTATCTATGAAAAATTCTTTGAGTTTTCTATAAGACTCTGAAACATCTTCGTAATGATCTATAGTAAACACTTTATCAAAAAGATCTTGAAACTTACCTTTTGCAGAAAGATAAAGTGATTCGAATACGGGATCCAAACTAGGATCCCGTATTAGTTTCTCATAGAGATGCAGTATATCCTTATCGAATTTCATTTGTAAACCCTCTTAGAAATAGATGAACCATTCAAACTCCAACTTCCTATCAGGTGTTTTCTCCACCGTTGAAAAAGTAGCTCTTGTAAGCATAATGAACGAATCTACAGAAGTTGTATCTGTTGTTGTAGTTAGAAATAATCCAGCTTCATTTATGAAAACTCTGTCACCATTTCCAGCTTGTTTTGGATTTGCTTCATTGAAATCTAGTGTAAAAGCAACAAGTAATGTTGTAGAATTCTTGAATGTCTTGCTATCAATAAGCTTATGAATCTTATCATTAGCTACATGTTCATTTGGGTCAGAAATATATACATAGTTTGCAAGCTTGTAATCATTCTGATTAGGGGATGTAGGATTAAATGGATCAGAAGTTGGAGCACCACCTGAACCAACTGCAAAGAAATTCAATACATAGTCTTTTGCATCGGTTATGTTATTTCCAGCATCATCTTGAATAGTGTAAGTAATACCGGTCATTTTTTGCATCATAGCATTTCTACCAGCTATTACAACAGTGTTTTGTTTCTTAGTATCAATAATGTTACCATCTTTATCGATAACCTTAATATGAACTTCACCAGCTAAAGATTTCATTTTATCTTTGTTTAGTTGTCTATCAAAAATTTTCACCTTTCTAACTTCCTTATTCATCATATTCTCCCTCTAACCAATGTTTTAGTTTGTATACGAAAATGAATGTATCTAGCAATGATAAAGTATCAACCATTTCTGGTTCTGGAGGTGTTTTAGTTTCAATGTTTGTTGGATCAAAAGGTGTACTTTTATCCAATCCAAGAACCTCTGGATTCTTAGTGAGCAAAAATGTTTGCCAATTCTTATCAAAGTTTGAATCTTTCTTAGAAAAATAAAGCCAGTTTTGATCCACAAAATATTTCTGTATGTAAGGTCTGACGTCTATAATCAGATTTTCAAAACCTTTGTAGATTTGATTCATTTCATCAATGAAGCTATTAACTATTTCATTGTAATATGACCTTAATTTCTTGTTTAGTTTGTCTGCTAATATGAAAAGTTTCAACCTTTTGTTGTATACATCGATATCTTGAATCGTATTGGTTGTAATATCGAAAGCTTTTTCTTTGCTTATATGAATTTGGTCTTCTTTAAGGTAGGTTGGTTTAAGATTTAGATACCACCCAAAGTTTCTCGGATTATTGGAAAGAGTTGATTCTTCAATACCAGCAACTTGAAATACCTGAGTATCACCTTGTGGGTCTGGTCTAAAAGCTACTAAATCATACCTGAATGGTCTTATATGATAAACTGATGGTAGAAATATTTGAAAGTTAGTATCATATGCATTGACACCTTTCTCTTGATTGTCAATTTCTTGTTTTTGAGTCCTCATACCAAATGGGAGATAAAGATTATGAATTAATGTATATTTGATACCACTCAATTCTCCACCAGGTGTTCCATAAGTAACCTGATTGGTTTCATCATAGATAGAATTATCTGGATCAAAATTGTAATAGTTTGTTAAGATTCCTGGCTGAGTGAGTATGTATCTATTGTAAACTAAATCAAGATATTCGGATATAAGGTTACTTCCGTAGATTGTTCGATATATCATAACTTCTAACCTACCGTAAGACCATATTTATCAAGCTTAAGCTTCAAAGTTTGTAGTTTTTGATTGTATCTTATTCTTATCTCAATTGTATAAACAACACCAAAATCTCGTTTTTCTGCTATGATGTTGATATTATCGATTGTAAGATTTTCAATGTTAGTTGTCAATGATGTATAGATAATGTTTTTGATCTGCTCTTTAGTTTCATCAGAATCTTGCTCAAATGGAACAGATTCTAATTCTGATTTGAAGTTTCTATCATAGAATATACCTGTTGACCTTTGCATGAGTACATTCATTATCTTGTCATAGAGCAGATCTAAACCTTGAGTGAAAATACAAAGTGGAGGAGGAGAGGTGGTAGGCGATAATCCTCTCACATCCTCCTGAGGAGAAAAACCGTAATCAAATATTTCACTCATTATAGTTTCCTCGTTTTCTTTGCATGCTCATATGTTTCAGCTATACCTTTAACAGCATCAATCATATGCTCAGCGTTTCTATGATCTATAGTAAGTTTGCTTGATTTTTCCTTAATCTTATGCTCATCTACTTTTTTAGCAATGATACCATACTGTTCTTCTAAATCCTTTATACCTTCCATAAGATCTGTTAGTTGGTCCATTGTTAATTCATAGATGAATTTAGGTTCAACAGATAAGAAGTATACAAGCTGAAGAATGGTGGTTCTTAATTCATTACTCTTGTAATAACTTTTCAATGGGGATAGGAAAAAACTGGTTCAGGATGTCGACAGTAGCTTCTTGATATTCTCTATTGTTAAATGATTCACAATTTGGATTTTGACAGATATATTGGAATCCAAACTCATAAGCATACTTACCTTTGAGTTTAACTAGAAATTCATGCACTTCCGATAGAATATCTTCCGTTAGACTGAGCAAAACTTCAAGACATTCATTCATTAGAGCAATACTTGATGTATCATTCTTTACTACTTGTCCATCTGAGGTTTGAATCATAATCAAACCAGATAGTATAGCATAAGGTGATAGTTTAAGCATCAAATCCTCAAATGATTCTGCTTTAACAGATTCTTTAAGGAAGTTGAAATTGTTTTGCTCAGCAAACTTGAAGACTTTGATGATGTCGTACAATGATGGAAGTTTAAGTACAAATGTTAGTCCATATTCTGAAATTTCAACTTTATGCTGTTCTAGATAGTATTTATCTTGTCCACCTTGATTAATTCTCAAAGTTTTGATTAGTTGCTCAACAGGTACTTCAACCTCATTGACATGACCACATTTTGGACAAGTTATGATGAATGGTATTGGTTTCCTATATGTAGCTTGCATAACTCCATAGTATATTGCTTCTATATCTGGCTCATATACGTTTCTTAGAAATGTTTCATAGTTTTCTTGAAAAACATCTTTATCAACAATTCTGTCAAATGCTAATTCAGATATGAATTTAAGTCTGGATGACATAGTAAGCAATTCAGATTCAGCAATTTGAAGTTTATGCTTAACTGTCAGAGGTAATACTCTCAGAGCTTTACCAGTTACAGGAAGAATGATTTCTGATTGTGGTAATGCTAGTTGTATCATTGAACGACCCTCCTTTGGAAACGTTTCATTTTGTAATAAAGTTGTATAAGGTTATTAGGTTAGGTTTCAAGAAAGAGCAAAAAAAAAATGAATATCAGAAAAGGCCCCAGAGCCTTCGAGGCTCCAGGACCTACATCTTATTTCTTAAGTTGGTCAACATAAGTTTTGATTGCTGTTACCAAAGCTTCACCATAAAGATCATCAAGTTCAGACGGTACAATGTAACCTACTGTTTGCCCTTTTGAATTCTTAATAGCAATAACACCTGCATCATCAGGTATAAGATCATCCCCAAGTTCAATTTCGTAATACTTCCTTTTGATCGTAGCTTTCTCCTTAAGTTCTTCAAATGTTTCTTTTAGCACAAAAGTAGCCTCCTTAAGTAATTCAAGAAATCTTTGTGTACTAGTCTTGAATAAATCAATGTTTGGTGTTGGATCAAACTCTCTTTCCTTGTTTAATCTTTTTAGTTGATTAGCCAGTTCTTCAAGTTTCTTTCTGTTGCTCATGATACCTCCTTGTAAGTTAAGTTTTCTAATTCCTGTTCTGGAATTTTAGGTGGATCAAAATGTGCTAAATGCTCAATCTCTTCTTCTGTAAATACGAATTCTTTAAGAACTCTGTAGGATACTTGTAATGTAACGTTTATAGATTCTTTGATAAGTTTTGCATTTTCATACATAATCTGAATAGATTGATCTGCCTGATCTTTAACAGCTTTGACAATCAACTGATCTCTTTCTGATGATATGCTTTGTACATCAATATCTTTAGTTTGAGTCATATCATGCTCAAGATACTTAATCAACCAATCTAGTTGTCTATCATAAATCATCAATCGAACAAACATGTATTTAAGTTTCAATCTGATGGATTTCAACCGTTCAGCTTTTCTTTTAAGATATTTAGAAGGTGAAAGTCTCTTCAGTATCTTTTCAAACAAAGTATCATCAGTAATCCTCTTAAACTCATTTATGTGATTCTCGATGCTTTGGAGATCCACACTAATAGTTTCAAGTTTTTCATAAATCATACCTCCTCCAACTTCGGAATGTAAGATTCCACAAGACGATATAGTTCCTGTAGAACCTCTGAAGCTTTATCAAGTCTAACTTGTTTCAAATAGATTGTGAAGTCGTTAACAGATAAGGCCCAGAAACGTCCAAAAACTTTCAAAGGAATAATAGATTCAGCTTGCACTACAAATTCAGATAGCCTGATCCAAGTTTTAAGTAGCTCCCCACCACCAGCATTCTTTATACCATTGACGTTTTTCTCAAATACATTCTTAAGTTGATTATACATATCTCCATAGAATTCATCAAAAACTTCAAAAGCCACACCTTCTGCTACAACTTCCATTTTATCCATTTGCTGTCTAATCTGTTGAATTGTCTTAAGATATTCTGTGTTAGCTTCGTAGTATTCACCACGAATCTTAAGCACACTAAGATGTTTGAACTTGTTGATTTCTTGACGAATTCTTTCAGGTAAATCAGAAATCTTTCCTGTTGGATTTTTTAGCAAGTATTGTATATCTTTGAAAATCATTTGGAACCCCCGTTAAATCAAATCATCTCTGAACCGTACTTTAAATCCACCTTGTAAAGTACCTGGAATCACAACCATTGCGTCTGTTTGAACTTGAATTTCTTTGAAGTCTTCTGATTGAATTTTTCTAAGATCTTGAAAGATATACTTCTTGTCATGTGGTTCAGCTTTGCTTATGTCCAAATAAACATGGAAACCACCTCTTGTTTCAACAATACATGAAAGACAATTAGCAATAGGATTCAAGAGATCCAGCATACGAGATTCTGATTTCGGATTCTTCTCTGTTATATCAAAATCAATAACAACTCTATCAAGTTTTAACGGTGATGTATGATAGCTTTTGAATGCTAAAGAATCTAATCTTTTCATTGTTGCAGTATCATTTCTATAAGCTATATCTAGACAGTACTTTTGCAGCTTGAATAAAGCCTGATAAGTATCTCTTGGATTAATAGTTATGTAGACAGCCATACACTCTATAGGTAGTTGTTTTCCATCTCTATCAAATACTGTGTCAAGGTTTCGTTCATAAAGTTTTCTAAGGAACCTGTCTTTATGTCTAATAAAAGCTTTATAGAATTGCTCATTGTTTTTGAGGTTGTATGATTCTCTGCCATCAAGGTATTTTGTGCGTGCTGTGAAACACATACAGAAAACCTGATTTTCTAGCTCAATTTGTTTCTTATCTGCTGAACCAAAGTTAGGATTGTAAAGAATTTCATCCAAGAATCGTTCAACTTGCTTTTCGTCATATACTAAAGTCTTCATTTGGAACCTCCCTTTGTTGAAAAACAGGGACCAAAAAGGCCCCTAACAATCTACTCCATTGTAATTTCATCATTGTTCCCAAGCACAGATTCTCTCATTGGTCCTTTATAATGATCTATCTTCTTCCCAAGAGTCTCAAGAATCTCTATGTTTTGCTTAGATAACTGTAAAGCTTCCTTCTTAATCTTCTTGAGTTGCTCTTGTGCGCTAACAATATCCTTGAGTGCCTTTTCAAGTCTCTTAGGATCAACAGGTGCTTGTTTGTAAAGCTCTCCTGTTCTTCTTGTTTGTTCCTTGAGTAATCTAGCATTGTTTTCAATCAACCTATTAGTGAATTCTCTTGTTGCAGCTACAGCTTCAATTGCTTTTTGTTGTTGATCCAGAGAAGCTGTGATAGCTAATGATACTTGTAATGCAATCATTCCAACATGTAAAGTCCTATCAACAGCATCAATAAGTTTCCTATTGGTTTCAATGATTTGTAATGCTGTGAGTTCTGCTTGATTAACAACTCCTTTAGTAGTATGTAAATCTTGCAATCTAGTACGAATAGCATGAAGTTTAGATTCTGCTATCATCCTTTGAGGTGAATCTTTTGGAATGTTATCTAAGGCATGAGTGGCTCTTTGCTCAGCTATTGAAAGAGCATGAATAGCTTTTTCTAGTTTCTGATCTGCTATTTTAGCATTCTCCACAAACTGAATAAGGTCAATTGTTACTTCTTCCACATTTTTTCTATGTAGAAGAAGATCCTCTTTGATTTTCTCAACAATTTCTTGAGGACTTGCAGGACCTTCAACAGTCTTCTTAAAAATTCCAAACCATTTCCTGAAAGCTTGTTTAAACCATGGATCATTGCTATGCTTAATGTTGTCTAATGTTGTAAGTAATTCATCAAGATTTCTTTGTAAAGCTTCAGATTCTTTGCCAGCAATCTGAATTGTTTTGGATCTCATAATTGCAACATCAGCAGCTATAGTTTCTTGTAGATCTTTAGCATATGTTTCTGGATCCTTGAGAATCCTTTGAATCTCATCTTCTCCTACTTTGATTTTGTCATCAGCATTCAAAGTTGTAAGATTCTGTAATGTTTTCTGATCAACTGCAGTTGATGCTACCGTTTGATTTGATGTGGTTGTTACAGGTTGTGTCTTTCTTTCCATGTCTACCTCCTTTTCTAGTTTGCAAAGTTGAATAAAATACATTGTTAATAAGAAAAATGAGGCCATAAGGCCTCAGTCTTTAGAAGGATTGAAGAACCATTTGTATAAGCCCCAAACAGTTTTCAATCCTTCTTTGATTGCAATTGGTAGTAGATAACGAGCTACTCCAAGCTTGTAAGCAGGGTCTGTTATAATGACAGCTGCTACTGGTCTTGTTAACTTTACACCTGCTTCCTCAGCAAGTTCGAAAGCCTTCTTGATAACCCTTAGTTCACCAATCTGACGAGCAACATCTACAGGATAATCAGCAGCTTTAGTTAGGAAGTAGTCTCTGTCTAAGGCGTGACCCAGTTCGTGTAGTAATGCTCCGATGCGAGCTGAACCACAAAGTTCAGATTCAATGAAGACTTTGTGATGGCGTGCATCATAGAAACCTACAATACCTAAAGCTGATAGACCTGGAACTTCAACAATCTTAACATCTGGATCTTGTTTCTTGACAAATTCTATTACCTTTCTCTCCTCTTCAGAATGAGGTTGGAAAGGTCTTTCACCCTCTAGCTCCTTTACTCCAAATAGGGAGAGAGCAAGTTTAAGACGATTCTCCCAGATCCTCTCCATTTTCTCTTTGATTTTCATCATGCTGTACCTCCTTTTAAAGTTTCTTCGAGGATCAGGCTAAGCAAGAGAAACTGTCTGATCCTCTTTCTGATAAAATATAAATGAATCTTTACTCGAAACTAAACCTCTTGAGTGAAAAACTTCAAAAGAGATTCTGTTTTGTTGGTCCTATAAATTTTTGAGGTTAAGTCAAGCCCTGCTATAAGATACTCCAAACGTTTGTCTGAAGAAATTTTCTCTACAACATCAAGGTGATCTTTGTTAACGTTCCAAAGCACACGATAAACATCTGTTGCTGAATTGAAAATCAAATCATGTAAGCTTTTTGAACCAGCTAAATATTGAATAGCTAAAGCTATAGGACACTTAATTAACAACCATTCATCTTCGTAGTCATCTCCTTCTTCTAGAAGCAATAGCAAGTTTCCACTCTCAGATATGAAAAGTAACGGCATATGAAACTCTTCTAAGACACACCATCTTTCAGTTTCAAATTCATTCTCACCAAATTTGAAAGGTAGCTCCCAATCAAAGATTTCGTGTTTTTCAGGTTGTGCACTCATCGCAACTCCTTAGGGAATTGAATTAGTTTATTGGGGACTAGGCCTAAGAACGACCTAGTCCCCATGATACTAGTATACTCTATGGTATTTAGAATCATCACTAAATCGTTCATAACAAGCATCAATATTTCCGTCCATAGAGCATTGAGATTCTACTATTCTAACAAAATGCTCATCGATAAAGTTATCGTCTATTTCATCTGGTAATTGTGGAATCTTGGTAGCATAAAGAGTCCATGTCTCAAGACTGTCGTTCCCATACTCATCATAAACCAAAACGAATTTCATTCATGACCTCTTTAACTTACTTGATATATACCCACCGATCTGTTGGTGAAACTCTCCAACTAGTAACAAACTCATAGTTTGCATAAAGTATTGCATTTCCAGTGATAACTATATCTTGAATTCGCCTTGGGAATGTTTGCTCTGAGTCTGAATGAAGCATGACTGTTTGTTCGTTTGTAAACGTCACCGATAATTTTTCTGTATTTGAAGTTTCTGCATTAAATAGACTGTTTGTAGCTAATGCATACACAACTGGATGAGGTATGTTTATTTCTCCATTTGGTAGTTGGAATTCATAGACATCATTTGCAACTTTCTCTATGATTTCATAACATTTCGGAAAAGTTGGAACTCGAAATGTAACAGTAGCATACTTTTTGCTACGCTCATCAAAATATGCTACTTTCAGTAGTTGATGTGTTGTAATATCTGAAGGTTCTAAATCGTTCTTTACTAACTCCCTTAATCCGGATAACCTTTTGAAATCTGGATTAAGCAATCCATCAAGATTGCCTATTGCTTCTACAACTTTCCTAATCACATTTCGCGAAACACCATGAGGTGAAGCATTCTTTACAAGCTCATAACGATTTTCATCAGCTTCGATAATTAAGCTTTCCAATGGTTGTGGTTGACTAACCATAGTTTTAGTTGCTGAAAAGTTTCCGATACTAGCTAAAAGTGAAAGCCCTAAATCTGGTACAAAAGTAAGTGTTACGAAATCGTTTTCTTTGAATCCTTTAACCGTATAGACCTTTGACATCTCATACCTCCTTTTGAAGTTGTTTTCATTAGCTAATCTTTTCATTAGGTAGAAGATACAGTGGTTTGAATGTATGCCACTTATCCATTCCAGAATCTAAATCAATCTGCCTTACCGTAAATGCTGTAACTTCTGTGTGATACCAAGCTTCCCAAAGATTCAAACCATCATGTTTTACATGGTAATAGTAATCAAGTATTTCATCCAAAGCTTCTTTGACTGATGAAATAAAGTAACCAATTCCTTTGATATACATGTGATATAGAGGCATGTGATTAACGCCTACTACTAATTGCCTTGATATCTGGTCAAATAGAATGAATGCAAATCCACCTGGTATATGCTCTACAAACTTTGGAAATCCTCTCTTTCTGTATTGATAGATGATACATTCAGAATCTATATCTGTTTCTTTCCAAGATTCGCAATTATCATAGTAAGTGTTAATTGAACCATTGTGAACTAGTATGCAATCATCTCTGATTATTGGTTGCATAGTTCTATCAAGATCTTCTTCTCTTGTTTCAACTTCTGTTTCCGGTTTAGCCCTGCATATACCGATCAATAATTGTCTATGATATAAGGTGTCTGGTAAGGCATCTTCCACTCTATCTTCAGAAAATGCTTTAGCAGTCTTGTACCATTGCATAATATTTCCTGTAACAGTATCACAAACAGCATATCCCCAACCATCTCTGCCTCTTTTTTCGTTATGCTTGAATAGGATTTTAATGACATCCTTGTCAACTACACCTTCTCTTGTGAAACAACCAACTATTCCACACATGTACATCACCTCGGTCAGAAGAATTCATTGGTTTATAAATTTAGCATTCTTAAAGCTGTCTTAAGTAAAGCTCAGCCTCTTCAAGAAAGTGTATATAGCAGCCCGTGATGAATTAGTGACAAATCCTGCTGAAACATCCTTCAAGTTTAACCATCCCTCATTTATCGGAGAGATTACTTAACTTTTCCTTATTAGATTCTTCTCTACGAAGACTCATTTCTAATCCACGATACAGTTTTGTACATAGTCTACAAATAAACCAACCTATCTCAAAACCGAAAGCTGTTATTCCAGCGAAAGTCCCGATAATACCTGAAACCAATAGTGGTTCCAAAAGGCTGTTGGGCATCAATTCCATATCGTCCAATATATGAGGGAAGGTAATTATGGATACGCAAAACCCAAACAGGAAAACTTCCATAATACCCATCATAGGACTATAGTTTGAGAGTATGCTAACTAAAACGAGGATTGCCAATCCGATTAAACAGCCTACTATGTAGGATAGACCTAACAACATAGTCAATTCGCGCTCTTTATAATCTTCGCGTAGTTTATCGACCATAATACGAATCAAATCTATCGCAACCAGCATTTCATACCTCTCTTACGAAAACTTACTGTGCTAGTTTCTTTAACTTATCTTTATGGTTCCCCGAATTTTCCAAGAGTTTCTGCATATACTTTTTTATGTATCACAAACTACGTAACCCCAACCATCTCTTCCTCTTTTTTCATTGTGTTTGAATAAGATTCTGATAACATCCTTATCAACTGCACCTTCTCTTGTGAAACAACCAACTATTCCACACATACTACATCTCCTTGTATTGAGATTTTGCTAGAGATTGAAATCTATCATTCACGTAAGATGACGCTGTCTACTTACCTTGCTGATTCCGTTTACCATCTTTAACCTTGCGTAAACTTCTGGCGTAATCGGCTATTTCATCAAGTCGTTTCTCAATTCCTGGAATAAGGCCCATGAAATTGTTTCTCAAAACTCTAATGAAATCTGGTATGAATTTCGGTCTAATTATAACGAAATCAATAAGATCAGTAAAGACATCGTGTTTCCAAATGAACATAAGCGAATCATTTATAGCTTGTATCTTAGGTTTACATTGGTAGTACATCTCGAGAAGTCTTGCATCATTGGACGATAAACTCATATCTCTACATGCAAACTTATCAATATCACGCCTAAACGTTTCAATTAATTCAACTTTGAATGTTTCGAGCAATTCATTACATATTTCAACTAAAGGTTCAAGTACATGTTTTCTATAGAGTTCATAAGACTCTCTGATGTTATAAATGGATGTATCATTTATGGGTACGTTACGTGTATCATCGTTATTCTCATCATTTTCATTGTTAGTAAGCTCTTCAAGTTTCTGTTTGTACCATTTAGTACTCTCTAATTCAACCATATTGACCTCCTGCTAAAGTTTGTGGTTCTCTACGTCAATCTCTTCAGATTATCTCTTTGAGATTCCAGTTGATTTGTTATTTCATGTACGTATTTCTTCTTATATCTTTCATTAGCTCTCTTGATTAAGGATTGAATTTTCTCAGAGAATTTGGAACATTCTGACCGAGGGTATGAGATCCAATACAAGATCCAGTTTATCAGAATTGGTCTCTTTTCTTCATCTTCTAATAAGACAGGATAATCCTTACTAAATCCCATATCGACAAGGATGTATGGAAGTAATCTGTCAAAATTTGTAAGAAATGGACCTATAAACAACGGTTTCTCAACAATATGCGTAATATCTTTAATATCCGCATCCATTTCGGCGAGTTCTACGAGTTTATCAATGATCTGACTTGAATGCGATAGTTTTCTAAGAAGATTCAATCTATCAAGATGTAGATAAGTTTCTTCTAATTCTTCTACATACATCAATATGCATAACAGTATTGTAGTCATAGTAAAGCTTATCACTATCATCATCTCAGCCATACTTACATTCATAGGATAACCTAGAAACATAACAGATTTTTCTTGTTTATTCTGTATGAAACACCAGCTAAGATAAATTACCGGTGACAACATAACTGCAAGTAAAGCATACAAAAGGCGATTTGGATGAAAAATGAAGCTTTTTATAGATGATAGTCTAGATTTTAACACATACAGATGAAAAATATCGAGTAGAAGAATAACAATCCCTGTCTTAATCAATATAGAAATGAAAGACGGAGATTCCATTTCAACCTCCTTCTGCGAAAAACTTACTGTGCTAGTTTCTTTAACTTATCTCTATGATTTTCCCGAACTTTCCAAGAGTTTCTGCATATGCTTTTTATGTATCTTCTATGAGCCTGCTCAATTATGCTGTGTATCTTCTCCCTAAATTCAGGAAGATTAGGATGATTCATAGGCATGATCCAATACAAAATCCAATTTACTAAAACTGACTTCTTTTCTTTGTCATTTAACATCACTGGACAATCATCCTGCAGATCCATATCTCTCAAAATGTATGGGAGCAGTTTATCGAATTTAGCAAGGAATGGATCTATGAATTCAGGTGTCTCAACAATTGATATGATATCGTCATCTATGTTTACTCTAATTTCATCAGAAAGTTTTGCAAGTCTGACAATAACATCAATAATATCTTTATGTTGAAATATACCTTTGAAAAGTTTCAGCCTATCACGTCGTAAATGACTTATCCCTTCATCGTAAAATATTATACCCATTAACAATGGAGATGAAAAAAGAGCTACAAAGAAAATTCCTACAATAGTCTCTTGAAGATCTGCATTCACAGGTTGACCTAGATATGCGTACCTTAAACCAGAATTTCAATTAGAAAGCATGAAGTTCTGGAATGCAGGTACGCGGTGACTGCTCTTTACCAACCTGACAAGTTCTGTATAGAACTTGCCTGGGTTGGCTATGTAATCTTTGAGTTTCTTAAATTCAATTGCTTCTGAAAGTTTCATTTGATTCAACAACTGACAACCAACTCTCCTGACTGCAGAGAGTTGGTTCTTTGTAAAAGTAATAGCTTTATTGAATCTTTGTGCAGCCCTTCTGAGAATATTTGCGGATGCATTGACATCTGCATGAATGACAGTACCATCAGATGTCTGGTACAAACCACGAGAAATTCTTCTACCTGAAAAACTTATTGAAGACTTTCTTTCTGGAAGAGGATCATTATCAAGAGCTGATGCTTTGGATGTATAAGCCTCATTAATTTTGTAAACAAAGATCCCAAATTTCTCTCCATAATGTTTCAGATAGTCAATAAAGTATGTCCATGGAATCATATTCCAAAGACGTCTTAACATTCTGGAAAGTTCCTTCTTTGATAATGTAGGTTTTACACTTCCGATAGCCAATCTGTTTACACCAACAGATTTACAATGTTGAATGATGCGTATTGCATAAAGTTTGAATGTCTCCTCAAAGAGACGTTTAATTTTGTATCTGTAAACCTTTGAAAGTTTGTTGTTATTGCATGATTGAGCCTTTTGATACTTCTTGAAAAGTTTTATCGATTTCCATATGATATGCTTTAAAGACAGAAGAACTGGTTGTTTTGTAACTTCATCAATAAATGCAATATCATTCATATTCAGATCTATAGCAGCAAATATTCGTTCTTTTGTGGTATTATCATGTTGCACATTGATTTGCTTGTTAATATAACACCACCATTGGCCATTGATGAAACGAAACTGAAAATGGTATCTATTCGTTTCGGATTTAAGATGGTTTATAACGGATTGAGGTATTGTTAGATAAACCTTTGGAAAGCATTTACGAAGATATTTGGATCTTGGAAGTAGAAACACATTAGAGTTAGATTTACTTATATTCGTATAGGTAAAGCCAAAATAGGAAATTCTAGAATGATAGATTTTGTCCATTGATCTCCTGGATCTAGCAATCTGTAATGCTTCTCGAAACAGATTCTGATTCATTGAAGTAGGTAGCTGATTCTTGAAATGCATATAAAGCTTGTAAGGAAAACCTTTCATCATTGAATAATCGTTTCTAAATATTTTATATTCAAGCAAATCAAACCATTCTTGATTCCTCTTATTGATGTAGAAGTACAACCATTCGGATAAAAGGTTTAAGCAAAATGTATAACGTTTAGCAACTGTAGTAAAATATGCATGTTGTAACTCATTGTACTTAATCCTGAATTTATCAACTCTTCTTAGCTTCATTGAGTATACACTCCTCAATGGTTTTTGCTTTTCTTTTATAACTTCTTGCTCCATATAATTTCATTGCAAAATAATGAATGATAGCAATCATATCTTCTACGATCTCAGATTGAGAATTTGGTTTGTCTTCTAACTGATTGACAATTATAACTTCACATCCATGTTTGTTGAGCAACCATTGTATGAATTCAAATCCAAATCTAGCTAGTCTGTCTTTATAAGCTATGATTACATAACGCAATTCACCTTTTTCTGCCATATCAATAAGTTTATGCAATCCAGGTCTATTGAAATTCATGCCTGATGCTAAATCTGTTATGACTTCATCAACTCGATATCCGTTATGATTTGCCCAATCTATTAAAGCATCTACTTGCTTCTTTAAACTTTCTTTCTGATGAGAGGACCTTTCTCTTGCATAAACTACAGTTTTCTTTTCAACATCAATACCTTTTTGTGATAGAAGATTCATTACCCCTTGTCGTGTAATCTTGATTCTCCCAGTTTTTAACCGAATAACATGCTCACTCGAAATAGTTCCATTGTTAATCCAGATTCTAATTGTATCTGGTGAAACACCAATCAATTCAGCTACTTCTCTTGGTGTGTAGAATTCTTGTGTAAGTTTCATGAACCCTCCTTGAATTCAGTTCATTAAGTAGTTCTTAGTAGTTGTATTAATAGATACTGGTGGCGGGGGTTTGTATCGATACATATAAGGAATACTGTAAATCATTATTGAGAATAGAAATATTAGTAGAATATACAAGAGACGTCTGGATGAGAAAATATAGCTTCTAATATCATAAAAGAAAGATGCCCTGATAAGTAGCAGCAAAACATTGAACAGAAGAACAACAAGACTAACTTTAACGAATATTGCAATGAAGGAAGGAGCTTCCATTTCAACCTCTCAATCATCATTCTTCAAGTAAACTATCGTGTATCATGTGAAGCTTTTCAATCAGGTTGTTTAGTCCAAATGATCGACTTATTTGAATTAAAGCATAGATAAAATCATTCATTTTCCATCTGGTAACATAAGATTCAAACCATTCACCAGCAACCCTGCTTCTGCAATAAACACATAAAGCATCATCAACAAGGGTTACTTGAAACTTATCTCTACATTCTCTTAGACTTTCTGGAAAACGCCAATTAACACCTTTGATAGCAAAAGTTGTAAATTTCTGATTTATGAGAATACGATACATCTCAAATGGAAAACAACGTATTAATTCTTTCACGATGTCACATAACGGTTGAATCTTCTGTTGGTATTGTTGAAGATTCGCAACTAGCTCTGAAGAGTCAGTGTATGATTCTGATTTCTCTTCATTGTCTACTTCCTCTTCTGGGTTATGAGTGAGTTGTTCTAATTTCTCTCTATTGTTTCTTTCTGGGTGATCAAGAAACCTTTTAAACAGCATTCCACCCTCCATTACATTTCACCTTTCTCTTGGTTGATGAATCATTTCTCAACCATTGGTCTATCTTATTAGAAACCAGGTGTATGATTCTTCCTAAAACAAGACCAACATCGAATGAACAAAGAAAGATTCCATAAAGAATTCCCGCAACAAATGAATCTTCTAACAATGCTTGTAACGTGATGTAATCCTGATCTTCTTGTACATTTTTGTTAACTGTTTTAAGATAATAACTAGCACCAATATGTACGCCAATGAGGAACAAAATACCTACAAGTATCGCTAGAATGAAATGTAATGTTGCAAGCCATATCATGAATAAAGCGAGTGGAGTCATTGAGAGTATGAATATCATAGATGACAAAAGATAAGCTTTCTTATAGTTACATCCTGTAACTAGTTTTGATTTCTCCTTAAGCTCATATAGCATAAAAATCATGTCTCACCCCTATTAGAAAGTTGAGAAAGCTTTTGTTTGTTACTTGGTTTTCTCCTACACCATTGATCTACTTTATCACCAATTATGTCTACAATCTTTACAATAGCATATCCTAAATCAAAGAAGTAAAGAAAGACTCCAAAGAATACACCTATTAACATTGCATCTCCTATAAGACCTCGAAGAGTTACATTACTGTATTCATCTTCCGCATTATTTGTTGCATCATTACCACCTACGATACCAATTATCGTACCCAAAACAAACAGAAACATATCCAACATCACAAATACAACATTCTGAAAAGCTAACCAAGTTAAGATAGAGATTGGTACGATACTGCTTAGAATTCCAAGAATTGAAACAAAGATAAGTGCTCTGGTTGAGTTGTATTCTGGTTCTAGTTTCTCACTATCATTTTTCAGTAGTGAAATTAGAAGAAGCATATCACACCTCCATTTGAATTTTGTTGGAGTGGATACCGAAAAATGGTATCCACTCCGTGAATGACTTATCCAAAGATCTTAGAGAGCTTGGATTCAATAACACTAAGATTCTTTAAAGGAGAATCTACTTCATAAAATATGCTATCTAGGATAACATGTTTATGTTGAAATGCTGTTTGAAGTATCGTATTTACATCCCTTGTTAATCCTTTTGAAGTCAGAAACTGAAGTGTCTTAACAAAGTTTATTGCATTGCTTCCACATAACCAAACATCCTGTGTAATGTACTTGAATCCTAACCAATCAATGTTATCCATAATAGCTTTAAGTTTTGGTTGATCAAAATAAGCATCCAAAAATCTCTGCTCTAATGGAATGTAGAATGGTATTCTTACAACTTTGAATCCTTGCTTATTGAGAAATTCAGTTTTACTCAAATCTTTGAAACCCGAATGATACATATAATGCTGAATACCATCAATTTCTACAATCATATTGAAGTCTGGTAGAAGGAAATCAACGATATATTGGCCAATCTTTACTTGTCTCTGATAACGGATGTTATTGTGTTTAAGTATGTTTTCAAAGTGAGTCTCCGTCGTATAACTTGCCAATTGCTTATCTTTCAACTGTTTTCTTACTTTAGCTTTGTATGTATTGCTACAATAAGCACTGCAGAATGTTCCAAGTGGATTTTTAAGTAACTTACCACAATTCTTGCATGTTGGCCATGTTAATGGTTGATTCTCAACGATTCTTTTTGCAACCCATTCAGTAACTAAACGTTTCATACTCTTCCAATTTTCTGGTAGATTCTCAATATGAAGAGTTCCATTCTCTATTGCAAGAGCAATAGCTGCAGAATAGTATCCACCTTTATCATCAGACAAACGCTTTTTTGCAATGGTCTCAATGTCTTCCGTATCTAATATTCTAGATGCTGCAACTCTTACTCTAGAATAGCTATCTTGTTTTGTTTTCAGTTGTTGATTCTTATGCCTCATAAGCCATGTATTACATGTTTGGGATTTAGAAGAACAGATAGAATCTTCCTTGAAAGGATCACGTCTAAGTAGCTTTTTACATGCTGGACAAAGAGGCATTTCGAAAGTAAAATGACCTTCTGCGAGTTGCTGGCAAATGAAAAGTTTTTGCTCAGCAGACAAAGATCCATCATACGTGTTATACGTTCCGTCATCTTTGAAAAGATTTCTAATTTGGAGAGATGAAAGAAATGGCTCAATCTCTTTGAAGATGTAGAACCTTTTCTTTCCTGATGTTGTAATGTAAGCTTTTGCTAGCTCTGCTAACTTGTTTCTGTCCATAACACCTCCTTTTTCGAATAATTCTTTCTTGCTTCAGTATTATATAAATGATTTTGTACAGGACAAAATTGAAGGCCCATGGACCAAAATATGATCCATGGGCCAAAGAATAAGTTAGGTTGTGATGTTTAGGATAGCAATTCCTTGAGGTCTTACAAGAGCTTTTCCGTAACGTGTCATGAATGTCATAGATGGAGTATTCTGCATTGGCCATGGGTACACAGTTATGGGTTGATACGGACAATAGTAATACACGGCCGCTCTCTCATCGTCTGGTTTGAGAACCAAAATCATCTTACCTTCAGGTACAACTGGAGAGCTGAGAACCTTGTACTGTCCACCAATTACTGTACCCACATTGTAACCACGCTGGAGAGTTCCACCAGCAACATCTCCAACAAGCTGATAGTCATCAAGAGACGAAAGGATTGATGCATCGTTTGGATGGACAAGAATTACGTTAGCTTGTCCAATGTTTGTTGATGCATAGATTTGTGCAGAAAGTTTTTCAATCTTAGGTATGATGTTTTGATACCATACTTTTGGCGTACCTGGGTCACAGGTACTGGACTATCTCTTAGTGATGTCGGGCTCTGAAATATAGTTCTATATAGCTGATCTTTTAAGATCATATTTATCTCTTTAGTACCTTCAAAATATGTTTATGAGTTTTGCAATCAACAAAAATCTCTAATACTACAAATACCAATGCAGAAATTGTGAATAGTATCAATCCATAGCGTTTAGTAAGCACATATTCACTTGTTCCTCTTAGTAGTTTCTTTATTAAGTAGTTACCAATAAGCATTGCTATAATTCTAATCCCATCTTTACTTTCTAGTTTATGAGACCATTTAGTAAGTATCTTGACTGCATTTTCAATAGCTTGAATTTCATCTGCAATAACTAGAGCATTATGGGATGTGAGTATAGTTGCATGAATGTAGTTAAATCCAACTTTCAAAGACTTCGTAGGATATGAAAGCATTTTCTGTATGAAGTTTCCTTTTGGATGTGTAAGTTCTTTTAGTTCTTTACCAAGCTTTCTATATACCTTAACAAGGTTAGGTAAACGTTTTTCAAGATCTTCTAGCACACCTATAACAGTTTCTAAAGCCTGTTTTGGATTATCGATTCCTATTTGAGAAAGTACACTAACTACATACTTGACAATTTCGTCTTTTGACCATTTCTTTTGTGTAATTAGAGAAACTACTATTGTTGCATAGGCAAGTGTCTTGTATGACTTAACAACTCTTGTAACTAGTACTTCACATCCAAGAATATTTGCTACCTCTAATACAGGAGACGTAAATAGAAGGCTAATATAAGCATAAGCTTTTCCTAGAAGTCTACTATCCGTTACATAATGTACAAAACAATCAAGATTATCTGGATCATCAACAGAAAATGGTTTAAGAATTTCACGAGTAAACTTTTCAATGCCAAATTTTCTTACGATGATATAGAAAGTAGCCATATATACGATATGAGTAAGCATTATTCCTATGATTGTCAAGAAAAATGTTGCTATGGCCTTATTAAGTTTGTTTTCAACAAACCATTTGTACAGTTTCTGTTTATCTTTGTTTACAATTGCATCATAGACTTCTCTAGGTGATTTCATTATGATTGGTGACAACAGATAAGATAGTAGTTTTGCAATAAGCTTTGCTGGTTTTGTCATTATCCTATCCTCTTAACAACATATTGAAAATTCCATAAAAGGAGTTCTTATTATGAAGAAATCGACTGAACCTGGTACTCTAAAAGATGCCTATAAAGGAATTGCAAAAGCTATTGGAATCAAAGCTATACCAATGAATATGTTTAATCAAATTCTTACTCATATAGCGAATCTTATATCTTATACACATCCACCTGCTTTTATTGTACAGATGGTATTTGATTCTGTTTTATATGCATTTACAAATAAAAGCTCTATGCAAATAATGCTCATGGACATACCTAAATGGTATAAGAAACTGAGAAACAAAGCCATCATTACCGTTAAACAACTATTACCTAAAGAAAGATTGTTGAAAGATATTAGACAGATTGTTGAGAAAGTTGATATTGAGAAACAGAAAATTGATGCTCTAACAAAGCTACTATATATTCTTGCTATTGCATGTTTTGCAGCTTTAGCAACTTTGATAAGTTTGTTTGGTATTCAGATTCTTAAAACTAAAAATGTTAAAAAGGCTATTAACAGATTGATTCATGCAGATACTAAATGGAAACAGATTGTTAAAGTTGGACTTACATCTGTTGCTATAGTGAGTGGATTTATGATTGCATACCTTTTATATCGCATACGAAAACAGAAGCAATATTTGAGAGTGCTTGTTAAAGTTGTTAAAGAACTTCAAGAAGAAATTGAAAAGTTACCATCTATGGTTCCAAAATCCAAGTACAGAAAGGTTAAGCAAAAAATTGATGCTGTAAAAATGGCCCTGGGATCAGTTTAGGTCCCAGGGCCTAATAATCTATTTTTCCTTTGTAAATTCACCAAGTAAAATTTTCTCAAATTCAGTTTCACCTACTTTGATATCGTCAGGTGCTAATAATCCAGTTTCAATAGCTTTACCGACATTCTGGAATGCTAATGCCAATAGTGGGGAAGTGTAGAATGGAACTTGAGAGATTCCAATGATTGTATACTCTTTATCATTGGAAAGCCTAAATGGTACATAAAGATTAGATTTTGCTCTAACCATATTTGATAATACAACTTCAAAATGAATAAGTTTTCTTCCTGTTGACTTATAAAGCTCAAAAATTTCTTCAAGTGTTTTTGATATATCACAGTCTTTGCATGCTCTTCTTTCAAATAGTCTGTTGGCTCTTTGTAATACCAATCCAAATGTTTCTGACATAAGCTCTAATTCACCTATTTCTTGACCAGCATCATATAGAAGTTTGACACCATGTTCATCTGATTTCATATCTAAGAAGTTTTTGAATTCAATTGCGTAATCACCTTCTTGAAGATCTATTTCGTAATAGGTTCCATCTTTGAAGTAGATAACAGCTAAACCAGATTGTAAAACAACTCTATCTTCAAATAGCTTATAATCTGCTGTTTCTTTAGATATAACTACTTTACATGGTCTCTCAACAATGATGGACATTTTTTCTTGTTTGATGTTTGGGTTATCTTTTTCAATGATTTGTGGAATACCTTTGGTTTCTGCAAGACCACCCGTATGGAAAGTTTTCATAATAAGCTGAGTTCCACGCTCACCAACAATTTGAGCAGATTGTGTTCCTATATTATCTGATGTAAGAAGTTTATGTAGTTCACCATAACAAGTAAGACATATCCTTTCTGATTTACAAAAGATTGGAGATCTAAGTTGTATTGTTTGTCCTATCAAATCTTTGTAATTCTCGTCAGTAATTAGAGTACCATCTGCCAGATATCTTCCAATAACTGCTTTAGCCCAATCTTCATCTTTGATTTTGATTTCAAGGAATCTATCAGTTTTACAGTCTTTCAAGTTAAAGTTGATTTTTATATTAGCTGCTGCTTTAACTAATCTTCTTGTAAGATAACCACCTTCAGCAGTCCTAATAGACCTGTTAGCTATTCCTGCTCTAGCTGTAGGTGATATGATGAATGCTTCAATAGCATTTAGATTATCAACAAATCCTTTAGCAACTGGCACTTTAACAACTTTTCCTTCTGCATCTTCAACATAACCTTTAACAAGAACCATTTGCATCAAGTCTGACCAAGAACCTCTAGCACCTGAATCAAATATTGCATAAACTTGTGGATAATGCTTCTTAACATACTCTTTAAGTTTAGGAAGCAATACATTATTGATATACTTCATACCTGAGTCAGGGTCCATTTCTTTAAGTTTTTCTGCTTCTTTCTTTAGGTCAAGAGGAATTTTCATTTCATCAATTGGAAATGATATAGCAAATCGAGATGCAGCTTCAAACCCAAGAGTTCTAAGTTTGTCATATGTAACGATCATTTCATTATCGTCAAGATACTTAACTAATGTATCAAAAACTTTCTTAATGTTTTTCTTTCTCCAAACAAAATCAAAGAATGGTACTTGGTTTGGTATAGCTTGGTTTACCAAAACTCGTCCTAATGTAGTTTTAATTGGACGATCAGTCTTAGGACCATTGTAAACTACATCAATGTAAGCATAATCTGGAACTTCTTTAATCAGATTGAAAAGGTATTCAAAGTCAAATGATTTTGGTCTGAAGCTTATTTGTTTTGAAGGTCTATCATCCTTTGTAAGCAGATATAGACCAAGAATCATTCCTTGTGATAACTCAAAAAGAGAACCACCTGTGGCAACAGATTTAGTCTTTCTAAACATCTTCTGTTTAGCTTCCTTTTGAGCTTCAACAGTCAAAGGCATATATACAGCTACCGTATCTTGTACAAACAGACCATTATTAATAGCAAAAGTTTGATAATCTTGTATTGTAAAGTCATATGTATCTCGTATGTCATCTTTCTTAATGTTAACTTCAGAAAGAGGTATTAGTATTGCATCATCTATGTTATATGACTCGTTAATATCTATTGAGTCAAGAGGAAGATACACAAAGTAAAGATCATCTAAACTTTCTTTCTCCAAAATTTCTTTAGGAGACATTTTGAAAGTTTTGTTTTGCTTAGCATCATAAACTATAAGGCTATGATCTTCTGTAGCAAGAAAACTTCCAAACAACTTATGCTCTATTCTGTATGTTTGAGTCATCTTATGAACTGAGAAACTTTCAATTCTCTTAAGTTCCATTCTACCATCAGGACCAATAGCCATTGTATAGACATCACATATTGGTTCATAGAATAGCTTATCTGGTTCTACTCTTGTCAACCTAAAGATTCTATTCATCTATTGAAAGCCTCCTATTGAAGTAATTGTTTCATTTTGATACTTTAACAGTTTATTCAATTGAATTCCTTATATTGGAAAAGAGCAATATTATAATAGACTAATAATCAACAATGAATTATGCATCTCGTTTGTATTAGCAGTCAATATTAGTGGTTGTTGATTTGCCCACAAAAACAATATTTCAATTTGTTGTTCCACATGCTAGTAAATTTGTTTATAGCTGCGAATCCCCAAACGATAATTATTATGCTATCTTAAGCTTATTTGATTCAAACCAAAGAGATTCACACAAAGAATAACAGTAATCAATATTGGTTAGCCTTATGAATTTAAAGAAAGTTTCAATTTGCTTTTTGGAGTTCATTAATGCATTAGGAGTTTTGAAACCTAGTAGTTTGCTTTCTTTCTTCAATGATGTAAGTGTCTTGTATTGTCCGTTATCCTGTTTTTCGATGCGTAATCTGAATCTTAGCATATCTACTCTTTGTGTGAAAGTTTCAAAGTATTTACCAAGCTTTGATTCATAGTGATCTACTTTAGCAATTGCTTTAACAGTTTTAAGAAACATGTCAACATCTACTTGACCTTGTAGAGCTCTGAAATAAAGCATTATGAGTTTTGTTAATGCATTTCTATATTTGTTGTTGAAAACGTTACCGAATGAATCAAACGTTTTCTTTACATTATCCTTGCAGAAAACAAATGGAAGTTGAGTTTCTATGTCAATAACGAGCAATTTTCTCATGTTGTCAATTTGATCAAATGTAAGAATAACCTCATAAACTATGTTTCTTGAAAACCCTTTCCTTTTGATTTCTTTAATGAGTCCAAACTTCTTAAGCTCCTTAAGGTAAACATGAGTGTTAAATGAGGTAGCTGTCACAGATCTGAAATCCATATAAGCTTGTTTGAGATCTTTAGGTTTGATGCAAAGTTTATAGTCTCCATTAGGTAAATCAATGTAATTTTTCTGGCTAAACATTTCAAGAATATAATATGCAACAAATCCGATTACTTCCCTTTTGGAAAGCCTTTTCTTGTTTTCATAAGACACTTTTCGAATAGACATAGGTGTTTCACTTTCAACTTGCTCATAACCTAGATGACCAAGAATCTTAGATTCATCAATCCTTGCAAAAGAAATGATTTCTATCAGCTTTGGAAATCCATACCTATTTCTTGTAGGTTTATCGTCGTCATATTTAGCAACAGTTGGTCTTTGTTTCCACTCTTCATCAATATCTTTGACAATTTCAACAAGTTCTTGGAATAGCTGATATCTTTTGTCAGAATTGCTTGTAATGTATCTGTAAGCTATACCATTCAAGCATAACCAAATTAAGTAACGATTTCCTTTCTGGTAAACACCATATTTAACAAGCTTTTCAAGGATAAGCTTAAGGTCTTCTTTTGTCACAGTAATCTTTTTGTAAATTGATGCTTCAGCTCTTTTCCTGTAGAATGGAATGATTCTTTTATCGAGTGTTATATCATCAAGAAAAGTGAGAAAGAGAAACATAACTTTAGCTAAATCCTTAGGTTCAAGTACAATTTTAGCTAAATCATAAAGAGAAATTTCGTCTTCTGCTCTTTTAACAGTTTCATAGAATAAACCTTCATGCACTTGAGAAATACCTTGTGAGTCATGAATCATCATAGGATCGCTACTGAAAGCTTTAACTAACTTAGTTTTAATGACAGTAAAGATTGCTTCATTGAGGGCTGCAATATGAGAAAGAGAGAACATTGAAGTAGAAATGAGATTGAAAAGTTTTTGCATGACATAAGTTTTCTTTTCAGTGAGCATTTTCTCGAAGTTTTCTTTGATTATGCTCCATGTCACAAAAGGTTTGACATGGATGTAAAGGTGCGCTTTTTGGTTATCGCGTACCTTTAGTGTAACATATTTCATGAGGTGAGGGAGGAGTTGGCTCTCCCTCATTATCCTGCCAGCATCCTGATCGATGTCCAGCAGGATTTTGTTTATGAAAACTTTGTAGGAGCTAACGCTCCAGTAGTTGTAGATTTTTTCTAAGTGTTTCATTTTTCTTTCCTCCTTTTTTTGAGATTTAGCCTGGGTGACCTTGTTGGTTGCCCAGGCCACTTTAATGGCCAATTTTGGAAGTATTTTTCCGGATTAGTTGTGGTTGACGTTTCTGTAAAGATTTGGGGTCATATTATTTGCAAACTATATCAAAAATCATTTGCTTCCAGGTTGTAGGATACACAAGCATCAAATCAACAACCATCTTGAAAAGTCTAAAATCAACTCTAACGTTTGGACACCTCTTTAGTAATTCATTTTCTATGAAGTTTAGAGCCTCTAGTTTGACCTCATCCTTAACATCAGGATGGATTGTATGAAGCACCTTCTTAATTATCTTCAACATTTGTTCATTAGTAAAAGCTATTTTTATACCAACCATTCTCGACAGTAATGCTTTGTCCAATTGACTTTCAGGTTTGTTTGTAATAATGATAATCTTTGAGGTAAACACAAATTGTTCTGGTATGGATGGTAATCTATATCAGAAAATCCTGTATCTCTGTACATTGGTAATGAAATGATTCTTGTTTCATATGTATCGGTAGCAGCTTTAAGTATATTTATAGCATCAGGATTGTTTAATGCAGAATCAAAATCATCGAGAATGATTACTTTTCCTTTTCTATGTTTATAAAGAATTGAAACTAGATCTTCAAGATTCTTTGCTCCACCTTTGTAGTGTACATACGGTACATCAAGTTTATATAACGTATATTTGACAGTAAAAGTTTTTCCTGTTCCTGGTGGTCCATAAATAAGCAATCCATTCATATGCTTATTAGTTGCAAGATTCTTTATTGCATAGTAAAGCGTTAAGTATTCATCAAGAGGACGTTGAATTTTGCTGAAAAGTTTCACATCAAGTTGTTTTCTGTAGATTGAACCTCTCTTTTGACAGTTAGATGCTTGAATACAGCCTTTAAGAATAATATTGTAAACGTTATATAGAGGATGTTCCTTACAATTTCAAGAACTAAAGAAAGAGTTACAAGCCACTTAGGTTTCTTTTCATCTGTAAAATCAGGTGTTGCTTCTGAAACCCAAGATTTAGACACTTGATTATTCAAGATGTTCATGATTTCTTCTTTAGGAATCTTACTAATTTTATAGAGGATTTTATCGAGTGACGCAAATGGTATTTTCTTTCTAGCACCTGATATCTCTATGATATTGGATTTCTTACTTGAAAACCATTCTTGAGCAAGAGCTATGTAAACTTTGTTGACGAAACCATTTTTAGTCTCAATTCTTATGACACAAGAATTTTCTGGTTGATTCTTAGGAATACATAAGAACTCGAAATTTCTTTTCAAACGATGGTGTGATATCATAGATTTCGATTTGTCCAAAAGCTTTTGTGTTCCATATAGACCTTCCTTTCTCTATTGCTTTTCTAAGTGGACCTTTCATCAATAGCTACCTCTCTAGTTTATGTTGTACATTCTTTTGTTCACGTTTCATCATAGAAGAACCTAACCTAATAACCTTATACAACTTTATTACATTTAGAAACGTTTCCACCATTTGATATACAAAGTTGATTATAGAACTGATTAATAGTCTATAGAAAACTTCAACAAGGGGAGATTCACATGAAACTTATACAGCAATTCAAACCATTTACAACAAGATCCAAGGATGTTAAACTTCCATCTAAAGGAGTAGCTCTTATTTCTTTATCAGAAGGTGATAAACTTGTAATAGATCAAATATGGAGTCCTGAAAGTCCAATACAAGGATCATTCATAGGATATGTACCTATACAGCAATGTGGTGTAAGAATTAATCCATCTATCATCAAAGAAGCAAGAAAGAAAGGTAAGAAACCAATTTACACGAATCCTACCATTCTTAAGACTAAACGTTCAGTAATCATTGATATATCACCTGCTCTATTTAGGATTGAACAGAAGGGTTACAAATATCCATATGCTGATAAGTACATCAAATTTGTAGAAACTTGTTTGAAGAATCTAACTGATAACATTGAAAAATACGATTATAGATTTGTATATGACTTCATAGATCTAAGTAATTTACCACAAACTTTTACACAAACAGAATTAAGAAAGCTTAGGATCTATCCTATCATCAAAATGCTCAAAGATGATGAAGCATTTAAAGATTGGTTTGATGAAACTTATGGAAAAATCTTTGTTACATTCAAAACAAAGGTTGGTAATACAATCAATATGCTTGTCTATGATTCTGGACATGAATCTTTTAGCAAACCAGAATCTTTGCTTAGTCGTTTTGTATCTGTTATCAAATATCTTAACAGAGATAAATCAACAGATGATGAAATTGATTCTAAGACAACAAAGATTATATCAAAGCTTAAAGAAGTTATACCTGATAAAGATACAAGAGAGATTGTATCTTTAGACATAAGACAATATGCAAATACATATCCTGATGAAGTTGCTAATGTTAAACTATCAGATAAGAAAAACATCAAGAAAATTGCAGCTAAAGCCATTAAGGCTGTAATAACACAAGATTCAGAGGTTTCTGATAAAGAAGTAGAATCTATTATAAGAGAGCTTACAAAGATACAGATTAAGCCGCCTCAGATTCCAGAAAAGACTACAAAAGAGGATGTTATATCTAATGTCAGGAAAGTAGCATCTCCTCCACAAACTGGAAACGTAATTGAAGCTAGGAAAGTTGCTTTCCAAAATCTAGAAAACTTTATCAAGGTATTCAATACGTACTTTAATAAACTTCAGTTTAGGATAGTCTCTGTTGATAGGAAACCTGTTGAACTTAGAGATATTGCCAAAACTGAGCAAGAAATGCTTGAAATTGTCATAGAAGACCTTAATACAGGCAAATATCACACGATTGAGCTGTTAATTCCAAAGATAATTGACGATAACTACTTTATAGTTAATGGTGTCAAAAGAGTACTGATACATCAACTATTTCCACTTCCTGTTGTTTCTTATAGACCTGGTGAAGTTGTTATCAGGACAAACTTTGCAAATGCTACAGTTACTCTTGAAACAAAGAATAAGATAAAGTCATTCTACGGTTTAGTGCTTGGTAAAAAGCTTCCTATGATTCTACTTTTCATTCTTTACTTCAAGTCACTTGGAAATACTTTAGAACAACTTGGAATCAAATATGAACTAACAGAAGATGGTGATCCAAAAGAAGATATTAAACTTCCTGATGGTAAGTATCTAAAGCTTGTTAAAGCATCACCTGAACAAAAGATTCTTATCAATGGTCTAAAACTTCTTAAGAGATTTCCAGAAAAGGATGATTTTGAGTATTGGATGGAAATCATTAGTAATCTTGTTTCACATAGATTTGCTAGACAAATTGAATCCTACTTTGATAGGTTTATAGATCCACTCACATTCTACATATTGAAAACAGAAAACCTTCCAGAAACAGTACATGGACTATTCTGGTATGCTTGTCAACTAGCTTATAGTGGTGTAGTTACTTCACAAACTGATTTAAGGTATCGTAGAATCAGATCTGTTGAAGTATTTGCTGTATTGCTTTATAAGAGACTTTACCTTGAGTTATACAAGTATAGAATGAAAGAAGCTATGGCTGTTGGAGAAAAAAGAACAAAAGAGAAGATTAAGATACCAAAGGATGCATTGCTTAAAGATCTTACAATGACTGATGCTGTTTCACAATATCAACAAGTAGATGCCATTAATCCAGTAATAGAATCTTCTTATGTAACAAGGGTTACTTATGCTGGTTATGGTGGTATAAAATCTGAAAACGTTCCAATTACTATGAGGAATGTAGATCCAACTTATTTTGGAACCATATGTCCAGTTGACTCTCCAGAATGTCTACATCCAGATACTATAGTTTACAAATATGATTCAAACTATTATGATCCCATTCCAACACGCATAATGGACATTCAACCTGGTGATAAGATTGAAGGTTCTGTGGGTCTTGTGGAAGTTAAGAATAAACAACTTTCATTCAAAGAAACTTATGAAATTGAACTTGAAGATGGTACAGTAATCGTATGTAGTAAGGATCATAGATTTCCTGTTTATGATACTGTGCAAAAGATGTATGTAGTACTCCCATTAGAAGTCATTATGCAAGATCCTGATAGATATGAATTTGAAGCAATAGGATAGGCCTCTTTGGTCTATCCTTCCTTTGTTTCCTAGTAACCTAACCTTATAACCATATACAACTTTATTACAAAATGAAACGTTTCCTCGATTTTGGATACAATTGTGAGGATTCTATGATGATATTCAAAACTTATAAGAAGATACTTCCCATTGTTGTCTTTTTTACAGATTGTTGTATTCCTAAACGTTTTGGTGGTTACAATGTAGGACCAGTTAACTTCATTAAACCACAATATAGAAATGACTTAGGTTTGATATATCATGAAATTTTCCACTCTAAGCAATTTTGGAAGAATCCTGTAAAGTATTGTTTAGGAAGGTGGTTGAAGTATTTCAAGTTTCTTCCAGAAAAATGGATTAGTTGGTCATACAAGAAAACATTTGAGTTTGAAACAGAAGCATACGGATTTCAGTTAGCTTTCTATGTGAAACATAAATTCATCAATACTAATGAGACTACAGAATTGCTAGAAAAATTTGCAACTTGGGTCGTGACCAAATACAATATAGAAGGTTATAGTAAGCAAGATGCACTACTAGCTATAAGATCTCATTATTTGAGATTTCTGCAGAATTTGTCGATTGATCCTGAAACTTAGATGATAGGGTATGGGATCATCTTTTCGATCCCATACCCATTTTCCTAGAACTTTTCTTTGAGAAAAGAAGAGAGGTTAGAGAAAAGATGAGAAAGATTAAAGTTAGACGTATTAAACCTTTGAATCAAAAAGTAACCATGGTTGACATTGAAGTAGACAGTGCTGATCATCTTTTTGCTATACAGAATTCAAAAGTACTTTCTCATAATTCACAAAATATTGGAGCTGTACAACATTTTGCAACTGGTGCTGTAACTGTTAATTTAGCTGGAAAATTAGTAATCAAAACTCAGGATGAAGATACTAATATCTACTCCGTAGCTGTATCTATAAATCCTTTAGCCTCTACTAATGACCCTGCAAGGATTCTTATGGCAGCTTCTCAACAAAGACACGTGATTGCTGTAAAACATTCACAAAGGCCTTATATCCTATCTGGATATGAAACATTACCAGCATTATTGTCTTCATCAACATTTGCTATCAAAGCTAAAAAAGAGGGTGTAGTTAAGAGAATAACAAAAGATTTTATTGTTGTACAGTACAAAGATGGAACACAAGAAGTATTTGATATTAGACCAACTGGATCAGGAACTGTAAAAGTAGCTATTGAATATGATATCTTGGTTGAAGAAGGTGATAAAGTTCAACCAAACCAGTTATTAGCTAAACATAAATTCTTCTTTGATGAACAAGGTGCTTATAAGGCTGGATTGAGATTTTACACAGTTTTCATGCCTTATAGAGGATTTAACTTCGAGGATGGTATTATACTTTCTGAATCAGCTGCTAAAGAGATGGGTATCTCTGTTCATATAAATCAAAGAGATATAGAGATTACGAAAGATGAGAAGATTGTTTCTATCATAAGTGAATTAGGTCATGTACCAGCTAAGAAACCTCTTGTTGTGACTAAACCAAGGATAGAGTTACTTTCTGGTGAAAACTATGAAATTAACCCAGATGTATTACACTTTAGTGGTTACAAACTTTATCCATTGAATTATGATGCCGACTTACTCTCTATAGAAATCTATGCTCCATCAGAAGAGTTTGTTAAAGAATACTTCCCAGAGCTATTACCTCTTATACAAAAACAAATAGAAGAAGCTGAAGAATCCATTAATGAATATAGAGCGTTAGGATTACAACCAGATACAGCAACAAAACTTAAAGCTGAACCTTATGGAGTTTCATATAAGGGACAAAAGCTTAAAGATTCAGTCATAATTAGATATGTATACAGATATGAAAAACCGACAGAAATTGGAGATAAATTTGCTAACCTTCATGGAAATAAAGGAGTTGTATCAAGAATTATACCAGATGATCTTATGCCAAGAGATCCTGATGGTAAGCCTTTCGATATGATTGCAAACCAACTAGGTATTGTCTCTCGTAAGAACCCAGGACAGCTTATTGAAATGTACTTGTCAAGAGCTTGTTACTACATCACAGAAAAGATTAAAGATGCTGTAACTAATGGTTCATATGATACAGCTATCAACATTCTTAAGGAATTCTATTCTGTTGTATATGATAGAAAACCCAACATAAAATCACAACTGATTACTCAGTTGAATGCTATGTCGAAGGAAGATAAACAAAAACTTATAGATGACTTTATAGCCAATGGTGTGGTTGTTTATTCTTCACCTGTTAATGGATTAAACTTAGATGACGTATTAAGAATCTATGATCATTACGGTTGGAAACTTAAAGATTACGTAACTCTTCCAGAATTTGGAAATGTCAAATCAAAGTATCCTGTCGCGTTTGGATTTGTTTACTGGTTTAAACTTGAGCAATTAGCAGATACAAAAGCATCTGCAAGATCCTATGGTAAACGATACAAGTCCAAAACAATGCAACCTGTTGGTGATAAAGGAGAAAGAGCACAAAGAGAAGGTGAGCTTGATACATGGTCCCTTATTTCTTGGGGAGCTGACAATATACTCAAAGAATTCATGACTATTCATTCTGATGACATTAAAGCTAAATATCAGGTTGTAAGAGAGATTGCCTCTAAAGGTGAAGCATCAATGAAAGATGTTGAATTCTCCAAACCTGTATCAAATAGAATGTTAAAGGCTTATATAGCTGGTATGATGATAACAGAAGATTTAGAGGTCTAACAATAATGAATAGAATAAAGCTTTTGTTTTGGAGACTTTCAATATGGGACATTTTCATAGTTTCAATAGCTCTTGGTGTAGCTACAAATAAAGATGCTGATTACTGGTTGAATAAGCTCATACGTGGTGTAGGAATTAAGGAAGCTGCTAATGTTTTCAAGAATAATAGGTCTTTACGCTATACTGTAGCAGCTCTTTCTTATCTAGCTACAGTAAAGACTATGGCTTATGTAATGGCTATTGTTGAAAAGACAACAAAACCAAGATTAGTTGAACTGATAAAGAAACTTAAAAAAGATGCTGAAATTGAAGGTGAACCAAAGTCTGTTATTGATTGTGTAAAAATGAGGTTCAAAACTTTAGAACCTGAATTAATAGCAGAAATAGTTCTTGAATCTTTTGGAGCTTTATTTGGACAATCAAGCTTATATAAAGCTAGTAAACTCAATTATGCAAAAGAGTATGTAATTGCCTCATCTGCTATTGATTTTTCAATCATCTTCTATCATGGACTACTTGATGATGCTGTAATTAAGAAGCTTGAAACTCTTCCTAATATCGATAAGAAACTACTCAATGATATTGCAAAACACATGAAAGAATTTAAGATTCCAGATATCAATGATATAGAACTTAACAAAGCTTATAAAGCAATATTTGGACAAGCAAGAAATACATCATCGAGTACGGAAGAAAACGAAAATTCAGGTCTCATTGCTAGTATATGGAATACTGTAATCGGTCCTGTTAAGATTGCAAAAACAAAGTATGAAGAAGTTAAAAAGGTTCTTAAAAGAATTAAAGAATCAGAAGGCAAAGGACTGCTTGCTAAACTTGTAGTATCTAATGTATTAGGTAAAGTTTTTGCAAGAATCTTCCAGGTGTTACTCTTGAAACATGATATGGTTCTTGCATCATTACTTGCTTCAATTGCTGTTAGGATATTTGGTAAAGTATTGGTTGATCCAAAAACTATTGAATGTTTAAGCAAAGTAGCAAAGAATATGAGGAATCAACAACCTAAACTTCCACAACCAAAACAACAATAAGGATGGGTCCCTAATGGGATCCATCCTATTTCAAACAATTCTTTTCAAGGAGGACGATAATGGAATACTATCTTGAATGGTTGAAACAAGTGGCTAAGGAAAGATTTGATGAAACTAATACATCAGCATCCATTCCTCAAGTAAGTACAACTAAGCCTGCTCAACCAGCTATGTATTTCTATAATCCAGATGTTAAGGTTGACATAGCTAACAATGTAAACTATCCAGAATATGAATGGTATCCTGGAGACGACTCTGTTGATGAAGATGTTGTTGAAGATTTTGGTTCCATGTCTGATGTTGAAAGATATCTAAGAAATCCTAATATTTCAACTCAAGAAGTATTTGATTTAGTATACAAAATATTGACAGATGAAGATGATTTACCCACAGAAAAAGCTTTGCAATTAGTAGGCATAGCTTTGGAAAGATTTTTTGAAGATCTTTCTATTGATAAGATATACGTTATTGAAAGACCATACCAACTATTCTTCAGCATATACAAGTATTTCTTTACTACATATGATATACCAAGATTGGCTTTAGCTATCCTTATGCTCTATGTAATACAGCATAATAAGTATAGAAACTTATATCTACAACCTTTTGCTTCTATAACTCTCAATAATCAGAAGTCTTTGAATGCTCTATTATCTCTATTCAGATATGTACCTGTAGAAAATCTGATAGATGTTGTAAAGGATGATAAGTTCAAGGATTATTTTGAAACGTATATGAAGAAACTGTCTAATGAACCTGAAGTTTTAGAACTATTCGGAATTGACCCAGATGACTTTGAAATACTTCTTCCATATCTAATAGAAGATGATAATACAATCAATGCTCTATACAAACAACTTTTCAATTTGGGTGTTGGTGAATTTTGTAAGTTTGAATGTTTGATGATACTTACAGGAACCATGGTTGAATAGGAGATAGTTAGATGGCAAACTCTCTTCCAAACATTGATGAGTTAACTATCTGGTATAAATATACAGCTACTATGACATTTGTCAAACGTAGTTACTCACATTTTAAGCAATCTATTATGGAAAAAGCTATAAACTTTCTTCGTGGTAAAGCAGAAATTCATGTTGTTCCATTCTACTTCCATAGCACAGGTATCTATTATCAACCTATCTTTGATTTTGATAAATGCAATTCAAAATATGAACCCTTATCATTTCTTGAGTCTGTTTTACTAACTAATGGAAATCATAAAAGAGACTTCTTCATTGAACTCTCTCCTCATGGTATCCATGTTGGTTGTAAGTATGCATTCGGCCCTATCGATGTAGATGATGTGAAACTTATCAGGAATTATGCACGGAAACATTTTGAATCAAAGTTTCCACATCTTGACGTTATATCATCCATTAGATTCATGGCTATAAGTAGAACTCCTTCATTCTTGAAAGGAAAAAGGATGTTTGCCATAGAAGTTTATCAATATGAAAGGAAGAATCTGAAAGATTTAAGAAGATTACAAGATAGATTAACAAAAATAAGTTTTGACTTCTTTAGTTTGCAAGTAAAGAACTATCTGTTTCTGAAAGGACTTAAGCCTATTACAGAAGCTCCTGATTATGTGCTTAATGCACTGAAAAATCAAAGTTTATGAAAAGATGCGGGGACAGGAACCGAATTGGTTCCTGTCCCATCTACAGTTTCAAATAATCAATAACCAGAACCTTTCCATTTTCATCTTGTATGATTCTCAAGAAACCATCTTCATAAATATCGTTATCTGGGTCATAGAATGTCCATATATCTTCTAAGCTTCTATAAAGACAAGCAGCCCCTAGTACGTTCAAACCTTCTGCATCTAGCGTTTTTGTTACAGGATTTATTCTTAGAAGAATTTCTGCTTCTCGCCCATAATGCTCTAAGAAATCTTTGTTAATTGGTTCAAGATATGTACGGATGATAGATGTTAATTCTTCTTCTGACATCTGTTTAAGTTGATAAGCTACATAATCATCGGTAAGCTTCTCCAGCAGAATGTTGTATACAGTTTTATAGACTGTTTCTTTCATTTCCATTGATGCCTCCGACGTTATCATACAGTTAAATCTCTTGTTCTTTTTGTAAGTAATCGAAAATCATAATAATCATCAACTTTACATTCGTTAAGTAATTCGTCCTTTCCAACGGCTTTTAACGCCGAGTATATAGGATGTAGTTCTAGCTTTGGATCTCGGCTATAAACGATGTTATCGCACCATCCAATCGCAGGCCAATCACGCATCACATCAAATCCATCAAGAGAAACTAAATCCATTCCAAAACCAAAGAACCATTTTTCTTTCAATTGCTCAGGAATATCAAATAAGCTTATGTCACATTCTCCATCTTTTCTAATAATTGCAAGAGTTATAATTTCACCATCATATTCAACATTATCTTTCCATGATCTAAATGTCTCACCTGTATCACAGATCGTATCAATTAAAAGTATCCTTTTCTTTCCATACATACCAGGATATATTCTGTGTTTCTTCAAGAAGTTTTCTACATATAAAGCTGCTTTTGGAATGAATACACAATGACTTGTAGTTATCAAATCATGATATTGCATAAGCTTATCATAAATCATTTTGGAGTTGATCCAATGATAGTTGTACATAATCCCTCCTTATTCCTGTAGGCTTAAATGTAGTTCGTTATTTAGGACCAAATCAAAATTAACAAAAGGGTGGAAACGTTTCTAAATGTAATAAAGTTGTATAAGGTTATTAGGTTAGGTTTCCAAGAAAGAGCAAAAAAAAAACGATGACCCAATAAGAGGGTCACCAAGTTAACCATGATTCATAGTTGTAGTACTTCACCAAAACAGGATTCAAAACAGAATTTACTTCTACTTGTTTGTCTTGATACCAATGTTTTGGAAAACTTATTGATGCCATGAAAAGTTGTTTATTGAGAAAGTGAGTATCAACTTTCAGTTTGAAACTATCTACATCAACCTTTGTATTGGGTTCGTAAGCAATAATGAATCCCCAATCACCAAATGAAGGAATTTCGTAGTGATATGGTAAAGTCTTAAAACCACTAGCTTCTAAAGTTATCTTAATACATTTGAAAGCTTTTGGTGCAAACCAAGGTGAAGTTGACTGAATAACAATCAAACCATTCTTGTTGAGTATATTGTGCAATTTGTTGTAGAATTCAACAGAGTAAAGCTTATTTAATTCAATGATTGACGGATCTGGTAAGTCTATGATAACTACGTCAAATCTCTCTTTGTATTGGTTTTCTGAAACAAACTTTTCTGCATCTTCATTTACAACAGTAACTCTAGGATCATCAAATGAATGATTATTAAGTTTAGCAAGGTAAGTTTTAGCTATATGAATCATTTCTGGATCTAAGTCAACCAAAGTTACATGATCAACGTCATCATATTTAAGAACCTCTCTTAAAGCTAAGCCATCTCCACCACCAAGTATTAGCACATTTCTATGAGATTGAGAAAGGCTCATTACAGGATGAATGAGAAACTCGTGATAAAGTTTTTCATCAAGAGAAGAGAATTGCAGATTGCCATTGATGAATAGCCTTATATCACCAGTTTTAGGATTTTTAGTGATAGCAATGTCTTGATATAATGTATGCTTATGAAACACTACAGGATCTTCATAAAGAGGTTTCTGCAAGAATGGTTCAATCTTTTTGCTGAAAGTTAGACCAAATACGTCTATGAATAAGATTGAAGTTAAGAAGAACCCAAGTATAGTTTTTGAAACTTTGCTTATTTTATCAGAGAAGACTATAAAAGTAATGAATGCTACAGCAAGGTTTACCATAGATGTAATGAATCCTATCTGTATTAAAGTAAAATGCTTAAGCAATACATAGATCCAAACCAATGCTCCTATGAACGAACCTATGAAATCAGCAGAATAAATGAAGCTTATGTTATCCTTAAGTTTGTTTACATATCTTTCATTGATTCTTAATACTATGGGAATCTCTAAACCTATGAGAAATCCAACTAAGCTTATTAGTAGATAGTATACAAGCTCATAGTTAACCATTCTACCAAAAGCAAAATATACTATGATGATACATAGACCACCAATTAATGATAAGAGACCTTCAATTAATACAAACTTTTCAATGAGATTCTTATCAGAGATATTCTTTTGCCAATATCCTGCAATTCCCATAAATAAGAGCATCATAGCTATTGTAATGGAAAATTGCTCAATTGAATTACCCATTATGTACGAAGCTGCTGTTGATAGTAGATATTCATATACTAAACCACTGGCACCTGTGAAAAGAATGGAAAGGGAGAGCCACATCACATGACTCTCCCAGAATTTCCATTTCTTGACAGCTTCCATTATCATCTCCCTAAATCATAAAATGGTATACGAAAACAGTAGAAATTGTAACGATTTCAATGAAGAAAGCTTTAAAGTATAGATCATTATCAAGAATGTCTTTAATGCTGTGACTTGGTACTAGAACTCGATCAATGAGAGCTTTGAGTCCTACGATAACCAAACCAGATACAATGAAATATTCAACAGTTTTAGTAGCAATTGTTAGTAAATTACCAGTTGATGTAAATGCTCCAGCTATTAGAAATGCTGTGACAACATAAACTGAAGAAAGTAAGATTCCTGCTGAAATGTTGTTTTTGTAAACAAGATCGCGAATATCTACTCCATAAATGTATTTCATTGTTTTTTCATATAACCAGATAGCAATAACTATTAGAAATTGAGATACTGCATAGCCGCCTATTAAGTAGCTTGTGGGCATTGATGAATCGTTGAAAGATGATAAGATTGTAGAAACTACAATTCCAACAGAAACCAGATTACTAAATTCCGTTATAGCCAAGGATATATTTCCGTCTTTAATAGCCTTAATATTATGGACCTTTGAGAATGTAACAAGGTCATTGATAATGTGGGATATTGCTGTCATAAGTATCACATAGACAGAGGTGATAGCAACAAAGATCAAGTCTAGAAGTAGCTTATCAGTCTCTCCTTCATAAAGAGGAGATGTACCAATGGCTATGGCTAAAACTATGCCGGCTCTTACAATGTTTTGTTGAAGGGAATCCTCAAGATCAAACCATATTCTATAAATCTTTAAAGCCGCAAAAACAGCTAGAAAGAATACTGCTATATACAGAAGATTCACTAGAATTTCGCTTATCATTTTACTTACCTCCTCCACCAAATGATCCACCTCTAAATCTTGATGAAGCTCCTCTTAAACTCCTAAATCTTCCTCCATAGTAAGACGGTTTTGGTCTACCTTTATAGAATGATTCTTCCCATCTCTCTTTGAAATCAGAATAGTCATAATGTCTATTTATGACAACATATTTGTCCCTGTTACCAAATAACAAATCTCTTAGGAGTGCGTATTGCCCATAAGTTTCCCAGAAAGATGGTCCTGAATTATGATGTGAATTATGCATCAAACCTGCATAATAAGGATTATGTGCATATCTTTCATAAATCTGCTTAGGATTCGCGGTTCCTTGATCCATAAAGTAGCCTATAGGTTTTGCAAAGGTAATCATTGAGCTTGAATAAGCATTCCATTCATCCTCATCAACTTCGACCCACTTATCTTCAACCCGAATTGGTTTTCCGTTAATAATCTTAACAACTCTATAGTGATGGAGATATGAGGGCCAAAGATCCTCAACATAAATTTCTCCTGAATCATCATAATTGTATGTGCTAAGCTTAATCAATTCATAGGCGTATGGATTGAAAAAGTTAGAAAAGCATCTAACATACCACTTACCCCAACTGAAGTAGACACGACATACATAGCCATCTCTTGAATTGATGGCTGGAATCATTTGTCTAAGAATTTGAATTTTATGTGGATCTGTTATCGTAAAAACTTTATAATATGAATGAGTCACTGCCCAATCATCCGAATCATCCCAGATATACAGACCTAACTTCATCTTATATTCAAGTTTCCTATCAAGCAATTCAACATGATAATCTTCATCCAATTCTGCAAACTTCCTTATGAAGCTTCTGTAGATCTTATCTATATCATCTTTGCTAGGAAAACAATGCTTAACGTATTTGCAATAGATACCTGACGCAGGATTGTTAATGTAACCTTGAAGTTGTTTCTTAATAGATTCTAACTGTTGCTTATAGGATTCATAAGCTTTTGTAATTGCATCTTTATTGAAGTTGTACTGCTTAACTTTGGTTTGATAAATCTTCTCCATATCGTTAAGATGAGAATCAATAATCTGTATCAATTCTTTGGATTCTTTAACAACTTCATCTCTGTATCGTTGATAATGTTGAGCTACATGTTTTATAGTTTTAAGCTTGTTTTCTATATGCTTGAGTTGTTGATTGACTGTATCCAATTCTGATGATAACGAAGAATAGTAGGCTTTTGCTAAATCTTCACAGTAAATAGGAATCGAGTTATGTTTAGCGGGATTGTTACCGTAATGGGCAACAATGTCTGTGGAATAAGAAAATAGAAAAACGTCATCACAATATCCTTCTTTCTTTAACTTATCTAGGTTATGGAGAGTATTGTTAGCTATGTGGGATATATCTTCCATTTTACGATGAATCTGTTGGAGGTCCTTCCGTAAAGGTAGGACCTCCTTCTTAAGATCATCTGGAATATTGCTAAGTGTATTACTCAGCTCTTTATTCACCGTTTGATAATGTAATTCTGTAACTTGAAACTTCTTATCAAAACTTTTCGTGAATTGTTTAGCATTGTTTAACGTATCCCTACCACAAGAGAATGTAAACATGATCAGCAAGAGTAACAAAAGTCTCCACATCTTAGTCCTCCGTCAAGGGAGTTCGACTTTCACATCTTCTAGCAAACAAGAAACATATAATTCTCCTGATTTTTCTCGTTCTACGCAGTATGTGTTTCCAGCATGATGATAAGTATAGAATTGGATACCATCTTCAACATAGTGCTCAATTGGTTCTAAGTCTCCAAGAACACCTAGAAGTTTTGTTTTCTCTGATCCTGTTATTGGTTTCCAAACTTGTATGAATCCATCATCGTATTCAAGGTAAAGTGCGTGATGCTTACCTTTCAGTTTATACTCCACATAGTTATCTGAACGAGATTCAACATCCTCTACTATGTATGGTTCCCTGTTAATTAGAACAACACAACCCTTCTGTAGATGCAGTAGGTTCTTACATCCTTTAGAAATATGGTTTGCTAAAGACTCTGCAAACTCCTGAATGTCTTTCCAACTAGTTTTCATATCTCCTCCTAAGAAACTCTAATTCCTTATCGAGAGAATCCTCAACATAAGCCTTCTCAAGTTTTGTGATGTGAGAATCAAGTATTGATAATCCTTCTTGAAACTTACTTGGATCTTTTCCACCATCCAAAATTAATGCTTTGATTAAGTTGTAAAGATGTTTAGCTATTATATGATCAAATTCATAAGAGTACTTGTTTAACGTTAATTCATTTAACTTATGAATCTTCCCAGCTATATGTGCAATATCCTTCAATATAGTTGATTTCAAGGAATTATCAACATCTAGCTTACAAATTCGAGGAAGAAGTTCATAAACTTTGGAAAGATAGTCTATCTGTTGGGAAACTTTTTCTGGTCTATCATCACTCGTTTCACCTTTATCTAGAATCTTGTTTGTTACCCAGAAAATGATTAGCACAACTGCTATACCAAGAATGAATAGCAAGATTAAACTTTTAAGAATGTTTATCATGACTCCCCCTTGATGTGTTGTTTAAGGTTCCTATTCATCTCATCAAGAACCTTAATAGCACTAATAGAAGAGTCTATAGCTTTCTTCCTAACTTCATCAAAATCATTGATGGCTGTAACCAATGTATCATAAGCTTCTTTAAGCTTATCAAGAGCTAGAACTGGTGATGTATAAAGTTGCTCAATATCACCAGTTTGTTGTTTAATAGCTTCAGCATTAGACTTAAGCAATTCTGCTGTGTAATCTTGTGTACTCTTAACCATCTCAATTGCTTGTTTCTGATTAACTAAAGCACTTCTTATAGCTAAACCAACAGTAAGGACAGTTCTAGTGATAGTTGCAGTCCTATCAATGGAATCAAGTAATGCTTTATTGTTCTGTAATGTTTGCTCAATAGATATCAAGAACTGAAGATTCGATTGTAGTAACGTTTGTAGATCTTGAATCTTTCTGCTAATCATGAAGATAGCATTTTCAAGTTTCTTAAGTTCAACTGGGTCTTGTGTAGCTTGTCTTTTAACTTGTAATTCATCAAGTAATGCTTTACCAGTTTCAATCCATTGCTCAAGTTCTTTATTATATGCTTTGAGTTCATCTCTAATCTTTTCAAGATCTATGTTATCTCTGATTATTTGATCCTTGGCATCTTCCAAAGATTTCATAATATGATCAACATAATCACTTACAGATTCAAATCTTTCAGCTATATATCTTACAAGTTTATCACCAGTAGGTACAAGCCTTAAGAATTTCTTCCACCAAGGAACATTCTCATACTTCTTAGGATTAAGCTCATCTAGCTTTTCTTTAAGTTGATGTAATGAATCTACAATAGGTTTAGTTGATTCATTTTTTGCAAACTTAACAATCTTATCTTCAACAGATGAGACTGTTTTAGCTACTTTAATCTGAATTTCTTTACCGAATGAATCTGGATGCTTAACATACTTATTAATTTGATCCTCGGTTACAACAATCTTAGGTTCTACAGTCTCCATAACGAACCTCCTTTGAAGCGTTTCAAAATTAACAAAAATAGTATGAGGTTATAAGGTTAGGTAGGGAGAATCAATCCCTACCTAACAAATCGATAATCTTACGATAGAAGTCTCTTTCAAACTCCAACTGTTTCATCCTAGTTTTGAGATATAGTAATCGTTGATAGTCGGGAATCATATTCTTGAATGTATCTACTAAAGCTTGTCTGATTCTATCATTGGATACTTTAACTTCAATTAATCCAGGTTGAGACTGAAAAGAGATCTGGCTGATGGACCCATCTGGTTCTTGCTTGACGAAAACTGACTTGACTGAATGTAGCAGAATGATGAAGTTGGCTACTTTCTGTTTTATTTGCTCCTCTAATTGATACATCTCCTGTACAACATTCTTCAGTTCCTCGGTTATCCCCTGATACTTCTGAATTACTTCCTGTTTGTCCATTTGAACCTCCTTGATGAGTTGTAGGTTTTTCTTCAATCCATCTTAAGATTTCATTTGCATCTAAATACCACTTGGTCCTGAAAGCTTCATCTAATGATTGGAACCTTTTGATATCTGTATCATAAACAGCAATCTTAAGAGTTTCTCTTGGTTCTATATAGTGATCATCATTGTGTTTTGCAAGGCATTTCTCAAGCCTAATGTCATCTTTCAATTTTCGTATCATATTGAGACAGGCAGCAAAATCTTTATGAATTCTAACAACCTCACCATCTGAGGCCTGGTAAATCATTCTAGAATTAGCATGCTTCTTGAAAATTTTGTTATTAAGTGTAAGAATCTGTGACGTTTGGCTTTCATCTACGAATATATAAGGAATGCCCTCCTTCTTTAGAAAATGTGTAAGTTGATCTTGCATAAGTAGTCCCATAGAAGCCATTACTAGGTTATGCATTTTATTTCTTTCCAATTTTGAATTCTGAGCTTTTCTAACTGTCTTACCAACATATCTACTGTGCATCCATTTAGGAAGTAAAACTAGAGTTTCTTGATCTATGAAATCCTTGATTCTATTTACATAAGTTTGTGCAAGTTGTATTCCAAGCTTTCTGACAAGGTTGAGACATTGTTGGTAAACATCTGGTTCAAAACCATGTTTTACTATGTACAAAAGAAGCTTTTCAAGATGAGCATATCTTTGAGAGTTAGCATGAGTATAGATAGCTTTAAACGGACAATCACGACTGATAGATTCATCATACAATACAGAGTATAAAGAATGCAGACCATAATCAATAGCGAGAATCTTACCATATTGGGATATCTTAACTAGGGCTTCTTGTATTTTTTCTAGTATTACTGTAGTTGAAGGCGAAAACCGTTTGTGTTTCTTATAGTATACAAAATGTTGATTAAGCAGTGATCCAATTCTTATAGCACCTTTGACTTTTGTTTCTGAATCATGTAGGATCTGAATGGATAAATCAACACCATTCGTTAAAACAACAAAACTTTGCTTCTTGCTGGGGTGCTCCACATTGAGCACCCCGAATCTATCTCCAATTATTTTCATTAGTTTCTCTTTCGTGTTAATCATCTTGAACCTCCCAGACTGTTGATTCTCCAACCAAACTTGTATTGTCAAAGAGTATAGTATTGTAGCATGAATCCTCGTTGTAAATTGTAAGTAAATCCAGAAGTTGTGAGATATGAAAATTATCTAAACGTTGTCCTTCCAGGTCACCTAAACATAATCCATCAAACCCAACATGTGGATGATTACCATGCAGATCAACTGATGTAACTGATTGTAAAGTATATGTCTCGCCCATAGCAGATTTTGACCATACAAGTTTGATTTCTGTATCTTTAGGGACAGCAGTTACATCATCATGGATCTTGTATAGTGTATGATCTCGTATCATTAGTCTCCATTTAAGATCCTTTGTAATACGAATAGTGATATTCATAGTATGCTCACTTGTATGTTGTACAGAAAGAACTTCTACAGCTTCATGTTGGAACTTATCTGCAATATCAGGTGGAAGTAATGTATTTGCAACAACTCTTGGTCTACCATTAAGAACATGTTGTTTAATCCTTTCAAAATCAGCTTCTAGTAAACTCTTCCAATTCTTGAAACTAATCTCTAGTAATTCGTTGACAAGAATCCAAGGATCCTCTAGAATTTTACTAGTTGGGAAATATGCAATTTCTGACTCAAGGTCTTTCAAATTTGCATAGTGTAAAACTAGAATCTTTTTGTCATCTCTACCATCTGATACGGTATTTATAGCATTTTGTATCCATGCATCAAGTAGAACGTTTGAATATGTATCAAGAAGAGATTTGTGAGTAATTATGATAGCATTAAACCATTTTTCGAGAATATCTTTGATTTCTCTTAGTTTTTCAATGATTTGAAGTTTTATTCTTGCAAACTCTTCATTAACATTCTTGGGAGCTTTCACAACTATCATATCAAAACCTCCGTTGAAGCTAAAGGATTCAAAACTGTTTGCAAAACTGGTGTATTCAAAGGTGGTAGAAGTTTACCATCTTTCTTCCTTAAGCAATACATTTCTGGTGGTATGATATATCCATCTTCATCTACATAAGGATAGAGAATAGAACCACATTTCTTGCATCTTATCGTTAATCCATCAACAAACCAATCACCATATTCTGAAAGATGATCACCACATTGAAAAACGAAATGATGTGGTGGAATTCTCACTTTTACAAGAGCTAAGTCAACTTCGTCTGGAAGTGGAATTGCTGGTTTATCGGTGGAGTCTGAAGGAACGATAGCAAATTGAGCAAACCAAGTTTTCTTTCCAGGTTTGTTTTCATTTAGAAATACTTTAACATCATGCATACTAAGTACAATTTGACATCCATATTTAATATGTCCAGATTCGTCATACAACAACCACTTGCGTGCAACATCCATAAACTTCTTTTGGTAATCAGGATGTATGTGTATGTAGTTGTAACGAATTAGCTTTACGTCTCTCAGCAAACTTAAACCTGAAATCCTAACCATGCTAAACCTCCGTTGAATGTAGTGGGTAGGAGTTGGACTTCAATGTAAATCCAACTCCTACCCTAAAGTTTATACGTTACTCTTAATCACTACAAACCTCTTTGCATCATCAACTTCCACTTCTACTCTGAATCCATCTCCATAAGAGATGGGTGTTTCAATCACTGTGAACCCTGCTTTTCTAAAGTAATTGTGCAAATGCTGCTTATTTCGCTTAGCTGCAAAATAATCATTATGGCGTATTACTGCTGCATACTTCCCTGTGAATGGATCTACTACTTTAAGCTTTTGAACCATCTCTGAACCCCCTGGTTGAATATTGGTTCATTTATCCTAATTTTGCTATCTAACTCCTCATCTTCAATTTCTACATCTATATTGTAATCGACAATAACTCTTGGTTTGATTAAGATTACAAGATCATCGTGTGTAACAAACCTCATTGAAGCATCAACTATTTGTCCACCCTCATAAAGTAAACTGATTGGGAATTTCTTATTAATATCTTCCCAATCTGTATTACTGAAACTAGAGACACCATCAGGATGTTTATGAATCACAACATTAAAAGATGAATCAGGTATATCTTCTTCGAAGCTTATATTCACAGAAGTTACATTCTGTTTTGGTATGTAGAACTCATCTGATACAATAGCTGTTTTTGTAGAATAGTCAATGGTTGCTTTTGCGTACAATCCAAATTCTACATGCGGTAACTTTCTATGTATGGATCTAAGTACTCCTAACAAGGTTCCTGGTACGATTACTTTGAATGTATCACCTAAAGCTAAGTTTAAGCTTTCAGTTTTAGCTTCCCACATTCTCTTAACCTCCAAGAATGATATTTTCAACAATATCCTTGACAGAGAAGGTTACAATCTTTTCTTCTGTTGGTAGCATTTCTCTACAAATCATATACGTAACAAGATTGGCTACCAATTGAGGTGGAACCAGCCAAGAAGGTGTAACTGTATATCCATTTGGAGCATCAACTGTGCTCCAAACATGTATTGTCTTATGATGGGGATTGAAATGAAACGTTACTTCATCCCCATCATAAGCTAGTTTGATATACAGTTTCTCTTTTGGTACAGGAAGAGGTTTGTCATCATCTTTACAATCTATCCAAAGATCCACCTCCTTATCAATTAGGTCGATAAAAGAACCAAGATCTTCCCATTTAGCATTAACAGGATAAATTTTGATATCTGGTCTTCTTTTTACAATTTCTTCAACCAAAGCTTCAACTTTAGTGATATCCACCTGTAATGTTGTATAAGGCGTACGATTGAGATTATGGATTTCAAGAATGTCGAAATCCATAATCCAGAGTTTCTTTACACCAGTTAAGGCTAAATTGAAAGCGACCCAGGAGCCGATACCACCGGCTCCCACGATCGCAACAGACTCAGGAATATGCAAATCTAGACTTTTCTGTCTGTTGTATAATACTTCCGTATCAATCATATTAGACCTCCCTGATAATCTCCAAATACCAATCAGGTTTCAAACTTTCTGCAATTTTGTGATCTTTCTCAGAAAACTCCTTTCTAAGTAGTTGAATACAATGTTTTGCGAAAGTTTTTATCTCTCTGAGAAACTCAGAATCTCCCAGATTCTCTAAAGTAGCAGTAGTGAATGGAAGGACATAAGCTAATGTGAGGAAAGCTGGAATAGGAGCTTGTTGAAGTTGGTCGAGGTTTGTGATTTCGTATTCAGCTGGTAGGAACTGGAAAACTTGATTTCCATAACCTTTCAAACCAAAGATGTGATACTTTAGTCTTGGAGAAAACCTTTGATCCGAAAGAAGAATCTCAGCCTTGTTCATAAAGGATTCGAACCATCTTTTAAGATCATCATCTGTTACTTGTATTGTTCCATATAGCATAACAGCTGAAACATAGGATGGTGCATGATCTGTAGGTAGGTCAAGCGTTACTTCTACATCCCGTACGAGATCAATGCTGATTTTCATAGGTACAGGTTCGGGTTCCTCAAGCTGAGTATCATCTAGGTGATGATCTTCAATTGGTGGTTCGTTTGTTACTGATTCATTTGATGGTTTATCTGCAACCCAAATAGGATCAGACTCCGAACTGGAGTCCCAAACAGGTCCTCAGGTTGAAGCAGCTACATGCTTCATTACAACAATAATCTCACCTTCTGTTATTGGGAAGTTGTCTGGTGAAAGTTCCTTTCCAGTTGAATCTACAACAACAAACTTTCCTCCACCACGTTGCTTCACCAAGTTGATGATATCTTCTGCTGAAACAGGTTTGGAAAATGAAACTGTTTCACCGGCGATTTTCACAGTAACTCTACCGGTGTTTGTCTGTTGTGATTTTCCGACTACGACCTTTGGTACTACTACTTTCTTTTGCATGTTACACCTCCTTGAAGTTTTTGATAAAAATCCAGCCTAACATTCAGTATAATATAAATGGTCAACTTACAGACTTTTCTGCATCCAGACCCAGATTCCATAGATTTCAATGACCAGATAAATTACAGACATAGCTAACATTCCATATTGTTTGGTGTACCAGTTATAAACTATGAAAAGTAGAGAAGCTATGGATGATACAACAAAACCTTGTAAAGGATCTCCATGAGCTGTAATGAATAAGCCAATAATCCCAGTTATCACACAAATCCATTCTAGGATAAGTAACCATTTTGGTCTATTCTTAAGTGGATCACATTGGCTCATTTCATCAATCCTCCTCAGTTTGCAAAGATTTTCCGAAGCTGTCTCTCGACTATTGAATGAAGTGTGCAACTTTTCTCATAATACCTCTTCTTCAATCTTAAGTAGGTCTTTATGATATCTGATACTAATACCACATTCTTCACAAACTTTTACAACTGGATCATCTTTGAATTCGATAGGTAAAACAAGATCTATTCTGTGAAGTTCAGCTCCTTGAAGTTTTAACATTTCAAGTAGCAGTTTTAATGATTCAGCCATTGTAGAGATTTCTTGAAATAGAAAGATACTCTTTAAATCATCATATGTTGAAGGGTTATCATGAGACAAAAGCATATTTTCGATGTAATTTTCAAGTAAAAAGAAAAGCTGCATGTATAAATCTTTGGTACTAGTAGCATTGATTACCATCTTAAACCACCTCCAATACTGCAGAATTAAATCAAGTTTTAAGAAAAGTGCATATGTATCTTCCGTTGGATAAAGTTTGTCAAGAATCATCATGATTTTTGACAGATCATAGGTTGTGCATAACTCATGAACACCAAGATAATCTCGCCTATCATTATCACTTTGCAATGGTCCAAACAATTCGATAACAACTTCGTCAATACCATTTTCGGATGGATCTGCTATAACCAAAAAGTCAAAATGATCAAAACAATTTTGTTCAACTAAGTTCATATAATCATGATAATTCATCAGACTTTTCAAATAAGATAGTCGACCGTCTCGAGACATTCCAAATAGAGAATACTTATTTCCCATTTCATAACCTCCATTGAAAGTGTTTGATGGGTTCTGGACCTATCTTGGTCCAGAACCCGATTCTTACTTTGTTTCTTCAAGTTGATCTATATCTTCTTTCTTTATATCTAAAGACAACCATTTCTTAGCATTAGCAACCTTCATACCGTACTTTATAGCTTCAATGACAAACTTAGCTGCAATTAGACCAGCTACTGTTAAAGATGCTATGGAAACTATTGCTAATATCTTCTGAGCTATAGTTGAAGTTTTATCAATAACAATCTGTATTAAAGTCTTTATTGTTTCTCTAAATGATTGCTTAGGTAGTCCAAGAATCTTCCTCGTTATAATATAAAAGGAACCATAACTAACAAGGAAAGCAAATCCAAGTTTAGCTAGTATTTGAAGTCTTTCTTTATGATCTACTTTGTTCACAAAGGATAAACCTTCAACTTTCTGCTCTGCTTGTTTCAATAGGTTTATAACTTGTTTTTTAGCAAGTTTGACTTTATTGCATTGTTCTTTGATAGTTGGTTTCCAATTGTTTTCACGACAAAGATCTTTTTCAGTTTCCTCCAATAGTTTAAGCAACACTTTCATGAATTCTTTAGCATGTTCTGGACTTTCAAGAACCATTGTAATGTGCTTCGTTAACAACTTAACTTTGTTACGAGATATACCACTATACTTTAGGACTTTTCTTGAATCTAAAGCATCCAATCCAATATTTGCTGCATCATAAAGCTCTCTAAATCCAGCTTGTTTAAGAAGTTTTCTAAAATCTTTGTTGACAGCTCTTTTACCTTGAGTTTTTAAGATTCTTATCACTTTTCTTCTGAAAGGTCCAATCATGTTTAAGTAACCTCACATGAGAAGTCTTCTATTGTTAGTTGTAAAACGTTTTCAATAGGAACAGTCGCAGAATAGAATT
>Ga0256838_1000012_pt1 | contig 166153 bp, 188 predicted proteins | sample 4571419metaG_FD_185978 | JGI IMG/M metagenome (GOLD analysis project Ga0256838, IMG submission 185978) | Hydrothermal vent microbial communities from Guaymas Basin, Mexico - 4571-419 | ecosystem: Environmental > Aquatic > Marine > Hydrothermal vents | place: Mexico: Guaymas Basin | collected... | reverse complement strand
TTAACAATAGCATATCATTCTTTAAAATCATGAATTTTATCAAACTATATTTTACTTAATAATTCTCATTTTTCATTAATAATATTATATTTTCATTTATTTTTAACTTTTTTTAATCAATTAGGTAGTTTTTTTATAACTTTATACATCTTTTACACTTTTTAAAATAAAAATATTATTTTATAATTTTTCTTCTTAAAAGAATTTACGAAAATAAACCAAATATTTTATTTCTATTAATAAAATATTGTTTTTTTCTAAGATAAACTTTTAAAATTAATTTTTAAACATATAATTTTTATTAAAATATGTTTTTTATAAATAAATTATTCAGAAAAAATTAAAAATGTAAAACTATTATTTACTTAATGAATTTTAATTTTTATTAATAAAAAATTATATTTTTATATATTACTTTTGAACTTTTTAATTTAATTAAGAAATTTATAAATAATTTTTTACATTATATCATATTAAAAAATATAAACTTACTGTATATTATTTAATTCATTAACTAATTTTTTATATGTAAATTCATTAAAAAGATTTCAATTTTTATCAATATATAACTATCTTCGTCTATACTAAACTTTTCAAAATCAATCTTTAAAATCTTCAACATCTTTAAACTATTTGTCAATTATAAATTTTCAATTTTTATCTATATAATTCTATCATTTTCACTTAACACGAACTCTTGCAACTCATTCACAAAAACTGTCCAATCTTTCGAACTATATTTCACTTAAGAATTTTCAATTTTTATTTATATAGTTATATCATTTTTTACGAATATAAACATCTGCATATCAATCAAAAAAAGTTCCTGCTCTATCAAACTATTGTTCGCTTATAAATTTTCAATTTTTATTTATCTAATTATATCATTTTCATTTTATATAAACTTTTGCAAGTCATTCAAGAAAATATTCTATTTTATCAAACTATATTTCACTTAAAATTTTTCAATTTCTATCAATAAAATTCTATCATTTTCATTTTAAAAAAATACTACCAAATCATTCAATAAAATTATATGTTTTATCAAACTATTGTTTGCTTAATAAATTTCATTTTTTATCTATAAAATTTCGTCCTTTTCAATTAACTTTGATAGCAGCAAATCATTCTTCAAAATTATGAATTTTACTAAACCATATTTTACTTAATAAATTTCAATTTTTATCTATGAAATTATATCATTTTCACTTGATTTTTATAGCAGCATATCACTCTTTAAAATTCTCAGCATCATCAAACTATATTTTACTTAAATATTTTCCATTTTTATCAATAAAATTTCGTCACTTTCATTTAATATAAATTTTTGCATATCATTCAGAAAAATTTCAAGCTTCATCAAACTATATTTCGCTTAGAAATTTTCACTCTTTATTTATAAAATTCTATCATTTCCATTTTATCTTGATTACAGCATATCATTCTTTAAAATTATAAACATTATAAAACTAAACTTTACTTAATAATTTTCAATTTTTATCAATAAAATTCTATCACTTTTCTTGAATATAAATTGCTGCGTATCATTCAGAAAAATCTTGAACTTCGTCAAACTATATTTTACTTAAAAAATTTCAATTTTTATCAATAAAGTTGTATTTTCATTCTATTTTGACAATTGCATATCATTCTTTAAAATCATATATATTATCAAACTATTGCTTACTCAAAAAATTTCAATTTTTATCTATTAAATTATATTTCTATTCATCATTTCTAACTAGCTTTATTCAATCAAGAATTTCATAAAAAACTTTATACATTTTAATATTTTTTAAAAAATAAATTATATTTTATAATTCTCATTTTTTTAAAAAATTTTCTAAATTTATAATCACTATAAATATTTCAATTTTTATTAATAAAATTCTATCATTTTCACTCAACTCAAACTATTGCAAGCCAATTAGAAAAACTATAAACATCAAAAAACTATTGTTTACTTAATATTTTTCATTTTTTATCTATGAAATTCCGTCATTTTCATTTAATTTCAAAAGCAGCAAATCATTCATGAAATTCAAAAACATCACTAAATCAAAACCATTTTTCAAATAAAAAATTTCAATCTTCACTTATCTAATTCTATCATTTTCATTTTAAAAAAACACTAGCATATCATTCAGAAAAATTTCAAGCTTTATCAAACTATATTTTACTTAAAAACTTTCATTCTTTATCTATAAAATTAAGTTATTTTCATTCAATATAGACTTTTGCAAATCAATTAGAAAAATATTTTGCATTATGAAACTATATTTTACTTAAAAGTCTTCATTTTTTATCTATAAAATTATATCATCTATATCATCTTCAATTAACCTAAATTAAAGCAAATCATTCAGAAAAATCCTAAGCATCATCGAACTATTTTTTACTTAAGAAAACTCATTTTTCATTTATCTAATTCTATCATTTTCATTCAACTTTCACAGTAGCATATCATTCAGAAAATTTATAAGTACTGTCAAACCATATATTGCTTATTAATTTTCAATTTTCACCCATAAAATTATATTTTCATTCATTATTTCTAACTTTTTTTAATCAATTAGAAAATTTTTCAACAACTTCATACATTATCTATTTTTTATCAATATAAAAATTTATTTTATTATTTTTTATTTAAAAAACACTTTATAAAATATAAGATTTTTATAAGCAATTAGTTTTCTGTTAATAAAATATTAATTATTATTTACAATGATTTTTTAAAATTTTTTGATTATAAAATTACTTTTTTTTATTTGATATAAATCAAAATATTCAGAAAATTTATAAATTTTGTTTTTAATTTAAATTTATTCAATAAATTTAAATTATTTGAATAGTTTATTAAATAAATATTTACTATAAAGATTTCATTTATTATCAACAAAATATAATTTATTTTTTTCATTAATTCTTCAAAATCATTCTTTATCAAATGAAACAAAACTATCAAAATACTATTTGCATAAAAATTTTCCATTTTTATCTATATAATTCCGTCATTTTCATTTAACATAAACAGGAGCAAATCATTTAGAAAAACAATAAGCATGCTCAAACTAATCTTTACTTAAAAAATTTCATCTTTTATCTATAAAATTATATCACTTTCATCTAATATAAACTACTGCAAATCATTCACAAAAATAATGAGCATTATTAAACTATATTTTGCTTAAAACATTTCACTTTTCATTTATAAAATTTCGTCATTTTCATTTAATATAAATACTAGTAAATCATTCAGAAAAAATTCATACATTATCAAACTATTGTTCGCTTAGAATCTTTCAATTTTTATCTACCTAATTATATCATTTTCATTTAACGTAAACTTTTATAAAATTTTCACAAGAATCATAATAGTCATAAATGTTATCAAACTATATTTTACTTAATAATTTTCAATTTACATCAATAAAATTATATTTTCATTCTTTATTCTTAATTTTTCTTAATCAATTAGGTAACACTTTAATAACTTCATACATTTTTAAAAAAAACAGAATAAAAAATTCTTTTATTTTTTAAATAATTTTTTAAACAAAAATTCATTATAAATATTTTATTTTTTATTAATAAAATTTTACCATTTTCATTTAACTTTAACAAGAAAATATCATTCTTCAAAATCATAAAATTCATCAAACTATTGTTTGCTTATGAATTTTTAATCTTCATTTATAAGATTAAATTTTTATCCTTTATTCTTAACTATTTTTAATTAATAGAATAATTCTTCTACAATTTTGTGCATATTCATAAATTCATAATTTAATAAACAAAATACAAATGAATATTTATTTTACAATTTTTGTTTTTTTTAAATTAGTATACATATCATAAAAGATTTCAATTTTTATCAATGTAATGCTATCATCTACCTCTTATATAAACTTCTCCATATCATTTAGAAAATTCATGCACAGCTTCAAACTATTGTTTACTTATAAGCTTTCATTTGTTATTTATATAATTCTATCATTTTCATTCTTTTTTAACAACTGCACATCAATCTCTAAAACAAAGAGCATAATCAAACCGTTGTCTACTCAAAAATTTTCATTTTTTGTCAATAAAATTCTATCACTTTCATTCTATATAAACAGTAGCATATCATTCTGAAAATTCTATAGCGTCATTAAACTATCTTTTGCTTATTAATTTTCATTTTTTATCTATAAAGTTATATTTTTCATTTTTTTTTACAACAGCAAATCATTCAGAAAATTCTTCAATCTTATCAAACTATATATCACTTGTTAATTTTCAATTCTTATCTATAATATTATATTTTCATTTTTCATTTTTAACTATACTAAATCAATTATCTAATTTCTTAACAATTTTATACATAGTTTAAAAAGTTAAAAAATAAAAAATTATTTTATAGTTTTAATTTTAAGATAAAACACATTTTAAGATAAAATATTATATATAAATTCATTATAAAAGTTTCAATTCTTATCAACGAAATAACATTTTTTATTGTAATAAACCTCTCAAAATCAATCTTCAAGTTTATAAGCTTCATTAAACTACTATTCGCTTAAGAAGTTTCAATTTTTATCTATAAAATTATATTATTCTCATTCAATTTTTATGATTGCAAATCATTTATCAAAATCTGAAACTTCATCAAACTATATTTCATTTATTAAATCTCAATTTTTATCTATAAAATTCTATCATTTTCATTCAATTTTTATAGCCGCAAATCAATCACTAAATTCATGAACTTCATCAAACTATACTTCACTTATTAAAACTCAATTTTCATTAATAAAATTATATCATTTTCATATAATCTTTACAATAGCAATTCATTCTTTAAAGTCTGAAACTTCATCAAACTATATTTCACTTATTAAGTCTCAATTTTTATTAATAAAATTCTATCATTTTCATTTAACAAAAACGCTAGCAAATCATTCGCAAAAATCATAAACTTTATCAAACTATTGATTACTTAAAAACTTTCAATTTTTATCTATAAAATTCCGTCATTTTCACTCGATTTCAACAGCAGCAAATCATTCAGAAAATTTATAAGTATAATCAAATCGTTTTTTACTTAATATTTTTCATTTTTCATCAATAAAATTCCGTTTTTTTCGTTTAATATAAATTGAAGCATATCATTCATAAAAGTTATAAACTCTATCAAACTAAATTTCACTTAATAATTTTCAATTCTCATCTATAAAATTATATTTTCAATCTTTATTTTTAACTTTTTTTAATCAATTAGGCAACTCTTTAATAATTTCATACATAAGTTTATAACTTAATAAACAAAATATAAATAAATATTTATTTTATAATTTTTATTTTTTAAATAAACTTTTAAATAAAAGTCTGCTATAAACATTTCATTTTTTATCAATAAAATATCATTTTGAATTATAATATACTTTTCAAAATCAATTTTTAAATTCACGTATTTCGTCAAACTACATTTTATTTAAAATTTTTCAATTTTTATCTATATAGTTCTATCACTTTAAATTATCATAAACAAAAGCGTATCAATCTATAAAATTTCAAATATAATTGAACTATTGTTTACTTAGAAAATTTCAATTTTTATCTATCTAATTCTATCACCTTCACTTAATATAGATTGCTGCAAATCATTTAAAAAAATTAAAAACGTTATCAAACCATATTTTACTTATAAAGTTTAGTTTTTTATCAATAAAATTCTATCATTTTCATTTTATTTTTACAGGTGCAATTCATTCTGAAAAATTATAAGCTTTTTCAAACTATGTTTTACTTAAGAAATTTCAATTTTCGTTAATAAAATTATATCATTTTCACTCAATATATACAGCAGCATATCACTCTTCAAAATTCTGAGCATCATTAAACTATTGATTACTTAATAATTTTCAGTCTTTGTTTATGAAATTATATCATTTTCATTGAATATAAACTTTTGCAATTCATTTAAAAAAATCTTTTATATCATTAAACTATATTTTACTTAAAAGATTTCATTCTTTATTAATAAAATTATATCACTTTCATTCGATATAAACTAATATAAGTTTTTTAGAAAAAATAAAAAAATTATCAAACCAATGTTTACTTAATAATTTTCAATTTTTACCAATAAAATTATATTTTCAAACTTTATTTTTAACTATTTTTAATCAATCAGGTAAAAATTTAATAGTATTATACATATTATATTTTCATTCTTTATTTTTATTTATTTTCAATCAACTAGATAATTTTTTAATAATGTTATGTATCATTTTAAAAACAAAAATATAAATTTATTTTATAATTTTCTATTTTTTAAATAATCTTTTAAATAAAAACTTGTTATAAATATTTCATTTTTTATCAATAGGATACTATTTATCATCATAATAAACTTCTCAAAATCAATTTTTAAAATCTCAAAGTTTGTCAAACTATTCATTACATAATAAATTTCAGTTTTTATCAATAAAATTTAGTCATTTTCACTAAATTTCGACAATTGCAAATCATTCAGAAAATCATCAAATTCAATTAAACTATTTATTACTTAAATATTTTCCTTCTTCATTTATAAAATTCTATCATTTTCATCTTATATATACTTGTCCATATCATTCAGAGAAACTTCAAGTTTGGTCAAACTATTGATTAAATAAAATTTTTCAATTTCTGTCAATAAAATTCTATCATTTTCATTTAACTTCAATAACTGCATATCATTCAGAAAATCAATAAACATAATCAAACTATTGCTTACTCAAAAGATTTCATTTTTTATCAATAAAATTAAATCATTTTCATTCAATTTTAACAGCTGCAAATCATTCTTTAAAATCATAAACTTTATCAAACTATGTTTCACTTAATATTTTTCAATCTCTATTAATAAAATTCTATCATTTTCAATTAATATAAACACCAACAAATCATTCGCTAAAATCATAAACTTTATCAAACTATATTTCACTTACTAATTTTCAATTTTTATTAATAAAATTCTATCATTTTCATTTAATTTTTACAGCAGCATATCAATTAATAAAGTTTTTTACTTCATCAAACTATATTTCACTTAATAGATTTCAATTTTTGTCTATAAAATTTCGTCATTTTCATTTAATATAAATTCCAGCAAATCAATTTTGAAACCACTTAGCTTTGTCAAACTATTGTTTACTCAAAAGTCTTCATTTTTTATTTATATAATTATATCATTTTCATTCTATCTAAACTTTTGTATATCATCCATCAAAATAATCAATACAGCCAAACTATGTTTCACTTAAAATTTTTCAATTTCTATCAATAAGATTAAATAACTCTCTTTTATTTCATACAATTGCATATCATCATTTAAATTTTCTAGCATATTCAAACTATTGCTTACTTAATAATTTTCATTTTTTGTTTATAAAATTGTATCATTTTCATTTAACATAAACTATTGCCTATCATTCAAAAAACTTATAAATTCTATTAAACTATATTTTACTTAGCAATTTTCATTTTTCATCCATAAGATTATATTTTCCCTATTTATTTCTAACTATTTTTAATCAATTATACAAATTCTTTATAATTTTATACATTATTTTAAACAACAATAATATTAAATTTATTTTATAATTTTTTTATTTTTTAATTAAGTGACGAAATTTTTTTTATATAATTTTTTTCTTAAATAATTTATAAAATAAATAAGCATTGTAAATGTTTCAATTACTATCAACATTATACTAATCATTTTTATAATAGATTTTCCAAAATCAATCTTTGAATAAAGGATTTTTTTTAAACTACTATTTACATAAAATTTCTCAATATTCGTTAATAAAATTCTATCATTTTCTTTTAATTTTTATAGCAGCAAGTCAATTAGAAAAATTCTTTACATCATCAAACTATTGTTTACTTAAAATTTTTCATCTTTTATTTATATAATTCTATCACTTTCATAAAATATAAATTCTCGCAAATCATTCAGAAAAATCCTATGCGTCATCAAACTATTTTTCGCTTAATAGTTTTCCTTTTTTATTAATAAAATTATATCACTTTCATTCAATATAAATTCTTGCAAATCATTCAGAAAAATTATGAGCATTATCAAAATATTGGTCAAATAACAAATTTCCTTTTTTATCAATAAAATTCTATCATTTTCATTTAATTTTTACAGCAGCATATCATTTTTTAAATTCATTTGTATATTCAAGCTATTGGTCTGATAATAATTTTCAATATTTATTAATTAAATTATATCATTTTCAATCAATTTTTACAATTGCATGTCATTCAGAAAAATGATAAGCATGGTCAAACTACTGCTCACTTAAAAAATTTCAATATTTATCAACGAAATTATATCATTTTCATTTAATATATACTTTATAATATCATTCAGAAAAACCATAAATATCATCAAACTATTCTTTACTTACTAATTCTCAATTCTCATTTATAAAATTATATTTTCATTCTTCGTTTTTAACTTTTTTTAATCACCTAGGCAATTCATCAATAACTTTATACATTGTTTTTAATTTTAATAAAAATAAATTTATTTTATAATTTTTATATTCTTGAATAATTTATTAATCATAAATTCGTCATATATATTTCAATTTTTATCTATAAAATACTATTTTCTATTATAATAAACTTTTCAAAATCAATTATTGAATGAATTAATTTTATCAAACTACTATTTAAATAAAAAATTTCAATTTTTATTTATAAAATTCTATTATTTTCATTTTATAAAAATTCTGATAATTCATTTAGAAAAAACTCAATTATTGTCAAACTATTTTTTACTTATTAAATTTCAATTTTCATCAAAAAATTATATTATCAATTTTCATTTTTAACTTTTTTATTTGTTTGAATAATTTTTCTACGAGTTTATATTTTATTTTTCTTTTAAAAACATGAAATTTTTTATGTTTTTATTTTTTAAATAATTTACTAAATACATGATTGCTATAGATATTTCATCTTTTATCAAAAAAATACTAATCATAATTGTAATAAACTTTTCAAAATCAATCTTCAAAATTTTGAGTTTCTTTAAACTATATTTTACTTAATATTTCTCAATTTTTATTCATAAAATTATATCATTTTTGCATATCATAAATTTCTATAATTCAATCCTCAGAATAATAAATATTATCAAACTATTGTTCGCTTATAAAATTTCAATTTTTATCAATAAGATTCCATCATTTTCATTTAATATGAACTTTCGCATATCAATTAGAAAAACTTTCTGCATCATCAAACTATTGTTTTGATAAAAGTTTTCATTCTTTATCTATAAAATTATATCATTTTCAATAAATTTTAACAACAGCAAATCATTCAGAAAAATCATAAACATAATCAAACTATATTTTACTTAATATTTTTCAATCTTTGCTAATAAAATTCCATCATTTTCATTCAATATAAATACTGCCAAATCATTCAGAAAATATCTGAGCTCCGTCAAACTATTTATCACTTAAATAATTTCAATATTCGTCGATATAATTATATCATTTTCATTCGATATAAACAACAGCAAATCAATCAGAAAAATCTCAAACTTCATCAAACTATTGTTTACTTAAAAAATATCAACGGTTATTAATAAAATTCTATCATCTTCATTCTATTTTAACAATTGCATGTCATTCAGAAAAATTATAAGCACGGTCAAACTATTTATCAAATAAATATTTTCATTTTTCATTAATAAAATTCTATCATTTTCACTCGATTTTGACAGCTGCATATCACTCAGAAAACTCATAAGCATAATCAAACCATTCTTCACTTATTAATTTTCATTTTTTATCTAAAAAATTATATTTTCATTCTTTATTTTTAACTTTTTTTAATCAATTAGGTAATTCAGCAATAATTGTTATATTGTTCTTATCTTTTTTTTCTGATTTTGAAAAATCACTATTATATGGCATTCACGCCGTTTCAACCATATCAAGCATTTTTTAATAAATAAAATAAATTTATTTTATAATTTTTATTTTTAAAAAAATTTATTAAATGTAAGTTTATTATTAACATTTTATATTTTATCGAAACATTATTATTATTTACTATGAAAATTTTCAATAAATTTTATATAAATTTATTTTAAAATTTTTTATTCAATAAAAATTTTTTAAGTAAAGATTTATCATAAATATTTCATTTATCATCAATAAAATACTATTTTTTTCTTTTTTTATGATGAACTTCTCATAATTTTCACTTAAAACTACGAGCTTTACTAAACTATATTTTACTTAATAATTTTCAATTTTTATCTATAAAATTCTATCACTTCCGCTTAATATAAATAGCTGCATATCATTCAGAAAAATCATAAGCTTCATCAAACTATTGTTTAGCTAAATAATTTCAATTTCTATTAATAAAATTCTATCATTTTCATTTAATATAAACTCTTGCAAATCATTCAGAAAAATCATAAGTATTATCAAACTATATTTTACTTAAAATATTTCAATATTCACTTATAAAATTATATTTTCAATTCTTTTTTATAACAGCAAATCATTCTTTAAATTCGCCAACATTGTCAAACTATATATCACTTACTAATTTTCAATTTCTATCAATGAAATTATATCATTCTCATTCATTATATACTTTTGCAAGTCATTTATTAAATTCTTCTGTTTCATCAAACTATTTTTTGCTTATTAATTCTCAATTTTTATTAATAAAATTCTATCATTTTCACTTAATCCTAACTTCAGCAAATCAGTCATAAAAATCATAAGCTTCATCAAAACAAATTTTACTTAAAATATTTCATTTTTTATCAATAAAATTCCGTCATTTTCATCAAATATAAACTCTTGCATATCATCTCATAAACTAATCAACAAAAGCAAACTATTGTTTACTCAAAAATTCTCATTTTCCATTAATAGAATTCTATCATTTTCATTTTATATAAACTCTTGCAAATCATTCTTTAAAGTTATAATTTTCGTCAAACTAAGTTTTACTTATTAAATTTCAATTTTTATCTAAATAATTCTATCATTTTCACTCAATCTTAACTATCGCAAATCAATTACGAAAATCATAAACATAATCAAACTATGTTTTACTTATAAAATTTCAATTTTCATCTATAAAATTCTATCATTTTCATTTAATATAAATAGCAGCATATCATTCTTTAAAATCTCAAGTTTTGTTAAACTATGTTTTACTTATTAATTTTCAATTTCTGTCTATAAAATTTACTCATTTTCATTTAATTCAAACTACTGCGTATCATTTATTAAAATCCTAAACTTTATCAAACTATTGCTTACTTATAATATTTCAATTTTTATTTATAAAATTCTATCATTTTCATTTAACATAAATTTTTGCAAATCAATCATTAAAAGTTGAAACATTGTCAAACTATTGTTTACTTATAAAATTTCAATTTTTATTAATGAAATTCTATCATTTTCAATTGATATATACTTTTGCAAATCATTCATTAAATCACTAAATATTGTGAAACTATGTTTCAGATAAAAAATTTCAATTTTTATTTATAAAATTCTATCATTTTCATTTAATTTTAACAGCTGCATATCATTCGTTAAAAATTCAAATTTCATCAAACTATTGTTTACTTATAAAATTTAGATTTTCATCTATAAGATTATATTTTCATTCATCATCTTCTACTTTTAATAATCAATTAGATAATTTTTTAATAATTTTATACATTATTCTTTAATAATTTATTAAATAAGTAATTATTGTAAATTAGTAATTTTTTATTAATAAAATGTTGTTTATTATTATAGTGAATTTTTCAAAATTAATTGCTAAATTATTAAATTTTGCAAACTATATTTTACTTATTTTTTTTAACTTTTATTAACAAAATTATATTATTTTTATTTAATTTTTGCATACAGTTTTTTGTTTTTTAAACAATTTTTTATAAAAAATAAATCAATAAATTTTATTGATTATATTTTACATAAAAATTTATTTTCAATTTATTAAGTATTTAACATTCTTATATATTTTTATATTTTAAATAATTTTTTATATAAATATTCGTTATAAATATTTCAATTTTTATCTATAAAATTCCGTCATTTTTGCTCAATAACAACATTAGCAAATCAATTCTTAAAACTATAAGCTCTAATAAACTATTGTTTACTTAAATAATTTCAATTTTTATCTATAAAATTCTATCACTTTCTTTCGATTTTAACAGCAGCATATCATCCAGAAAAACCATGTGTATCAGAAAACTATTGTTTAAATAAAAAATTTCATTTTTTATCTATCTAATTCCATCATTTTCATTCAATATAAATTCTTGCATATCACCCAAAAAAATTATAAGCATCATTAAACTATTGTTTACTTAAAAATTCTCAATTTTCATTTATAAAATTCTATCATTTTCATTCAACATAAATTAATGCAAATCAATTACGAAAATCATAAGCTCTATTAAACTATTGCTTGTTTAATAATTTTCATTTTTTATTTATAAAATTATATCATTTTCATATAATATAAACCATTGCAAATCAATTATAAAAATTTTTAACTTCATCAAACTATTGATTACTTATAAAATTTCAATTTTTATCTATGAAGTTCTATCATTTTCATTTTATTTCAACAGCTGCAAATCATTCTTTAAAATCATAAACCTAATCAAACTATTGTTCACTTAAAAATTTTCATTTTTCATTAACAAAATTCCGTCATCTTCACTATATATAAACTGCTGCAAATCATTCAGAAAAATTATGTACATAATCAAACTATTTTTCACACACCAATTTTCAATTTTTATCTACAAAATTATATTTTCATATTTCATTTTTAATTTTTTTAAATTTTTTAGCAGTCTTACCCATCACAATTTAATATAAAAGCATAAACTATTTTATTATTTTAGATTACTTAAATAATCCATTAAACAAAAATTTACTACAAATATAAATAGCAACATATCTTTCAAAAAATCCTAAATATTTATTAAAATATTCTTTACTTAATAAATTTCAATTTTTACTAATAAAGTTATATTTTCATTTTTAATTATTTTTATTTAAATAGAAAATTCTTTAATAGTTTTATATATTATTTCTTTTTAATTGAATAAATAAGTTTATTTTATAAATTTTTTATTGAGTTTTTTTAAATAGTTTAGAAAATAAAAAACTATTAAAAATATTTCATTTTTTATCAATAAATCATTGTTTTGAATTATAGTAGACTTTTCAAAATCAGTTTTCAAATGAATAAATATTATTAAACTACTATTTAGATAAATAATTTTTATCTTTATCAATAAAATTCTATCATTTTCATTCTATTTTAATAGGTGCGAATCATTCTTTAAAACCATGGACTTTGCTAAACTATTGCTCACATAAAAAATTTCAATTCTTATTAATAAAATTCCGCCATTTTCAATTAATATAAACTTCAGCAAATCATTCTTTAAAATTATAAGCATCGTTAAACTATATTTCACTTAAAAATTTTCAATTTTTATCAATATAATTCTATCATTTTCATTTAATATAAACAAGAGCATATCATCAATGAAATTCATAAACTTTATCAAACTATATTTCACTTAATAGAATTCAATTTTTATTTATCTAATTATATCATTTTCATTCAATATAAAGTCTCGCAAGTCATTCTTTAAAATCCTAAACGTTATCAAACTATTGATTACATAAAAAATTTCATTCTTTATCTATCTAATTTTGTCATTTTCATTTGATTTCGACAACAGCAAATCATTCTTTAAAATCACGAACCTAATCAAACTATTCTTCACTTAAAAATTCTCATCTTTCATTAATAAAATTCTATCATTTTCATTTAATATAAACACCACTAAATCACTCAGAAAAATCCCGTGCATAATCAAACCACTTTTTACTTAATAATTTTCAATTATTATCAATGAAATTATATTTTCATTCATCATTTTTAATTTTTTTAATAATTTTATTCATCATAACTTAATATAAAAAATAAATTATTTTTTATTTTAGATTAATTAAATAATTTACTAAATAAAAATTTATTGTAAATATTTCATTTTTTATCTGCAAAATATTGTCTTCTATCATAAAAAACTTCAAAAAATCAATTTTCAATTTTATAAATTTTATTAAACTACTATTTACTTAATATTTTTCAATTTTCTTTAATAAAATTCTATCATTTTCATCTAACATAAACTTTTGCGTATCAATCTTTAAAATCTTCTATACTATTAAACTATACTTCACTTAAAATTTTTCAATCTTTATTTATAAAATTCTATCATTTTCATCTAATATAAACGTCAGCAAATCAATTTTTAAAGCTAAAAGCATTATCAAACTATATTTTACTTAATATTTTTCATTTTCTATCAATAAAATTATATCACTTTCATTCAATATAAATTAAACCAAATCATTCAAAAAAACTCTAAGCATCGTCAAACTATTGCATGCTTAATAAATTTCATTTTTTATCTATATAATTCTATCATTTTCATTTAATATAAATGGCAGCATATCATTCAATAAAATCATAAGCTTCATCAAACTATTGCTCAGCTAAAAAGTTTCATTTTTTATTTATCTAATTCTATCATTTTCATTTTTTATAGATTTTTGCAAATCATTTAAAAAAATTCTAAGCATCATCAAACTATATTTCGCTTAAAAAATTTCATTTTTTATCTATAAAATTGTATCATTTTCATTTAATTTTTATAATTGCATATCATTCATAAAAGTCATCTATATCATCAAACTATTGTTTACTTAATAAATTACAATCTTTATCTGCAATATTATATTTTCATTCTACATTTTCAACTATTTTAAATCAATTTGGTAATCTTTTAATAACTTTATACATTATTTTATAGTCTAAATAAAATTAAAATTTATTTTATATTTTAAATATTTTTTTGAATAATATGTCATACATAAAATTACTATATATATTTCATTTTTTGTCGATAAAATACTAATTTCCATGATAATTAACTTTTCAAAATCAATTTGTAATTTGATAAATATTATCAAACTATATTTTGCTTAAATAATTTCATTTTTTATCTAAAAAATTCTATCATTTTTGTTTTATATACACCATAGCAAATCATTCAAAAAAGTTTCAAGCTTTATCAAACTATTGTTTACATAAAATTTCTAAATTTTTATTTATAAAATTCCGTCATTTTCATTCAAACCTAATAGCAGCATATCATTCTCTAAAGCTTAAAGCTTCGTCAAACTATATCTTACTTAAATATTTTCAATTTTTATCTATAAAGTTATATTTCCAGCTTTTTTTTACAACAGCAAATCATTCAGAAAAATTATAAGCCTCTTTAAACTATTGTTTACTCAATAAATTTCAATTTTTATCAATAAAATTAAATCATTCCTATTTAATATAAACAATAGCAAATCATTTTTTAAAATTTCCTACGCCATCAAACTATTGTTTACTTAAAATTTTTCATTTTTTATTAATAAAATTATATCATTTTCATTTTATATAAATAGCAGCAAATCATTCAGAAAATTTTTCTATTTTATTAAACTACTGTTTACTCAAAATTTTTCATTTTTTGTCTATAAAGTTATATCATTTTCATCTTTTATAAACGCCAGCGAATCACTCTGAAAAATTTTCTACTTTATTAAACTATTGTTTACTTATAAGATTTCAATTTTTATCTATAAAGTTCTATCATTTTCATTTTATATATACTTTACAACATCATTCAGAGAAATATCAAGCATTATCAAACTAATTTTTAAATAAAATCTTTCAAGTTTTATCTATAAAATTCTACCCTTTTCATCTAATATAAATTGCAGCATATCATTCAGAAAAAACTAAAGCCTTATTAAACTATATTTCGCTTAAAAAATTTCAATTCTCATCAATGAAATTCTATCATTTTCTTTTTTTATAAACTAAAGCAAATCATTCAAAAAAATCATAAACGTCATCAAACTATATATCACTTATTAATTTTCAATTTTTATTTATAATATTAATCTTTCATTCATCATTTTTAATTTTTTTAAATCAGTTAGACAATTCTTCAACAATTTCATACATAATTTTATAACTTAACAAATAAAATTAAAATAAATACTTATTTTACAATTTTATTCCTTAAATAATTTTTTAAACAAAAAATTGCTATAAATATTTCATTTTTTATCAATAGAATATTGTTCATCTTTAAAATAAATGCTTCAGAATCAATTTTCAAACTCATAATTTTTATCAAACTACTATTTACTTAGAAATTTTCATTTTTTATCAATAAAATTCTATCACTTTCATTTTATTTCTACAGTAGCATATCATTCTGAAAAATCATAAGCATCATTAAACTATTGATTACTTAATAAATTTATTTTTTTATTCACAAAATTGAATCATTTTTGTTTATCCCAAATTCTTGCGTATCAATCATTAAAACTCTATGCACTATGAAACTACTGTTCACTTAAAAAATTTCAATTTATATCTATCTAATTCTATCATTTTCATTTAATATAAATAGTAGCATATCATTCAGAAAAACTCTATACATCGTTAAAATATATTTTGCTTAAAAGTTTTCATTCTTTATTTATAAAATTCTATCACTTTCATTCTATATAAACAGCAGCAAATCATTCTGAAAAATCATAAGCATTATAAAACTATTGTTTAAACAATAGTTTTCATCTTTCATCAATAAAATTCTATCATTTCCAATCAATATAGACTTTTGCATATCATTCGGAAAAGGGATAGATTTTATTAAACTATTTTTTACTTATTAACTCTCAATCTTTATTAATAAAGTTCTATCATTTTCATTTAATATAAACTCAAGCAAATCAATTTTCAAAATTAAAAGCATTATTAAACTATTGTTTACTTAAAAGTCTTTTATTATTATCAATGAAATTATATCATTTTCATTCAATATAAACTTTCGCAAATCATTCTTTAAAATCATAAATATAATCAATTTGTTGTTCATTTAATATTTTTCATTCTTCATTTTCTTTTTTTATTCAATCAAGTATTTTATTAATAGCATTCTACATTATTTTATTTTAAAAAAATAAAACTATTTTATAATTTTTATTCGTTAAATAGTTTATCAAATAAATATTCATTATAAATATTCTAATTTTTATCAATTAAAAACTATTTTTTGTTATATAGAGCTTTTCGAATTCATTTTTTTAAATTCCTAAGCATTATCAAACTAAATTTTACTTATTATTCTTCATTTTTTATCAACATAATTATATCATTTTCACTCAATTTTTGCAGAAGCAAATCATTCTTTAAAATCCTAAACTTTATCAAACTATGTTTCACTTAATAAAATTCCATTTTCATCGATAAAATTCTATCATAAACATTCAATATTAACTTTTATAAATTATTCAAAAAAGTCATAAATATCGTCAAACTATAATTTAATTATTAATTTTTAATCTTCGTTCATAATATTATATTTTCATTTTTAATTTTTTTAAATCACTTAGATAACTTTTCAACAACTTCATACATAAATTCATAATTTAAAAGAATAAATATTTATTTTATAATTTTTATTTTTTAAATAGTTTATCGAATAAGTATTCATTATAAATATTTCATTTTTTATCAACAAAATTCTATTTTTTATTGTTATAAATTCTTCAAAATCAATCTTTAAACAGTCAAAATTTATTAAGATACTATTTACATAAAAAATTTCAATTTTTATCTAGAAAATTTCGTCATTTTCAATTAATACGAATTGTAGCATATCATTCTTTAAAACTATAAACCTCATCAAACTATTGTTCACTTAATATTTTTCAATCTTCATTTATAAAATTCTATCACATCTATTTGATTTTAATAGCTGCTAATCATTCAGAAAAGTCATAAATGTCATCAAACTATTGTTTACTTATCAGTTTTCATTTTTTATCAATAAAATTCTATCATCTTCATTCAATATAAACACCAGCAAATCACTCAGAAAAATCATAAATTTTATTAAACTATATTTCACTCAAAATTTTTCAATTTTCGTCTACAAAATTCTATCATTTTCATTTTATATAAATACCGACATATCATTCTTTAAAATTTTCTACATCGTTGAACTATACAATACTTATTAAATTTCAATTTTTATTTACAAAATTCCATCATTTTCATTTAATATATACTTTTCAATATCATTCAGAAAAATCTTCTGCAAAATTAAACTATTGCTCACTTAAAATTTTTCATTTTTCATCAATATAATTCTATCATCTTCAATCAATCTCAATAGCTATAAATCATTCAGAAAAGTTTTTTAATCTATCAAACCATATATTACTTATTAATTTTCAATCTTTGCTTATGATATTATATTTTCATTCTTCATTTTTAATTATTTTCATTCAATTAGATAATTCTTTATCAATTTTATACATTATTCTATTTTTCAAAAAATAAATTTATTTTATAATTTTTTTAATAAAATTTATATTTTTATTAAAAACACATACTTGTTTTTAATAACGATAATTTTATATTAACTAATTACAAAAAACTATAATATTTTTGAGTAAATAAAAAAAAAAGGCTACAAAGAGCCTTTTTAATTTATAAAATCATATTAAATTATAAACAAAAAATTTAATTATTAAAATTAAAAATTTTTGTTTAGTACTTATTTATTTATTAATGCATTTTTAAATTACTCAAAATTCTGTATTCATATTATTTAATTTATTTATTTCTTCTTCTGTTAATTGTAAGTTTTTAATTCATTGAATTATTTTATCAAAAGCAGTCATATAATCATCTTCGATTATTCTTGTTCTTATACCAAATACTTGTTGAAATGCTTTATTTACGATTGTTCATTTTAATAGAGCATTTTTGAGACCTAATTCCATCATTTTTTCATTTAAAACATTGTTTGCTTCAATTAATTTAATAGCTCTCTTATTTCTTTCTTCAGATGCTTCTTTTAAAGGTTTTTCAATCCAATTATCAACTTTAGATAATAATCTTTCAAAAGCTCAAGCAGCTATCTTATTTTCTTTATATTTATCAATTACATATCAAACAGTTATATAATACGGATAATCTATTATTCACGCTAAGTCAAATTCATTTAATTCAGGATATTTATTTAAGGCTTCTTGATAGATTACATATGCTTGATGAGCTTTTTCTTTTAAAGTTGGTCATTTTTCAATATTAAGGTCAATAATATATTGTTTTATTTTAGAAGGTAATATTATTGCTGGTATTTTTTCTCATCAAAATTTTTTAAATACTTCTAAACGATGTTGTCAATTTATAACTTCATATTTTCCTTCTTCTACTGACGAAGGAATTACAATAATAGGTTCTACAAATCATACTTTTTCTATTGACCTTTCTAATTTTTTTAATAATGTTTTTGATATATCTCTTTGAATAACTGGTATTAAAATATTATTTACATCAATTAATGCAATTTTTATATCATACTCTTGCTTTAAAGGTTCTTTGAATTGACACAAAACTTCCATGATTTCTTTTTCACTTTAAGATATAAAAAAATATATTCATATTATATAAAATAATATAGTACACAAAACTTGAGATTTACTTTATGAAATGTGTGTGAAGATGATAAACAGTTGATTCTTTATTATATCAATAATATCTTTGAATCATTAAATATCATAATTTTAATAATCTATCTATTAATTTAAAATATTCTTTCTTTTCTTCATCAGTTAATTCATTAAAATAAGCTATATGTCTTTTAGGAATTAATAAATAATGTCTTTCGGTATAAGGATATTGATAAATATTTTTAATTAAAACAAAATTATCATATTCTTCTACTAAAATAGATTTGTCATAATTGCAAAATGGGCATATATTTTTTTCTTTATATCAAGAAAAATCTTTTTTAGACTTTCTATATTCAAAAAATCTTCTATAAATAATACATGGTCCTCTTCAAACTATTTTTTTATATAACTAAATTAAAAACTTAGCTATATATTCTTTTATTTTCATTTTTGCGAATTAAAATTTCTAAAATCAATTTTTAGTAAAATATCGATTATTTCATTTTTAAACTTTTTTGCAATAAAATCAGCTTGATTAATTAACATTTTTCTTACAATTTCAGTTGTTGATAATCATTTTTCTTTACGAATATCAAATCATTGATATTTTATTGGGTCTTGGTAATTTATTATGATAGCCTTAGTTACTCAATCTGTTCAATATTTCATTTTTCTTGAAACTCTCAAATATTTTGAAAAATTAAAATATTCTTCATGGGATACCCATGCATCAGGCTTAATAAATAGCATCAAATCAGAAGGATTTAATCAATCTGGCACATTCCGAGAAAAAACTTTGTGTACTCATTTTATATTTTCAAATATATATTTTCTTGTATCAAAATCATATATAGGTTTTTTTCATTTTCTTTTTATTGTTCTTTCTTCTCTTTCAATTCAAACAATTACTGCTATTTTACTCTTTTTAATATTAAATTTATCGCTTATTTTTTCTTTTATCATATTAATATACTGTATATGTCAAGCATGAGTTAAATCTCAAGTTAAACACACTACTACTGTAAAGTATCAAAGACTTTTTAATTGTTCTATTGTTTTTTTAACATCTTTTATTTCTTCATCAATATATCATTCTTCTAATAATGCTTGTAATCTTTTATTATACTTTTCTTTTTTCTCTTTTATATATTCCTCTTTTCTTGATTCTATTCATGCTTTTAATCTCATGATATTTATTTTTTATAGATATAAATAATATATATCATAATATAGTCTTGTATTTTACAATTTTTTCTTTTTCTTATCATAGAGTTCAACAGTTTACTTTTAGTATTGTTTCCATTCTCTTTTTTATATAAAAAAAAAATTTAATTATAAATTATTATTCTTCTAAATATTAAATATAGATTTATTTTTATTAAATTAAACTAAAACATAAATTCAAATCATACTAAATATTTCTTTAAATTTTTTTACATCGTTTCAATATTCTTTTAATAAATAATTATATTCAATATCATCCTGCATAATCAATCATTTAATCTTATTAGCTCATTTATATTTTTTCATTTCATTTATTATTTCATATTTTATTTTTATATATTTTGTTTCGTCTTTTATCCTTCTCTAATTGATTTTTTCACAATCTATAATATCACAAGAATAGATTACTTTTTTCTATTTAAAAAATTCTATATTTTTTTCTCATTTAAAAACTAAATCTTCTATTTCAAATATTTTCTCTATAAATAAATGATAAAGCTTTAATATATTGATAATATCATTTTCTTTTAATTCAATTCAATATTTATATTCATAAAATTTTATCTATTCAATTATATTTTCTTTTTTATTCTAATCAACTAAATTTAAAAGTTGCTTTCTAAAATATACATTTTTTTCTATCAATAGATTATTAAAAGAATTTCATTGCGAATAAAATTTATCATATAATACAATGTTATTTTTATTTAATTCCTATTTAAATGATTTTAATTCATTAATTAATTTATCAAAACTTATTTTTCAATTATATATCATCTAATTTACATAGTTATATAATGTTTTATATGAATCTATTCAATAAGAATTTAATATATTGTAATAATGATGTAATCAAATATTAAATATTCATCTAACTAAATTATCTTTTTCATTAAAATCAAATTCTGTTATATTTCTAGATTTTATACTATTTTTAAATTCATTATATACTTTTTTAACTTCATCACTATTAATAATAATTTTTCATCAAACAGATGTCATTAAAAATTTTCTTAAAGAAATAACATAAGCATCAATATTAAAATTATTTACAAATTCTTTATAATTGAATCAAGAAACAATAAAATTTCAAAATATATAAATTTTTTTATATTGTTTTTTATATTTATTAACTAATTCTAAAAATTCTTTTAAATTATTATTATTTAATCAAAAATAATCAATAAAATTTATAAAAATAGTTTCATTATTTTTTATCGAATTTTCTATCTTATTTTTTAAATCATTTAAATCATAATATAACTTATTATCTTCTTTATAAACTTTGATAGGAGTTTTTTTAATATCGTCATCTAAAATATTTATTGTAAGATTATAAGGAGTAAAAACAGGAAATAGAAAATTTATTTTTTTATGTTTTTTAAAATAATAATTTAAAAATTTATAGAATATTCTTCAAGAAATAAGATTTTCATTCATAATTTTTATTTTTATGAATAAAATAAATTTATTATAATTTTAATTATATAATATTTAAAATACTTTTATTATTTATTTTATTTTTAGATGGCGAATAAAAAAGATAAAAAAATAAATCATATAGAAGAACGTAAAAAAAAAGAAGAATAGGAAGAGCTTTTTGAAGATAATGATATAGAAGAAGAAAACGAAAACGATGAATTTTAGGATACAATAGATGAAAATTTAAATAACGAAGAAAAAGATAAAAAAAATGATAATGATAATATAAAAGAAAACGAAGATGATGATTTTGAATATATAAATGATAATGAAGATTTTAAATATAAAAATGAAAATAATGAAGATGAATCTAAACATAGAAGCGATAATGAAGAAAGTGATAAAAATGAAAATAATGAAGATGAGTTTGAATATAAAAATGATGATGAAGAATTTGAATACATAAATGATAATAATAATAATGAAGAGGACGATTCTAAATATAATGATGATAAAAATAATAATGAAGAGGATGAAGAGCTTGATTATAGAGATAATGAAGATAATGAAAATGTTGATGAAGAAGATGAAGAGTTTGAATATAAAAATGATAATAGAGATGAAGAGGAAGATTTTGAATATAGAAATGACAGTGAAGAATTTGAGTATAGAGATGACAAAAATGAAGAAGATGATTTTGAATATGCAAATGAAGATGAAAAGAATGATGAATCTGAATATAGAAATGATGAAGAGGAAGAAGATGACGAAGATAATATCTAGGATGACGGGAATTGAAATAAAAATAAAAATATTAATGATGAATACGAAAATGATGAGGATAATGAAGAAAATGATTATAATGAAGATAATAAAAATATAACTTGATTTAATTCATATTGAAAAGATTATATAGAAAAAAATATTAATGTAAATAGTACTATTTGAGATTCTTGAGTTATAGAAGAAAATGAAAATAATTATTCTATTTTCTCTAAATTATTACATACAATTACTGAAGATAGAGTAATACCAGTTACTGAATCAAATAAGAATAAAATTGAAATGCAATTGTGAGAATTTCAGCCTGAAGATTTAGAATATTATACTAATAATTTAGTTATATTTCCGAGATCAGCTTACATAGAATTAAAGTGATTTAAAATAAAAGATAATTATGACAGAGAAGAAGCATGAAAATATTTTTCTAAATTGATTAAATATAAAGATAAACCCAAGGCAGTATTTTTTTAGAAAGAAAAGTTTTATATGTTAAAAAAAGAATTTTTGCCACAAGATTATTTTGAAAATCTTTTATATAAGATAATAGAAAAAAAAGATACAGATACAATAATAATTTGATATAATCTTTTAAATAACAAAATAATAGCAAAAGATGTACATGAATTATTGCATTATATGATAATATGAGAATCTTGATCTTGAAAAACAGTATTATTATTGTCTATTTTATATCAATTTTTGATGAAACCTTATTCTGAAGCTGTATTATTAGAAAAATGAACAGATTCTGATTATTGATTTACTAAAATCAAGAACTTTATTTATAAATCGAATGTTGAAAGTGCTGATGATAGTACAATTATTACTATTTTTACTTAGTTATCTCTTGAAATTCAAAGAAGAGTTAAGTTTTTTTCAAAAATAAGAGCTAAGAATATTATTGAGTATAATAAAGAAGCTGTAAAAAACGATGAATTACCTATTATACCTTATTTATACTTTGTAATAGATGAATTTCAAGCCTTAAGAATAAAAATATTATCTTTATGAAAAGAACTAGATGAGTTATTTATAACAAATCTTGTTAAAATTTTGAATGTAGCTAGATCTTATTGAATTTTCTTAATTTTTGCTACTCAGTCTTCAAAATCAGAGCAATGAATAGATACAAGATTGACAGCAAATCTAAGAACAAAGATATTATGAAAAGTTGTTTGAGCAAGATATATATCTTAGTTGACTGATAAAGACGCGAGAGACGCAGCTGGTTCTTGAATTTTATCAAAATGAGATTTTATAGCTACAGTTTGAGAATGATGAGGTGATTAGTTAATATTTAGAAGTTTTTACTTTTCAAATGAATTAATAGATAAATTTATAGAAGAATGAATATTTAAAGCAAGAACAAGAGAAGAGATAGAAGAAATAAAAAATGAATGAATAGATAAATTTAGTGAAAGTAGTATAACTAGAAAAATACAAGAATTACTAGAAATTCTTAATATTGATATTATGCAATTAGAAAAATTAAAAGAATATTGAGTGGATATAAAAACTTTGCAGAAAATAAATTGAATTCAAAAATATGCTTTAATTATTTTATGAAATATATTAATTAATCGGTTAGAAGAAGATTTTATAAAAAGAATAAGAGATAAAAATTTATTACCATTACAATTTAATATTGAGAATGAAATAAAAAAAATTAAAGAAGATGAACAATATTTATGATTGATATTCTTATTATTATATGTAAAAAAAATATACGAAATTCATTTAGATACTAGAATAAAATCTATAAAAGTTTCTAAAAGTGATATAAAAAAGAATAAAGAACAAATAATCAATATTTCTATTGACGAAATTATTGACTGACTAAATAGAACTATAGAGCATTATTATAAAATAAATAGTTAATTTTTATCTAATTATTATTTAAAATGAAAATATCAATAAAAATAGACAATAATATAAAAGAAAAATATAAAATTGATTGAAATATTTTATTTATTAATTTAAATAAAGTTAACAAATATATTACGAAAAATGATAAAAAAATAATTTTGCAAAATTTAGTTAAGCAATTAAAAAAAGATTTATGAATAGAATGAAATATTGATTCTAATGAAATAGTAAATTTTTTTAAAGCAAATTGAATAGATATATTAAAAGTAATAAAAGATGCTGATGTAATTAATTTTTCATGAGATATTAAAAATTCTATTAAATTATGAATAATAGATGAAAAATGATTAGAACAAATAAAAAATAAATTTGAAAGTAAAAATATTTTTATTGAATGAATTGATAATTTTCTTTATATTAAAAAAATAAAAGAATTTAAAAATATAATTAAATTAATTAAATCAATAAAACAAAAAAACAATTAACTATTTACTAATAAATTATAAGTTTTTAGATATTCAATCAATTCTTTTATTTGTCAATAATTATAAAAAGTTAATTCTCAATTGTTTATCTAATCTTCTTGAATAAAATTATTATTTTTTACATTAGAAGCTTTTAACGATAATTTGTTTAACATATGCTATAATTTTGAATAAGGTATTCAGTTATAATGTAAAGGATTTTTTTGTAATTCTATTCAAACTATTATTTTTCAATCTTTTATTTCATATTTTGCTTTTGGTAATAAATTATATAATCTCGAATTTTCTTCTACAAAGAAATAATAATTTATAGAAAAAATACTTCAAATAACTCAATTTTTGATTCAATAAAATAAATCAGTTAACGAATGATTTTTAATTGAACTAAAGAAATAATCATAATAGTCTTCATCATATCTTATATTATCTAAAAAGTTTTCAATATCAATAACTACAGAAGAATAATATTTCTTTTTCTTTTCGTCATTGATAAAAAACAAATTAGAAACCATATAATATAACTAATAATAATAATTAAGTATATAAATTAATGGTGAAAATACATTTAAATCTGTTATTTTAAATGGCACTAAAAATTGTTCTATTTGAATATAATCTTCTACATTTAATATTCATTCTTTATACATCTCTTTTATTTCTTTTATATCTTTTTCTTTTTCTTTAACAAAATTGAAAAAATCTTCGTTTTTATATAAACGCAATTTATCATCTTCAAATTTAATAAAATTATTATATTTTCAAAAATTATCAAAATAAGTAAGAATTACTATTTTTCTCTACTTTTTTCATCAAAAATCTTCAAAATTTCTGAAAGTTATTACATTTCATCTTATATTTTTTTTTCAATATTTTAATTTTAATACATATTCTTTTTTTCATTTAATATCTAAATTTCATTCAAAAGAGAAAATGTTATTAAAAAAATCAGTAGTAATATAATCAAAATCATAAAAATATTTATTGAAATTCTCTATATCTTCTTTAAATCTATTTTCTATTAAATCAATTAATTTTTTGTTTATAGTTTTTCAAGAATATTTTAAAAAATTTTTTAAAAGTTTTATTTTATATGACTTAATCGTATTTAAAAAGAAGCTGTTATATAGACTTAATCAGAAAATAGTATCACCAAATATTTTTGAATTAGGAAATATTTTTCAATCAAATTCTTTTTGAAAAGAAAAATATATCTTTTCTTTTTCTTTTTTAAAAAAATATTTTTTTAATTTATTTAAATCAAATTTTTTATTAATAGATATATTTTTAAATTTTTTCATTTAATTGATAAATTAAAAAATTAAATTTCGTCAGTAGGAAAATCAAATTCGAAAGTTCAATAAAATACTACTTTCTGTGTCTTTTTAATCAAAAATGCTAAATCAGCAAATTCTGTTTCTTCTTTAGTTTTTCTAATAACATCATACATAGAAGTAATTTCATATTCTTCATTAACTTCTTCTAGTTGGCTGATTTCAGTATCTGCTTCAATTTTTTCAATTTCTTCTTTTAATTCACTTGATATTTTAGCTATCTGTAATTCTTTTGTTTCATCAAACAATCAATATTTTTCTAACTATTGTTTAATATAAAAATAATCATATTCATTTATAAAAAAATAATTTACTAATAAAAAAACAAAAAGAGTCATTCATAATATTAAATAATACTATCAAGGACCAATATTTCAAAGTAAATATAATAGACTTGCTATTAAAAATATTCATAAAAAATATTCAAAAACTTTAGAAATTTCAGATTTTTTATTTAATAAATTATATAAAATAATTCATAAAAATAATCAAATTAATATATTAAAAAATTTAAGCAAAAACATATTTCAAACATAAACAGAGAAGAATACATTTAACTAATTTCAAAAATATATTAACTCTTTTACTACTAAAAATGAGAAAATTATCTATATAAAAAATACAAATCAAAGAAAAAATTTATAAACTTTTGATAAATTAGAATATATTTCATAATTAAATTTAATTATATCAGTTAATTTATATTTAAAATTTTTTGCTGCTAAAGCTCAAGTAATTTTAGCAGCTTCTTGTTGTATTTGTTGATTATTACCAACTAATTGCATTACATTTTCGAATGATTGTTTTCAACTTCAAAAAACAAGATTTTCATTTTCTCATTCTTGATTTATATCACCTTGCATATTATTATTCATAACATTATCAATTCATTCATTCATATTTCATCCTCATATTCATTGATTTATTCATTCATTTACATTGCTTGAATTAACATTTTGATTATCAGAAAAAGAATTAGGAGTTCATCCTTTTTCTTCATCAGATTCATTATTTTCATTGAAAAAATCTTCTATTCATAAATCTTCTTCATTTACAGAGTTATCTCACTAAATATCATTTTCTTTTTCTTCCATATTTTTTTATATATGAATTAAAATATTTTTAATATTATAAAAATTATTTATTTACTTTTTCTAATTCGTTTAAATTAGCGAATTTAATATAAGTATTTGTTCAACAAATTTTATACTATCAATTAGAATAAGGTTTATTACATATTTTTCTCTATAAAACCGTATATTTACATTTTTGTTCTGGAATTTCAGAATTACTTCATCGTACGTTCATCTCATAAGTAAGTATATAATAATGTCAATCAATAAATTTAATATATGCAACATATCAAACATGTCAATATCTTGAGCCATCATTCTAGCTGAATAAATAATTAGAAGCTCAATTTTTTAATACTCATTCTTTTGCTTTATAATAATAATTGCCTGCATATTTTATACTAGCTCAATATATTAAATTATTAACAACATTTTTTCAATCTCACATAACCTATTGTAAATATCATCTATCTCTATTCATCAATATTACTAATGTATTTGCTCACTATGTACATTGTCATGGTATACCAGGTAACCGTTTATTTTCACGATAAAAATCCTCATATTTATTTCAAAATAATATCTTAAACATCTTTTGCTTATTACAGTAATCAAATCTATTTCATTCTGTTCAAATAAATTCTTTCTATGGATTATCTATTATTCTAATAATATCTTTCGATTTATTAGTATTAACTGGTCATTCTTTATAATCTTCATATAATTTTTCTATATTTATATTTTCTCAAATTAATTTATTTATAATTTTTTCTATTTCTTTATCTTTTACAATTTTTTTAATATTGTTTAACTAATTTTTTAATTGTTCTGTAGAATTTATTTTCTGAATATCTTTTTTAAAATAATAACATATATTATATATTTCATCTTGTGTTAAATCTCAAGTTAATCATTTTTTATTTTTTATTTCATTTAAAAGAGTTAAAAAGTTAATATAATCTTTTAATTTTACTCAAGTATTTAAATTAAAATATTTTTTACAGTCTAATTTTTTAAAAGTATATTTAATTAAATCTAAATAAATTTCATTTTTTTGTTTCTAATAATCATTTTCTAATTCTTCATATATACTTTCTTTATCTTTTTCATTCCATTTTAAATATTTATCTCTATGATTTCAATAATCTATAAAATTAACATTTATAGCTTGTACTTTATTATCTAATATTGTATTATAATCAAATAAACTAATATTTTTATATTCTAGATTAGAAGAATTGTATAAAGAATAAAGATTATTGATTATCAAATCAAAAGTAAATATATCAATTTTATTTATTTTTTTATTTAGATTGTATACTATTTTATATTTATATAGTTTATCATCTTCAAATAATCAATTGATTGAAAGAGGATGATAAAAATATTCTTTTTCATATATTGAATTGTAAATAGTTAGTTTGCTTCTTATTATTTTTTTCTATTCTTCAATTTCTTCTTGATGTTTTAAATAATAGTAATAATAAGAATTTAGAAGAAAATTATTATAAATCTTTTGTTGGTTTTTCTAATAATAGAGCGAATATTTTATTAATCATATTATTTTTTCTTTAAATTGTTTATCTTTTTCTTCTAAGTTATTTCAATAATAATTATATATATTTCAATAAAAAGATGACCAATGTAAATTATCTATAAAAGCAGGTATTGACTAAATAAAAGTAATACTATCTGACAATAAATAAGTTCACTAAGTATTTCAAAAGAATTTTTTATTAGTTTTCTAAAGTGAATTAATAAAATCATTAATTGAGTATATATTTATTGCTTTTTTAAGAAATTCTTTTATTTTATCTATTTTTCATATTTCATCAAAAGAGAAAGAAATTATAATTGAATTATTAAGTGTCAACTATATATCTTTATTTTTCTTATTTTCTTTTTGATAATCAATTAAATTTAAATTTCAATTATAAAATAAAAATATATTTTTAAATGCAAATAATTTTCAATCGTTATTTAAAATTGATAATATTAAATTATCACTGAATTCTTTTTTCTTTTGATTTATATAATCATTATATTGATTATTGAAATAATTAAATATTTTTATAACATAATTATAATTTTTATTGATGTATTTAAAACTTTTAATACTATCTCTTTCAGAATAAGATTTATTATTTTCATTAATTAAATCTAAAAGTAAATATTTTTTAATTAATTCAACTAATTCTTGTTTAACTCCTTTTATTTCACTTATTTTTTTAAATATCTAATAAATAGTAACTAATTTTCTTGTTTTTTTACTTAAATTATCAATTTTTAAAAATACATAATCTTTATTTCCATCTTCATCTATTACATTATATATTTCATATCTTTCTTTTTGTATGTCATCTAACAAATTATCTGAGAAAGTTATTAATTGAATTTTTTCATTGCAGTTATATGCTTTAAGAAATACATCTAAATTATCTAAATATATTGTTTTTAATTTCAAATAATGAATATATTTATTCGAAGCTATCTAATTATAAATAAAGTCAATATATTTAAAAAGTATATTTAAATTATTTATTGTTTCTACATATTTTTCTTCTAATCTTTCTACATTTATATTTTCATCATTTTCTATAATATTTTTATAAAAGTCATTAATTCAATTTAATCAATTTATATACTACTCAAAAAATTTCTTAATCTCTTCTCAACTAATTATTTTCTCATTTTTATATTCATTATATAATTTAGATATAATTCTATAAACTTTCATATTATCATCTCAATATTTTATATTATTTTCAACAGCTTTTATAAAATCTTTGTTTAAATTATCAATTCATACTATTCTATTTACATTAAGATAAAATAAATTCTTCAAATAATTTATTTTTTTATTCTTATCTAAATTTCAATTTAAAATATTATCTAAAAACATAAGTTTCTAATTAAAGTTTTCAACATTATTCTACTAATTGTTTTCTAAAATATATTTAACTCACGGAAAATTGTAATAATACTAAGATTTTGTAATTATTTCTTCTCAACTTCAAAAATTAAAATTAAAATAATTATTTTTAAGAAAATTTGTTAAATTATAATATGCATCTTCTCATTTTACAAGTTTATATATTATTGTTTTTAAACTTGTATTAGAAAGAAGAAAAATATAATTTCTATTATAGTTTAAATTATCAATTAAACTCTTGTTTAATTTTTTAATTATATTTAATTGGTTATCTATTGCAAAACTATTAAAGTCTTTGACATTTTTTATTTTTTCCTATTTATTTGTTTTAATTAAATTTTTTATTTGATTTAAGAAATTATTAGCTGAATCTTTTACTTGATTTAATAAATCATTTTTATATGATGCTCAAGTATTTTCTTCAATTAATTTATATTTTTTTAATTTACTTAAATATTCTTTCTTTTCTATATATTCAATAAACTATTCAAAATATTGTTTTAAATATTTTTGTTTTAATGAATTTATATAAAAATCAATAAATTTATTCTAATATTCTTCAATATTAATATTTTTTCAATAATATATATCAATTAATAATTTTTCGTATTTTTCTTTTGTTTTATAATTTATATCTTTTCATTTTAAAAAGCAATAGTATAAATAATTTACATATATATTGAAAAGCTTATGAAAATTATCATTTTTAATATCTTCTAAATTAGAAGGTAAGAAGAAATACTTTGATTTTAATAATTCATAATAAAATGAATAAATATTATTAACAAATTCTCAAGAAAGAAAATTTTTATATCATTTATCAATTATTACTCAAGATTCATATAAATTTTTTAAATTATTGTATAAATTATTATCTACAAAAAAATCAAAATAATTATTATCGATTAAATAATCGAAAAACTATATTCTATAAACTAAGCATTTCTTTTCATCATTTTCTTCACAAATCAAGAATTTTCTATATTCTTCATTTTTAAGATAGTAAGCATATATATTTTTCTACTAATAATTAAGATATCAATTAAATAAGTATTTTCAATAATATTGGAAGAAAATTATATTTTCTTTTATAAATTGATTTTGTGAAAAATTTCAAGTCTATTTAAAGTTTGTTATAAAAACTTTATATTGTTTATCTCAAACTTTTATTTTTATTTCATTTTTTGCATTATAATTATTGAATAAAAAGTATTTAGGTCTATATTTTGATTCTCATGGTAAAGACTAAAATAATATATCTACTCAAGTAGAAAAATAATTAGGTGCTTGTTGATTTATATATTTTATCTAAATACCATCTCATCATTTTTCAAAATCATTATATAATTTATTAATAATTTCTTCATAAGTATAATATTCTCTATCTTTTTCAACATCTTTTAATATAAAAATATTTCAATAATTTGAAGGGAGAAATATATTTCTTAATTGAAGCATAATTTCTAATTCTTTATCATCTTCTATTATATCTCAAGAAAATAATCAAAACTTTTTAAAGAAATAACTATCTTTATCTTCTCATTTAAATAAAGTGTATAAATAGTTTATATAAATATTATCAGTCAATCCATTTAACTTACTTACAATTTTTTCATTTTTTTTGCTTATTTCTTTTATTATTCTTATAACAAAATTTATTTTTTCTTTATTTTCTTTGTCTTTTATTTTTAATTTTTCATAAAAATTTTTGTTATATAAAAGAGTATATAATTTTACATAATTTTTAAATAAACTTTTATATATTTTATCTTTATAAGTATTTTTATATGTAATTTCAAAATAATATAATTTATAAAGTAATTCTTTTAATGAAAAGTTATATAATCATAATTTATAAATATTTCCTTTTAAAGAACTAATTATATAATGTTTTAAATAATAATCTTGTATAATAAATGAATTAATATTATTAACAGAAGATTTTAAATTATAAAATTTTTTTATATAAGGATTGTAAACGAAATCATAAATATTAGGTTTAAATATAATATTAGGTGCGTATTTTTTATCTTCTTTTTTATAAATTATATCTTGCTATTCAGCGTATGCTTGAAAAGGAGTAGAGAATCATGCATAAAATCAAAAATTTGATTTATTTATTTTTTGAAAATAAAAGAAATAATTTTCTATATCTGCTGGATTTGATATCATAAAATATGTATGTTTATCTGATTCTATATTATTACGACATCTTGATTTTATTAATTTTTCATTATAATTAGAAAGATATTTATAATAATTATAATTTGGAAAATAGCAATCTTCACTTCAATCTACTGAATATCCTTCAATTCTAAACATATTAGATAAATTTGTTATTCATTTATAATAATAATCATTTAATCATAATAAATTTATAAATCAATAAGTTTTTTGAATACTATTAATAGAATTATATATTGAATTGTTATTTCAATATATTTCTTTGTTATACTAATTTCTTCTTTCATAATAATTTAATGAAATTTTATTTGGTTTATCGAAAAATTTATTACTATATATTAATTCATTAGAATATAAATTTTCTTTTATTCATTTAAATTGATTTAATAAATTAGATATTCTATCTTGTTTTTCATAAAACAAAATATTATAAAACTTGCTTAATTTTAATAAACTTAAATATTTATTAATTTCATCAAAATATTTTTCATTATTTTTGTTAGAAAAAATTATATTAGAATAATATTGATTTTTTCAAAATTGCTTATTAATATAATTTAAAAAAATATTAAAATAATAATTATTATTTTCTCATAATGTTTTATTCTAAAATATAAGATTATTAAAATAATTTCATAAAAATTTTATATATCATATAAAACTTTTTATATCAGTAACAGAAACAAAAGAAAATTTTGTATTATGATTTTTTATTTCTAAAACTAAATCACCATTTTTTTCTATACATTGTATATCATTTAAATTACAAATATTATTTTTATTCTATTTAAATATTCATAATGAATATAATTTTTGTAAAATTTCATAAACTTCTGAATCATTTCATTTACTATATATTGTAATAAAATTTTGATCTGAATAATTAGCATATAAATAAAGAAAAAAATCTCTAAAATTAACATTTTTAAACAACTAAGTTTTAACATTATAGTCTATTTTTTCTTCTGAATTAAATATATTATATAGACCAATATTTTTACTATCAACTTTTTGTTTATAAGATATAAAAAATTGTATTTTTGTATGTCAAACAACGTCTTTCAATCAAAATTCTTCAATTTTATTTAAATTATTAATTCAAATTAAATTTAAATCTTTTAATTGAAGTTCCTTTATATCTTTATTATATGTTTTATAATAATTTGTTTTTTCATTTAACTTTACTTCAAAAATATTAGGAACATTATCTCTATTTCATAATAATAATTCATCTCAAGAATAAACTAAAACTAATTCGTTATTATGGAACTTTAAATAATCAACAATTAAATTTAATTTGTCTTTTAAATTTATATTAATATCTGAATTATTATTATTATTTTCTTTAAATTCATTTAATTCTTTTAAAAATAGTTTAACTCTTAGCGAACTTGAATTTCATATTTCAAAAAAATCTCATTTTAAATGATTAAGTATTATTGTATCTCTTTTATATTTTTTATGCAAATATTTATATTTATATTTTACATATCATTTTAATCTTTCTAAATTTTCAAATCTTATACATAAATTATATTTTCTCTTTATTTTATAAAACTGTGGTATAAATACTTTATATTTATTAGTTATATATTTAAATAAATAATTTTTATTAAATACTGGAATATAATCATCAACTTGAATTATATCATTACTATCTTTATCACAGATTTCTATGTTATAAAAATTACTATTATTTCATTTATAAAATGATAAGTTGTTAAATATATCAAGTAATTTATTTATTTTTTCATCAAGTTTTTTTTCATAATTATTTTTTATATATTCTTTCTATGATTCTTTTCTTTTTTCTATATATGAAATTATATTTTTTCTTTTATTTTCTTCATTAGAAATAATATTTATTGAATTTAATAATAATATATCTTTAAAAGAAGGTTTGAAATAATTAGAAGGCAAAAACTAAATTTGGTCATTATATTCTCAAGAATATATATTCTCTTTATTCTATTCATCAAAAACGTAATAAACATATATATGATTGTTATTTAAATATTTTAGTATTTTTCTTTTTAAATTTTCATTCTAAATACTATTTTGAATTTTTTCTTTTAATTTATTAGTTATATCTATTTTTATTCAATAATAAGAATTTGATAAATAATTTATTTTATCGTTTTTAGAAATTATTAATCAATTTAAAAGATTTAAATAATATTCTATAAACTCGTCTATTCATTTATCAGATTTTGTTATTTTAATTGAAATTTCTTTTCAAGCAAAAGGATTGTATATATTTAAATCTTCTCAATATTTTCATAAAACTATTGTATCAAAAACTCATAAATTTAAATAATTATATTCTCATCATATATATCATTTTATAACATATATTTCATTAAGTCTATCAAATAATTTTTTAAAAAACAAATATGATCTAATAAAATTAATTTTTTTCAAAATAAAATTACTTTTTTCATTTTTTAACAAACTCAAGAAAATATTTTTTCAAAAATAAGTTTGATTAAAAAGATACTATCATAATTCAGGATATCATATTTTAGAAAAATATTCTTCAATAGTTTTTAAATTTTGTCATCAATATATACTATTAATCTCTCATTCTTTTATTCAATTTTTAAGATTTGATAAAATAAAATTTATAAAAATTTTGTTATCTTTATTTAAAATCTATAGATTTGTGTTTAATAAATAAAAATTTAAATAATCTAAAAATCAAGTACTATCTAATGAATAAATATTATTTAGTCAAATAGTAAGTTCTCAAGTTCAAAAAAAGTAATTATCTAAATAATCATTTATATTTTTTTCATTAAGTTCATAAATAGATGAATCTTCACTTATCTTTTTTTCAACCTATCAAGAAAAATTAACAAAAAAGTTGTTAAAGATTAATGAATCTCAAAGTTTTTGTGAAAAAGCAGGTTGATTATTTAAATGTTGCTATATTTGTAAATAATCATTTGGCGATAGCTAAATAATATTATTAACAAAATTATTTTCATCATTTTTATACCTTCATTTAAAATAATATACAAACCTCAAAAAACTCCTATTTTCAATTATATTTCATAATTCATTATTGTATTCTTTTAATTTTTTATAACTATCGATTTTAACTTTATTTTCCGAATTAAACATTAAAGTTTTTAAAGAATTCTACTAAGGTTCCTAAAAATGATTATATTTGTACATAATTCAATATTGCTGTTTTTTCAATAATTCAGTAACTTCTTTTATTACAGGATTTTTTTTCTAATCAAAAAATTTAGCTATTTTTATATCTTTATTGAATATATATATTAAACTTCTTAAATTATTTAATAAATCATTTTTATATTTTTCATATTCAATTTTTATTTCATTTTTTTCTTTTGTATTAACATAATAATATTTTAAACGTTTTATATATTCTAAATCTAATTTTATTTTGTAAATATAATAAAACGCATTATAAAAATCTTCTAAATATTTTGCTCAATTTTCTAAATTTAATACTAATAAAAAGTTTTTATTAATTACTCATAAAGAAGATATTTTACTTTTTATATCTTTAGAAAGTAATATTTCTCATATATTAACTCATCTATTCAATATACTTCATAAAAAAGGAAAGTTTTTTAAAAATTCTTTTAATTCTTCTTGTTTTTTAATCATATCAGATAATTGCTCCTTTGAAACATCACTTTTAATTGAAGTAACATTTATATTATTTTCTTGCTTTTCTTTTTCATTTATAATATCATAATACAATCATCATATATTATCTACTTTTAAAGAAATAATTGGCTGATATAATGTTCACAATCAAAATAAAGCAATTAATAAAATAGATGTTAAAATAAGTAAAATAATAAATATTACTCAAATTATAGCTGCTATTAAAAGTATTAATAAAAACTACTAATTATTTATTAAGGAAAAAAATAAACTAAAAATTAATCTTATTAACTAGAAAATAGATTTAAAAATGCTTCTAATTGTTATTTCTACGATTTTTTCTTTGATTTCTCTTTTATAATCTTTTTGCATTCTTTTTTTTTTAAAAAGAAAGAATAAATTTTATTTTATTATATTTTATAATCTTAATATAATATATCAAAAATTTTTGAATTCTATATTATTTAAAAAAATTTTAAATTAATTTTTTCTAACATGTTAATTTTGTGATATAAATCAAAAGGAATTAATAAGACAGACGAAATAAAATGGGTAAAAGATAATTTAGAAAAATTAGAAAAAAAAGGTTTTTATAATAATAACGATATTTTTTCTGCTTACATAAAATTATTTAATTCTTGATTATTTTTATTGAAAAAAAATATACAAGAAAATATTTATTATATGGCAGAAGATTATTTTAATATTTTTAATTCAGAAAAAAAAGAATTTACATTTTTAAAAAATTTGAGCGAATTATATAGTATTTCTTTGTTAAAAAAACCAAAAAAGCAAGTAAAAAAAGAACAACAACAATTAGAATTACAAAAATATTGATTGAATATTTTTTGAATTTCAGACAATAAAAACAAGAATGACGAAGAAAATAAAAAAGAAGAAATGATAAAAAAAAGAAAAGAATTAATTGATTTTCTTTTTTCTTTAAAAAGAATTTTTAATATTTTTTGATATAAACAAGAAGAACTTTTGGAAATAAGTTTTTTCTATGATAATATTAAATCTGAAACATGATTTCTTTTTGAAAAATTTTTCATTTTTTTCTTAGTAAATAGTTATATTTTATTAAAATATTATACAATATTATGATGAGAAGATAAGAAAGTTAAATCATTGTTAAAATATATAGAATTATTTTTTGATTATTTAAATGAATGAATCAAAAAAGATTGAATAAATAATTTTTTAGAATTATTTAATTATTCGTATAAAAAAGTTTCAGATAATATTATTTTTGATGAAATTGAAGAAGAAAATGAAATAAAAAACGAGCAAATTGATAAATTATATGAAATTTTTGAAAAATTAATTAATAAATTAGATAAAAATATATTAAAAAATATTAAAGACAATAGTTTTGTATTTTCATGAAAAAGAAAAGATTTTTTGTTTTATTTATATTCAAATTATCATAAATTTAAAGAAATATTTAATTTTGTATTAAATTCATTTAAAAATAATAAGAAAATTAAATTAAATGATATTATTGATAAAGAAAACGAATTTTTGATTTTTAGTACAATAATTTTCTCAAAAGCAAAAAATATTGATAAACTTAAAATGTCTATTGACGCAGTTTTAGAGTTAGAATTAAAAGAAATTTTAAAATATTTTGAATTATCTTTTAATATTACAGAAAAAAAAATCAATACTTTATTAAACTTCATAATTTGATTTACTAATTTCTTTAACTTTATTAATATTCATAATATTAATTTTTCAAATTTTGCATCTTTGATAGATAAATATTTTTTATTTAATATTATACATTATTATTTTCTAAAATTAATTTGATATTCTAAATTATATTCAGAATATAAAGAAAAGAAAGAACAAATAATAAAAGAATTAGATATATTAGATACTGAAAATAGTAATACATTTTTTGATTGATATAAAATTAAAAAATTAATTGTTAATATATTTTCACTTTATATATATGATAATTCATATATATGAAATTTAAAAAATAAAAAAATATTTTCTTATTATCTGAAAAAAACTTGACTATTCGATAAACTAAATAAATATTTAAATTTAAATAATAATTATTTAGATGAAATATTAAACAATGAAAATATATTGAATGATTTAGAATTATTTTTGAAAAAAAATTTAGAAGTTAAATTAGAAGAAGAGAATATATATGATAATTTTGAAGAGTTTAAATTATTAGTTTCATTTTTAGAATCAAAAACTTTTAAAGAAAGATATTTAATATTAAGAAATTATTTTAAAGATAATGAAAAAGTAATAGAAAAAATCGAATTTAATTATGATTTGAAAAATGCTATTGAAAAAATAAAATATATTAAAAAACTTATAAAAGAATGAGTTGATGGAAAAAAAATAGAAAAAGAAATTAAAATATTAATAAGAGAATTATTAGAAGAAAAAATTTTAAATAAAATTAAAAAAGAAGACTCAGAATATATAAAAAGTATAATAATAGAAACAGAATGATATTTAAATATAGAGAAAGATGAAGATAAAATATTAAAATTAATTGAAAAAAGTTTAAATAAAATTTTGACAAGTTTATATAAAATATATAAAGAAAACAAAATAGTCATAAAATCTGACATTAATTCATTTTATGAATGGAATATGTATTTTCACGATACTAAGAAAAACACGTTTAAACTATCTTTTTTAACTTCATTTATAACTTCGTTATATTGAGAATGATATAAAAATTTCTTGAATAGCTTTATTTGAATGTGAAAATTTAGATTTTCTTTATCTTTAGATTGAATAGCATTAGAAAACTGACTTTTTTATTCATTATTATTTAATGAAAAAACAATATTTTCAAAAGATTTAATAAAAATAAGATTAAAATCTTTTGAAGAACTTTTAGACAGAATAAAATCACATAATTATTTAGCTTCTGTAAAAAATTTATTAATTAATTTATATGAAAATAAAACTAGATGATTTTATTTTAAAAAAGTTGAAAATGAAGATTTTTTTGTTTGATTCTATTTAGAAAAAAAAGATAAATTAATATTTTTTGATTGATATAATTATTCAATTTTAAATAATTTACAAATAATAGAATTAATTAATTTAATACAAAATAAACTAGGAAAAGATATAAAACTAGAAGAATATAAAAAATCATTATTATGATTCTTAAAAGAAAAATATAAAAATGATTTTGATAAAAATAATTTTGTTATAAAAAACACAGAAGTAAATATTAACGAAGAATCATTTATTAATAGAATAATCAAAGAAATAAAATTAAATGATTGAGAACAATTTATTAATTTTAATTTAAATAAAAATATTTATAATTTAAATATTTTTAATAATATTTTTCAAAGTCTAAAAGAAGAAGTAAAAAATAAAAATAAAGATGAAAGAAAAGAAATTTTTGAAAGTGAAAAAGAAAAAATATTTAAAGAAAAAATACCATTATTAAAAATTAAAAATAATATTAATAAAATAAAATATGAAATAAAAAAATATAATGACGAAATTATTAGTAAAATAATAAATAAAAAACAAATTAAAAAAATAGAAAATAACAATTTTGTATTAGATAAAGATGTATTTTTAAAAGAATATTTTAATAAAAACAATATTTTAAATTATTTAGATAAAAATTTCTTCTTATTCGAAAAAGATTTAATAAATTGATTTTTAGAATCAAAAGAAAAATATTATAACAATCTAATAAAAAGAAAAAATAAAAATAAAATAATAGTCTATGATATAGAAACGATGAATGTAAAAAATCTGAATGATTGAATAATAGTAATGTATACTTCTGATTTTGAAAAAGATTGAATAAATATATCAAGATATTCGCCATTACTCATTTATGATTGGATATATTATGAACCTAATGAAAGCAAAAAAATTATTTTTTATAAAAAACAATTTTTTGATATTTTTATAAATGATAATAAGTTATTTAATTATGAAGAAAAACAATTTGCTTTATTTTATGAGAATAAAATAAAAACATTTTTACAAAAACAAAAAATAAAGAAGAAAATAAAATTTAATTATTATTTTGTGAATAATTACTTAGATAAATTATTTTTAATTAATAATTATATAATCACTTGACATAATATTATTAGTTTTGATAACTATAGATTATCAATTTTGTATAACTTTCTAAAATCTAAAAAAGAATATATAAATTCAACTTATTTTAAATATAAGTTGAATAATTCGGACGATATTAATAAATTGAAAAAAATTATTGAAAAAATTGATTTAAATAAAATTGATTTTATATATTATTTGAAAAATTGAATTTCAGAAGATAAAATTGTAGGATGGAAAGAAAATTTAGATAAAATATCGTATGATACTTATAGAATGTTATGAGAAAAATGAGCATGATTGGATATTTTGTCAAAGATTAATTTTTGATTCTTAAAGAAGAATATTAGTAAACTAAGTTGAAAAAATCTAGTTCAAACTATTGAGGAAATAAAAGAAATGTATTTAAATGTATTAGAAAAAAATATTAATTATTTATTAAAAATATTAAAAATTACAAAAAAATATTGAAAAATTGTAAATGAATTTGAAAAAATATGATTTTTTAATGAATTTTATAATAAATATTTATTTGTTGAAACTATATTTTTATTAAATAATTATGTAATTGAAGATGAAATTATAAATAAAAATGATTTATTAGAAAATGATACAAAATATAAATTAGAATTAACTGCTATATTAAATATTTTATTTGATGTGAATTATAAAGATATAACAAATTTTGTATTATACAACAAAAATGATATATTAATGTCTAGTTATATAAGTTGAAAAATGATGTTAGAGAAAAAGATTCAAACACCTAAATGAATATGGACAGATAAATAACTTTATTTTATAAAAAATAAAAATGAAATTTTTTGAATTTAATTTAGTTCGTTAGATAATCTTTTTTCTTTTCTTCTTTTGAGATTTTGTATATTTAATTATTACATGAATCCTATCTTCTTTAATAAGTATTGCTTCTCCTTTTATTTGATTTATTTTAATTTTTTATATTTCAATAAAATTTATAATTACTCTCTATTTAAGTAAAGAATTAACAAATTTTTTATTTTTGATTTATAGTTGTATTGATAGAGCATTTTAGAATGATATATATATAAACTATATACTTTATACAAAAAATAAAAAAAATACATCATTAAAAAAAGAAATTATAAATTCAATTTTTAATTTAATAATTTTATTTATTTTGTATATTTTAGTTTGGAAAATAATCTAAATTTTTTAAAAATAAAAAATAAAATATATAATTAATAATAATAAAAAATTCATTTAATAATTCACTATCAATTTTTTCTAGTTTCTGCATCAAATATATTAATAAGATTCATTTTGCAATCATAAAATATTCAATCTATGTAATATAATCATTTATATTCATTTTTTTCGCAAGAAATTCAATTATTATTGTAATATTCTTCAATTTTTTTGCTAAATAATCAAAAATCTATTCATTTAAAAATGTCAGTATAACTATATAATTTTTTTAAATTTCACGATACATATTGTGATAAATCAATTTCTCAATTTACTAAAGTATATTCTTCTCATGACAATGAACTATTATCTTTTAAAAATCATTTATTTCACATAACTAATTGATAAATATACATTCATCAATGTTGTTTATCAACTATATCTTTTTTAAACACTATACAAATATTATTCATATTATTCAATAAAAATAAATTTTCTTTAAATCACTAAGATGTTAATAGCATATATCAAAAATATATTATTCACATTAATACTCAAACAACGATTAATAATTCAAGCAAAGTAAAAGCTTTTTTCATTTTTAAAAATTAAGAATAAATTAATACTATTATATATTTTACAAAAATTTTTACTTATAATTATATATTTATTAAAATAATCTTAAATAAATTTTTTATTAAACTAGTTTTATAAAATAAATACTTTATCTTTAATTTCTGGGTTTAATTGTAATAAATTTTTATAATCTTTTTCTAACAAATAATATTTTTCTTTTTTATTAACATTTTTTAAATAATTTATTAATTTTTTATATCATTCTTCATTTATAATTTTTACATAGTTTCACTTATTTGTTTGTAAAATAACTGCTCAATCTAAGTAAACATATTTTTTTTCTTCAAGTCAGTTATGGTAAATAATTGTTTGTAAATAATCTGATTCTTCTAAAGTATTTTTATTGAAATTATCTATATAATCTTTAAAATCATCATAATTTTCTTTTGTAACTTGTTTATCTTTTATATTTTGTGTTTCAAAAAATTTATTTAAATAATCATCTATTTTTTGTTCTAATATATCGTCATATTGGTCTAAATAGATATATTTAAAGAATCATCAACCTTTCCGATTTTCTTGTTTAGATATTCAACTCTACTCACCAAATAATACTCTTTTCATCCTTGGCATAATAATTTCATCAAAATAATCATTTATTTCTATTCCTATCTATTTTCTTCACATTTTTTGTGCTACTGCACACGTTGTTCAACTTCAAGCAAAATAATCTAAGACTAAATCATTAGGATTTGTAGTTGATAATAGTATTCTTTTTAATAATTTTTCAGGTTTTTGTCAATTATTAAATCATATTCATTCATTATATGTAAGTACAGAATATTTAAAACTATATATTTCATCAAATAAATCACCAATAATATCAACAAAATATTTACTTCAATCAAATCAATTAAGTTTATTAACAACAATATTTTTAAACAAATTAAGTTTTTTTCTTATTCAATTTTGCTAAATTTCTATATATAATTTATCAATATATATTTTTTTATTCTCTTTTTTTATTTCTCATATTAAATCTATGTTGTAAGCAGGAAAAATTGTATCATCAAAAAAATTAATATAATCTTTGTTAAGTAAATTATTTTTAAAATATTCTATATATTTATTTTCAATATTACCATCTTTTAAACCATATAGGTATTTTTTCTTAACTTTGAATAATTTTCTAAAAAAGTATTTTTCAGTTTTCCCATAATGATATATATAATCTATTTGCTCAAAGAATTTATTAGAATTCAATCATCATAATGTCATCATATCACCATTAAAAAAAGTTATTTTTTCAATAAAAATTAATTCACTATTTAATATTTTTTTAAAATTATCATCTTCATTATTATCTATATGTCCAAAAAAATTTCCATCTTCTCTCATTAATTCTTTAGCTAGTTTTAATCTATTTTCCATCATAGATAGCTAACTACTATGACTATATTTATCTTTATAAGCAAATCAATCGTTTCAAGTGTTATAAGGAGGGTCTATATAAATAGTTTTTATTTTTTCTCTATATTTTTCTAAAATAGTTTTTAATGCTTGAAAATTTTCAGATTTTATAAGTAATCAATCGAGTTTTTCTTCTATACTTTCAAATAAACTCAATAATTTAAACTTTTTTTCTTCATCTAAATATTTTGTGTCTATAGGCAAAAATTTATATTTTTCATTTATTTGATTTTCTTTAAATAATCAATTATCTTCAAAAATATCTTCTTTTCTAAATTTATCATCTATAAATCATAATTGTTTCTATTCTTCAATTTGTTTTTGTGTTATTAAATCTAAAATGAATTTTTTATCTCAATTTGCTTCTAAAATTCTATCAATTGTTATAACATAATCAGACTTTAAAACATTTTTCTTTTGAAGCTATATTGATTTTTTAACCTCTTCTATCTGCGATAATATATCAATAAACTCTAAACTATATTTTCTAAATTCATTCTAAAAATTATCCTCTACTACTACTTTTTTCAAATCTAAACTTTTAATATATTCTTCAAATAATTTATTTAGCTCCTCATTCTCTTTTAATAAATCAATAGCTTTTATTCAATTATCTTTTTTTAATTTTTTAATTTCATTAATTATTTTACTTTTTTCATAAATTCATTTGCTAATCAAATATTTATCAATCAAATCAAAAAATATTTCCTTATCATTTTCATCTATTTCTATATTTTCCAAAAGTTGTTTTAATTCTTCTATCTTTTCTTTTTCTGTCTTTATAAGTAAAGCATTATAATCTTGTATTCTAGCATTTCAGTATTTTTCCTAAATATAATTCATTAATTCTTTTTCCAAAAACTCTTTTAAATTTTTATGTATAAAATAATCTTCAGAAAATTTAGCAAAAAAGTTTTTTTCTAATTGATTTTGATATTTTTCTAAAAATTTAGTTCATAATTCTGGATATATTTCATTTAGTTTTTCTTTTATTTGTTTTAGTAAATATTTTTTTGTCTTTGTTTCATCTTTACTTGAATTACTAACAGATATGTTGTAAACTTTTACTATTTTAATATCTCAACTGTCTTCTATTTCTACTTCATTATTTCATTTTTCAGTATCTTGTATTTTAACAAAATGTAATTTAATTTTCTTATCAAACAAATCTTCTAACTCTATTGTAAAATTATTTGAATTATCATCAGTTTTTACAAAATAACAATTCTGCAAAGCCTAAATAAATTTTGTATCCTCTCATTCATAATCTAACTTGTAAACATAATTATCATATCTTTTTTTAAAATATCAAAAATCTCATCATTTAAAATAAAAACTAAAAAAATTATAGATTTCTTTTGATAAATTTTCATCTTTTTTATTTATTTCTTCAACCTAATTTTTAATTTGTTTAATAAAATATTTATAAAATTTAAATCAATATTTATTTAATCTAGGTTTTAACTAACTTTGTTTTGTAATCTCATATCAAATATTATTTAATAACTCTTCTAAATAACTATTATAAATCATTTTAATTTTCGATTATTAAATAAAATATATTTCTCATAATTTTATATTTTTTATTTGTTACTTTTTAATTATTTATTACTACTGTTTTTGTTTCATATAAATATTTTTATATTATTTAATAAAAAATATTAATTCAAGATATATTATCTTTATTGTTTTTAAAATATTAATTTTATATTTTATAATCTTTCTAATTAAATTCAAAAATTTTTACTTAAACAAAATGTTTAAATTTTTTTAAACAAATTGTTCAAATTTTTTAAAACAAAATGTTTAAAAATTATTTATTTAAATAAATTGTTTAAATTTTTTGAACAAAATGTTTAATTTTTTCTATTTAAACAGATTGTTCAAAAATTTTTTACTTAAACAAATTGTTTAAAAAATTTTCTTAAATAATTTAAACAAAATGTTTAAATTTTTTTTAAACAAATTGTTTAAAAACTTATTTAAACAAATTGTTCAATTTTTTATTTTTAAACAAAATGTTTAAATTTTTTTTAAACAAATTGTTCAAAAATTTTATCTAAACAAATCATTAAAAAATTTTTAAACAAAATGTTTAAAAACTATTTTTAAACAAATTGTTTAAAAAATTTTTTCTAAATAATTTGAACAAAATGTTTAAATTATTTTTTAAACAACTTGTTTAATTTTCTTAAACAAAATGTTTAAAAACTTTTGAACAAATTATTTAATTTTTTTTTAACAAATTGTTTAAATTCTTTTTGAACAATCTGTTTAAAAATCTTTTTAAACAAAATGTTTAAAAAAATTTTTTTCTAGATAAATTAAACAAATTATTTAAAAAATTTTATTTAAACAAATTGTTTAAAAAAATCTTTTTTAAATATTTTTTTAGAACTTTATTAAAACAAAATGTTTAAAATTTTTTTTAAATAATTTAAGCGAATTGTTTAATTTTTTTAAATGAATTATTTAAAATTTCTTATTTAAACAAAATGTTTAAATTTTCTGTTTTAAACAAATTGTTTAATTTTTTAAACAAGTTGTTTAAAAACTTTTTAAACAAATTGTTTAAAAGATCTTTTTTTTTGAATAAATTACTTGAGACTCTTTTTAAACAAATTGTTTAAATTTTTTTTTAATTAAACAAAATACTCAAAAAATTTTATTTAAACAAATTGTTTAAAAAAAATTTTTAAATAACTTAAACAAGTTGTTTAATTTTTTATTTAAACAAAATGTTTAAATCTTTTCTTTTAAACAAAATGTTTAAAATCTTCTTTAAACAAATTATTAAAAAACTTATTTAAACAATTTGTTAAAAAAAATTTTTAATATTTTAAACAAATTGTTTAAATCTTTTTATTTAAACAAAATGTTCAAATCTTTTTTTTAAACAAAATGTTTAAAAAATTCTATTTAAACAAAATGTTCAAATTATTTCTTAAGTAAATTATTTAAAAATTTTTTACTTAAACAAATTGTTTAAAAAATTTTTTTTAAATAATTTAAACAAAACGTTTAAAAATTTTACTTATTTAAACAAATTGTTCAAAAAATTTTTAAAACAATTTAAACAAATTGTTTAAATAATCTTACTTAAACAAAATGTTCAAAATTTTTTTAAACAAAATGTTTAAATTTTTTTTTATTTAAACAAAATGTTTAAAAAATCTTTCTTAAACAAAAATACTTAAAAAATTTTTAAACAAATTGTTTAATTTTTTTGAACAAAATATTTAAGTTTTTTCTTTTAAACAAATTGTTTAAAATTTTTTTTATTTAAACAAACTGTTTAAATTTTTTTATTAAACAGATTGTTTAAAAATTTTTTATTTAAACAAATTGTTTAAATTTTTTTGAACAAATTGTTTAAAAAATTTTTTTTTGTTTAAACAAAATGTTTAAAATTTTTTTTAAACAAATTGTTCAAATCTTTTTATTTAAACAAATTGTTTAATTTTTTTTCTTACTTAAACAAAATATTTAAAAAATTTTTTTCTAAATAATTTAAACAAATTGTTTAATTTTTTAAATAAATTGTTTAAATTTTTCTTTAATAAATTGTTTTAAAAAATTTTTTTAAACAAAATGTTTAAAAACTTATTTAAACAAATTGTTTAAATTTTTTTTAAACAAAATGTTTAAAAATTTTTAAACAAATTATTCAAATTATTTTTTAAACAAATTGTTTAAATCATTTTAAACAAACTGTTCAAAAAATTTTTTAATAATTTAAACAAAATGCTTAAAAGATTTTTAAACAAATTGTTTAAAAAATTTTTTGTTTAAACAAAATATTTAAAAGTTTTTATTTAAACAAATTGTTTAAATTTTTTATTTAAACAAAATGTTAAAAAGATTTTTAAACAACTTGTTTAAATCTTTTTTGAACAAATTGTTTAAAAGTTTTATTTAAACAAAATGTTTAAAAATTTTTTCTAAATAATTTAAACAACTTGTTTAATTTTTTTAAACAAAATGTTTAAATTTTTTTAAACAAATTGTTCAAAAAATTTCTAAACAATTTAAACAAATTGTTTAATTAAAATTTTTAATAATAAATTTTTACAAAAATATTATTATTTTATATAATATTTTAATTCTTTATATTTAAATCTTTATTCAATTATGGTTATTAACAAAAAAAATATTAAATCAATTATAATTTTTAAAAACAAATTAAAAAATACTGTTCCTTGTTGTCCTTGTGTTTAGGAATGATTTGTAACTATAGAATTAAAAAATTGAATAAAAATTAAAAAATAGTTATATTGTAGATTGAGACATGATGCTTTAAGAGTTCATTTATTAAAAAATGATGATGATTTAAATGTTAATGAAGATAATAAAATATTGGAAATACCTTGCGAAGAATGAATATTATCTTTTGAACAATTAATAAGCATTCTCAAAAAATATTTTAATATTCAAGTTATATAATATGCAAGTTAATGAAAATTTAAGTGAAAAAATTACAGAGAAAATAAAAAAATATTCTTCTGAATCTTACAATCAAGTTTTCAATAAATTTATATTAAAAAAAATTTTTTTTGCTTATTAGATAATTTTAATTTTTATTTTTATTTTATAGTTTTTAAAATCTAATGTTTTTTACAAAGTAAATATTTTTGAAGAAACATTTTCTTTAGTTTGAAAAACAAATTATTTTAAATGTAAAAAAGATTTTAAATTCAAAGAATATGTATCATATTTAGTAAATATAATATGAAAATAGTATCTAAAAGAAAAATAGTATACACAAAAAAAATAGGAATTAAATATAAAAGATGATTTAATTAAACAATTGGAAATTATAAAAAAAAGAGATAAAGATTTAAATTATTGTTAGAAAATACATAAAGATTATAACAAGCTTTTTAAAAAAATTATAAATTTATATTCTAAATGAAACAAAAAGTTAGTTTTTTATAAAGTTTATAGAATTAAATTAGACGAAAAAGAGCTAAACAAAAATAAATTATATAACGAATTAAAATATTTAGATTTATATATTAGCAAGAATAAAAAAGAGAATATTTATTATATATTATGATATAAAATTTGAAAAGAATATTATCCTAAAAAAATAATAATTTATTATGATAAGAAAAATATATATATAAAAACTTTTTATTGAAAAGTTAAATTATATGATTTTTTTAAAAAAGAAGCATATAAAAAATGATTCTCTGATTTTGACATAAAAGTGATAGCAACTATTTCTAAAATATTACTTCATAAAAAACTTTATTATTTATTTAAAAATTATTATAAATAGTTTAAAGTTTATTATATAACTAAAGATTAATATGTGAAATATAATTGATACTTTTACTGATATTGTAATATGATTTTCTCATTTAAGTTTTACTATTTCAAAACTTTAGAATCTTCTACTTTTTTACAGTTTTCATTAGTTTTTTTACTTAATCATTATATTTATTATCTATCGCATTTTTTGAATAAAAAAATCATTATTATTAGCTTGATTATATATTATCTTAATAAAAATACAAATTTAGTTATTGCATATCTATAAAAATGGTACATTTTTTTATTTTCTTCAATTATATTAGGTTATTTTAGTTGTTTTATATACAATTGTAAAAATTTTAATTGTAAAAGAAATTAATTAGGTTTCATATTTTTTTAGATTATCATGATGAATAGTATTAATAGTTTTTATTAATTCTATTCTTAATTTATTTAATTTTTATGTTCAATATGTCCCAATAAAAGAACATTGATTTTTATTAAATTTAAATAAAGAATGAATTAAAAATAGTGATGAAAAAAATAAGAAAATAAAAAGAATTTTAGAAAAAATTTAGTAGTGATATTGAACAGATGATTATAAATATAAATGAAATAATTTTTATTCAATAAATCCAGAAGAAGAGTATGCTTATTATTCTATTACTGATAAAAATTTTTTAGATAATCTTTCTTTTCTTCTATGAAAAAAAACAAAAAATTTAAATAATTCATATTATAAATGAACAGTATATTATTTGTCTGATAATGATGAAATAAAAAGAGAAGATTTTGACATAATAACAAAAAATACAGATAGTTTTTTCTATAATTTAAGAGTATGAGAAAAAAATATAAATTTTTTAGAAGAAGATACATATGATTTAAGTGACAAAATTTGTTTTACAAGTTATAAAGATATAGAAAGTCGTATTGATATTTCAAAAATAGAAAAAGAAAAAATAAATCTTATAAAAAAATTATATAAAAATATATATAGATGAGATTTAGAATTAGTTATTTGAATAAAAAAAGAATGAAATTCATTTTCAAACTTTAATAATATAAAAAATAATTATTTAGATAATAAAATTTGTTTTAAAGAAGAAGATATAAATAAATAGAATGAAAATGATTACAAAAACGTAATAGATGAAATAATAATTTGATTATATTGAATATTAGAGAATTCAATTAGAAATTGAGAAATAAACTACAAAAATAATAAAGAATTAGTTTGATAGATGTTTAATGTATTATTAAGAAGTAAAAACAATAAAATAACTGATGAAACATATTTAAGAATATTATTATTAAAACCTTTTTTTATTAAATTTGCTTGATGAGATATATTATGAAATAGATATATTTGTCAATATTATATTTTTGATTCTAATTTAAATGAATTACTTATTTCTTATCCACAAGAAAAATTTCATTTAACAAGGTTATGCACAAATAATTTTTGATAGATTGAAGATTATGATGATAATTCTTTTATTGCTTTAGATAATTGAATTTTTTGATGATGATTTTTTTGAGATTTAATTAATAATTTAACTGAAAACAATAAAAAAAATAAAACAATTATTTATAATTTAAATAATTTTAGTTAGTATTCTAATAATGATGAAAATAATTTAAATTACATATTTTGAAAAGAATCAAAAATTAGTAATGAATTAAAAAATTTTAATGATTTAAATAATAATTCAGAAATTAAAATTTTTGAAGATAGATTCAATAATTTTAATATAAACTTTATTTCTGAAATAATTTATTTTTTTGATAATCAAATTTTAAAATTATTTTTCTGAATCTTTGTATTGTTTGTATTATATGTAATTTTTAAACTTTATCATATTTCATTAGACGAATTTTTTATTCTTATCAAATATATTAACATAAACTCAAAAAAATTAACAAATATTTTAAAGAAAAATGAGAAAAATGAATAAAAATTTATATATAAAAAATTTTACTTTTTTTATTTTTTAATTATTATTATATTTACTTTTTATTTTTAAAAAATTTATAAAAAAATAGTGTTATCTTATAAAATATTATTTAAGAAATTTTTTATATTGTTTGTTTTAATATTAATTATAACACTGATTTCTATTTATATTGATAATTTATTTTATAAGTATAAATCTTATAAAGAAGAAAAGTTTTTATGTTTTTTATTTAATTATATTTTTATTAATATAAAATTAAAAAATCTTGAAAATAAAATTAAGAAAAGAATAGATGAATATTCAAAATATTGAGAATTTAAAAAATATTCTTCAAATATAAAAAATATATATAATGAATTATTAATTTTATACAATGAAATAAATACAATTAAAAATTGAAAAAGAGATAATATTTTTTGGAACCAAGAAGAAAGAATAAATAAAATAGAAAAATATTATTATTTTAAGAAAAAGTATTATGAAATAGAAGAAAAAATAAAAAAAAATAAAAATAAATTAAAATATTTTACTTAAACTAAAATATAAATATATTTATATTACAAAAATATATATTTTTATTTAAAACAAAATTTTATATACTATTTTAAAAAAAATGAAAAAAATATTTATTTTTTTATTAATTATTTTTTCAGCTAATGTTTCATCAGCAATAACATATATAGATAAAAGATACAATATATTTTCCGCTTATGAAAAAAAATATTATTCTAATATTTGTAATAAATATAATCTAAATTTTTGTAATAATTTAAATTATAACTTTATAAAAAAAGAAGAAGAAAAAAATATAAATTTATGACAATTAAAAAAGTTACTTTTTTATTCACAATTATATGTAGAAAGCAGATTTTGATTATTTTGATGATTTAAATTAAAAGATGTTTATAGCTTAAAAGATTGCTGGTATTATTACAATAATAATGTAGATTGTTTTAAAGAGAAAAAAATAAATACTTGTAGTGTATGTAAAATTATTTATTGATTACAAAATATAAAAAAATGAAAAGAAGAAAAAGATAAATTATTAGATATGTTTTTAAATCAAAAAACAAGTTATGCTTGAGCAATATGAGCAGCTCAATTTCTTCCTTATATATATTTGCATGAAATAAACAAAAATAATTATTGGTGATGGAGACATATTAATAATTGGTATAAAATATCATATTATTTTGTTTTAATGGATAATTTTTATAAAGAAAGCAAATATTATTATTTATTAGAAGATTGAAATATAGAAAAATATTTTAAATGTAATAATTATTATTCTAGAAAATATGAAGAATGTAAAAATTTAAGAAATTTAATATATAAATATAATCATTCTGTTAATTATATTAACTCTATTATAAATTATATGCAAGCATTTTATAATATTAAAAATTTAGATATTTTATGAAATCCTTTATGATATTTTATAAAAGACAATAAATTATATTTTTCTAATAAAAACTTCTATATATTAAGAAATTGAATAAATTATGTTGATAAAAATATCATTTTAAAAAACAACAATTATCTAGTACTTTGATATTGAAATATTGAAAATATAGAAGATTATTTAAATATGAAAAATGAAAAAGCTTTAGTGCTAAATATTTTATGAGATGCAAATTGTTATTATATTGAAGCAGAAAAAAATAAATGAAGTTATATAGAAAAATTTACAAAATATTTATGAAATTTTATAATTTGTATAAATAAAAATTGATGATGAATTGTTTATTCACATTTATCAAATAAAACAAAAGACATAATTTATAAATATAATTGGAATAAAATAACAAACTTTAATTATAGAAATTCATTATATTTAATTAATTTTATTAAAAATATAACAAAAATAACTTTTTTAAATAACGATAATAAGAAAATTTTGATAAAAAGAGTTATAAAATTTAAATCAGATAAATGAGATATAATATGAATAATTTGAAAAACATGAGAATTAAGAAAAAATAAATATTATTGATTATGATTGTTTTTATGAACTATTAATAAAAAATTTATAATTAACGATTTTACAAAAAAATTATTTATAGAAAACCTCTTTAACTTCTATTATTTTAAAAAGAATTAAGATATTTAATTTTAATTTTATAATATTATAAGAAAAAACAATAAGTTTTTTATTAAGTTATTCTATATTATAAATTGTAAAAATTTTATATAATAAAAATAAGTTTGCTATTAAAATAAGTGAAGGAAAGATAAAAAATTATAAAAAAAAGAGAAAAAAATTTTTACTTTTTTAAGAAGTTGATTATAATAATATATATATAAAATAAAATTAATTTTATATTTTAATTACAAAATAACATGACTTTTCAAAGCAATACAGCTTTTCAAAGGGAAAAAATTAAAAAAACAAAAGAAATTGAAGAGTGAAAGAGAGTTAATCTATTAAAAGCAAATAGGACCCTAAGGGATTTGATCAAAGCAAGGATTGAAAATGAAAAGTATTGAGTAGGGTTTAAAACTGAGTGAGAAGCAGAATTGTCAATAATTATAAATGAGGATGGTGAAATTAAAATGTTTAAGGTGAAGTTGCCAGTGGGTGCGTAATTTTATAATTTTTGTAATATTAATTAAAAAAGAGAGAAGTATTAATTAATACTTCTCTCTTTTTTTATATTTCAATATTTCAATTTATAAAAATTTTTTTTGCATCTATTTTATAACCAATTTCATTTTTACTCCAAATATTATAAAAAATAATATCTGTTCTTTTATATACATCTATTCACAAAACATTTAAATCAATTTTTATTTTTTCATTTTTTATTTTTTCATCAAAATCATCAATATTAACTTTTTTTTCTCATATTAAATATTCTTCAATATTTTTATCAAAATAATATTCTAATCAATCAATTAAAAGAAATAATATTCATAATCATTCTAAATGCTCTATTTTTATATTATTTTCTTTTCTATTTATACTATCTAATAATTTATTTACATAATAAATATATAACAAATTTTCTTTACTAATTCAGAATTTAGTAATTAACAAAATTAAATATCTTTTTATATTTTTTAATTTTTCTTTTAATTCTTCTAATTTAGAATTTTCTATTTTTAAATTTATGTCAGCATCTTTCAAAAATACCAACTTTTCTTTATTTTTATTAATATAACTATCAATCTCTTTTTCAATAACCAAAAAATCATTTGTTTTTTTAATTTTTTTCTCTAAATTTATTAATTCTTTTCAAAATAATTTAACAATTAAAACATAATTTAATCTATCTATATATTTATTTATATTCTCATATATGAAAAAATTTCAAAAAAATAGTTTAATAAAATTAATATCAAAAGATTTTATTTTTAATTTATATAAAGTATCATCAAAAAAATTTAATCTTCTATTTTTTACACATTTATAAAATAATTTTTCTTTTATTTCTTTAAATTTAATTCATTCTAATATTTCTTTTATACTTTTTTTATTAAAAAGTATATAAAAAATTAAGTAATAAAAAAGTAAAATTATTTTTAATAAATCAAAATATTCTAAATTTTTTAAAATATTTTTTTCAAAATTTCAATTTAATAAATTTTTTAATATATTTTTTTCTTTATCACTTAAATCTAAAGTATAAAAAAATGATTCAACTAAAAAATTAAAATTATTTATAATAAATTTAAATAACTTTAAGTTATTTAAAAAATTTCTTTTATAATTTTTTTCAAATTTTTTATATATTTTGTCTTTAGTTAATTGTTCTTTTATATTTTTATATATATTTTTAACCATCTGTAAAAAATTTTGTCTAATAATACATCTTTTTTCAGCACTATTTATATTATTTGTAATTCAAGAAAAAAGATTATCTTCAAAATCAATTTCATTAATCTTTCAATTTTCTAATAAAAAATGAAAAACTGAAGCAATTTTATAAAAATCAAATAATACTTTTGTTCAAAAATTTTTTATATAAAAATTTGAAAAATATATTTTATAATCATTAAAAATCAATTTTTTAATTGGAGTATAATAATTTATATCATCAATATCTATATATTCAAAAGAATAAACAAACTTATCAACAAAATAAATATATGAAATTCTTATGTTTCCAAATTTTCTTTCTAATAAATTAATACTATTTTTCAAATCTTCTACTTCTTTTTTATCAAAATTTCTAAAATAATATTTTAAAGTTTTAAATCTAAAATTTAATAATCTTTCTTCTTTATTAATAAACTCTCTATTTTTAGACATTAAATAATGATAAATACCTATATATTTTTTATTTATATTTTTAATTCATTCATTTTCATTTCTTAAATTTAAATTTAATTCAGCAAGATTAAAAAGCTGGTCTAACCTATCATCAGCAATATTATTTTCATTATTTTGTTCTGTATTTTCAATTTCTTCATCTAATTCATTTATCATATTATTATTATCAGTATAATAAAACAACTTTTTAGAAAATTTAACAAAATTATTTTCTGGCTCAAAGACAAAAATTTCAACCTTATCTCATTCTTTTATATCTTTCAAAAAATTTATAAAATTTTTAAATAAAAGTTTTAATTCTAGATTTTCTAATTTATTAAAAATTGAATTTATAAATTCATAATTTATAAAAAATTTTTTAACTACATAAAAATCTCTTTCTTTAATTAAATGAAAATAAAATAATCAAGATAATCAAAAAGCATAGTTATTATTATGAAATAATACAACATTATCTATATTTCACGATAATTCAAAAATATCTTCGTAAAATTCATTTTTATCCTTTTTTTTATATATTATACTACCTGATAAAATTCTATTAATATTTGTTTTTTCTATTTTTGCTACTTTTTGTCTTAAATCAATTTTAAAAACATTAGATAAAAATCAATTATTGTATGTTATATTTTTAAACTCTTTTCATATTATTTCATTTAAAATTTTTTTCTCAAAATCTTTATTTAAATTTTTTATTTTTATTTTTTCTATTTTATATGTTCATTTGTTTTCTGAAACAAAAAGAGAAAAATATATATCTTTAAATTTTTTTTCTCATTCAATAAAGTTATATAAATAATTAAAAAAATTGAAATTTAAATTATAATAAAGTTCTTTTTTATTCATAACTTATTCAAAAATATGAAGTAAATATATCATAATTATTAATTATATTTTTATAGTTAAACTCTTCAATTAAATAAATTCAATTATTATTTTTTAAATTAAATCATCTATCAAGGATTTTAAAATTATCAATTTCAGATTTTATAATTCAAAAATAACTTCAATTATATTTTTTATACTTATAAATTCAAGAAAATATTTGATTTTTATATATTAAAATAATTTTAATTTTATTTTTTTCTTTTAATTCATATACATATAAAAAAATATTTTTTCAAATATTATATTGTCATTCCTTAATTTTATCTTTTTTATTAAATATTTTATTTATTACTGCATCTATAAATATACTATCTAAAATACTATATCTTTTTTTTCAAATAATTAATTCTCTAAAATAACGATTATTTATTTCATCTTTTTTTTCATCAACTAATTTGCGCTCTGTTATAAATATCTTTCAATCTATATTTAATATTATTTCATTTATTTCATTTTCTAACGCATTAATAAAAGAATTAAACTTTATTATATTATTCTTATTTAATTTTATATTCTCAACTTTTCAAATATCAAGATTTATTAATTCAAGAATATTTGAATTTTTATCAAAAGTGCATATATAAAAATTATTTTCTAAATCATATAATTTTATTCTCATGATTTTTAAAAATTACATTAAACTTTTAAATTTTCTATAAATCTATTCAGAAGTTTTTATTAATAAAAAAGACAAAAAAATTTTTACGATTATTCAAGAAGAACTATTCAACTATTCCTATTCATTAGCTAAAGAAATTAAAGTTATTATTCAATAATAGAAAATAAATAATACTGCGTCAACTAAATAAGCAGAATCTCAAAAATTTTGTATTGATATTTTTTTTATTAATTCTTTTTTATCAGTATTTTTTATTTTATTTATTAACTCTCTTCTATCAATATTTTTAATTGTATTAATTAATTCCATAATTATTCTTTTTTAGTCTTTTTAAAATTTTTCATCTCTTTTTTTAACTCTTTTTCTATAATTTTTAAATAGTCTCACAATTCTTCTTCATTTAATTCATCTATATATTTTTTTTCTTCATTGTTTTGTCTTTTTCTTGCCATATTATAAATTTATTATAAATATAAAAACGTTATCTATATTTATATTTAATATAGAATAATATTTTTTTTATTATTTTTAAAAATTTTACTTTTTTCAAAAAATAATTATAATATTAAAGACAATAAAAAATAATAATAATATTAGTAAATAATACTAGTTGAAGAAAAATTATAATTTTTCTATCTTTTTATTTAAAAAAATCTTTTTGTAAATTTGTAAAAAAAAAGTTTCTATATTAAATATAATATAAAATTATTTTATATCTTAAAAATATAAAAACATGCCAAGAAAGAAAAAAGACGAAAAAGAAATATTAGAAGAAATGAGTGCTGAAATAGATGTTGATAAGGAATTAGAAGAATTTGAAAAATTTGTTGAGGAAGTTGAAAGAGAAGAAGAAGAATTAGAGAGAAAAGAAATTTTAGAAGAAGAGAAAGAAGTAATGAAAAAAGTAAAAGAATTAGATAAAGAAGAAGATGATAATGAATAAAAAAATAAGATAATTAAAAAATATAAAAAAGAGGAATCGAATTCGATTCCTCTTTTTTTATTAATATAATTATTTAATTTATTTAATTATTTTCGCCATTCTTTTTATGAATAGGCATAATTTTTATTATGAAAAGATAGATAATTTGAATTATTAGTGTTTTTATATTAACAATTTTATTTTGTTTCATATATAAATGAACTAAATAGTTTATTCAATTAGAAAAATTTACTAAAAACGATTTAATAGAAATTGACAAAAGCTTTTTAATATATATTTATTTGAAGAAAAAAATTTTTTCTGAAAAATATATTATTTTATCAGATAGTAATAATTTAAATGAAGAAATTGATTTTGTTCTAGAAGATAAAAATTTTTATAACGACTATTTAGAACAAATAAATGAATATCTTAATAAAGATAATATAATTAAAGATATATGTAATCTTAAAAATAAAATAATGATAGAATGAAAAGAATATTATATTTGATTTCTTTTAACAAAATATATTTATGATTATATTTTATTTAACAATAATATTAAATATGAAAATAATTTATTAAATTTATTGTGAATTATAAAAGAAAATATTAATAATTGAATTTATTGTAATTCAAATGAAACTGATAAAATTAAAGAAATAGATTTTAAATCGTTATTAAATGAAAACTTAAAAGAAAAAAATAAAGTAAATATTTTAAAAGAAAAGATTAATAAATTATATAAAATACTATGATGATTTAAAAATTATAGGTTATTGAAATTTTTATTAAGAATAACTATTAAAAACGAAATTAGAGATAAAAAATTAATTGAATGAATAAAATTTATTAAATTTCAAGATTTAAAAAATAAAAATAAATATTTATTTTTATTAAAATACAAAAATTAGTATATTTGTTTTGAAAAAACAAATTATTATAATTGCAAGTCTGTTAAAAATTTAAGAGAATTGGCTTCTATATTAAAGAAAAAATTTAAAAAAAAAATAGAATTAAATATTTTACTTTATAAATAAACAAATATAAATATGAAATTAATAAAAGAATTAAAAGAATTAAAAAGAAAAAAATATTTTTTAAAAATATTGAATGAAATAGCAAATAATTCTACTTGTTATAAATACAAAGTTTGAGCGATTATAACAATTAATTGAAAAATAATTTCTACTTGATATAATTGAACTAATAGATGAATAATAGAATGTGAAGAGTATTATAATTTTCTTAATTATTTTGTTAAAAATTTAAAGAAAGAAGAAAAAATAGAAAAATATTTAATGTGAAAAACTTTTTGAGATAATAATTTAATTTTTTGATATTTTAAAAGTAAATTTAACGATTATTTTAGTTATATATGAAGAGATAAATATTTAGATAATCAAGTTATGTTAAATTATTTGTTTGAAAAAGCTAAAAAATATGATTTAACTGAATTAAAAAAAATAATTATTGACAATGATTTAGAATTAAAAAAGAATTGGATATCAAAAAATAATATTTTTCATTCTGACTTATCTATTTTTTGAGAAATCCATGCTGAACAAAATGCTATTACATTTGCTGCTAGAGAATGAATTTCATTAGAATGAGCTATTTTATGGTGTAATTATTTACCTTGTATACATTGTGCTAAATTAATTGTAGCTTCTTGAATTAAAAAAGTATATTTTGAAAATTACTATTACAATAAAAATCTTAATAATGAAACTACTGTTGAATTTTTCAAAGCTAATTGAATTGAATTAGAACAATTAAATAATGATATAATAAATAAAAATATTGAAGAAATAAAAAAGAAATTAAAAAAAGTTATGTAATTATTTTTTAATCTTTTAAAAATGATAAATCATAAAGAATTTTATAAAAAATTGTTTTCTAAAATATTAGATATTTATCAAGAAAGTTATGAAAACTGATTTGACGAAGTTGATAAAAATAATTATAAATTAATTAAAAAATATATTCTTGATAATATAAATTTTGATTTTTTAAATTGAATTTTCATTAATCATAATAAAGAATTTCATAGAAAAGAAGATATTAATTGTTATTCATTTTCTGTTATTTTTTATTGAATAAATTATTTTTGATATTTTTTTAATTTACAAGATAAATTATCTGTTAAAAAAAATAATAGACCTATTTATATTAATTTTTCTAAATTTAATAAAAGTAATTTATGAAAATTATCAAAAAATATAAATCAATATTTAAAATGAAAAATGTGATATAAAGATGCAATAAAATCAATAACACCTATTATAATGCAAATGGTTTTTTTATGAAAAGATAATAAATTAAAAGAGTCAGAAGAAATTATAAACAATTATTTAAATCTTTTAAAATCATCTTACTATAAAATTGTCTTAATAAATTTTTATAACAATGAAATAATAAAGAAAAATTTAATAGAATATATAAAAAGTTTAAATTTAAAAGATGAATTTTTTGAAAATATTCTTTCTGAAAAAGATATAAAAAATGTTATTAAATTAAATGATTTAAAATGAAAATACTATAAAAAATTCAAAAAAGACAACGAAAATTTTACTATTTATATTTCTGATTATTTAACTTTTAAAAAAATATTAAACTATTTAAAATATTTACTAAAAAGATATAATTAGAAAATTAGTATAAAAGTAGAAGAAAAAAAAGATTTTTATTTTAATGAATTCATAAATTATTATATTAACTATATATTTTATAAAGAATCATTATTGTATGATTATACAAATAAAAAAATTACTTTTTCTGATTATGTAAAAAACAATTTAAAAAATTACTTTGAAAATTGATTTAAATTTACTTCCTTAATATGAAATAGTGATATAGAATATTTATATTGAGAATTTTTGAAAAATCTTTTTGAATATAAAAAAATATTATTTAAAAAGTATATAAAAAACTTATTAGAAGAAAGAAAAACAAACTATTCTTATAAATGAAATTATTTTTTTAGTTATCTAACTGACCAAGATATAAGCAATAGTTTACAAATACAAGAAGATATTTTACAAGAATTTCTTAAAAATAACTTATTTGTTTTCTTCGATGATTGATTTATAAAAAAATATGAAAATTTAAATAAAATATTTATTAAGAAAAAATATAAAAAACATAATCTAAAAAATTTCTGTTTTTTTTCTATAAAAAAAATATAAAATTTATTCGAATATTCTATATTATTATTCATATAAAATTTTTATTTTTTTATTGAAAATAGAATGTTAGAATATTGAAGAAATTTATCATTAATTCAAAAAAAGAAAACTGGTGAATATGAAAAGTTAGTAATTGATACTTATATTTTAAAAAAGAAAAAAACAGATGTTGGGTTGATGTTTAAAGGTGTAAAGCAAAAGAAAGATGAAAATTGAGATTTATTATTTGTAAAAAAGAAAATATTATTTTGATGAAAATTAATGGAGAAAGAACTTCCTTTATTTGATTATGAGAATCAAGTAGTTAAAAAATTATGATATAATGAATTAGTGTCATTGAAAGTAAAGTTAGATAAGCTATATACAAATTACTTATTGTGAAATAATTACGAAGATGAAATAAAATTCTATTGAGAAAAATCTACAATAAAATTCACTTTTAAAGATAATGCAGTTTATATAAGTATTTATAAAAGTTGATGAGAAAAAGTATGATGCAATTTTGTATTATGAATTGAATATGTATATGAACTAAGAGAATTAATTGATGAAGTTATAAAACAAAATGTTAAAACACTTTTAAAATAATAAGCTAATCTTAAGTTCTTTGCACATATATAAAAGAGAGAGTTAATAACTCTCTCTTTTTTTTTTTTTTTACTAAAATTTTACTTTTTTAGACTTATGATTATAATTAATTGTAAAAATAAATTTTTATAACATAAAAAAAAGAAAAATGAATAATAACAATGAAATTAAAATTGAATTGATTCCAGAAGAACTTTTTCAAAAAAATTGATGATGATGATGAAATGAAAAAAATAAAAATAATCCAACTATTATAAAAAAAGAGAAAATAAGTAAAGAATTTAAAGAAGAGTTATTTACTTTTTATCATTTATTTGATAAATTTCTTATTTCTTCAAAAAGAGTAATAAAATGCTATTTAAATAAAAATTTTTATAGTTTTTTATTGTATTTATTGTATTTAAATGATTTTACTAACGTTTTTTCAGATTTAAAAGATATAAATGTTGTATTTTGGCTAGATGTTTCAGCTGACATAAGAGAATTATATAGTGATATATTTATGAAGAAATTAGAGTGAAAAAATAATTTTGTATTTTTTGAACATAAAAGATTATGAAAGTTGAATGAATTATATGGATTATTAAAATTATTGAAAGAAGAATATAATGTTTATGTAGTTAAAGAAAAGGAAAATAAAAATGAAATAAAAGAAAAAATTGAAGATTGGTTTATTGAAGTTGATTTAATTGAAGTCGATTTAGATAGAAAATTAAAAGAATTATGAAAATATGAAAAATTAAAGGAAAGAACTGTAGATTTTTATATTTATGTAATGATTCAATTAAAATGAAAAAAGATTTTAGATAGATGAAAATGAAGACTTAAAAGTTTTCTATTAAAACATTTTGAAGATATCGATATAGAAAAAGTATTATTAATTTTTGATAATAAAGTAAAAGAAAACGTTATATCTGAAAATGAAATCATAAAATTTATTGAATATATAGAAAATGAACTTATAAATAAAAATAAAAAATATGATTTAAAAAATGAAAATGATATTAATAATATTTATCTAAAATTAAAAAATGAAATTATAGGACAAGATAAATCAATTAAAAAAATTTTATTGAATCTATATATTTATGAAAAATATACAAAAAAAATATGAAATAATTTTCTAAATATAATGTTATTATGACCAACATGAGTTTGAAAAACAGAAACTATAAGACAATTAACAAAAATTTTATTCTGAGATAGTAAATATTTAATACAGATTAATTGTAATGAATTAAATCAATTGTTTGAAATAAATAGAATATTTGGTGCACCTGCAGGTTATGTATGATACGAAGACGAAACATTAATTGATAAACTTAAAAAATTAGGAAAATGAATTATTTTGTTTGATGAAATCGAAAAATCGCATCCAGTTTTATTTAGAAGAATATTGAAAATAATTGAAGAATGAGTTATAGAAGATAATAAAGGTAATAAAATAAATTTAGAAAATTTTTATATATTCTATACAAGTAATTTAATTAAATCAATAAAAGAATTAGAAAGTGAATTATTATGAGAAAATAGTATTTGATTTGTAAAACCTTCAGATAAAGAATTTACAAAAAACGATAGTAGAAATGATAAATTAAGAGAGAAAATAATAGAAAGATTAAATGAATTTTTTAGGATGCCTGAATTTTTATGAAGAATAACAGATTTTATATTTTTCAATGAATTAACAGACGAACAATATCTTGAAATTATAAACCAAAAAGTTAAAAAATTATGAATCGAAAATATTATTACTGAAGAAGATAAAAAAGAAATATTGAAAAAAATAAATATTGATAAATTATGAGCTAGAAATGTTATTACTCAACTTAAAAATATTATCAGCAAAAAACTTGAAAAAGATATTTTTAAATAAAAAAATTTTAATTAAAACAATCTATTATTTTCTTTATATTATTTTTACTTCTTTTATTTTCTTTTTTTTTTTATTTTATTTTCTATTTTAAAATGTTATACTAACTTAATGTTATCTTATTTTTTTGATAAAAATAAGAAACTTTATCATTTATTTAGTAAATATCAATTTATAGACAAAAATAATATTAAATATAATTGAAAAAATATATATGATTTTTTAGTTAAAAAGTACAAATGAAATATTGAAAAAATAAATGAAGCTTATAATAAACTAGATATTTTCTTCAATAAATATAAAATACAAACAAAAATATTTAATTTCATTTATTGAAAATTAAATGATAAAGAATACATAGAAAAGTTATTTAAAGAATTTTTCCATGAAAACAAAGAATTTACGCCAAGATGACAAATAAAATATTGAAATTTAATAAGATTTTTAAATTTAGAAAATATCTTAAAAATATGAATTGAATGAAGTACTTCACAATATAATTTTTTTAATGAATTATTAAAATGAAATATTTTACATAGAGTTTTTATTTTATTCAATAATTTTAATAAAGAAAATACAGAAAAATGAGCTTTAAAAGACACTTACACATTCATTAGAACACAATTAAAAAGATGAAGTATTTTAAATCCATATTTTATTTCTACAATATTAAATAAATATAAATGAAAAAATTTATTGAGTTTAGTACATAGTTGGCAAAGTTATCAATTATGATTTTATAAGAGCTTTTATATAAACTATTTTTGCAATGATATTGTTTCTTTATGAGATAATATAAAAAATTTAGATATTTATATCAAGAGAAAATTTAGTAATATTTATTCAATTAGCGAAAAAAACATTTTTGAAACTAATTTTGATTTTACAAGCAAAGAAATAATTTGATATTACATAAATAAAAACATAGATACTGTTATTGTTTGCCCTCCTTATTATAACTTAGAACACTATGATAATTCATCCTGATTACAAAGTTGAGAAAAAAGTTATGATGAATATTTAAACGATATGAAAACTATGATTAACAATTGAATAAAAATAACAAATAAATATTTTATTTTAATTATTGCTAATTATTGAAAATATAAGCTTTTCGATATTTTTTTAAATTACATCAAAAATTGTTTTTCAAAATTATGAAAAATCAAAGAAATTGTTTTAACTAATAAAAAAGCAAATATAAACAATTTTGAAAGTTTAAATGATAAATATAATTGATGAGAATTTTGTATAATTTTTGAAAAAGAATAAATAATATTATTTTCTATATTAAAATTTATAATTTATAAAATAATTTAAATCATGGCAGAAATAGAAAAATACAATAAATTAGTCGAAAAAGAAATGTGAATAAAATTAGATTATTGAATGATTGTTGAAAAATTTTTAGAATATTCAGAAAAATTAAAAAAGATAAATAAAGAAATAGAAGATTTATATGAAAAGAAAGATTTTCAATTAATTCAAAAAAAAATAAAAGAAAAAAATAAAATTGAACAATTTGTTTCTATTTATAAAACTATAAAAGAACTTATAGAAGAGATTGAATTATTTAAATGAATGTTAGAAGGATGAGAAATACCAGCAGAAGAATATAAAAAAGAAATTGAAATGAATAAAGAGATAATTGAAAATCAATTAAATAAATTGAAAGAATTAAAATTAAATCTTTGATATTCTTGAGATTGTTTTTTATTAATTGAATGATGAGAATGAGGTGAAGAAAGTTGTTTATTTGCTAAAGAATTATTTGAATCTTATAAAAAATACTTTGAAAAAGTATGAATAAAATATGAAATTAATTATGTTTTAAAATCAGATTTATGATGATATAAAAATTTAAAAGTTAAATTATATTGAGTTGATGATGCTTATAAATTAATATATTTTGAAAAGTGAACGCATCAAGTTATGAGAGTACCTATAACAGAAAAAAAATGAAGAATGCATACTTCTACAGTAAAAGTCAATATTATACCTATTTTTAAAGATATAAAAGTTAAAATTGATGAAAATAAAATTATTTATGAATGACCTAAAAAATCTTGATGAAAATGATGACAAAACGTAAATAAAAGAATGACAGCATTCCAAATAATTTATCAATTAGATAATTGAGAAAAATTAATTATTGATTCACAAGAAGAAAGATATCTAGAAAGAAATAAAAAAAGAGCTTATGAAATATTAGAAGAAAAATTAAGAGAAATAGAAGAAAAAAAATTACAAAAAAAACTAGAAAAAGAACTTAAGTCCGTAAAAGGAGACAGAGCTGCTAAAATAAGAACATATCAATTCCAAAATAATTTAATTTATGACGTAAGAGTTAAATGAAAAAAATATAATCTAGAAAAAATATTCGATGAATGAAATTATGATATTATTCATAAAGATATTATATCACAATTAATTAATGATTAATTTTTTATTTTATTAAACAAAAATAATTATGAAAGTCATTTTAAAAAATGAATTTTTTGAAAACTTTACTTATGATTTACAAGATAAAAATAATGAAATAAATAATAAAGTAAACAAATTATTAAAATATTATCAAGAAACTTTTTGATGATTAGATTGTAAATGAAAATATAAAATTGGTGACAAATATGAATATGTTGTTTACATAAATGAATATGAATTCAATATACCAGAAGAATTTATATAGGAAGTTAAGGAATAATATATATTTTAAAAATATACATTTTAAAATTATAAAAAAGTTTATTTTTTATTCAAACTATTCTATATTATTATATATGAAAAAAGCTTTTATATTTTAACAAATAAAAAACGATGTTTAAAGGTAAAGTAATTATTTATGAGAATATTGATTGAGAAGAAAGAAAAATTGTTAAAGAATTTAATAATTATGAAGATTATGTAAACTTTTTGAAAAAGTTAAGAAATAAACAAAACAGATTAAGATTTTATGAAGATTTTGAAATTGAAGATGTTCTTAAAAAATTATGAATTTGAATCAGCAAATTTATTGATAGCTTGCAAGAATGAGTAAAAGATAGAATTGAATATTTTAAAGAAGATGTAAAAGAATTACCTGTTGAGATTGATTTAAATAAATATGAAGAAGCTATAAAGAGATTTAAGAAAGAAAAAGAAGAAAGAGAAAGAAAAAAAGAAAATTTAAAAAATGCTTTGAAGAAGTTATTGGACTATAGAAAACAATTAGAAGAATTGTGAAAAGAAGATTTATTACAACAAATTGACGAAGATATTGCTAAGGTAGAGAATGAATTAAAAAAAATAAAGTAAAAATAAAATAATAATTAAAAAAGCACGCTTAAAAGCGTGCTTTTTATATAACAATATTATTTATTTTTTTTTTTTTTTGTAAAAAAAATGCTTTGATTTACTCATTGATTATCATGATACGTTTTATCTAAATTAATATGTAAAAAAGAAAATAAAGAAAAATATTTTTTAATTATATGAAGTATTTTGCCTGATATAGACTTTATATTACCATTCGAGCATAGGACTTATACTCATGATGCATGATATTACCTTATTCTTTTTATATTTTTCTATATACTTTATAAAATTTTCAAAAAAAGATATTTTAGATATTTTCTTTTTCTTTTAATATGAATTTTCCTACATCTTTTTTTAGATATATTAACTTGACCTATTAATTTTTTCAATATAACAATAAATATGAAAATAATTAGTTTTAAATATGTATTTTTTATAAATTGTATTTTATATCTTTTTTATTTATTTTACGTTATATTTAAACCTTTATCTTTTAATTGGCGCGAAGAATTAATAACATTTATTTTTTTATATACATTGTTTTGGCTTGATTTATTTTTAATTTATTTCTAAACTATTTTCTTTAAAAACAACAAATAAATTACGTCATTATTTTAGAAATTATTAAATTAAAATTAGCTTTATTTTTCAAAAAATTAAAATATAAATAAAAAAATTTTTTTAGCAATATATTTTATTTATCAAATTCTCAAAAAAATTTTTTATTTTATAGTTTTTATTTAATAGTTTAATAAATATTTTTCTATACCATCTTTTTTTTTATTTTTTTTAATTCTATTTTACTTTTATTTGAAAAATAAAATCATAATATTTTCTATTGCAAAAATTATAAAATATATTTTTATTGTAAAATTTTCTGTTAATATATTTATTCAATAAGAAATAGATAATGAGTGAAAATGAATTGTTTTTAAAAATTAAAAATACTTTTTCTTATCAAGTTTCTTATTTAAGTAATATATCTGACAAATTAAACGACATTCTAAATATATTAGAATACTTGTTTAAAGAAATTGATAATTATAAAGATGAATTTTCTGATACAGAAAAAAATTTTTTAGATATAATTTATAAGAATATAGAAAACTTTTTAGATATTAACAGTAATAAATTAAATGAATTAATTCTGTTTATAATTTTATTATTTTTTATATATTTTTGAAATTATTTAATCAATAAATATAAAGATGATATATTTTATGATGATGAAATTAATCAAAATTTATTTAATGATTTAATAAAAATTGTTGAATCAATTATATATTTATGACATATAGAATTAAATAATATTTTTGAATCAAAGAAAATAAATCAAATAGATAAAAGTTGAAATATATCAATTACTGTTTCCACATATAATAAAGAAAACAACAATCATTTTGATTCTTTTCTTTTATAGATTTTTTCATATTCTTTTTTCTATATATTTAAATATCAAAATTCTGATTTAAAAGATTATATAATATACGAACTTTTAATTAAAAATTCAGAAGAATTAGAAAAAGTAAATTCTTATTTTGAATTATTTAATGAATTTCAAGATTTTTATAAAAACAATCTTAATTTTAAAAACAATAACTTATTTATAAATATTATATTGAATATTTCCAATTCTTAGAATAAAAAAATTATTGAATTCAATTTTAACATAAACAATTTATTAATAAATATTGAAAAAGATATAAATGATTTTTATATTATAAATTTAAATTGAAAAATAAATAAAATTGATTTAATCAATAAAAATAAAGAAAATAATTTAATAACTATTAAATATAAAAGTGAAAAAAATAAAGCTAAAAATAATATTTTTAACAATTATTATTGTACAAAAACATTTTTCTTTTGAAAATATAATTTATTTATTTTAAATAATTTAAATAATTTTGATGAAATTTTTGAAAAAATAAAATTAATTAATAAAAATAAAGAAATTGATTATCTGTTTTTATTAGAAAATTGATTTTGAAAAAAAATTGATATTTCAGATATAAATTGAACAATATATTTTTTTACAAAAAATAATTTATTTATATTAGAAGAATTAATAACAAAGAAAAATCAAAATATACTTTTTAAATGATTTAATGTTTATAAAAATATTATAAAAGTTTGAAATATGTATCATAATTTCTATGAATTACATTCATATTTTAGAAAATTTCTTCATCAAGATATTATTAAATTTATTATAAATAATCCAATTATTTACATAAAAAAAATAAATTATATTAATTAACATAAAAAATTAAAGGATTTGAAAGATTAATTATTGAATCAGAAGAAAATCAATATCATATTCAATACTATTTTTTATTATGTAATAATAATAAATTTCTAAATTCTATTTTTTTATCTTGAGTTAAATTAATTAATTTAAATGAAACTCAATCTATAAATTTTTTTCAATTAGCAGAATAATATTTTAATCTTACTTTTCATTCTTCTTTATAATATGGTTCTAAATATAATTGAATAACTATATTTTCTAAAGCTTTTGAAGAACCATTTCTAAAACGTAAATATTTTACTCACTATTCATTTAAATCAGCTCTCATTAATTCTTCATCTGAATAAATATAAAAAGTATTTCTTTTTACAATTCATCATTCATATTCAATATTATACAAACTATCATCTCATAAATCTATATATCATTTTTCTGTTCATGATTCATCAATTATTATTTTTCAATTTTTAACTAAATATCTATTTAATCATCAAACTAAATCAGCATCTTGAATTTCTCAAGCTTTTCTATGTATAATTCAAACTAATTTTACATATTCAGAAAAAAATAATTTAAACTCAGCTCAAGGTTCCATTTTATTTATCTATAATGTTATTACATTAGTCTTATTATCTGATTGCAAATAATAAAAATCTTTTACTACTTCAATATTAGAATTTTCTTCTCATCAGATTTTTAAAGCATCACTTAAATAATCTAAAGCTTGATATTGTGATATTCTTTCTAATCTTACATATCAAGAATTTGTTAAATAATTATATTGTGGATTATGTAAAATATTAACTCATAGGGAAAGATTATTGAACATCGTAAATAATAAAAATAAGAATCAGAAGAAAATTATAAATATAAATTCAAAAACCATTATAATTACTTTTATTTCTTAAAAAAAATTTACTTTTTATTTTTATTATATATAATTTTAAAAGATATAAAATTTTATATTATTAACATTAAAAAAAATGAAACTTATTCTAGAAAAAAAAGATAAAATTAATGAAAAAATTAAAGAATTTTTAAATAAGTACAATGATAAAGAAGATATAAATTTGCAAGATTTAGTTTCATTAGAAGAGTATAAAAAATTTTTATTAGAATGAATTTACATAATTAAAAATTATGAAGATGAAAATATAGAAAAAGAATATTTTAAAAAATGAAATATTTTTGAGAATATTGTAAGTTGATTATTATTGTATTTCGATATTTTAAAGAAAATTTTGCATTCAGAGACAAATGAAAGAATATTAATATTTGTTGAAGAATCTATAAGAAATACTATTTTTTATATAAAGAAATACATAAACTTTTCAGGTAAAGTTAATAAGAAAAACAAAATAAAAATAAAAAACTGAAAAGACATATTAAAATTAATAAGAAGTATTATATTAAATGAATTTTATGAATTTGTTGAAATATATAACAATACTGATTTCTTTAATAATGTTGAAGAAATATTAAATGATGAATATTATAAAATTTATCAAAAATTAATGAAATACTGATGAAAGTTTTATATCAATTGACTATCATTATTATCAAATAAAACAAAAAAAGATGATGCTATAAATTTTGGCGAAAAAATAAAAGAAGATGATTATATAGAATTAATTGCTGATTTTTTTGCTCTAGAGGAAGAAATAGAAAATTGTAATTTAAAAGAAAAGAAAGAAAGAACAAAAGAATTTTTGCAAACAAAAGCAGACGAATATTGAAAAACAGAAAAAGGTGTATACTTTTTAGTAAAACCATGGAGTAAAAAACCGTTAATTAATCCTTTTTACTTTAGAACTCCAAATTTAGTCGATTATAATAAATTTATAGACAAAATAAATAAATACTGACTAAAAGATTTTGCAAAAAAAAGAATTGAATTTTTACTAGAACTAATATTAGAACATAAAAAATTAATAGATTATATAAAAGAAAATGGTTATATCAAAGAATTTTTTACAGATGAAAAAATTTTTAAAACTCAATATAATAATACATCAAGATGAATAAAAATTTATGAATATATTATTGAAAATCTGTAATCCTAATTTTTTTCTATATTAAATAAAAATATTTTATTTTCTTATTTTTATAAATATGGCAAGAAGAAGGAAAAAAATCGAAAAAGAAATTATAAATAATACTGTTAATAATAATAATGATAAAAAACAAGTTTTAGAAGAAACGTTAAAAAATATTGAAAAACAATTTTGAAAAGGAGCTGTTATGAGATTGTGAAAATGAAATAATTTATGATTAGTTAATACTTTTCATAGCTGATCTTATGTATTAGATATTATTTTAGGTTGATGATATCCAGAATGAAGAATAGTAGAAATTTACGGACCAGAGAGTAGTTGAAAAACTACTTTAGCTTTACATGCCATAGCAGAGGTTCAAAAAAGATGAAATGTGGCTGCTTTTATAGATGCTGAACATGCTCTTGATCCTCAATATGCTAAAAATTTGGGTGTTGATACGGAGAATTTACTTTTGTCTCAACCTGATTATGGCGAACAAGCGTTACAAATAGCAGAGGAGTTAGCAAAAACTGGAGTAGTTAAATTAATAGTTATAGACTCAGTGGCGGCTTTGGTACCAAAAGCAGAAGTAGAAGGTGATATGTGAGATAGTTATATAGGTTTACAAGCTAGAATGATGTCCCAATGATTAAGAAAATTAACTTCTATATTGGCAAAAACAGGGACTACTGCTATATTTTTGAATCAAATAAGGTCGAAGATTTGAGTGCTTTTTGGAAATCCTGAAACAACTACTTGATGAAATGCTCTTAAGTTTTTTGCATCTCAAAGAATTGAGATAAGAAGAGGTGAAAAACTTGAAGAAAGTAAAGAACAGGTAGGTTATAAAGCAAAAGTTAAAGTAGTTAAAAATAAAATAGCTCCTCCTTTTAAGACAGGAGAGATTATAATAAGATTTAACCAGTGAATAGATAAAATAGCAGATATAATAGAAGCTGCATCTATTTTTGGTTTGATAAAAAGATCTTGAGCGTTTTATTCTATTTGAGATCAAAAAGTTCAATGAAAAGAAAAGTTATATAATTTACTTAAAGAAGATAACGCGTTGAGAGAACAGATCGAAAAGCAGATTCAAACAAAGATTAGACAAATAAGATTAGGTAAAGAAGAAATTCCTGAAGAAGTTGCAGAAGAAAAAAATATTGAAAAAGAATAAATTTTTTTTATTCTAATAATAGACCGCACAAGCGGTTTTTATTTAAGTTAATTTTAGAATAAATAAAAATTTTTTCAAAAGAATTACAATAAAAAATTTAAAGATAAATAATAAAAATCATTAAGGATTAATTTTTTAAAAACAATTATGAATTAAGATAACAAAATCTTTATAAAGATAAATAGATATCATGTCTTTACTTCAGTTTCTTATTATAGTTTCTGGAGTTTTGTTTGCTATAATGGCAATTGATGCTTATCAAAGAAAAAAATTAAATTTTCTCCATTTTTTGGTTTTTTTTTGATGAACTGGTGTTTTGATACTTTTTGCTTTAAATATTGAGCTTTTAAATAAATTTTGACAATTTTTTGGTGTTGCAAGGGGTGCGGATTTGATTGTATATATTAGTATTATTGTACTTTTTTGGTTTTATTTTGAACTTTTGAATAAAATAGTTAAAGAGGATTTGAATTTTACGAAATTTATTACAAATGAAGCGATAGATTTAGTTACAAACTATAGAAGAGATCTTGGAAAGAGTTTTATATTTGAAATTGAAAATAAGCTAAAAAATCTAAAACAAGATTTTAAGAATGATTTTTTGTTTTTAGTAAGGGCTTACAATGAGGAGAAAACTATAGGGAAAGTTATTGATGAAATTTTTTGATATTGATTTTCTAAGATTTTAGTAGTTAATGACTGATCTTCGGATAAAACTTTACATATTTTGAAACAAAAACAAGAAAAATACTTTGATAAGATTTTGATAGTAATATCTCATCTTATTAATAGATGATGATGAGCCGCTAATAAAACTGGATTTCAATTTTTAAAAAAGTGGTGAGATATGTTGAATATAAGATGGGTTGTTACTTTTGATGCAGATGGGCAAATGGATATAAAAGATATCAAAAATTTTTTTGAAAGGTTAAACAAACAAGAAAAAGCTATATATGTTTGATCAAGGTTTATAAAATGATGAAGTGTATACAATATTCCTTTTATTAGAAAAATAATTTTATTTGGTAGTAGGATAATTACGTATATATTTAATGGTGTTCGAGTATCAGATCCTCATAATGGATATAGAGTCTTGCCTTTGGATTTTATTAAGAAAGTGAATATTTTGAGTGATGGTATGACTTATGCTTCTGAACTTTTGGAAAAAGCTAAAAAAATGTGATATAGAATAGTTGAAATTCCAGTAAACATTAAATATACTAAATATTCTCTTTCTAAAGGACAGAAGAATTCTAATGCTATAAGGATATTATTAGAGCTCATATATCAAAAAATACTTTATAAATAAAATAATTAAAGATTAAATAAGATTACAAAAATAAAATATGTAAAAAATCATTTATAATATATTTTAAATTTTTAATAATAATTTAGCATGTCATTAGGAATAATAATTTGAATTATAACTTTTTTAATATTAACATTAATTCATGAATTTTGACATTTTATTGCAGCAAAAAAATCTGGTGTAAAAGTACTAGAATTTTGAATAGGAATGCCACCAAAACTTTTTACTTTTAGGCGTGATAAAGATTGAACTGAATATACATTTAATCTTTTGCCATTCGGAGGTTTTGTAAGATTAAAGTGAGAATCACCAGATAATCCGCAAGAGTTTTTAGCAAAAGATAGTTTTATTACTCAACCATTATATAAAAAATTAGCAATACTTTTCGGATGAGTCTTTATGAATTTTTTATTAGCTGTCTTTTTATTTTGGATTGCTTTTATGATAGGCATAAAACCTTTCAATATACTTCATTTTTGACATTCTGAGTCTTTAGTTGTCCCATCTTTAGATTATGCTTTAGATAAAGGTTTAATTATTAGTCCAAAAGAAAGTCTTTATCCAAAGGTTGCTTATGTTATTAGTGGATATGATGCTTTTGAAAAAGGTATTTTGTCTTGAGATATTATTTTAAAAATAAATTGACAAGAAGTTAATTTTACTTCTTCAAAAAAAGTTTTGCAAAATAATTGTTGAAAATATGTAAATCTTGTTATTAAAAGATGAGATAAAATTTTAAATAAAAAAGTATTTGTAGACCCTAAAAAAGATTGTAGAATATGAATTATGTCTATTTCTGCTGGAGATATTGAATTTAAAGAAATTAAACTCCCTCCTTTACAAGCTCTATGAGCTGCTTTTAAAGAAACTTATGAAGAGACTAAAATTACTTTTATAATGCTTTCAAATTTGATAAAAAAACTTTTAACTTTTAATAAAGAAAAAGTAAAAGAAGCTGTTAGTCAGTTTTCTGGCCCAGTAGGAGCTGTTAAAATTTGAGAAATGATTTTAAAACAATTTTGACGAGTTCAATATTTACTTTTTGCTGCTATGATAAGTTTATTTTTAGCAATTTTTAATATTTTACCTATTCCATCTTTAGACGGCTGAAGAGCACTATCCGCAATTATTCAATCTATTCTTAGACTAGAACCCATCAAATATTTTACTATAGAAAGTTGAATAAATATTGTATTTTTTGTTTTGCTAATAAGTTTATGAATTTATATAATGTGGTTAGATTTACATAGATTTTGGTGATTATAAAAAGAAACAATAACTAAATATATATGATAATTATAATTTAAAAATATCTAAAAGTAATTAACTATGTTTTTTATAAGAACTTTGCTAACATAGCATCAATAATATTAATATGATTTTCTGAATATTTATTTTATAAATTATATGAATTTAAAATTAAAAAAATATTTTTTAATTTTGATTAGCATTATGAAAACAATTATTTTAATATAAAATAAATAAATATTATGTATAAAAATATATAAGAATGAAGTAATATAAATAAAAAGCAAAAAAATTTTACTTTTTTATTTTTTTGGATATAATTTTATTAAATTTAAATCATAACCATAAAAAACATGAAAAAAATCAATCAAAACTTAAAAACTTTTGTAGAAAAAAATGAATTATTAATTAATGAAGTTGACAATCTATTCAAAAAATGGAAAAAAGAGATAACGTATCTTTTTGTAAAAAAAGATATTTTGTTTTTGTATTTATTAATATTCCTTTTAATTTTATATTTTCTATTGCCAGCAGGATCAAGAATATTTTTTAAATTCATAGCACCTTTTATTTTCGTATTTTCAATATTCTCAATGTTTAGAGATAAAGAACGGGTAGATGCATATTCTACTAAAGACGATGTAAAATTTTATATAAAACTTTGAGAATACGTTGAAAAACATCCTGAATTTTTAGATAAAGTTAAAGAAGATAAAGTATTAGAATTCTTTAAAAAATGTAAAAAATTATATTCATTATATAAAGAATATGAATTTAATAAATAGAGAAAGATATAAATAAATAAATATTTATTTAAAAAAAGCCGCTTGTGCGGCTTTTTTTTATTAAAATAAAAATAACTTTTTAATAAATATTTTTGGTTATTATAGATAAATAAAAAGCAAAAAATTTTACTTTTTTATTATTTTTTATATAATTTTATTAAATTTAAAACTTAATCTTAAAAAAATGAAAAATTTGAATTTTATTAAAAAAAATAAAATGTTAATTGACGAAACTAATAAATTGTTTAAAAAAAATAAAAAGAAAATATTTTCATACTTAACAATAAAAAAAGACATATATTTTTCTTATTTTATTTCTTTGCTTATAATTATTTATATAATTCTTTCATTTAAATTTCCAGATTCGAGAAAAATATTTAAAATCGCAATTATATTTATTGTTTTATTATACGTTATATATTCATTTATAAAAGATAATGAACTTATGAAATTGTTTTTAACTAGAAATGATGTGGAATTTTATATTCATCTTTGAGAATATGTGAAAAAAAATACAAAATTATTAGATAGAATAGATAAAAAAAATGACAAAGATATAATTGATTTTTTTAAAAATTGCATGAAGTTGCATTCATTATATGAGGAATATAAATTTAATATAAATAAGAATTTAATAAATTATGTATAATAATTTTTAATATAAGATATTTTCAAATTAAATCAAAATAAATTCGAAAAATAATTTTTTAAAACAATAAATATTTTTTTATAAAATAAAATAATAAAATATAATTATTTTTATATTTATCAAATTTTAACATGGAAACTCTTATTTCTTGATTAATACATGAAATTTATATATGAAAAGATAAAATAGATTTGCAAAAATTATATAATGAATATTTTAAAACTAAATTTAATTTTTCTATAGAAGATTATAATAATTTATGAGAAAAATTAGAAAGTAAAATAAAAGAATTCAATAAAGAATTAAGTTTTTTTGGACTTGAAATTTTAAGAAAAATAATAGAACTTTCATTTAAAAAACATGACGCTAAAATAAAATATTTAAGAATGATTAAAGATTTAACTAATTTAATCAAACTTATATCTTCTCATGACTTAATTAAATTTTTAAATTTTTATAAATTAAATGTAATAATTTTAGACAATAATATTAAGTTTTTTATAAAAATAACATGAGAACATACAAAAATAAGTTTTATATTTTCTAACGAAAGAATTATTAGGATATTCAAACCAAATGAAAGTATGTATGATATTTTTCGTTTTGATTTAACTAGAATTAATGAAGATAAAGATTTACTTAATAAATTATATTATTCAATTAAATTTTTTTATTATATCTTAGATAATATTATTTTAAATGAAAAAGAATACGAAACAATTAAAAATATATTTTGAGATATTGATATTTATGATAATGAATGAAATTATTTAAGTTTAAAACCTTATTATACAGAAAGATATCTTTATGCACCTTTTGCTTTTAATATTCTTAAATATTATGTTTATAATCAAGACGGTTTTTAGCTTAAAGATTTTGGAATTGAACAAAGAAAAGAAATTATAGAAAATTATTTTTACTTTAAAAATATATTTTATTGAATATTTAAAAATATAATCGAATGAAAAGAAATAAAAGAAAATGATAATAAAATTGAATTTAACAATAAATATATAGAAAAAATTATTAATAATATAAATATTAAAAGTAAAAATAGTCAATAATAGTTTATTTTAAATTAAATTTTTAAAAATAAAAAAGCAGGCTAATTAGCCTGCTTTCTTTTTTATTGATTTTTACAACTTTATTAAGAACATTTAACTATATCAGTTCTTTTTATTGCTTTAAATATTCTTTTAAATACATCCAAAGCGTTTAATAATGATTTTCTTTCTTTATATTCTACTATATCATCTAAATTATAAAGTACTAATTTCTTTCATTCTCAAGTTCATAATTTTATTCTTTCTACTGAATCCAATTCTTTCATTTCTTTTCAATTCATAAAGAAGTTTAATGCTTCTCTTGAAACATAAATTTTTCAATTTAAATTAACAACATGATAACCAATGTTTTTTAATTCTATCATAGCGATTTATGATTTAATATATAAATTTTTATCATAATTTAATATAGATTTTTTTTTATTTTTGTTATTTAATAATATAGAAAAAATCTTCAAATTAAATCGTTTGAATAATACTTTTTACAAGATTTTCTTTTGTAAATATATTCTTTAAAATTACACGAGACAAATCTTTCTCTTCTTTAACTAAATTATTAATATTTCTAATCATATTAATTAATCATCTAATTTGTATTTCTTTTTTTCATAATGAATCTAAAACACTAAACATTTCATATTCTATTTTTATATCTTTAATTAAATCAGATACTTTCTTTTTTTCTTTTTTGAACGAAGTTTTTTTGAGTTCTTCTATAAATTCATCTGCTTTTTTATCTGTTATATAACTAACTCATAATTCTTTAATTCTTGAAATATAATTTTCTAATTCTTCATTATTTATATCAGTCCTCTTAACTAAAACAATATTCTTTTTATCTTTTACTCATAATCTTTCCATTCTTCCAATTATTTGATTTAATTCTTCTGAACTGAAATTATCAACATATAAAATCAAAAGATTTTTAAAATTTTGTAAATTTAGTCATCTTCATATATTGTAAGTACTTGTTCATTTAGAATTTGATTCTATAATTCATAGAATTCATCATTTTCATTCTTCTATTCTTTTCATAGTTTCATCATCTGGATTAAAAATATTTAACATTAAAATATAATTATTCAACAATTTATTTAATATTTCAACAATATTTTTATATTCTTCTCATATCATAATAACAACACTCTCAGTTTTTCTATCATAGTCATAAAAATATGAATTTAGTGACAATATATCATAAAAAATAATCAATTCTGAATTCATAATTTCGTCATGAATGAATTTGAATAATTCTTTTAATTTTTTAATAGAACTAGTATTTATATTTTCATTATTATCTATTTCTATATTAGAAAATGTTTCGTTTATAATTCTTTTTATATTTTGATTTAATTTTTCTTTTTTCTCTAAAATATTTTTAATAGTATCTTTCATTTTTTCTTTATCATATTCTCAATTATTAAACTGTGATATTAAAATCTCTTGTAATTGAATTCATTTTTCTATTATTTTATTTAATTCTTTTACAATATTTTCAATTTTCTTTTGTAAAGCAGACAATATATTAACTCTAATAATTTTTTCAGAATTTTTATATATATTTTCTTCTAAAATTTGAACTAATTTTAATAGTATACTAACGAACTCAGCAAAAGCATTAGCTAAAACTAAGAAATCTAATAAACTTTTAATATTATTCTTATCATTTTCATTTTTAATATTAATTTTTTCTAATTTTGATATATCAGAATATCTTAATGTATCTATAAATATTTTTCTTTTTTCTTCTCTCTTCAAACTATTCAACTTATTTAAATAATCATATAATTTCATTCATTTTTCTTTATATTTTATATAACATTCTTTTCATTTTTCTGTTAATAATATATCGATAGGAATAATTTTATTTCAATCTTTAGTTTCAATAATACTGAATAAAACATTTAGATATTTTTTAAAATAAAATTCTACCAATGAATCAAATCATTTACTAGATTCATTAATTAATTCTGTCAGTTTTTCTAATATTTTTATAAATATATCTCAAGCATATATAACTTTTTCTACTGTTGTATTTCATTCATTTTGTAAAATTGATGAAAATTCATTTATATAACTATTAATTTGCTTTATAGAAAATATAAAATTTTTAAATACATTTTCAACTTTAAATTCTTTTAATAAAGAAAGTATATTTTCAGTTTTGAATATTCAAGAAATTATGTCTAATATTGACGAATATAATCATAATATTTTATTATGTCTTTCTTTGATTAACACGATTACATCCTTTCATAATACATCAATATCTTTTTTCAAATTCATTCATAAACTGTTGACTATATAATAATAGAAATTTCATGCTTCATATAAATTATCTATTTCATCAAGAATATATTTTTTATAAAGTGAATTTTGAAAAATTACATTTAAATATATTTTCTAAACAGTTGCTTTATTTTGAATTATTTTATAAATATCAGCAAAATTGTTAATTAAATTTTGTGCAGTTAATACAATTAATGATTTATATCATATATCATAAGAATATGATTTAGAAAAGTCTGTTTTTAAGAATACAATTTCATCTATAATAATATGTTTGATGAATCATATTTTTCATTTAGAAATTTCCTAAGTATTTGATCTGTTTTCTATATCTCATCAAATAAATTCTAATGTATTCTACATTCATTCATCAGAATTCAATAAAAATTTTTCATAAAAATAATCTGAATCTCATTCCATCTAATATTTTTCAATTTCTTCTATTTTTTCAGCATATTTTTTTCAATATTTTTTTTCAATTTTTTTCAATATTTCTTTTTCTTCTTTTGTTAGTTCATAATTTTTATCTTCAAAAAGATTATCATCATCAAAATCTAAATTTAAAAATCATTTCTCTATATTTTTTGTAAGTTTTTCTATATGCTAAGTTGAAGAATTTCTTTTATTTTTATTTTTCTTATGTTTTTCTTCTAAATATTTATACTATACATATTCAAATTCATTTTTATCATATATTTCTATAATATTTTTTATATCGAATGAAAAAAGTTTTGTTAAAACACTATCAATAATTTTATTTTCTTCTACATCAAAATAATTGAATAAATTATCTCTTTTTTTGATAATTTCAGATAAAGAACCTTTCTTCTCTAATTCTTTTATTAAAAGAGTTATATTATCTTTATTTTCTTTATTGTTTTCTTTTAATAAATCAATTAAAATTTTTACAAATTCTTTTTCTTTATTTTTTAAAATATTTTCATAAACTGGCAATCATCAATTATAAATATTATCTTCAACTAAAAATATAAAATCTCATATTTTTCATATATAATCTCAATAATTATATTCAGATGTTAAATTTTCAAACTCGAATCATATTTTTTTCAATAAAGTCTCCTACTATTTAAGAATAGCTTTGTTTGATATTACCACTATATTTCTTGTTGTGTCAAAATACATTTCAAAAAATAAACTTGTTTTTTTTATCTCTTTTGAATCAGAATCTTTATCTGATTTAATTAGTTTTAATATTTTATTTTTAATTTCTTCATCAATATAAAGATTATATAATATTGAACTGAACAATCATAAATAAGTTTTTCATAATCAAACATCAATAGAAATAGGCATTACAATATTTCATAAATCAAATGGTTGCATAAGCGAATTAAAAGAAAGATAATTATTTAATATATTGCTCTCTATTAAAGATATATCAATTCATTTATATTTTTCTAACATTTTTACAAAATCATCTGAAAATCATAATTTTTTCAAATCATCTTTTATTTTATTAATAAATTCATCTACTTTTTTCTCGAAATTCTTAAAATACTCTTCAAAAAAATTCTTTATTTCTTTCTAACTAACTTCTAAACCACTTTTTATACTTATTTTTTCAATTATTTCAGTAAAATCAATATACAGAAAATCTATTTTTTGTTGTTTAGAAGAATATTCTGATATTAAAGACGATAAAATACCTCATAAAACATAATAATTATAGAAAAAGTTAAATACTTCGTCATCTAATAAATTTTCTATTCAAAAAATCTTAAAAAACTTTTTATTTTTTTCTCTTATAAAATTGAATGCTTCATAAAAATTATTTATTTTTCAAACTTTAAACAAAGTTATAAATTCTTGAAACTACATATTATAAATTTTTTTGAAGATTTTTCAAAAAAACAAAGAAGAAATTCTAATTGCCAAAAACTTTTTTATAAAAAATTTTTGATACTTTAAATGTTCTAATCAAAAAGCATCATATAATTTATTTAAATTATAGTCGATATTTTTTTCTTTATTTAATCAAACTTTATTTTTGAACTCTCAAAATGTTTTCATAAATTGTTAATTTTTATTTTTTAAAACTTATTTTTATTATTAAAAATATTTTATCAATTATTTTTTATTAATATATTTTAGATTTTTCAACAAACAATAAAATCATAATCAATTTATATTATAAAAAGAACAAAAATAATTTAAAAAATTAATTTATGAAAACTTTTTCATATTTAATAAATTCTTCTTTTGTTAATTTTTTAAGAATTTTGAATATTTTTGATATATTATTAGAAAAGAAAATATCTTCTATAATTATGAATTTCGGCTGGATTTTATTTTCATCATATCTAGTTAATCTTCAGTTTATTTGTTCTAATAGATTTAATCACCCTCATCAAGGTTTAGTAGAAATATGATTTAATAAAATAACTGTATCTAAAAGTTTTACATTTATTCAAGTTCAATATTTAGCTGCTGTTCATAATAAAATTCATCATTTTTCTTTAAATTTATTTATATCAATTTTTCATTTCAATTCAAATAAAATATCATCTTCTTTAAACTCTCTTAACTTTATTTTTTTGTTTTCTATAATTCAATCAACTTCTCAAATTTCTTTTCTTAATGAATTAATTCTATCTAAATTATTTTTTAGAAGTTCATAGAATATTTCCAATTCTTCTAATCTATCAGAAAGCAATAAAATATAATTTCATTCAACTATATGTTTTAAAATAATTTTATTAAATATTTTTTCATATCTTTCTAAAAATTCTTTATTTCTTATTATACTAGACCTAAAATTAGAATAAACATTTTTTCATCTTTTTATTTTTCAATCTTTATCAATAGTTATAATATCTTTTTCTTTTTTAAGAGCATCTATATAATTATTCCGCAATTCTTTTAATTTTTTATCATACATTCAATATATAAATACTCTTGTTTTAATAATATCTCACTCAGAGAATATTTTTTTATTGAATAAATATAATGTATATTTTTCATCTTTCATAAGAAAATTTATCTTAGGTGTAGCTGAAAATCATACTAATAAATCATATTTCAGACTTAAAATATTTTTATATCATGCTTCACTCAATTTATGCAATTCATCTATTATCACTAGTCAAAATTCTTCATTTTTTATTTTTTTAATTCAATTAGTCAAAGAAAAAATTATTTCTTTATTTTTATTTTCTTCATAATTATTTTTAGAAGTTCAAATAATAGTTATATCGTCTTCTGATAATCAAGTTAAATTTAAAAATTCTTCTATATGCTGTAATAATAATTTTTCTCTATCAGTTACTATTAATGTTTTTATTTTTAATAAACTAAGCAAATAAAGAAAAGCAATAGTTTTTCACCATCAAGTATGAGCTTTTATATAATAATTATCTTTTCAAATTCATTTTAATATCTCTCTTATAACTTCTTTTTGATAATAAAACAAATCAATCTTATTTCTAATTTCTTCTAATCACTTAATAATTTTATGATTATTTATACCAATTGAATAAACATATAAATAAATTTCAACTATTTTTATTAGTAGTAAAGAAAATAATGATATAAAATAATTCAAAACATTTTTTTCTTTTGAATCTAATTTATTAAAAAATCAAAGAAATATTAAATCATTTTTTATTTTTTCTTTTATATATCAAATTTTTTCTTTTAAAAATATATCTAAATTAACTGTTCAAACTAACCATTGAAATAAATTATATAAACTTTTATTAAGTTTTATATTCTTCAAAAAAATAAAATTATTTTTCTTAAAATGATTTACATAAAATATACAATCATCAACTTTATTATTATTTTGTATAAAAAATATATCTTCAAAATTATTATAATTCAAAAAATATATTATAGGTTTTTCTGCAGATAATTTAGAATATAATTTAAATAATTTTAAATAATTGTTATTATCATCCAAAAATAATGAAATTTCGAAATTATTAGGCAATTCAATATATTCATTAGTTTTATCACCAAAAATTGAATTTAATTCTTTAATATCAATTTTTTGTTTTAAAAATTTTTTATTCAATAAATTTATAAAAGAATCTGGTAATAATCTAATTTCTGGTTTATTATCATTTTTAAAATCATTATTAAATTCTTCATTGAATCAATTTCAATTATAATAAGATATTTTTATTTTTTTTAATTTTAAATAATTTTCAGAAGAAAAATATAAATAAACATAAAAATTAAAAATCAATTTTTCTAATTGCTCTTCTAATTCAAAAGAATCAAAAAAACTTTCTTTTCAAGCTAATAAATAATTAAAACTTCTAGATTCAAAAATTTTAAATATATAAAATGAAAGCATCTGCAAAAATTCGTTTTTAGTTATTTTTATTGACAATTTATTAATTATTCATAAAAGATAATTTATAATTTTATCAATTAATTCATTTAATTTTTCTTTATCTTTTATTTTATCTTTAAATAAAATTGAAAAAACAAAAAATTCATTTATTAAAATATATATTTCTTCAAAAGAAAAACTTTTTATATTACTAATCAATTTAGTTAAATTATACAAAAAAATTTTCACTTCTTTTTTATCAATAAAAAAAAGATTATTTTCTTCTATTTCTTTTTTTATGAAATCACTTATTTCTGAAACTATTTTTTTATATTTTGTTACAAAAGCTTGTTTCTTAGTTTTAGAAATATTCAAAATAAAAGAAGAAAACAATATATTTAAAAACAATATTTTATATTCTAAATTATTTATTTTCTGAATTAAAGATATAAAGTTTTTTAATTTATATTCAATAAGAAAATAATTATTTCAAAAATTTAGAAAATAATTATTAATGAAATTAATAAATTCAAGTTGCTTTTTAAATATTTTTAATAAACTTTCTTTTTCTTTAAAAAATAAATTATTTTTAATAAATTCTTCTGATTTAATTATTTTTTGTAAATTTTTATTTATATCTTCAAACATTAAAATTATTTTATTTTTTATTTCATTATCTTTTATTAAATTTATAAAATCAATAAAAAATTCAATTTCATTTTTAGATTCTGAAATATTACTTTTATTCAATAAGAAAAATTCTTCTAAATTTTCAAAAAAGACAGAAAAAATTAATTTTTCATCTACTTTAGCATCTATAAAATAATAATAATACTTATTAACAAAATCATTATAATCTTTTAAAACATCTTCTTTATCTTTTAAATAAACTAAACTTTCTCTTTTATTTTTTCTAATGAACTCTTTAATTTCTTTAAAAAGTTCTTTTATTTCTTTCTTTTTAAAATATTGTTTTTCAAATTTTGCAAGGAAATAAAAACTTTTTATTAAATAAGAAATATCTTTTTTCAATATATATTTTTTATTAAATTCTATATAATTTAAAAAATAACTATTTATTTTTTTTATATCATAAAAATTATTAATTATAGACAAATCAAATATATAATTTAAAAAATCTTCGTTACTTAATTTATTCCGTAATATTCAATTCAATCAGAAAAATTTTTTTTCTTTTAATTGTTTTTTTCTTACAAAATATTTTCTAAATGTTAATGATTTTATAATTGAAGAAAGAAAACTTTTATTATTTTCAATTACCTCTATATATTCACTTTTATCTAAATATTCATTCAAAACAAAAAATATATTAGGCAGATAACTTTTTATATTTATTTTATCGTTATATATTATATCTTCAAAAATAATATTTCAATTAGCAACTTTATTTTCTAAAAAATTAATATTTTTATTAAAAACTAATCAAATCTTTCAATTAAAATAAAATAACATTTGTTAAAATAAAAAAGATTTTAAATTAATTTATAATATAGAAAACATAATTTTATATGATTTTTATTTTATAGTTTTAAAATAATCACCAAATAAAAATTTAATATCTCATTTAATAGTTTCAGTAATCAATACTTTATTTTTTATATTATTGATATTTATATTTAATGATTCTAGTTCATCTAATGCTTTTAAGATAATGATTTTATTGTTTTTAATTTCTGATGTTGGTATATTATTATTTCTAGCTCTTATCAAAAAATGAAAAATGACTCTAAATATCATAGCTGAAAATTTTATCTCATTTATTTTAATATTTTTATCTTTAACTTTAATTTTAATATCAAGATTTTTTTTAAATTCTATTTTCTCTTTTTTTATTTTCTTATGAAGAATATCTAATAAATAATCAATAATAATAGAGCTTATGTTGAAAGAATTTATTATAACATTTGCTTCATCTAAATTTTTTATTTCATACTCATTTTTATAAAAAAGAAAAAAATCATTTATATATAAATTTTTTAATTTTATATTTGAATTTTTATTCACATTATTAAAATATAAATAAAACTAAATTTCTGAAATAAATTTATTGACGTAATAACTAGGCTATATCTATAAAATATTAGAAAAATTTTTAAAATACAAATAAGTCTATATTTTTATTAAATTAGATATAAAACTTTTTATTTTACTAAATTCTTTTTCAGATTCGTTTTTTATAAAAGTAATATATTCATATTCTTCTTTTTTATTTTTATATTTTTCTAAATAAGATTTATAAAAGTCTTTTATTTCTTTTTCTCTTATTAAAAAATTAGAAATGGTACTTTCATAAGTTTCAATGTTGAATTCAAAATAGAAAGATATATTTTCTCTTATAAAATTCTTTATTTTTTTATTTTCTTCATTAACTTGAAAATTAACTAACCTTCAAATCTTTTTATATAATTGTTCATAATTATCTATCTTTACTTTATTGTTTTTATCCTAAAAATAATATGTATATAATTGCTTTGATAATGTATTAATAAGTATTAAATTATTTATGAATATATAATTATATTTCAATCAATAATCTATTTTCTAATTAAAAAAAGTTTCTAAAAATAAATCAGCTTTATTTGTAAATTGTTTTGTTTTCAGTCTAAAAAAATCATCAACTTTTAAATATATATTATTTCATCCAACTTGAGTTATATATGTATAATTCCTAGTTGTTAATCAAAAACTTTTTAACGTTGCTATATCAAAAAAATAATTAACTTTATTGTTATTAAAATCGAATTCAATTTTTATAAAATAATATGGCAATTTTAAAAAAAATAAATTTTTTAATCTATTAAAAAATTCATCATTATATTTAATCTATTTAATATACTAAGTTTCTCATATTTTTCATTTATCTCTTAAAATCGTTAAAAACTGTTTAATTAATTCAGAAATTTTATCGACATACATTTCAATCTGCATTTTCTTTTTTCACGCTATTTTTTTTATTAATTCTTCATTATTTAAAATTTCTGAAGAAAAAACTAGTTCTATCTTATTTTCTGCTTCATCAAATTTAATTATATTTTCTTTTTGAACCATAATTCATACTCTTAAAATGATTAAATTATTTTATTATTTTTCATTAATACAATAATTACTCTGTTATAAAATAATAAAATAATTTATTTTATATTTTTTTTTGTATATAAATGAATATAATTCAAGAAATTAATAATTATCTATCTAAAAAATGAAAAGAATAGATAGAAGTAAAGAAAAATGAAGAAAGTATAATATTTAGATTCGATTTAAATAATTTAATATTTTTTTTATTAGATAATGTTTTTAAAAATAAAGAAAAAATTTCTAAAAAGCAAGTAATAGAAAACACTTTTGAATATTTTAAATATATTTTAGCACAATATTTTAATATTATTGATTCAATAGTTAATTCAATATGAGCAAAAGAAAATTAGATAAAATATGTAAAATTATATAATGATTTAAAAGATAAATATTCGAATTCTTCTTCTGATTCTCAAATTGAATACTATTCAAAAAAATATTTAAATATTTTTTTATCAGACTTATATTATAAAGAAGATATTTTTTTAGACTTAAATTCATCTAACTTTTTTTGAATAAAAATAAATGTTAAAAATTTTTCATTCAATTTTTTCTTTGAGTTTAATATAAACTCAGAAAAAGAAGAATATATTCAGCAATTAGAATATTTTTTAAGAGAATTAATCAACGATTTTTTATCTGCGGAAGATTCAGATAATAATCTATTAAATAAATATAAAGAATTATAGAATATTAATATTAAATTAAAAAGTTTGAATTTAGATGATAATAGATTTTATCTTTTGAGTGCTTTAAAATCAATAAGTAATAATATAAATATTTTTATAAAAAATGTATCAGCTGATATAAAATTTTCTTCAAAAAGTATTTTTAACGATTTAATTAATATATTGTTTCAAAAAAATTTATATATTGAAAATTTAAATATTTTTATTTATTCAAATTCTTTTACTATAAATAAAATAAAACTTATAAAAGAAAATCAAAAAGAAAAAATATATACAATAGATTTAAAAAACGAATTAATTAATAAAGAAGAAATAGAAAAAATTGTTGAATTAAGAAAAATAAATAAAATAAAAAAATATAAAATTCAATATATATGTAAAAATTGCGAAATCAATGCTACAAAATTAAATTTATAGAATGATATATTAGAAAAAGAAAAAATATATTTTCAATATAAAAAAGAAAAAAATATTATTTTTAATGTTAAAAACATAGAAAAAATAAATACTATATCTTCATTTTTTGACAATAATTTTAAATATTTTATTTTCAATATATTAACAGATAATATTTGAAAAAAAGAAATAATATTAAACTTATCATTTTTTAATAAACCACTTTCTTCAAATTTATAGAATGTACTTTTTAATGAGTTAGACGATAAATATGTAAAAAATGAATATAAAAATAAAAAAATTATATCAAATATTATAGATTTAAGAGATAACATTTTTATATCTAAATATAAAGACGAAATTCAATGAAATAAAAAAATTGATGAAATAATTTCAAAAATTGTTGAATCTCTTAAAAATAAAATTTTAAATAATATTGCAAATAATGAATTTCTAAAAAAAGAATTACTTGCAAAAATAAAAAATAATGAAGAAATAGTATTTTCTAAAAAGAAAGACATAGATTTTTTTAGTTTTTCTAACTATTTTCTTTATCTTTTAAATACTAGAAAAGAAAGTTTTATTTATTTTATTTTATTAAATGATAAAAAGAAATTTGATTTTATTATAGAAAAAATTAAAAATATTATTTGAGATAAACTAACAGATAAATGAATTATTGAAAAATATATATATGCTTATTTAATAAGCTACTTTGTAGAATATAAAAATATTTTATTGAATAATATTTATTTTTATGAAAGATACAATAAAATATACGATGATATTTAGATTCAATTTATAAACAATATCGATTAGAATATTAATTATTTACTAATAAAGTTTTTTAATGATAATGATTTAAAATATTTAAAAAATGAATATTTATTAAAATTTTCAAAATGAAATAAGTTAGTCGATATGAGAAAATATAGAAAATATAATACCTTTAAAATAAGAATAAATATTAATGATTTAATTCTACAATATTGATATATACAATTCTGAAAAGATAAAATTATAAAAATTGATAAAAAAATATATAATATATTGCAAAAATATGAAATGCTTAACATTAGTTTTAATGCATTAATTGATTATTTATATAATTCTCCTGATGAATTAATTGAAGAAATAATTAATAGATTCAAAAATATTAAAATAATTTTAAATTAAATTTTTCAAAAATTTTAAATATTTTAAAATAAAAACTCATTAAAAAAATTTTTAACAAAAAAATAAAAAGGCTTTTTAAAAGCCTTTTTTTTATTTTAAGATTAATTTATTTTCTGGTGGAGGTGGTGGGACTCGAACCCACATCCGCAGTAAGCCATGCTTGGACTTCTACCAGGATAGCCTGTGTAAGGCACAGGCACCTTTAACTTAGTATAAATCAAAAAATTTAATTAATAAATGCCTCCTTTATATCCTGCTCTACCTCTTAGGAGGCGTCAGAGGTAGAGTTTTGAGCTGCTAGGCTTATGCTACAAAAGCGTAAGCTCTAGCAGCTGCTAATCTCAAATTTCTTGCACTTTTTTATTTGGTAGTTTTTTTACGTGGACCTACCAACCACGCCTGGCATCCAAGCATGGCATTACCACGTCTAATCCAATAACACCCCCATTTTTATTATTAAACTCCTCTTATTTTAAATTATTTACAATATATAATATAGAAAAAAAGTATAAAAAAATTTTTTATTTTTATAATTCATAAATATAATTTATGAAAATAAATAATAAAATAAATTCATTTTATTTATTTAATCATATCAAAATGATTGAAAAAATTGATAAGATTTTAGATTCTTTAAGTTTACCAAAAGATATCTTAACTTTAAAAAGAATAAATAAAAATTTTTATGAATTTCTTTTCAATTTCATTACTACAAGACTAGAAGATTTTGAAAAATTGCTTTTATTAGAAAACTTTATTAGAAAAGAATTACCAATAGCTAATTATTGAAAAAAACAAGTTGAATATGAATCAATAAAAAATGAAGAAGAAATATTAAAAAAAGCTAAGCAAAGACCTGAAATATTAAAAAATACCGATTTTTATAATAATTTAAAAAATTATTTATATATTGCTGAAATAAGAAAAAAAGCTTATGAATTATGATTAAAAAAAATATTAGATTATGAATTTTATATTTATCTAGATAAAATAAGAGAATTACGTAGTATTAAAGAAGAAAAAGAAGAATTAAATGAAGAACAATTAGAATATTTAAAATTAATACATAAAAATCTAAAAAATTTAATTAACATGATTAGAGAACTTTTAATTTATCCAGTATTATTAGATTTAAAAAATAATCCTAACTATTGAGATTTTTATAATCATTTAGAAAAAAGAATAAATAAAATTAATGATTTAATATTAAAAATAAGTAAACAAACTAAGCAGCAAGAAGAAAGAATTTTAGATTTTTTTAGTAAAATAACTATTAAATATGAAGAATTAAAAGACAAAAAAAATGAAGATTTATTTATATTAACTTGACTAGAAAAAATAAAAGTAAATTTGTATTTAAAAGAAAATTGAAAAAGAAAAGAAATTACTAAGTTTAATATTTCTGAGATTATAAAAATCAATAAAAATTATATAGAAAAAAATTTTAAAAATTTATTTACTAATCTTCTTTTATTAAAAGAATTTATATATAACTATCAAAATGATAATTTTGAAAAACTAAAAGAATTATGATTGTTAAATGAAATAAGATGAAAAGATAATGTTCTTATTTCAAAAATTTTTCATAAATAAATTATATATTTTCAGAAAAAATAAAAATCAAACATATTTTTTATAATTATAATAAATTTATTTAATTATATCATTGTTTTGATTTAATTTTTAATTTTTTACTATGTCTAAATATATATTTTTAATTTTTATATTGTTCATCTATTTATTAAATATTTGAGCATATTTTTATTTATGAAAATTAAAATCTAATTTAGAAGAAGAAAACGATAATTTGAGGCAGCAGATTCAATCTTTAGAAATGAAAATCAACAAAATTACTTGATTATCATTAAAAAAGATAAAATATTTATTAGAATTTTACAGAGAATATTTTAAAAGTAGAAATCAATTATATATTCTAGATATTATATGAATTATAGAAACTGCTTTACCAACAGATAACTATGTAAAAAATATTACTATTAATACAAATACTGCAAATATAGTATTATTATTTAGATGAAATCAATTGACGGATTTAATTAAAATTAAAGAAAACTTTGAATAGCTAAAAAAAGAATGATTTGTAAAAAGTTATAAAATGAGTAATATAAAAAGACAATGATGTAAAAAATTAGCAAGTGAAAAAACTTGCTATTACCAAACTACTATTAGTTTTTCACCAAATATCACATTAGAATTAAGAAAATTTTTGTATAATAAATATGAAATATATAGAAAAATTTATGATTATTTTTATGTAGACATAGATTTAAATAAATTTAATAAAGAAAATAAAAACAATAAACAAAAAGAAAAAAAATAAATTATTTGTTTTTAATAAATATTCAAAAATGAATTTTTCATTTTTTTTCTATTTTGTTTAAATACGGATATACATAAATTCAATCTTTAGTTTTTTCTATTTTTTTTATTCAATAATAATGTTCAATTTTATCATAATCTAAATTTATTTTTATTTTATCTATTTTTTTAATTAAATCAGATTCATTGATTATATCAAATAATACTAAATATCAATTCTCTTTTTCTATTTCCTTTATTTCTGCTTCAATTTTTATATCTTCAATTTTTTCTTTATTTTCATATTTATTTTCTATTTTTTTATTTTCTATTATTGAATATGTATCAATATAATTTCAAAACAATATATTTAAGAATAATATTCAATTAATAAAATTAATAATTATTATTTTCATATTTTGTTTTTATCTAATTAAAAATATTTTACTTTTTTACTATAAAATTTATAATACTTATAAATTATTTTTATTTCTTAAATCAATTTAAAAAATGAAGAAATTAATAGTTATATTATTTGTATTAATTAGTTTATTATTAACATGATGTTGATATAGAAAAGTAAATTTAACAGAACGGTGAGCAAAAATATGAAATGTAAAATTTGATAATTATTGATGCAAAAAGGATGTATGCTATGTAAAAGTAACCGACAAATGAATAAAGAGGTATCATGAAAAAGATTATTATCTAATTTATACTAACATAGGAACATTTAAAATTGAAGACTCTTTATTGTTTATGAACTTCTCATCAAGTGACGCTTATTGAGCAATAAAAATATGAAGTTGTTATTTATTTAAAACACATCCTCTAAGTTTTCGCATCCCTGTCCTAAGCTCATATGAAAATATCGTAGGTTTTAAAGAAGTTAAATGTTTAGATAACTTGAAAAAAGAAAATAATAATTCTATAAAAGAAAAAGAAAAGAATAAAAAAACAAGTTTAGAAAATTGTTTAGAATCTTGTAATATATTAAAATGAAAAGAAGAAAAACAATTTTGTATAAAAGAATGTATAAAAAAATTTAAATAATATTCTTATATTATTTATTTATTAAATAGTTTTTAATAGCTTTATTTTCTATTAATAAGTTAACTAAATATTCAAATATATATCTTAATTTATCTTCTTCTATTTTTTCTGAATCAATATATATATAACTTTTTTTATCTCAATACGTGAAAACAATTTTATTCTTTATGTTAAAACTAAAATAATAATCAATTACATCTAATAATATTTTATTTTCACATTTATCACAATACAATATATATAAATCTATTTTATTAACTCTTTTCAACAATTCATTATCTCAAAAAATTTTCTTATATTTTTCTAATTCAATTAACAATAATAATACATATGAAGTTAAATCTTTTACTTTCATAAGCTCATCTATAAAACTTGAATCCAATTTCAAATATATATCATTTTTCTTTCATGAAATAGTTTCAAAATTACAATTTAATCAAAACTAAATTTTTTTCTTTTCTTCATCAGACAAAAAACTTAATACTTTTTTTGTTGTCTCTAATACTTTATCAAAATTATCTTTAACTTTATGAGTGACACTTTTTCTAATCTTTTTTTCTATAATTTTAAAATCCTCTAACTCAAAATCATTATTTTCTTTTACTATCTCTACTTCTTTTCAATTAAAATTTTTTACCTTCAACTTTTTTATATTAGAATTTAATAAAAATTCTTTTAAAGCATTATAAATAAAATATATTTTTCATGTTTTTGTAATATTTCAAGTTCAATTACTATATTCAAATAACAATTTTATTTTTTTAATTTTTTCTTCTATTAATTTTTTATTTTTATTTTTCTCATTTTCTTTTTTTGTTTTTAACCATTTTACAAGCATTTATCTGCTTTTGATTTATCAATATAAAAAAATAAAAAAAGATTTAAATTGAATATTTTATTATATAAAATTTAAAAATATCAACTTTATTTTTCTAATTTTAAATAATAAAAATAATTTTATCATTTAACATTAAATATTATGAAGATAAATTTTATAGATACTAATGAATTAGAAGTTTATAAAAATTTTAAAAAAGAATCTACGTTTTACGAAACAATTTAGAAAAATTTTTCTAAATGATTTTTAAAATGAATAAATAAAGATATAATTAATGTTAGCTTTGATAAAAAATTAAATAATTTTACTATATTGCCAACACAATTTAATTTTTCTTATGGAGTAGATAAAATTGATATAAAAATTTGAAAAAAAGAAAATGAAAATATAATTTTTTTAAATTTTTTCTTTGTAGAATGAGAAGTAGATAATAAAAGTTATATTTTTATGATTAACGATTTTACATATAAAGAAAAAATATCTGCTTTTTCAGTAAATGATTACAGAAAAATTTTAGAAGATACAAGTTCATTATTAGATCCTAGCGAATATATTCAATCAGTCTGAGCTATAACTAGAAAAGTTATTGAAAATGATATATGAAATGATGAAAAAGATAATTATTTAGTTTTAAAACCTGTTTTTAAAATTGAATGAAATTCTTTTATTTTCAATTGAATACATATTTTTAAATGAAATAATTTATATGATTTTATAAAAAAATATAAAGCATTAAATTTTGATGAATTCAGAAATAGAATCAATATTCATAAAAAAATTAAAAATTCATTAGAAAATGATGATAAAATTGATTTAGAAAAATATGTAGTAAATCTTTATTTCAATTACTTAGATATCTTATTATCATATTACATAATCAATTATTTAACAGACAATAAACATAATCCTTATGACGAAATTCATAATTATGTATTAAATAAATTAAATGAATTTAATATAAATAAAAATGAAGAGAATATAGAAAAAATAATAAAAGAATTGATTATTTATTTTAGAAATAATTTTAGCTATAATTTTAATGCTAGGAATTTAAATAAATTTTTTAAAGAATTATTAACAGAAAATAAAAAAGATGATAATTTTGTAGAAGAAATAAAATTGACATATGTTTTAAATAAATGAAAATGATTCTGCTAGAATTTATCTATTTTGTTTAATTTATGGTTAATTTTTAATTTATGAATTTCTTCTAAATTAGAATTCATAAGTTGATGAAATTGACATGTTTATTCTAAGTTATTATAGATTGAAAATCATAAGTTGAAAGAAAAAAAAGTTGATATTACTAAAGAAATAATGTAAAATATAAAGTATAATTAATTTTACATAATTTTTCGTTTTTCTTTTATTCTACTAACCAATTCTTCCTAAGACTAAGTTACGACGACAAAAAACTCTAAAATAATAAAATATCTAAACAAAAACGAATAAAATCAAAAAAAAAAAAAAACTATTTTATTTAGTAATTTTTTTTTCTCATGCTTGATTTTTATTGATTAGACTACACAACAAAAGACCACCCTTGAATGTATTCACTAGTTTTATATACTAAATGATGCAACTTTAGATGTTACGGCTGTCATAATAGATTATTAGCATGATAGGATTACAAAGAAGAAAATTGAAAAAAAATAAAAATTAATGTTAATACAGATGATTATTTCAATAAACTTTCAGAAGAAGAAATTAAAATGGCTATTCAAAATGATTTTTTAGATATGGTTATTCTATGCTGATGAGAGGTCTTAATAAATAAATTAGAAGATGTTATAGAAACTATAAAATAGATAAAAGAATTGAATCCTAATATTTTAATAAGAATAGATACAAATTGAAGTTTTCCAGAAAAAGTAGAATATTTAGCAAAAAACAAACTTGTCGATTGATTTGCTATAGATATTAAATGACCTTACTAGAATAAAAATTATTAGAATAGAATTTGCAATATAATATGATTACCAAATAAAATTGCTGAAAAATTATTTCCTAATATATTAAAGTCTATAAAAATAGCTGATGAATTAAAATATAGTTTATTTAGAACAGTTAAATATCCAATCGAAAAAGAAGATTATTTCAAAGAAATAGAAAATTAGGTAAAAAAGAATATTAAAAGCCCTCATTCATTTAATCAATTTATCACAGTTTAATTTTATATTTTAAAAAAAATAAAATGGAAAAAAATAAATATTTTGAATTAATATATTGATATATTAATCAAGATGATTTTTCAAGAAATAATGCAAATTTGATTTATTCATTACCAACATTAAACAGCATTTTATCTTGAGCTATTTCAAAAGATTTTTAGTTCGATGAAGTTTATAAAGATTACAAATGACTAAAAGCAAGAGACCTTTATGAAGAATGATGGATTTACTTTCATAATATGTCAATCTTAGGACCATATTGTGCTGGTTTTTCGGCAAAAGACATCGCTATGAAATGATTAAACTCTACTGCTTCAAACAATATCGCAACAAGACCTCCTAAATACTACAGATCACTACTTGATCAATGTGCTAACTTTATAGCAGTAATATCTCAAGAAATACATTGAGCTTGTGCTTTAAATGATTTGACAGCTATTGTAGCAAGTTATATTTGGTATGATGAAGAAATTAGATGAAAAAAATTAGACTATCACGATTTAGTAAATGCCTACGAAAGCTTTATATATGCAGTAAACACTCCTTTTAGAGCTGGAAATAGTCCATTTACAAATATTACTATGAACTTTGAATGGGACCCTCATCTAAAAGACGAATATGTAGTTTGGTGATGAAAAATTATTGATAAAAAATATTGAGACATTCCACAAAAGTATCTGGACATTTCAAACAAAGCATTTATTGATGCTATGAAAATGTGAGATGCTCAATGAAAACCTTTTACTTTTCCATTAATAACAGTAAATATCTATGATGACTTTGATTGGGATAATCCTATTTTTAAATATCTTTTAGAAAATATGGACAAATGGTGAGGTTGTTATTTCGAAAATTATCAAACAAAACCTTTTGAAGATCCAAAATGGAAACAAATAAATCCTTACATTGAACCAAGAGACGCTTCTTCTCAAAGAAGTTTTTGTTGTAGATTTAGAGTTGATTTTGAAGATATTTTAAAAGCTGCTGGTGGTAGTAGTTTTAGATCAAATGCTTGAGTATGATGAGTGGGAGTATTCAATATAAATCTAAATAGAATTGCTTACATATCAGTTGATAAAAATTGAAATTGGAATAAAGAAAAATTTTTCAAATATTTAGATTTAATGCTTGAAGCTGCTCAACATTTTGCACAAAAAAGAAGAAAATTTATAGAAGATCACAAAGAATTATATCCTTACTTCTTCTATTATAACAGGTCATTAGATACTTTCTTTAATGTATTATCTATTGTTTGATGATATGAAGCTCTTGTAAACTTATGATATGAAAAAGGACTAAATGATCCTGAATGAAGAAAAGTAGCTCACGAGATAGCTAAATTTATTGTAGAAAAAATAAACTACTTTATGCAAAGAGACAAAGTGCCAGTATCATTAGAATATGCACCTTCTGAAAATGGAGCACCAACATTAGCTAGAAAAGATATAATGTTTGTAAACAAACTCAGAAAATGAGAAAAATCTATTGTCTTCCCAGAAGAAAATTTCGAATGGCATGGAGATATTTTTGTTCAATGACAATATCCAGACGTATTTTTGACTTCTTGATTTCAACCTCCTTATCAAGAAAAAAACATTTGAGCACAAATTCAAATATCAGCAGAATTTCAATCTTATGCAACAGGTGGTAGTGTTCAACACTTCTTCTTAGGAGAAAAAATACCTTTGGAGGCTAAAATAAAATTAATAAAAGCAACTTTTTCTAAACCTGTCTCTTATATGACTTTAACTCCGACTATCACAACCTGTCAAGATTGTTGAAAACAAATGGTTTGAGAACATTTAACTTGTCCTTATTGCTGATCAACAAATGTCATGGTAGCATCAAGAGTTATAGGTTATCTAAGACCTATTGCTGGTAAAAATCTAAGAAAAAACAATTGAAGACTAGATTGAGATGAAAACTACTGGCAAGATTCAAGAAGAGCTGATTGGGCTACTAGAAAACAGACAATTTTAGATGATATAAACAGTTTAATGATGGATTAAAATTTTCATTAATATTTAAAATAAGAGAGGGTAGTATATACCCTCTCTTTTTTATAAATTTATTTTTTTATAAAAACTTATATATTAGTTTTAATATATTCATTCTATAAAAACAAAATATCTTTAATATTTTTTATATTTTTTTTATTTAAATTAGATAAAAACTCAAAAAAATTTTTATGAAAAAGAAGAAAACTTTTTTTCTTTTTAAAAAATTCTTTTCTCATATTTTTGATTAAATCAAATCATATATAATAAGAGCTTGGTACTCAAGGATATAAACTATATCGAGTTACTTCTGATATAGCTAATTTTTTATTATATCCCATATATTCCATTAATATTTTAACTGCTTGTTCAAAATTAATTTTATTTGTTTGTAATAAAACATCTATTTTCATTCTTACAATTCTTAATAAAATATATACATCTACTGCTAAACTCATATATTCATCATAATATTTAACTTCATCCATTAATTTTTCAGCATATAAAGCCTAACCTTCTACTATTAAATTATTAATGAAAGTATCTCCTATTATAATTTCTTTAATTCATTTATCATTTAATAATTTAAAGTAAAAATAAGCATGGCCAGGTATGAATTCATGAATATAAATATCTATAAAAGATTCTTTATAATTTTCTCAACTTTGAGAATTAAAAGTTATATATCAAACATTTCTTTCTAAATTTTTATATATTTTTTTATGTCTATATTCTGCAAATGGAATAATATTTTTTAATTCTTTTGGCGTTATTTTTATATCGAAATTTATTTTATCAATGTTATCAAAAATATTTTGTTTTTTAAGAAAACATCTAATATCTTTATCTATCTTCTTTATAAATGTTATCAATTCTTTTTCAGAATTGATTTTGTTATTTTCTTTTAAAAAATTAATAAATTCAATATAATTTCATTTAAATCAAATTTTTTTTATTTTTTTATCAATACTTTCTAATAAATTTTTTAATTTATTATCTATAAATGATAAATATTCTTCTATTGAAAAATATCATATTTTTTCAATTAAAAATTTATATCTCTTTTTTCATATTCAAACGAATTCGTTATTTGATATTTTTAGTTCATTTACAAATTTATATAAAACTATTATATATTCTTTTCATAATCTTTTTTTTAAATCTTCTTTTATATAATATTTTAAATATTCTTTCATATATTCATTAATAGATTGATTTCAATATTTTTTGTTTTTATATAAATCTATAATTTTTTTAAAATCACTTACAGATAAATTTGTATTATTTCTAAACAATTCTTCTAGAAATTGAAAAAAATTTCAATATCAATAAATTTCTCTTTCATCTTTATTTCATAACTATATATTTAAAGTATTTTTATTTAATTCAGCATACATTAAATTACTCATTTTTTAATATTAATTATCTGCTTTTTAAAATTACATTAATTCTTTATTTATATTTATTAAGTTATTACATAAAATTTTATTAAATAATATTTCATTTTGATTAATAAATAAAATTATACATTCTTATATAAAATGAAAAGAATAATATACCTTCTTTTAATAATTATTTGTCAATCTTTTACATTGATAAATCATTATAAAAAAATTCTAAATGTCTATAAAAATCTTTTTTACTTACTTTTTCTGTTTCTTGTAAATCATTATATTGAATATTATATAAATCTTTGATATTCTTAAATCTGTAAATATTAAAATATGAATATAATGTTGATAAAATTGTTTCAAAACTAGATTCAGTATTTAACTAAACATATTCATCTTTTTTATTTCTTAAAGAATTACTTTTTCATATATAAAATCATATTTTTAAACTTTCAAAAAAATTCTTCTAATCTCTTATATATAAATTGCATTTATGTTTTCTAAATAAAAAATCAAATTTTGAAAAATTTGAAAAATCATATCTCTATATATGTCACTTTTCAAAAATAATATTCATATTTTCATAAATAACTAAGTTATCTATATAAGCATTATCAATAACAACATTTTTTATTTCAGAATCAACAACTTTTGAATCTTCAAACAAAAATGAATTATAAAATTCTGAATTTCTTCATTTTAAATATAAGAATCAAGTTTCTTTGTTTTCTAATATATATTTCTAATCTGTTTTTTCAGAATTTTCAAAAGTAATACATGATTTTAAATAAAATGTATTACCTTTAATTATTATTCATGGCTTTGACCTATTTTCGTAAGGATTATAATAATTTACTAAAAATTCTTTATATTCGGAATTAGATAAATAATTAACTAATACTCTTTTTCAATAGAATTTTATAAATAATTTGTTATTTTTTCTGCAATCTAAGATTAAATCAATTCAATCATTATTTATTTCAAAATTATAAGCGTCAAAATAATTGGCTGTTCATTTATTTTCAATATATAATTTTCTCTTTATTTTTGAAAAATTATTATAGTTTATATAAATATTATCAAACAATTTAGACAGTACAATTATTTTTTTAGGTAAATCAAAAATTCATCCTTTTGAATATTTATTTTTATCATAATAATTGATATATATTCATCAAACTTCCTTTATATTTTTTAAATTTATTTTTTCTTTTTTAATTTCTTCACTAGTTATATTAAAATTACTGTCTAAAATAAATTTTCATAAAACTTTTTTTATTTTTGAAAAGAAAAGTTTATTAAATTCCTATAAGTTTTTATCATCTATTTCTAATATTTCATATTTATTTATTCAAACTAAAATTTTATTCTTTCCTATATCATTATACAAATAAATAATAAAATCATCATCAATTTCAAAATCATAATCAAAAATATTTTCTTTTAAATAAATATTTAAAATAATACTTCATAAAATATTCTTATTTTTTTCTAATATTTTACTTTCTCATTCACTAATCTTCTGCAATAAATTGATGAATCCTATATATTTTTCTTCTGGTAAATCATAATAATTAAATATAACTTGTATTAATCTTTTATAAAGGTCAAATAATTCATCTCATTTAACACTTTTATCTATTTCTTTCTCATTAATTTTATCTCATTTCTATATTCTTATTTGCATTTTTTCATTTAAAATAAATAAAAATTATTTTTATTATTTTTTTTACTTCTGTTTAATGATTTTTATATATGATTAATAAAAAATAATTAAATAAAAAAAGAGAGAAGCTAAAGCTTCTCTCTTTTCTATGTTTATTAACTAATATATTCGCTAATATAATTATTTATTAATTATTTCTTTTACTTTCTTTGATGGTTTAACTTTAACAGCTTTCTTAGGAGGAATAGTAACTGGCTCTCAAGTTCTTGGATTTCTTCCTTTTCTTCCTTTTCTTTGAACCACAGTAAATGTAAATTCACCTGTTCTTACTTCATTACCTTTAGATAACTCCTCAATTACGATTTCATTAAAGCTATCGATAAATCTATTTGCTAATTCTTTTGTAACACCTAATTTTTTTGCCAAAGCTTCTTTTAATTCACCCTTTGTCATACTTTTCTTTTTAATTTATAAAAATAAAATAACAATATTTATTATATAAATTTTATTTCACAAAATATAATATAGAATATTATTTTATGAGCATCATAAATTTATTGTCAGTATTATTCTTCGTTATCATTATTTTTATCTAATTCAGTATTATCATTATTTTCTTCTATTATTTCTTCGTTATTTTCTTCATTATTTTCTTCTTCATTATCATTTTCATTTGTAATATTAAAAACTCAATAATTACTACTTATTTCTTCTTCAATCTTATTAATTGCTTTTAACATATTTTTTTGAATTTCAATATTTAATAGATTATTAAAATAAGTTAATAAATAGTTAAATAAATTGGTATTTATAGTTTCTTCATCAACTTCTAATTCTCAATTTTTTATATCTTCTAAATATTCTTTTATAGCTCACAAAATTTTCGAATCATTTTTCACTAAACTATTATATTTTTTTGCTATCTTTCATTTAGTTTTATTAAAATTAAATAAAATAATTTTAGCTATATCCACTAATTCTTCTTCTGATACATAATCTTTTGCAAGTTTTAATACTTCTGAATTACTAATTAAATAATTTTTTAATTGTTGTACATTCATATTTTTTGCTAATTTTACGAAATAAAAGTTTTATAAAAAATAATATAGACATTATTTTATTTTTTCTTATATTATTTTCTATTCTATATTATATTAAAATGAAGATTTTAAAATTAAATTATTTAATGATGAGCTCAAAAAAAGAAAATCTAATTAAAAATATATATAAAGAAATAAATAATGATATTATTAAAAAATTTAAAAAAATACTTTTGAATAGGTGAAAAGTTATTTTAATTTTAGACCCTTCTAAAGTTTTGGTAATAGAAAGTATAAATTATGAAGACAATAAAAATATTGATATAAATATTTATGATATAGATAGAATTGATTGAATAAATGATTTTTTGTATAATGTTTTAGATTTAGAAACTAATAAACGGGGAACAGAATATAAAGTAATTTCAGCAAGTTGAGATAAATTAGAATGATGAAATAAATTAGAAAAAATATGAAGAATAATATTTGAATATCAAATATGACTTTATAATAGTGAAGAAGAAGCAATAGAAGATATTAAATCAATTTTAAAAGATTAAGATAAAATTATAAAATAAAAATATAAAAATTTTTTTATTTTTTTTCTGAAAATTTATATAATAAAAATATAAAGTATTTTTCTGTAAGAGGCTCCTATTTCTTTAAAGCGGCTGGATGCTCGCTACTTGTGAGCCTCTTTTTTTTTTTTTTTATTTAAAAAATAAAAATGTCTAAAAATATAAATATAAAAATAAATTACTATATTAAATTTTATCAAAAAAAAATTTTGTAAATAAAATTATTTTATTTTAAATTGTAAAATCTATAAAATAAAAATCTAAAAAAATTTTTTACTTTTTTTCTTTTTTAATTAAAATTAAAAAAAATCCAACAAAATAAATTAATTTTATTTTTTATATTTTTTTATATAAATGAAAAAAGAAATAGAAATGAAAAAGAAAACAGAAATAGAAAAAAAAATAAATTTAATTCTATTTTTTCTATCTTTAATAATTAATTTTTTGATATTTATAATTTTTTTAATAATTTCAAATATAGTTTATTGACACGATTATGATAATTTGTTTTACAGTAAATTAAATAGTTTTGTTAAAAAATATATTCAAAAAAAGAAAATAAATAAAGAGAAAATAGAAAAAATAAATAAAAAACTATATAAAAAACTTTATTGAAAAAACTTTTATATAAAATTTTTGAATTATATAGATTGAAAAAAATCATCATATATTGTTAAAGATTCTAATTTAATAACATTTAAATTAGATTTATATAAAATTTTTAAAAACAACATTATTAAACATAACAATAACTTATTGTATTGATGATTATCTGAAAATGAAATTTTTGACATTTTAAAATCTATTAGAAATAATCATTATCATCTAAATAATAATACTTTTAATAAATGTAGATATTTAAATTTAGATTTGATTTCTTTTTATATATGATTTATATTAACACAAAGAAAAACTAATTATCCAATCAAAAATTTATTTATAAATGTTAATAAAAAATGTTTAAAAGAATTTTATTTAAGATATCTTACAAGCCGAGATTGAGAAAAGCAAATATATAAAAATTACGTTTATACTTATGAACAAGCAACTAAATCAAAAAGATATAGAAGAATAAACATCAATAAATGAATTCAAATGTTTAATAATTATTTATGGAAAAAATGAGAAATTCTATCTATTTGAAACATACTGAGAAAAAGAAATGATTATATCGATTGATATATTTTAGTATATTCTTGAAACACAGCTACTGAAAGAAAAGAAAATTGAGGTGGTTTATGCTGAGTATCGACTTTCTTTTTTCAAGCTCTTATAAAAATAGATTGAATAAAAATAAAAGAAAGATATCCTCATATGATATGGTTTAAAACATTATATTGATACAATAATATATGAGAAGATTCAACAATATATTTCTGAAATTGAAATAAAGTACTTAAAGATTTAAAATTAATTAATAATACATATTCTGATATTTTAATAGAACCATATACATATATGTTAAATAATTCATTTATTATATGATGAAACTTTTATTTTCTTGTTCCATATAAAAAAGTTAAAATTGAATATTGAAAATTATATTGTAGTAATTTAAAAGATTATAACAATTACAAAGAATGCTTAAAAGATGTAACTAAAAGAAATAAATGTACTATTATTAAAAGAATATATGACAATTGAAAAGAAGAAAAAATTAAAAGTTGTTATTTTGATATTAAATACTAATCTTCAATATTTTTATAAATATTATTATAATAATTTTGATAATTTTTATTAAAATAAATTATTTATAAATTCATAAATAAAGATGGTAAATGAATTTATGGAAGTAATTAATATTGATGAAGAAAATATAAATGAAAATGAAAAAGTAAATAAAAGCTATTATTATTTTTATTAGATAAATTTTTTGTTTTTAGTATTTTTAATATATTTAAACAGTAAATTCAATTTTTTTAATACAGAAAAACTTTTTCTATTGTTATTTTCAATCTTTCTATTAATTACTAATATTATTCAAATAAAAGAATTATGAATAAAAATTAAATTTCTTGACTTCGTTTTATTAAGAAGTTTTTTAATTATTTGAATTATATGATTACTTATTTTACTTTTTATAAACAGTAAAAGTTGAATAGATATTCTTTTCAGTTGAAATTGGTTTATTGCGATGATTATATTTCAGATTATTAGCGATATTTATTATTTAAAAAATTAAAAAAGCGAGTAAAAAACTACTCGCTTTTTATTTTTTATTCTTTCTTGTCTTATTTAGCATTTTCTTAAATTGAGCAGCTTTATCATACGAAGAAGGTTCTATAATATAATTTCTTTGTAATGTACCAGTATTAACTTCTATTTTACATCTTTCTTTCATTGAATCTATTTTTACCTACTTATTTTGATAATAAAATATCTCATCAAAATTTGGCATGCTACTGGCAACTTTCTAAGTCTCAGTTGGTTCGACTTTTACTATTTGAAACGTATCTTCTGGTAAATTTCATCAATATTCGTCTAATTTAGTTTTAGTTATATGATAATCTCAATATAATGCAATATAGAATAAAATTGAAACTCAAATTAATATTATAATTGTTTTTATATAATTATTCATCTCATTTAGTGAAATAAGATAAAAATGAAAATAAAAAATTATTAATATTATATAATAATTTTTGATTTTTTTATATAATAATTTTATATTTTTTATATCTTTAATCAAATATCAAATATGTGAGACAAAAAAAGAATATCGTTAGATTAGGAAGCAGCAGAAGTTAATATAGATGAATTTAAAGCATTACAAGATGAAAAAATTAATGAAGAATTAAAAATAGTAGAAGATATAGAAAAAAGAATCAATGATATGACAGTCGATGAATTTGAAAAAGAAATCGAAAAGTAGGTAATCAGTTGATTCGAAGATGTTAATGACAGCTTTTTCTTAGACCCTGAAGACGATGCTGTAGTATTAGATCTTCTAAATGAAATAGATAAAGAAGAAGAGGACAAATAAACCTTAATATTTTATTATTAAAAATAATCAGAAAAAAATAAATCAAATAATTTAATCTTCAAGAAGCTGGTATTTCCAGCTTTTTTTATTTATTTTATATTTATAATAAAATAAAATATTTTTAAAAATTTTTTTAATTTATAAGTATAAATTTAAAATGAGAAAACTTCTAATACTTTTTACATCATTTCTATTATTTAACTTTATATGAATTAATCATATTTATGCAGCAGAATGAGATGATAGTTCAGATAGCTTAGACGAAGTATTAAATGAAGCATTATGAGATTCAGAATCTGATTCTGAACAAACAGACTAGTCTGAAGAAGAAAATGATGATGAAATAGTTCAAACAAAAAGTTCAAATCTAAAAAATGCTATTTCTGACTTACCTTTCTTATGAACACTTACTATCAAAAAATGAGCTGAATTAATTAATTATTGAAATTGTATACTAGATTCAAAAGAATATAATGGCTATTATATATTTAAAGTATCAAAAAAATGTAATCCTGGTCCTTGAGTAAGTTGAGTTTGATGAAAGCCAGCAACTGCTGCTGACGTTATTTGAAAATATAGTTATAAAAATGCAAATTCAAATGAATATTAGATTTTGAGGATAGATAAATGAAAAGAATGTTCTTTATGTACAGAAGATTTAATAAATTGAAACATTTTTTCTTTAAACGATAAATTACTTAATAAAATATTTTTATGATTTTCAATAATAATTTTAGCCTATATCCTTTTATAGACTTCTTATAGATGATGAGCATGAATAAATGATGCATATAATAGAGATAATAGATATTGATATAGCAGAAGACATTGATATGACAGATGAAATCCTTAGTGAGATAGTGATAATGAAAATGAATGATTTTTTAATAGTTGAAGTATGGGAGCTTGAGATCAAGTTTTATCAAGAATAAAATGAAGCTTATTGCGGTTTATTGCTGAATTACTTTCTTCAAAAAGAGCACCTGTACAAACTAATGAATTTTGAACTGAATCTTGAGAACCACAAATTAATGAAGATAGAGATATTTCAGAAAAAATATAGTATTTTATTTGAATAATTATTATTTTATTCACAATAGCTTATATATGAAATTATTTAACTTATCAAATTAATTCATTAGTGGTAGCAAAAATTCCTGATGCAATCAATATATCAATCAGTTGATTATGATTCATTTATGTAGCAATTTGAATACTAATTGCTATTGTTTTAATAGTTGCTTCTAGAAATTAGTTAATTTGAAAATTAATATTTTATTATGAAACTAAATCAAAAAATCCAATTATTGCTTTACTTACAATTTTCAGCATTGCTTTATTAATGATGTTTTGAACATTTTTATTAGTAAAAATCGTATTATAGATACTTTTGAATTTCTTAATATAATAAAAATATATAGAAAAACATAAAAAGATGCAACATAAAGTTGCATCTTTTTTTTTATAACTCAAAAATAAATACAGATAAAACGTTTCGAATTTACTATTTCTACGCAGCGGGCCATATTTTTATTTTTTTTTAGCTCTTTAATATAATAAAATAACTTTTATATTTTAACTTTAAACTGGATGGCAAAGACTACAAAAACTTCTAAAAAAGTAGCAAACAAGAAAGAAGCAAAAACTACTTCTACAACTACAAATAAAGTAAATTATGTAACTCCAGAAGTAATTGCAAAGAGAGCTGAATTGATGATAACAAGAATTAGAAAAGCTATTGAAGAGAAAGTTAAAGATCCAGTAGAAAGAGAAAAGAAAAAAGAAAGATTGTTTGTTACTTCTTTAAAATTAGCTAGTTTAATTACAAAAAGAACAGCAAAAATTTTAGTTAACTGAGTTAGAAAAAGTAAGGTTTTAGATGTAGCTAGTGTTTATGCTAAACAATTAAGAAATGAATAGAAAAAGACTAAGAGCGCAAATATTAAAAAATTAGCAGCAGTTAAAAGAGACCCTGTATTGAAAGAGAAATATAAGAATGTTAAAAGTATTGAAGGAATTATCAGGAAATTGAGTGCTGATGCTAGCTTAGTAAGAGAAAAAATAGAAAAAATGTGAATTAAAAATTTGAATGAATATGATAAAAAAGTGATGGAGTATAATTCTTATTTGAGATTTAGAATAGAAAAAGAAATAGATATAACTAATAAGTTAGAAAAAATTGCAGATGAAACTTAGAAGCAAAAGCATGGTGACGAATAGATAAAAGCTGCTGAAGTATTAGTTAAAAATTTGAAGAAATTTGAATTTGTAAATAAAACTATTGCAGCAGCATTAGATATTTATGTAGAAAAATTAAAAGAATTAAAGAAAACTGCTAAAACAAAGAAAGGATTATATGGCACAAAGAGATATATAATAAAAATTGGTTATGGAAATAAGAAGTATGTAGAAATTGATTGAAAGAAATATTATTATGGCTACTTATGAACAACTTAGGGAGAAAGATGAGTATTTGCTGTAAATAATAAAGAATTTACAAAAGAATTTGATTTCAATAGTGTAAAAGAATAGGTAGATAGTGTTAGAGCAGATGAGAGAAAATTATCTGATGAATTTAGGACTGAAAACAATATTAAGTTGAAAGGACTTAGTACAGTATATTGAATCATGAAAGCATTAGATTTCTTGAATATTAAAAACACAATTGATGCTGTAGAAAAAGCAATGAACAAATTAGCTAAAAAAGTTAAGTCTGAAAAAGATTTGAATAAACTTATTAAAGATGAAGTATTGGATATTAAAGAACAAGTTGTTGGTTCATTCGTTATAAGAGTAATTAAGAAAAATGTAAATGGAGTAAAAATGTTAAATGTTGAATTTGAAAAAAGAGATAAAGCAAAGAAAGAAAAGACAAAAAAAGAAGAAAAAGCAAAAAAAGAGACTAAGAAAGTAAAAGAAACTAAAAAAGAGACTAAAAAAGAAGAAAAAGCAAAAAAAGAAACTAAGAAAGAGGCTAAAAAAACAGAAAAGATAAAGAAAGAAACTAAAAAAACAGAAAAAGTAAAGAAAGAAGCAAAAAAGACTAAAAAAGAAGCAAAAGAAAAGACTAATAAAAAGAAAGAAGTAAAAGTTGAAGATCTTTTAGAATAAATAATTAAATAATTCTTCTAATCAAAAAGCAGAGGCTTAGACCTCTGCTTTTTTTTATTAATCTATATTATTTATATATTTTTATTTTTTTTTAATAACATAATGCATTTCTTATTAATAGCTTTTTTACTTAATTGATTTATAAAAAACAATTTTTATAATGACTATTCTACTATAAAAATAACTAATATTTCAATGCAAAATATAAATAATAACAAAAAAATTAACTATTCATATAAAAATATAAATAAAACAGTAAATAAATATAAAGCAATAAATAATCATAAATCAATAATTAAAAACAAAATAAAAAATAAATATAAAACAGCAATTAAAAATGAGAATAATGCAATAATTGAAAATAAAAAAATAATTATAGAATGGAAGAATAAGTTATATAATTATAGAATTATAAAAAAAGGAAAAAATTTTCTTTTAATAGATTTCGATGTTGAAAAAGATGTTGTTTATAGAGATAATGATAATTGTTGTAATGAAGTCAGAAAAGAATATATTTGAAATATAGATTTATTAAATAAATATTCAGAATCTTGATATTATAATTGAAAAAATTTTTATTTTCTTTTAAAACCTTATAATTATACAAAAGCTGATACATTAATTATTTTTTTACATTGAAATATAAATTTTTGAACTATCGAAAATGCTAGATTATGATTTAAAGATAATAATTTTTGATGAAATTTTAATAGATTAAAAAATTTATGTTTTTTAAATAATCGATTTTATGCTAGCATTGATTTTCAAGACTTTAAAATAAATTGAATTAATAATATTATTCAATTTTTATTTTTTATAAAAAACAGATATAAAAACATTAAACAGATTATATTTATAGCATGAAGTTCTTGATGAGAATTATTATCTGAATTTTTAAAACATGAAGAAAAAAATAAAATACTAAAAAAAATGAATTTAAATATAATTTGATTAATTTTTGAATGATCTATTTTTAGATTAGATGATAATATATTAAATTATTTAAAAAACAACAATATTAAAGTTTATATTGTTCATTGAGAAAAAGATAAAAATATTTCTTTTAATCATATGTTAAATGTTTTTATAGAACTACAAAAAAATAATATAACTTCTTTCTTTGTTTTAGTTAAAAATTGAATACATTGAACACCAATAAGAATGATTGATTATTATCATGCTTTTAATTTTATTTTTAAATAATTTTTTACTTTTTTTAAACTTTTTATATAATTATTTTAATTCATTTTTATTTTTTTTAAATCTTATCATGAAAAAAAGTAATACTATTTTATTACTTATATTCTTTTTTACTATTATCGTATTTAATATCGGCACATATTTCAATTATGAGCAAAGAAAAAACGAACAAAAAATTTATGTACAAAAATCAAATAAATTTTTCGAATTATTAGATAATTATTCAAACACTTGTAAATTAAAGTTGTCAGATGATGATAATAAAGAATATGATAAAGAATTAAAAAAATTAAAAAAAGAATTGATATGATATTTTAACAAAAATATTAATTTTTTAAACAATTATTCTCGTAAAAAAATAAATACAATGTTTAAAAATTTTAATAATTGTGAAGACTATAGAGATATCAATAAAGTTAAAGAGATAAAAATGATTGTAAATAAAGCACTTAATGAAAATAAATCTTTAGTAAAAAAAGAAGAAGGAAAACTTAATGCAATACTTTTTATAAGTTTATTTTCACTCTTTATGATACTTACTTTACTTAAAGTAAAATTCGTATAAAATATTTTTAGTTTTTAATAAAATATTTTTTAATATTTAAAAAATAAAAAGCAAAAATTATGTTTTTGCTTTTTTTTATTTTATCAAAAAAACAATTAAATAAAATATTTTTTTTTATAAAAAAAAATTACCGGGGGCAGGACTCGAACCCGCGACAAGCAGCTTTAGAGGCTGCCGTTCTACCAACTGAACTACCCCGGCATATAATATTGCTTTTATATTATTATTATATTTTTTAATATAGAACTTTTTAATTTAATATATTATTTTTAATTTTGAGCCTGGAGGGAATCGAACCCTCGACCTCCAGCTTAAAAGGCTGTTGCTCTACCAACTGAGCTACAGGCTCTTATAAAACTATTTTTTCTTTTATTCTTAATATAGAACTTACTTATTAAAATAAAATCATTGAAGTCAAACAACAATATTAAATTTCTGTCATAATTCTCTCTTTGTTTCTTTTACAAATTTTAATATAGAATATATAGTATAAAACTCTTCATAAGTTTCAATTCATTCAAAAATTAAATATATTTTTTTATTTCTTCATATTTTTTCATCTAAATATCAAATTAAACTCAATAATTCATTTTTATTTTTAATTAAATATTTTGTATATTCTAAAGATATTTTTATTCAAAAAGAATCAACATTTTTATTTATTCGATCTAAATAAGGAATAAGACGTTCTAATATATTATAATGTCATTTCTTTGTTTTTGCTAAAGCAAATTTTTCTATATCATCAATAAAAAATTTAACTCATTGTTTTTTTACAAAATCAACAATATTTTTTACAACATAAAGATTTAAAAGACTATTCTTAGGATCTCAAGTCTCTAAAATTTCTATTCATAAGTTATTTATTAACTCTTCTTTGATTTTTTTTATTCTATATTTTACTTCTTTTTTTCTATTTAAAATTGTATCAGGAAATAAATTTATATTAGCAAATTTTACTTTATGTAATTCAAGAATTTTTTTAATTTGCTTATCTTTTTTTAAAATTAAATCTAATATTTTTAAATCATAATCTTCTAATCTTTTATATTCATTTTTTCTTAAGCATTTTTTAAAATCATTTAATATTTTTCTTCAAGATAAAAACTCTATTCAAATAACTTCTTTACCATTTTCTGAAACTATTTTTTGATATTTTAATTTTTCATTTTTATTTTCCATATTTTTAATATATTAACTTTAAAATTAAAATATTTTTTTATAATTATAAAAATATATAGTTCTTTATTTTAATTTTCTATAACTTATTATTATAACAATGAAGTTGCTATATAATTTTAATAACAATAATAAAGAAGATATTATAAATTTACTAAATTATCAATATATAAAAAATTTGCTTTTTAATATTAATAAAAAAGAGAAAAAAGTAAAAAGAAAAATTTATTTAATCGAAGAATTAATAGAATATAAATTTTGACATATTAATAAATTTCTATCAAAAAATTTGATTACTATATATATCAATATCTATTTATTTTTCTTACTTCTCAATTTATATTACTTTCTCTTTTTAAAATATTATTATCAAAATAGAATATATAAAGAAATATTGATTTTAATCAATAAAAAAGAAAAATTTTGATTATTTAATTTAAATGAAATATACCAAAAATACATAAATGAATTTAATAATAAAACTTTAATTTATCAAAAAAAAATAATTAAAAAAATAAAAAAACTAAACAAAATAATTAAGCATTATGAAAATAATAATAATGATAGTGATTTAATTTGAAAAGAAATAATCAAATTTATAATCAATTTAATTAAATATATTATTTTATATTCTATATGAAAGATAAATTTAAAGTCTTTTCAGTCTGTAATAACTAATTTTAAATACTGAAAAAAAATATTTATTAATAACAAAATTAAAATAACTTGAAATTTATTTATTCCTTTTATAAAAAATGAAAATATCAGTTATTATTTACTAAAACTTAACAAATGAATTTGAATTACTTGATTAAATAAAATTATAGAAAACAAATTTTGAAGTAAATATAAAGCATTATATTTAAATAGCAAAAAAAATTCAATAAATATTAAAAATGCTTTAATTATATTAGACGAAAAAAATAAAAAAATTGAAATAATTATATGAAAGAAAGAAATATTTAATTATTTTGAAGAAAGGAAAAAATTTTTGAATTATGTATATTATAAGAATTTTTGAAAAGAATTATTTTGAATTTGAAAAAAAGAAAAAAAATTCTTTTCAAAAAAAATAGAAAAAATGTATTATGAGTGATTAATAAAATCTAAATATGAATTTTTATCTTTATTGTTTGATTATAGTTTTTTTGTTTGAATCTTAACAATTAAATATTACATAAATTTTATAAATCAAAAATTATCAGACTATTCTATAGATATAGAAGATATATTACTTCTTGATACTGATAATGTATTGTTATTTTATGATGAAATTTATATAGACGAGGAAAATAAAAGTAAATTAAATAAGCATTATTTAACTTTATTTAATTTATTTAAAGAATATATAGATTATTTAAAAAGAAATTTTTCTGAAAATTGAAATATTTCTAATTTATTGCTTACATATGACGAATTTATAAGAATTTTATATTTTAATTCAAAATATAAAAGAAGAAAAATATCTTTAAAATTAAAAAGAGAGATTTTTAAATATATAAGTAAAATTAAACAAAAATATAATCTAATTCCTTTGTCTAAATTAATAAAAATAAAAGAAAAAATAATTTAATTTTTTATTTTTCAGCTTCTTTACTAATTTTTATCCTATGAATTCTAATTATTCATAATAATTTTTTCTATGCTTGGATTTGCTAATTGTTTTACCCATATGTTTTCTATAAATTTTTTAACTTTTTTTGAAAGATTATGTTTTTCTATTGACAATATACGACGTATTTTCGCTTCTATAACTTCTTTTTTTATTATAATAAGATTTTCTAATCTTTTCATTAATTCATCAGCTTTTTCTTTATTTCAATTTTTTAGATTATATATGATATTCTTTTTCAACAAATAAAAATATATTCAATCTTCATAAAGTTCTGGATTCTACCAAGCACTATGAAATTTAGAATTGTTATAAAACTCTATAATTGTTTCTACTTGGTTTTTTAAGGAAGAATTCAAAAAGCTAGGATCATTAGTTAAATCATATATTGTTTTTCAATTTATTGAAAAGTTTCATCATAGTCATAAATCAGCAAACAAAAATTTAATTGTTCAAACTACAGCAATCTAACTATTAGTTTCTTCTAAAACTTTCTTCATAAAAGAATATCAACTTCACTAACAAACATGTCAATCTCAGAAAATATGTGGTCATTCAAATTTTACTGATGGCGGCAAAAACAAATTAAATACTTTAAATCAATGATCAGGATAGATTATAATTAAATATGGTCATAAAAATCAATCTACTACAATAGCAAATTCTCAATTTATACCAATTTCTCAATTTATCTTTATAATATTTTTTTCTAATTTTCACAAAGTATATGCATTAGATAATTTTTTCCTTAAAAATTCATAATTTATTCAATTAAAGAAATTAACAATATTATTTATTTCTTGTTCTATAAAAGTACTTATCAATCAAAATTCAAAAGGATTATTTACTATAGACGGATCTTTTTTTATTTTTTCTAATTTTTTTAAAGTCTCGTCAATTCATTTTTTAATATTATTTATCATATATATTTTTTCACTTAATTTTTCTATTATCACTTCATAATCTGCTTCAATTCTTAATTCTTCAACTGAATCTTCTCATAGTCAAGTAAAAAAATTAACTATATTTTCTATTTTTTTTCTTTCAACTCTTTTTCACATATCTGCAGTTTTCAAATCTCCATCAATGATTTCTCTAATAGTTTCATATATTTCATTAAAAAATGATTTTACATCATTTAATGCATAAATTAATGCTTCAATATTTTTTATATCTGACAAAATAGCTTCCTAATTTTTATAATTCAAAACTCATTTCAATATATCTATAGAAGAATCTCATTTAATTTCATATTTTTGAGATTGAGTTCATAATAAATCATTTTGCTGATTATCAAGCAATCTTTCAAACATAATAATAATCCTTTAATAATTTAAAAAAATTATTTTATTATTTTAATTATATAAAAATTTTTTATAATAATTATATACAATTTTATTTAGTTTATTAATTGATTTAAATAAATATGAAAACAAAAAAAGAAACTGAAGATATAAAATTTTTTAAAAATATGTATGAGTTTTTTTATAAAAATTTATTAAATAATTTAGCAAGTTTAAAAAAGAAGAGAGAATGACAAATAGAGACTATTTTAAGAGAAATTGCTTTTATAGAAAAAGTTTTGAACATTGATAATTTAATAAGTTTAAAAAAAGAACATAACGAAATAAAAGAAAAATTTAAAAAAAGAAAACTAAAAAAAAATAGTATTACTGAAAAAATATATTCTAAATTAACAGCATGAAGAACTCATTTTTCTATTTTTTCTGAATGAATAAGTGAAAAATTAGTTGAATTAGAAGCAAATTCTGATAAAATAAACCAAATTACTACAGAAATTGCATTAAAAATAATAGCATATAATATTTTAACTAAGAAAAATGAAAAAGAAAAATAGGTATATTATTTATATAAATTATTAGATAAAAAAATAACTAGATTATTACAAAATACTAAAGTATATAAAAGACAGATAAAAAGTTATTGAAAATATGATTTTATTTCTAATGTATTAAGTTGAATTTTAGTTTTTATAGAAAGATTTAATAATTGAAATAATTCAGCAAAGTTTTTAACTTATATAGACAGAATTTTAGAAAAAACTTTAAGATTTTTTGAATATAATGATAATAAAGAAGAAGAAAAAACTTTTAGCGAATAGGAAAGTATTATAAAGTCTGAAGATAGATGATGAGATGAAGAAAAATTATCTATTTTAGGTATTATAGATGAAGACAAAAATTTAATAGAAAAATCAAAAAATAATGATGATTTAGACAAAACTTATAATATTATTAATAATTTATGATTAATTAAATATATAAAAGTCTTCACAACTATTTATAATAAATAGAATCGTGACATATTAGAAAAATATCAAATAAAAATTAATAAAAACTGAACTACTTACATATTTTCTTTTTCTACTTGATGATAGTATACTTATTTAAAAAATAAAAACTATATATTTTTATATAAATTAGTTGAATTAGAACATATTATAAGTTTAATCTATATTCTGCTTTTAAAAGATTATTATGAAAACAAAACAATAAATCAAAAATTAATTTATTTAATGTATAAAATTCTTTATTCTATAAGAGATTGATATTATATATTTTGAATATAGCCAATTTTAGAACATGATTGAGACTGAAATATAAAATTGTATAGAATAAAAATAAAAGACTTTATTAAACATATCAATAGTAAAGAAATAAATAAAGCTATTAAAACGTATAAAGAAAGTTTTACAAAATTAATAAAAATATTAAGTAATAAAATTGTTTTAAATAATTGAATATGAAAAAAAATACTAATCAATAAAATATTAAAAAAATTTTATTCATCTTATAAATACTGATTTCATATTATTTTATTTACAAAATTGAAAAACATATCTAATACAATAGAAAAAGTATATGTATTTAATAATTTTTACAGAATAATTACTAAAAATAATAAAAATGATGTTTGCTTTAATGAAGCAAAAAGTTTAATTTCAAAATTTATTTCTGACTATTATGACTAGCTGTTTAAAAAATATATAACTAAAAAATGATATAAAAGTTTAAGAAAAGAAATTATTAAATTAAGAAAAAAAGAAGAGATTTATAAAAAAATTGACGAAAAAGTTGATTTAATTAACAAAATAGAATTTTTTGATGAAATATTTATAAATAATTAATAATAAATGACAAATATAACATATAATCCAAATTCAAGGAAAAAATTGTTAGAAAAAATGAGAAAAGAGCAAGAGAAAAAAAGAAAAAAAATGGAAAAAGAGTTGTTGAGAAAAAAGAAAATGAGTTTCAAAGAGTAGAAAAAAAGAGAGTTAATAATTATAAGAAACAAGATTAAACTTGTTAGAAATCTTTTTAAGTACTTAAAACTAGTTACTAAGAAAAAAACATTAGATTATTTAATTGATTGAATGAGAACTTTATTAAGAATTGAATATAAAGTTTTAAAAATAAAATATATACAAAAAGAAAAAAAAGAAGATTGAAGTATTGATTCTTAGGAAAGTGAAATGTAGATATGATAGCATGAATTCCAAAATTTTAATGAATTACAATTATTATTACCTAGATATAAACAATTTATTGCTTGAATTATATACAATTTATATAAAGAATTTGTTATTAACAATTTTTGAAATAGAGATTATTCAAAATATTTAAACTTGAATTTATGAAATTGAATAACAATTAAAAGTGTATTAGAATATATTTCAAAAATTATATATATGAAAAGTATAGAATGAGCAATAAATTTTTATTTATGATTAAAAGCAATTTTTGATTCAACTTTTCAATTATGACAAGACTGAATATATTTCTATTTAAAAGACGAAAATTTTATGTTTAATGCAGCAAAATATAAATTATTTAAAGAATATAAAACATCACAAGCAAATAAATATTATAGAAATGCTATAGTTAAATATATTATTAATGATATAAGAACAAAAATATTTTGATTACAACCTTTAAATTTCAAAATGTGATTTCAAATATGAGGAGTATGATATAATCCAGAAAATGAAAACATAAAAGCTGATGTTTGAGAATTAGAAGATCCAGAAAAATTAGAAAATGATAATCAAGATAAAGAAATTTTAGAAGATACAAATTTAGATGATAATCAAGCACAGCAAGAAAAAAGAATTAGTACTATACAAGATAAGTTAAAAGAATATAAAGAAAAATGAAGCTTATATCATAAATTATTATATCTTCTACTAGTCAGAAAAGAAAAAATAAGAAATCTTAAATTTGAAGATTTGCAAAAGAATAAAAATATATAAAATCGATATTTATACATAAGAATAAAAATATAATAAAATTTAATATTTATTTTTTTAATTAAAAAATACATGATTGCTGCTATTTTGATTATTTTAATTATTGTAATTATTTTTATTTCTATATATAATTCAATAGTATCAGCTAAAAACAAAGTAGAAGAGGCTAAGTCTACTATTGATGTTTATTTACAAAATAGATATGATCTTATACCAAACTTAGTTGAAGTAGTTAAAAAATATATGGAGCATGAAAGAGAATTATTAGAAAAGGTTACGCAATTGAGAAGTGAATTGATAAAACAAAGTTGAAAGTTTACAAAAGATAGATTTGAAAAAGAGAATATGTTAAGTGACACTATAAAATCTATTTTTGCAGTAGCAGAAAATTATCCAAATTTAAAAGCAAACGAAAATTTTATTGCTTTGCAAAACCAATAGGCTGAAATAGAAGATAATATTGCTGCGGCAAGAAGAACTTATAATGCTGCTGTTAAAGATTTAAGAGATAAAACTCAAATGATACCTTATAATATTATAGCTTGAATGATGAATATACCTCATTATGATTACTTTGAAGCAGATGAAAAAGCAAGAGAAAGATTAGATGCTAAAAAATTATTTAATAGTTAAAATGTTTTAATAAATTTTTGATTCGAATAAAAATGATTTTTGAAATTTCTGATAAAAAAATAGAAAATGTTATAACAAAAATGGAAAATGATTGAGTATTTGAAAAAATTAACAATGAAAAAAGAAGATACCAAATATATTTATTAATCTGAATTATTATACTTTCGTTAATAGCGTTATTTCTTTATATTAATTGAGTAAAACTTAGTGTTATTATTGTTTTATATATACTTTTTAATTTATTTTTATTTTGAATTATTTCTTATTTTTTTTCAAATAAAATAAAATCTGAGTTTTTAGTAAGATATATAAAAGAATTAGATGAAAGAATAAATTTTTCTGTAGATAAAAAATATTTTCCTATGAGTTTAGATGAATTTTACTCTAAGTCTTGAATTTTAAATAGTTATGAAATGATAGATAAAGAAGAAGATAGTATAAGCATAGAAACTGATTCTTTTAATCTTTATTGAGAGGAAATATTAACATCGAGACGGGTTAGTGATTCTAAATGAAGAAAAAGAAAAGAAACTACTAATCGGGCATATATTATTTATATTACAATAAAAGAACATAGATTTCCTATTAAAGAATCAGTAAAACTACTTCCTGATGCAATGGATAGAACACTTATAAAAATTTTATATTCATTATGATTTTGATTTTCAATTTGAGCTCTTTTTACTGCTTTTCTTAATTTTATTTTTGAGTTATTTCATTTAAAAGAACTTTTTCATAATTATTTTATTTATTTCTTTTTATTTTGATTTTCTATTTGAATAATTTTATATTTTTATTTAAAATGATTGAATAGAATAAAACTAGAAAATAAAGAATTTGAAAAATTTTTTGATGTATATTCAGAAAATGATATTGAAGCTAGAAGATTATTAACTCCTAAATTAATGGAAAAATTAGTAGAATTTGTTAAAAATTCTAAATTTAGATGATTAGCGTTTAATTTTATTTGAAATGAAATATATATAAAATTTAATGTCAGAAAATTTCTTGAAGTAAGTTTATTTTGAGATATGAAAGAACAAATATACAAATTTTTATATCAAATTAAACTAATAATTGATTTTATAAACTAGTTAAATATTGAATACTTTTCTCAAAAAGAATTTTTAAAAAATAGAAAAAAACAAAATAAATAAATTTTATTGTTTTTTTATTTTTTTTATATAATTTATAATGAATATCTTTTTTTTAAAACTAGCAGTTTCTATATTATGAAATATATTTCAAAAAATTTTTATATGTTAACTTAAAATAAGAATGCCAAGATTCGATGGAACAGGACCATTTGGAACAGGGCCTGTTGGTAGGGGATTAGGACCTTGTAGACAAAATAGACAAAATAATGTACAAAACGATGAAGAAAAACAAAATAAAACTAATTGAGAAATACAAGAAAGATAGTTTGGTCAGTGATGAGGTTAGTGATGAGGTCAATGATTTGGAAGAGGAAGAGGTAAAGGTAGAGGTAGATGAGGATACTGAAAATGAAGATGACAAGGTAGATGAAGAAAATAGTGATTTTTTAACTAGTAAAAAAAATAAAAGAGAAGCTTTACAGCTTCTCTTTTTTTATATTAAATAAGTCTTATTTTATTTTTTTTAACAAAAATCTATACGACTTTTTATATTATTTTATAATAAAATAACATAAAATTAATTTATTTTTGTTTTTCTATATTATATATAATTTAATAATGTTTATTTATTTTTGTAAAAAATCTTAATGGAAAAGACTTATAATAGAATAACAGATGAAAATACAAAATACTTATATATAAGATGATATTATTTAGCAAATAAATATAAAGGATTTTGAAAATTAAAATTTGTTGTTGCAAAATCACCAACTGAAATAAATAAATTCTTTTTTAAAATATTAAATCAAAGAGAAAGAGGTATTTTATATGTAACTAATTGATTATTAAGAGTAAGAAAAAATGATGAAATGCCGTGAAACGAATTTATAAATAAGATAAAAAAAATAGTTAACAATTATGAAAAAAACGAAAATAAATGATTTAAAGATTTATTACAAATTATAAAAAAGAATAATTTTTTTGTTGAATATTATTTTTCTGATATAACTTTTGATTATGATTCAGTATTATGAAAAACAATTAAGCTAGAAAAAGATGTTAAAGATTTTGTTAGAAATTGATTATTAAGTAAAGATTTAGAAAATATTTTAGATAAATGAATAAATTATGAATATTTAGTTAAATTAATTTCTGAATTAAGTTATTATATACCTTGAACTTTATGAAAAATCATTATTACAAAATTTCTTCCTGAAGAAGAAATAAAAATGTTAAATTTTCAAATTACTTTTGATTTATTTAAAGAATTTAGATTAAGTTACGATAAAATATTAAATAAATTAAATTCAATTAAAAATTTTCCTTTTGATAAAAAATTAACTGTTATAAAAAATCCTACTCAATTAAAAATATGGTGAATAAAAAATATGAAAAGAGGTTTAGTACTTCATGTAAATTTTGATGATGATAATTATTATGATGAAAATCTTCTTACTAAAATCAAAAAAATGATTTTTGAACATTATATGGATTTATGAAAATTAGATAATTTAAATTTCTCTTTTGTAAATTTTATTAATAAAATAAACGATAAATTAAATGAATTAAATAATATTCAAAATGATATACTTGACACATTAAATCTATATGATAGAAACAAAAAAATAGAAAGATTTAAAAACTATATAAATATTCATTTTATTAAGTTTTTTGATGAAAAAGAAAAAGAAGAAATAAATGAGTTATTAAAAGAAGCTGAAGAAAGTTATAGTTTTGATAAAGTTATTGATTTTATCAGAAAAAAAATATTTGAAAAAATATTGAATTTTCTTGGTATAAATTCTAATGAAAATATTATTAATTTATTTTCAGAACAAAATACTTTAGAACAATGATTATTTAAAACTTTGTATAAATATAAAAAAGACTGATTAGAAATTGATAACTATAAATTAATTAAAAATGTTGTTTATTTTGAAATATTATGAGAAGAATATTTTATAAACAAAAATGATAAAAACAAAAAAATAGTTAATGTAAATTATATGAAAGAAAGAATAAGATGACTATTAAGTATATTAAATAAATCTTTTGAAAAAGATTTCAATAAAAATATTAAAGTGATTAATAATTGTACTTATCAAATAATAAATGTTAAATCTTGGGATAATATTGAAAATATTAAAAATATTTTTAAATTATGATTAATAAATTTTATAGAAGAATTTAAAAATTATTTAGATGAAGATGTTTTAGAAGAATTAAAAAAAGAAATACAAAATCTTATATGAGGACATGCAAATGATTTAGAAATTCCAATATTTTTAAACACTTATTATAAAAACTATAATGCATTTTTCTATAATCTATTTAAATCAGATAAAAAATTTTATGAAAAAGATAAAAAAGAATTTAAAGAATTAATAAATAAATTAAAATTAAATAATTATATTGAATTTTCAGTATGACCTCATAAAATAAATGTTTTTCCTATAATTTTTTCTTCTAAGGAATTAATTAAATGGTATTATTCTACTTTAAAAGAATTAAATAATTTACCTTCAGAAGAAAAAATATGAGGAATAAAAGAAAAGTTTTTTAAAAGATATAAAAACAAACAAATAAATATAGACAATACATATTTGTACATTTCTTCTTTTAACAATATACTTAAATATAATGAATATTTAAAATGATTAATTAACAGCTTTATTAATAATTTTTATTTTTTGTTAAGTAAATTAAATAAAATTGAAAAAGATTGATATAAAATAACTGTAATACCTGAAAGTAGTTATGATGGTTTAGCAAGAATAAAAGATGAAATAAATAAAATAAAAGAAGAAAATGAACCAGATTAGGAAATATATGAAAATTATAAAAAGATTAATCCATCACTATCATATGATGAATTTGCAGAAATGTATATAAAAAGAAAAGTAATTTCATATATAAAAAATTTAAGCAAAAGAGATATTTTTACATATTTTAAAGGTACAAAAACTTATTTTATTTTACCAGAAGAAATAAATGATATATGAATCCTTACATCATTAAAGCCATATTATAAATTTTTCAAATGAAAACTAAAAGAATTATTAAAAGATGTAGAATATAATCATCAAAATGATTATTCATTGTTTCTTAAATGATGAGTTTTTGATTTTAATTTTAAATATTTTTTTGAAAAATTATCTTTTGAATCTAATGAAGAATTCGAAAAATTCATAGAAACATTATGAAAAATTTTCAAAAAAGATATTGACCCAAATATAATTTTAGAAAAAAATTATAAAGAACTTTTCTATTTATATGTAGAACATTTGTATGAAATAACAAAAAAGAATTTTTATTTTAAAGATATCTATAATTTAAATAGAAATTTTCTTGATTTCATTTTAGAAAATATTATCAGATATATTATTTACAATAAAACTTGAATAAAACCATATTTAGAAGATTCATTTATTTCTCAAGTTGACAAAAATTATTTGACTTATAGAGTAGCTAAAAATGTATATGACAGTTTGCAAAAAGAGAAAAAACAATTATTAACTACAGAAAATATAAGAAATATAAAAGAATTCAATGATATAAGAAATTTAATTGAAAATTTTTATTATAGAATTCAAATTTTTTTGAAAAATAAAATTTTAAATGCTTATTATAATGAATATATAAAAGAACCTAAATTATTTTTTGAACTTATAGAAATAATAAAGTCATATTCTTCATATGATATGAATAAATTTATAAATTTTGATGATTTGACTGAAAACTATATAAGAACACGTGATAAAAGTACTTTAGAATTTTTTGAAAAACAATTAGAAGATTTAAAAGATTTAAAAAATGAATTTGATTATAAACTTGATATTTTACATTTCAAAATATGGAAAATTATTTATTGAGCTTGAAGAGAATTTTTTATAGATGGCGAAGGAAAAAAATTAGAAAAAGAATTACATAATATTATTAAAAAAGAAGAAATTCTAGAAATTTTAGAAAAAAAATTAAATAATATTTTAGACCCTCGTGTTTATGATGAAGAATATATTAAACAATATGAAGATGAATCATATTTAGATAATTTTATAGAATATTGATTACTATATAGTCTGACTTTTGAAAAATGAAAATATATCAACTATAATATACTTTTAAATTCTATGAATATATATCATTATTTATTTAACCTTCTTAGTACATATGTATCATTAGTTATTATTAATAAGCTTGATAAAATTAAGCTAATAAATGAAGATGCAAAAATTCTTTCTTTTGATGAATATAAATCAGTTTTTTATTCAAAAATATCAAATACAATAAAACTAGATTTATTTAATAAAATAAAAAAATTTAGTTATAAAGTTTTTGAAATATATTGAAATAAATTAAAAAATATAAATCTCAAAAAATTAAATGAATATCCAAATATTTTTGAATATATAATTAAATATTTCTATAAATTTAAGACAGAAGATGAATATAAAATAATTATTGATAATTATTTATTCTATATGAGACAAAATTATTTATATTATTCTATAATTTCTTCATTTTCAAACTTATATAAAAACTTTGATTATAGAAAAAAAATTAAAGAACTAGTAAATTTCATTTTTAATAGAGATTATGATGCTTATGTTGATTTATCAGTTTGATATTGGTTTAATGAAAATTATGAAACTTTTAAATGATATTTTGATAAAAAAATACCTCAATATATAGATAAACTAGACTATGATACTATTATTGAAACAGAATCAAAAAAATTAGCATTAAAATATTATTGAAAAATCATTCGTTGAAAAACAGCAAAACTATTAAAACTTAACTATTATTTAAAAAAATTTATCAATTCAAACAAAAATTTTATAAATAAATATAAACTTAATAAATATTCAAATTTATTGCATACATTTATTGAAAACAATTATAACGAATATAAAGAAAACAATTTATATTATTACAAATTTTTCTGATTTAGTGATATATTACTTTCTGATAGATATAAACAATTAAAAAACACAATTTTCTATAATAACCAAATATATTGAAAAGCTCATAAATACTTTTTATATGATTTTCTAAAAATAGAAGAAGCAAAAAGAATAGACAAATATTATCACTATTTAGAAGATTATTTAATAATCAATAATCTTTACAATGTTGCATTTAAAAATCAATGAAAAGCATTATTATACAATACTCACGATAATTTTGAAAATCTAATAAAAGTTATAAAATCATTACATAACTATTTTAATATATATAAACAAGAATTAGTAAAAAGAATAAAAAATAATGTTTTAAAACTTCTTGAATTTGATTTTGAATTTTCATTTGATAAAAAAGACGTAGAAAAAATTTTCGAAACATGAGATTATGAAATGATTATTAATAATATAAATTCCTTCTTTAATAAGTATAAATTAAATCCAGAAGAATATACTTTAAAAAAACAAGATAAAATGTTTAAATATGCTTATTGTAATTGAGAAGAACAGATTCTTATATTAATGTATTTAACTCTATTGAAAAAAATTCTTTCTTTTGAAAAAAATTTTTATTCTATGCATAAAGAATATATAGAAACTAAAAAATCAATTTTAGACAATATTAAAAAAAAATATAATGAAATACATAATTTTATTGAATGAAAAATTTTAAATAAACAAAATTTTTTTGACTATAAATTTTCTGATTTTTTAAACGAAATAAAAAATAATCAAAAACTAAATTAGTTATTATTAATAAAATATTTATTAACAGCTAATGGGCGTAAAGTTCCGTTAAAAATAAAATATGGTAATTTTTTTAAAGATTTTATTAATTATTTATTAAAACAAAAATTTAGCATAGGACAAATATATAAATTTTTAGAACTTAGTTTATGATTATATACTAAAGTCGAGTGATTCAAAGATAGTAAAATTGATTTGTGAGATAATTTAAAAAACATTTGAATAGAATTATCTGTAAATACTAATTTTGATATTTCAAATATTAATATTCCTAGAACAGAAATAATTAAAGAAAAAGAAAATATTTTTATATTGAGAGAAAAAAATATAAACAAAAATGATGAATCAAAATGAAAAAGCATTATAATAGAAGCAAATGATTGAGGTAATTATACAAATGAAGAAAAAGATTACAAAATAAAAACAATATTTATTAAAGGTAAAAATATAAACTTTATAGCTAAGTTTATGAATTCTATAAATGATAATATTGCAAACATTGAAAAAATTGAATTATGATATGATAAATGAAAAATAATCATTAAAAGATTTACTAATATACTTTTCTTTTATAAACTATTTTTTCAACGTAATAAAAAATATAGATATTTTATTGACAAATTAAAAAAATTGAATCTAAAATATTGAATAAATAATATTAATCAAATAAAAAACGAAAAAAAATGAGTTAATTTTCTTTATATAATTGATAATGAAATAAATTTTAAAAAATATGTAGAAAACTTTTTAAATGAATTTTATGAAAAGTTTAAACTTGAAGATAAATATGCTAATATTTTCCTTATTGAAGAAAGAATAAATAAATTTTTTAATGATTATCAATTAAAGCATATTATAGATAATTTTCTAATAGAAATGGAAAGACGACCTGAAAGATACTTAAAAAAAGATTGAAATATAGAAAATGTTAAACTAAAAATACAATGAATAAAAAATAATCTTGACAGAATATGTTACTTAATCAATGAATATAATAAACACTTCTTTAAATATAAAAAAATGTTTATCAAAATTAAAAATAAATTAATATCTGATGTAAATGAAATAACTGAAAAATATAAAGAAAAGAAAAAACTATTTATAAGTTATAAAAAATTATTTAATAAAGATTTTATTAGAAATTTTGTAAAAAATCTTATTTACATTTATATGAATTCAATAAAAATAAAAAGGTTGAAGTATAATAATTATGATAATTTAAAACATTTTGTTTTTGACCAATTAGTTTTCTTATTCAAAAATAATATATATTCAGAAAAACAAATAAATAAAATAATGCAAAAATATAAAAATTTTGATTTAGAACAGCTTATTAAATTATTACAAAGATGAAATAAAAACAGTCTTTATAAAACATATAAAACAAACAGTAATCCTATAAAATATAAAATTGAAGATAATAGAAAAAAAGAAATAATAGAAAAAGCAATAAAAAGATTACAAAAATTCTTTAAAGAAAAATTTTATGTATGAAACAGATATTTCACATTAGTAGCTACAGCTTATTATCTAAAATTTCTTAAAGAAAAATTCTGATTAAATAATAATGATATTAATTATATATTAAGCAATTTTGATACATATATAGATGAATACGAAGCCGAACATTATAATCACTTCTCAAATTATATAACGAAAATTTTCTATTAATACAAACAAGTATATATATATAAAATATTTAAAATCCTATTTAAAAATAGGATAGAATTTTTATTTGTCTAAAAATTATTTTTCTAGTATTTTTTTATTTTTTTATACTATTTTTTTTTATTTTTCTTTCCCAATTTTCTCTCTTCTTTATCTTCTTGTTTTTTTTACCCTTAGATTATATATATATTTAAACCCCTTAAATATAAGATGATGATTGATTGGTTGATGATTGTTAGATACATCTTTTTTTTTTGTGTGAACGTAGAGTGTTTGATGTTTTTTGGAGTAAATTGTAAAATTTTGGTGTAAATTGTTTTGTGTACATAGGATGCTTGGTGTTTTTTGGAGTAAATTGTATAACTTTGGTATAAATCATTTATTAAAATAATTTGCAAAAAAAAAAAAATAAATTTTAAAAATTTTTAATTTTTAGATTTTAAAATAAATTTAGCTAATTAAAACTAGCTAACTAATTAAATTTAGCTAATAAAATTTAGCTAACAAATTTTTTAAATTTTTTAAATTTATAAATTTTTCAAAATAAAATATATTTGATAATATGTTAGATTTTAGCTAATAACTTAAATTTAAATTTAGTTAAAAATTTCTTGACTAAATTTTTATATTTTTCAAATTTTAAAATTTTTAAACTTTAAATTTTTAAACATTAAAACTTTTTAATTAACAAAATCGTATAAATAAAATTTTCATATAGACATAAATCAAATTTTGCATTATTTTATGTATTCGATTTCTTTTATTTAAAATGTGTTATGTTTTTTTCATATTATTTTGTATTACTTATATTTTCAATATATTTCATATATAATGTAGATCAGAACAAGTCATATGCTATGAAAATATAATTCATATTTTTTATACATATAATTCATATATGTCATATTCGTATATCGTATTATGAATTATATCATATTATGAAAAATCATATTAGATGATATATGTATTATTTTTATATGGATTTTTTGTATATCATATTATGTTTTGATGTTATGTTCTTTAACTATAAAAAATCATATATTTTGAAGAATATCATAATATGTTAAGAATATATACTATAAATCATAATATAATACATCATAATATATCATATTGTATTCTTTTGTTATATCATATTAAATGAAATAATATTAGATTGAAATATATTATTAGCATAAAATACAAAAAGACATTATTATTGTGACATATAATTATGAAAATGTAATCTTTTTGTATGTATATACAATAATATATACTGTAAATTACAAAAATTTTTTTTATACTTATATAACATTAACACTATGAAATTTTTTTTTAATATATTTTATGTTGTAGTTTATAAAATCTTTGTTAATATTTTTATATTGAATTTAAAAAATAAATATATTTAGATGATGAATATAATAATTTATGAATAGTATAGTTTTATTTTTTTAATACTTTTTTTTATGAAAGAATATATAGCTATAACTTGACATAGAGAAAAATTTTTAAAAAATATTTGAGAAATTGAAAAGCAAATAATAGATATATTGAATAAATTTTTTTACGATAAAAATAGATTTATTTTTAAAATTTGATGATGTGATTGAATAGATAATATTTTTTGATATATAGCAATTGAATTATGATACTCAGTTGAATTATATATTCCTAAGTTTGATATAAATTGAAGAAAGTATTAGAATGATAAACAATTAAAAATGTTTGAATTTATTAAGAAAAATGCAAGAAAAATATATTTAGTTGAATGATGATATTTAGATAGGAATACATATTTAGCAAAAAATAGTGATTGAATTATTGCTTATTTTAAAAGATTAAAAAGTTGAACAAATGATACTATTAGTAAATTTTTGTTATTTAATAAGTTAAATCATAGAATTTTTAATTATAAAGATTTTTTGATTATTAAAAAATAATTTTAAAAATTTTAAAAACAATCAAAAATAATTTTTTAAATCTTTTATTAATTAAAATTGATTTTTTGAAAAATCAATTTTTTGAAAAAATTCTTAATTTTTGTTTTTATATTTATTCTTTAGTATAAAAGTTTTAATATTTATTAAAAAAATTTTTTTGTTCTTTTAATGAAATATTATTATGAATTTTTAAAATAGTAAAATAAGAAAGTTTTTTTGTTTTTATTTTATTTTGTTTTGTTTTTTGTTATATAAATTTATTTTTTAAAAAATAATTTGATTAATTTAAATTAAATGATTTTTATATTTTAATTCTTTATAAAGATGAAGATTGAAATTTATAATAGTGATATTGATGTTAGAAATATTTATGAAAATGTGAAGGATGTTAAAGAAAAAATAGAATATTATGAGAAAATATTGTCTTTTTTAAAAAATATTAACAAAGAAAATTTTGAAAAACTTATTTGAGAAATTTCTGAAATTGTTGAATGACTAGATATAAAAGCTTTTGATAATAATTTAAAATTAGTTATTTATGTAAATTGACAAAATAATTTTTTCTATAATTAGATTTATGAATGAGATTTATTAATGTTTATTTAGAAAGATAGGATAAATATTTTAAGTAATAATAATTGAAAAACCAATGAGTAGTTAAAGATTATTGAATAGGAAAAAATTAATAAAATTATTAAGTTTATTAAAAAAATTGATGGAGTTTTAGTTATTAGATTTAAAAGATATATCGAAAATCCTATAATATTAGATTTTTCTAATTTAGAAGAAGTGAAGGGTTTTGAATATGTAAATGAAGGTATAAATAAAAAATCTGATTTAAATTTATCAATAAAAATGAAAGATAAAATAATTGTAAAAGAGGGACATCTTATTATGAAATGAATTTTAAATTTTGATTGATTAAAAGAAATCATAATTGATAATTCTATTTTAAATATATCTGCTATATGAGAAGAAAAAATAAATTATGTTTTAAAATGAGAAAATATAACTATTTATAATTAGAATACAGTTAAACTATATAAATGATGACAAATTACAGAAAAAAGTATTTTTAATTTAAATGTAAAAAATGATTTAATAGAAGCAATTGATTTTTTTAAACAAAAAAAATATAAAATTTTATTTGAACAAGATTGTAAAGAAATAAATATACAATGATGATATTATAAAATTGTTTTTGATTATAGAAAAAATATAAATAAAGAAATAAATTTAAAAAATTGAAGTTCAGAAATTTTAGAAATAAAAGTATGAAGAAATAAAAACATATATATAAAAACAAAGTATTTTGATATTAATAAAGTATTTCTTGTATTCGAAACAAAAGAAGATGCTGAAAAATGAATAAAATTAATTGTTGAATGATTTATTGGTGGTTTTATTAATTTAGATAAAATAAAAAATAAAAAATATTGAGAAAAAATAGAAATAAAAATAGAGAAGAATGATTAAAAATTTTTAAATAAAAATCTTAATAAATAAAAATTTTTTTGTTGTTTTTAATTATTTTCATTATTTATTTTATCAAAAATAAATTTATTAAAATAAATCATATAAAATAAGTAAAACAAATAAAGTAAAAAATGATAATCAATAAATTTTAGAAAATCAATTTATTTTTTTATTAATTATTAAAATTAACTTAATTTTTATTTTTATATTTTTATTTTATTAATCTTATTCATTTTATCAATTTTATTTCTTTTTTCTTTTTTTTGCGTTCTGATTTTAAAAATTTTATTAAGTTTATTATATTTTTCATTTTATAATGTTTTTGTGATTGTTTTTTTATTTTTTTATTCTTAAAAAAATTGAATATTTATAAAAATTATGAACTATTTTAAATTAGGAAGGATCATTTATAATAGTTTAAATAATAAAAATAAATTTATTTTTTAATTTTTTTACAAATGTCAAAATTGTTTAAAGAATATTGAATAAAAAAATTTAATAGTTATGAATATTTTAAAACTGCTAATGAAATAAAAAACATATTTTCTTTTAAAAGGTGGTGTTATAAATTTTGAATAAAATTACCTAGGAATGAATTAGTGAAGTTTAAAATAACTTCTTATATAAATGAAGAGGAAATAGATGAAAAATTAAGAAATGTATTTAGTGATTTACATTTTCTTGCTAAAGATATAAAATAGCAAGACTTATATATAGATAAAAAAGAATATTGAGATATAGATTTATATATTCATTTAAATGATTTTTTTAAAGACTAGGAATTTGATGATATAATATTTAATTTTTTACTTTATATCAGTTTATATTATCATATTGAATATTTTTATATAAATGACAAAACAGTTAGTTTATTAGTTTATAAAAATTGAGTTTATAGACATATAGATTTGAATTTTTTCGAATGAGATGAAAAAACTTTTTATGAAACTTATTATTATTACCATAAAAAACCTTTTGTTTGATATTTTCTTTGATTAATATTAAAAAATTATTTAGTTAAATATTGACAATATAATCTTAGATTAATTTTTCAAAAAAATGATGTAAACAATATAGAAAATGAAGAAAAATATAAAAAGTATTTAAATATTAATAAAAAAATAGATTTCTTGCAAAATTATTTAAAATCATTTTTTAAAAGACTGTTTTTTAATTTTTTTGATTCATACAAGGGAATAACAGATAAGTATAATTTTATAGATTAGGAAAAATATATAGACATATTTTTAAAATTAGATTAGACAAAATTGACAGCTTTTATTTATTTAGATATTACTAATAAAGAGTTTTTTGAAAAAGTATTATCAAATTTTTATAGTTGAGATAGTAAAATTGTTAATGATTACGAAAAAATAAATTGTTTTTTCAAAACTAAATGATGATATTCTTTAGTTGAATTTATAGAAAATATATGATTATATGATAATAAATATTTTGAATGAAATCTATTTAATTATGATGAAAAGAAAAAAGAGCAAAATTATGAAAAAGTAAGAAAATTATTAGAATATTTTAGAAATAAAAAAATATCTCATTCATTTTCAGAAGATGAATTATTTGAGAAACTTATTTCATATTTTGATAAAAAAATATTAATAGATTGAGTTATTAATTCAATTTTAAAAAAGCATTTAGAAAATTTAGTAGAAAAAAATATTAAATTAATTTGATTGAAAAAATGAGAAAATATAAAAAATTATAATAAGGAAATTTAGGAAAGAAAATATTTAAAAGAGTTAAGTAAAGAAAAATTTATTTATGATGATGAACTTATAAAAAAAGAAATTAAAAAATGTATAAAAAATATATAAATTAATGTTTTTTCATTTAAAATTAAGAAAATTATAAAATAATTTTTATAAAATAAAAAAATTTGATATGAAGATAAATAAAAAAATAAAAATATTCTTTTTATATTTATTCTTTTTATTTTGAGCAATTTTATTATTGAATTATAATTATTCATTTGCTAATGAGTATAAAGTTAGTGAAAAGGTTTATAGATATTATGAAAGAAAACTAGATTATATAATTAAATGAAATTTATCTAAAGCTTATTATTAGTATTTGATTTTAAATACTTATGATAATTTTGATTTATATTCAGATAAAGAAAAAATAAGAAAGTTTAAATATATTTTTAAGAAATATATAGAAAGTAGAGATGTTTCAGATGAAAAGAAAGAATTGATATTTTTAAGAGATTGAATATATTTATGAAAAAAGTATTGAAATTTATATGTTGTAACTAAAGAAAAATTTTATACTACAAAATGTTGAACATTAATTGATTTATTTCACAATGATGATTATATAAAAATAGTTGATACATATTGAAATTGTATATATTATATTGAATCAGACAGTATAGAAAATATTGCTAAATATTTAATAAAGTTTGATAATATTTTATGAGTGTTTAAGAATAAAAAAGAAAAATTTGTTTCGAATGATAACGTAAGGTAGAGTTTCAAAATAAAATATAAAAATAAATAGTTATTCGCTGATGATTTTTTTATTGACTTTTATCAATTAAGTTCTAGTGATAAAAATAATATATGAATATATAACAGATTATTATTACTTTTATATACAGAAGAATAGCAAAATCAAAATAATGTATTATTACCAATTTATAAAAAATGAAGATAGTATGTTGCAATTTTTAAATGAAGTAAGGAGGAATTAATAAATAAAATAAAAACTTTTATAAATAAATTAAATAAATTAGAAAGAGAAATAGAAAACGTAAATACTTATATTTATAAAACTACATTTTATAAATATAATTCTAAAGACAAATAGTTAGAAAAAGTTTAGATATAGATTACAAAAAATATAAAATATGATTATGATTTATCGAATCAAATTGAATATGCTAGATGAAAAATATCTAAAATAAAAAATAAGAATATTTTATATAGGTATTCAGTTTTATATACTTTAAATAACAAAAAATGAGTTTGTTCTAATATATCTAAATTAATATATTATTTGTTAAGAGATAAATGATATAAAGTTGCTTTAGAAGAATGATATTGATGTGATATTAAATGATATTGTGTAAGACATGTTTAGAATAAAGTATATTTAAACTGAAAATAGTATTATTTAGATTGAACTTAGAGTTTAAATAAATATTGATATAGTGAAATATTATGAAAATCGCAATATTTTCTTGTAGATAAAAATATATTTTATATCAATCATATTGTAGATGATACAAAAGATGCACAATTTTCTATTATTAACTATAGTTTAATCAAAAAAAATGTTAATAATTTTATGAAAAAGTATTGATTAAAATATATAGATAAAAACATAAAAGAGACTTCTAATTATAATATATATTCATTAGTTATTCCTTACCTAGCAAAAGCAAATGATTCAAATTATTATGTTAATTAGACAAATAAAGTAGTAAGTTAGAATACTTATTCATAGTATGAAAAATATATTTACAAGAAAATTTTTGATAATATAAATTAGTATAAATATTGAAATTTAGAGATAATAAAATGAAAAAATGTTATGTGAAAAAGAAATATAACTTATTCTTTAGAATGTTTTTATATTCCTTATGTTTGCAATTTAAATAAGTATTCTAATATGGTAATTAATAATTCTTATGAATGAGGTTAGATAGCTATGTTTAATGAATAATTTTTTTAAAAAAATAAATTTAAAAATAAAAAAAAATTAAATTAATTATTTAATTGATTATAATAAAATTATTAATGTATATATTTTGATAAAAAATTTTTTTATTTTTTTAATAATAATAAAATAATTTTATTTTATATTTTAATAAGGAAAAAGTAATGAAAATAACTGTGATACAAAAAGATAAAGGAAAAAAAGAAATTGATATAACTGAAAAGTTGAAAGAAATAAAAAGTTCAAAAGATTTAGAATGACCTGAGGCAATAAAATGAGCTGTATTGCAGATTTTTAATATGATTTATCAAAATTTTCTTTCTTAGAAAGAAATATGAGTAAAATATTATGCATTTTTTAAAGATTTTACAGATACTTTTTTTGATGAACTATTTGTAAAAAATAATACTGATTATGAAATAATAATTGATTTAGATAAAAATAATATGGATATAAAACATAATATTAGTGGTGATTTAGTAGTGAAAGTTAATTTTGATGAATTAAATGATGAAGATGAAAAAGTAAAATAGAAAAGAATAGTTACTTGAATATTTGAATTTGCAGATGAATTACATTGAATAAGATTTCATGTACATAATGATAATAAAGATGATAAAATAAATTTATATTTCAAAAATTTAGATAAATAGACACAAAATTTCTTTGATATCGAATGAGAATGAATAAATGTTATTAAGTAATTTTTTAAAAAGTCTTATTTAAATATATTATTAAAAAATTAATAAAAAGAAGAGAGCTATACTCTCTTCTTTTTTTTCTTCTTTTTATTTTTATAATATTTTTTAAATTTTTTTATTTTTTGTTAAAATAAATATGAAAAAATATATTCTTTTTTTTATAGCATTTTTTTTAATTTTATTATGAAATTTATTTTATGTTAATTATTTAAATAAGAAAAATAAAAATGAAATACAAAATTATATAAATCATAAAATTCAACAAACAGAAAATAAAATTATTTTAAATGAAAATAGAATAAAAAAAATAGAAGATGAATTGAAAAATATTAAAATAATGAAAAACGAAATTTTATATAAATTAAAAGAAATAAATAATATAAAAAATGAATTAGATAAAAAAATTGATTTTATTAAAAAAAATTCGATAAATAATTTAATTGATAATTCAAAAAATAAAAATAAGAAAATAAATGATGAAATAATAGATGATATAGTAATATTACAAGAAGACATAGAAAAATTAGATAATAAATTGCTTGATACAGCAAATATATTAGATGAAAAAATTGAAAAAAATAATGAAAGTATTGAAGAATTAAAAGATAATATAGATGATTTAAAAGATGAGGTTAATGAACTAAAAAATGATATAGATGAGATTTATCAAGAATTAGATGATATTGAAAGTTCTGTTGATATGAATGAAAAAGATATAAAAGGTATAGAAGAAGATATTAAAGATTTGGAAGAAAGATTAAATAATTTAGAATTAAAATATTTTGATGTACATAATTTTAAATCAATAGAATTTTAATTTTATGAAAAAATATTTTTTTATATATTAAAAAATAAATCAATTAATAATTTTAATAATAATTTTAAATAATTAAAAATTTTCTTAATTTTTTGATTTTAAAATAATTCATTAAAAATTATTTTTTTTTTTTTTTGAATAAATTTTTTAATTTTATGTTAAAAAAATTGAAAAATTTTTTAAAATAACTTGTTTAAAAAAGTTTTTTTAAACAAATTGTTTAAGTTATTTAAATGAAAAATTTTTTAATTTTTTTGTTAAAGAAATTTTTTAAAAAATTTATTAAAAAAGTTTAAACAATTTGTTTAAATGAAAAAATTTAAATAATTTGTTCAAAAAGATTTTAACATTTTGTTTAAATAAGTTTTTTAAACATTTTGTTCAAATAAAAGATTTTAAATAATTTATTCAAAAAATAAAAATTTGAACAAATTGTTCAAAAAATTTAAATATTTTGTTTAAACAAAAAAATTTGAGCAATTTGTTTAAAAATAAAAATTTTAAACAAATTGTTTAAAATTTTTAAACAATTTGTTTAAATAAAAACTTTTAAATATTTTGTTTAAAATTTTTTTTAAACAATTTGTTCAAAAAATAATTTAAACAATTTGTTTAAACAAGATTTTTAAATATTTTGTTTAAAATTTTTTTTTAAACATTTTGTTTAAAAATCTTTTAAACATTTTGTTTAAATTATTAAAAAATTTTTTAAACAATTTGTTCAAAAAATGATTTAACATTTTGTTTAAACAAAAAAAATTTTTTAAACAATTTGTTCAAAAAAATTTAAACAATTTGTTTAAATTATTTAGAAAAAAATTTTTTTGAACAATTTGTTTAAATTATTTAAAAAAATTTTTAAACATTTTGTTTAAATAAAGTTCTAAATAAATTATTTAAAAAAAAACTTATTTAAACAATCTGTTTAAAAAAACTTAAACAATTTGTTCAAAAAAAAAAAAAATTAAACATTTTGTTTAAAAAAATTAGATAATTTATTTAAATTATTAAAAATTTTTTTTAAACAATTTGTTTAATTTATCTAAAAAAAAATTTTTTAAACATTTTGTTTTAAAAAAAATTTAAACATTTTGTTTAAAAAGAGTTTTAAACAAGTTGTTTAAAAAGGTTTAAACAAATTGTTTAAAAAGAATTTAAACAATTTGTTAAAAAAAATTGAACAAGTTGTTAAATCATTTAAAGAAATTTTTGAACAATTTGTTTAAAAAAAATTTGAACAATTTGTTTAAATTATTTAGAAAAATTTTTTTAAACATTTTGTTTAAAAAAAAAAGATTTAAATGTTTTATTAAAATTGTTTAAAAAATTCTTTTTTAAACAATTTGTTTAAATTGTTTTGAAAATTTTTTAAACAATTTGTTTAAAAATTCAGACAATTTGTTCAAAAAAAAGATTTAAACAATTTGTTTAAATAAAAATTAAATTTTTGTTTAAATTATTTTTAAAAAAAATTTTTTTAAACAATTTGTTTAAATAAAAAAAATTTTAAACAATTTGTTTAAATTAAGTTTTAAAAAATTTTTGAACAATTTATTTAAAAAGATTTGAACATTTTGTTTAAATAAAAATTAAGTTTTTTGTTTAAAAGTTTTTAAACAAATTGTTTAAAAAAATTTAAACATTTTGTTTAAATAAAAAATTTTTTAAACAATTTGTTCAAAAAAATCTTTTAAATATTTTATTTAAATAAAAACTTTTAAACATTTTGTTTAAAAATGAAAATTTGAACATTTTGTTTAAATAGAATTTTTTAAACATTTTGTTTAAAAAAAAGATTTAAACATTTTGTTTAAATAAAAAGACTTAAACAATTTGTTTAAAATATTAAAAAATTTTTTTTAACAAATTGTTTAAATAAGTTTTTTAATAATTTGTTTAAAGAAGATTTTAAACATTTTGTTTAAAAGAAAAGATTTAAACATTTTGTTTAAATAAAAAATTAAACAACTTGTTTAAGTTATTTAAAAATTTTTTTAAACAATTTGTTTAAAAAGAAAAAATTTAAACATTTTGTTTAAATAGAAAATTAAATTTTTTGTTTAAAAGTTTTTAAACAATTTGTTTAAATAAAAAATTTTGAACAATTTGTTTAAAAATTTTTAAACAATTTGTTTAAAAAAATTTAAACAATTTGTTCAAATAAAATTTTTTGAGTATTTTGTTTAATTAAAAAAAAAATTAAACAATTTGTTTAAATAAAATTTTAAACAATTTGTTCAAAAAAAGATTTAAACAGTTTGTTCAAAAAAATTTAAACATTTTGTTTAAAAGAAAAAATTTAAATAATTTGTTTAAACAAAAAGATTTGAACAATTTATTTAAATAAAGCTTTTAAACAATTTGTTTAAATAAAATTTTTTAAACAATTTGTTTAAAAAAAATTTGAACAATTTGTTTAAAAAGTTTTAAACAATTTGTTAAATTAAAAAAAATATAATTATAATATTAATGATTTTTTATTTCATATTTTTTTAGAATGAAAAAATATTTTATAGATTATTTATTAGAAAACAATAAAATAATTTTTGAGACAAAAGACTTAAAAAAATTTTTTGATAAAAATTATTCTACTTTAAGAAGTGAGTTAAGTTATTATGTAAAAGAATGAAAAATAATAAGATTAGAGCGTAATAAATATATTATAAATTTTTGAGAAAAAACTAAATAGATTTATCTAACTAAATTTTTTCCTAATAGTTATATATCTTTATTTTCTATTTTGAAAAAAATAAATTGATATGAAATTATTAAAAATGGTAGTAATATTGATATTGATAAAACATAGTAGTTAGTTTCTATTTGTATAAATTCTAAAATTGAAAAAAGAAAATTTCAAAATTTAAATATAAATTAGATTTATTGAAATTAGAAATAGTTTTCTTATTGAATATATGAAAAAAATTTAAATGAATGAATAAGTGTTTTATTAGCAAAGCCTGAAAAAGCATTTACAGATATTCTATATTTTTTAAATAAAATAAATGTAAAAATTAATATTAAATTTAATTTAGAAAAATTAGATATTAAAAAAATTGAAAAATTATTGATTTTATATTCAGAAAAAGAAAGACAATTATATGAAAAATTAAAAAATGATAATTTTATTTATCAAAATGTTTAATTAAAAATAAATTTTTTTATAATATATGTTTAAATATTGTTTTATATTAATAGATTTAATTTAAGTTATGAAAAAAACTTATGATTGAAAATTATGAGATTACTTAGCTAATTCTTTAAAATTTGTTGATAAATTTGAATCTTGAGAATTAAAGTCTTGAATAAAAATAAAAGAGTTAATTAAAGAATATAAATATAAAGTTATATATGAAGTATTTTTAGGTGATTGAGTAGATTATATAGCATTATTAGCTGAAAAAGATTGAAAAAAATATTATTTAGGACATATCACTGCTGATGATAAAGAATGAAATAAACTTTTTAATATAACAACAATAAATTGATTTTATTGATGGCTAATTATAAAATGACTTTGAGACGCTTTATTAAAATTTTATTTAAATAAATATACAAAAAGTTATCAAAGAGTAATTATTAAAAATATTTTAGATAGATCTTTTGATTTTTGGATTCATATAGTAGAAAAATATAAAAAACAATGATTAATTAAAGATTATGAAATAATTTATAAAGTAAATAATAGATTAATAAATGCAGTTTGAGATTTAGTAATAGAAAAATAAAGATATTTTATAATGTTAATTTATCAACAATATTTAGTTCAATATCAATTCAATGTTTATTTTTTAAATTTTTAACATATTTATCAAATTCATCAAAAATATCTTCAAAAATTTTTATTTCATCTTTTTTATAAATTATTTTAATTTTATTTTTAATAATAATATTAAAATTAATTAAAGAATATTTTTTAAGAAAATCTAATATTCATAAAAAAGAGTTTATTGAATCAAATATTCACTAGTGAAAATTAATATTTATATTTTTTAAATAACTATTATCATAGATTACATAAAAATAAAAATTATCTTTTTGCTGTTTTGAATCTGATTTTCTAAATTGTATAAAATATGATTCTAAAGAATTTAAGATTCCAAATATATGTTTTAATTGATTTTTTCAATTAGAAATTTTGTAAATAAAATCTGGTAAAAAATATTTAAAGACTAGTTTTGTTTCTCAGTTTTGGCTTATACTAATAAATAACTTATTTTCTTTATCTGTATCCAAAAAATTATGAAAATTTTGATAAGGTTTTAAAGAATTAAATTTTTTTAAATATATTGAATTATCTAAAACTAAATAATAATCAAAAATTAAATCAATAGTTTTAATGAAATATTTTTTTAGGTTTTTTAATTCTTTTTCAATTTTTAAAATGGATTTAATTCTTTCATTATTTGAAAATCATTTATCTAAAAAATATCAATTTAGAATTTTTGGTATTGCTTTTTCATAAAAATTTAATAAAGATTTTTTATATTCTTCCTTTTTAGATTGTTTTTTATTTTTTATATCTAATAATTTAATAAAATCTCCTGAAGATAAAATATTATTTTCGTAATTATTTTTAATTATTTTAAATATATCATTTATTTGAAAATTAATAATCAATTCATTTTCTTTTTCTTGAAGTTCCATTTTTAAAATTAAATATATAAAATATTTTCATATTTAATTATTTAATTTTCAACAAAAGTTTATGTTTTTAAAATTATTTATATTATAAATTTAAATTAAAAAGCATAATGAAAAAAAACGCTCTTTAAAAAGAGCGTTTTAATTTTTATTTAAATTTTTAAAAATTTTTGTTTACTTTTTATTTATTTTCAGCTTTTATTGATTTCAATAAATTTTTAATTTCTTCCAAATCTTTTTCTATTTTTTCTGTTTTTTCCTTTAATTTTTCGTAATCAGTTTCATAATTTTTAACCTCATTATTTTTATTGTTTATGTTATTTACATTATTTTTATGAATGTCTTTTTTTATTTCATAATTATTTTGTTTTTGATTAAGTTTTTCATTGTAATCAATAAAATAAGCTCCACCAGCAGTTCAAATTATTGAAGAAAATAAAAATAAGAAAAAATATTTAAATCAATAAGAAAGTTCTTTTATAATTATATAAGCTACATAAGCTGCAATAATACAGTAAAATAATGTTGATATTCGCATATGAAAATGATTTGAATATTGATTAGAAGAAGTAATAGCCATAAAAAAAGAAGTAATTAATCAACCTAATCAAATTATTAATATATTGACGAACGAAAGTTTTTCTAAAATATTTCTTATTTTCTTTTTTTCTATATAATTTCTTAATTCATCTGTTAACCAGCCACAAAACTTATTTTTGAATTCTGTTTCTTTATATGTTAATCTATTTTTCTTTAATATTTCTAAAAAATCTTTCAAATCCATCTTAAAAAACAAATTATCACTATTAGCAAAAAGTATATTATAAATAAGAAATTTTTTTAATTCTTCTTTTTTTTCTTCATCTAATTCATTATACTAAGAATAAAAATCTTTATCACATCTAAGTATAAGAGATGAAATACGTTCTAAATCATTAAGGTCTTTTAATGAGAATCAAAAGTATTCTTTTTCGCTATTCATATTTTTTTAAATAAAGATTTAAAATTATTATTATTTTATTAATTTAATACTTGATTTATTTAATAAATATAATTTAATTGATTTAGCAAAATAATTATTCTATCAATTAATAATATAGAAAAATTGAAAAAATTAATTATCTATATTATTAATTTAATAATTTTTTATTTGGTTAGTTTATTCAATGGACGAAAAAATAAGAAAAGAAGTTTTAAAAGTTTTAAAAGAGATAATAACAGAAATTTTAAAAGAAAAATTAAATGAAGAACAATTGCAAGCTGTTTTATATAATGATTATCACAGCTTAATATTAGCTTGAGCATGAAGTTGAAAAACAAGAACTTTAACATACAAATTAGCATATTTAATTTTTGGTTTGAATGTTAATCCTAATAATATATTAGCATTAACTTTCACAAGCAAAGCTGCTGATGAAATGAGAAAAAGAATATTAAAAATTGTTTTAGAAATAAAAGAAAGATTTAAAAATAAAGAAAAAATTTATTTAGATAGTGAAGTCTGATTATATGTAAATGAAATATTAAATTTATTAGAAAAAAAATTTTCAACAACTAATAATATATATATATGAACATTCCATTCTATATTTTTTAGATTAATTAGAGAGCATATTCATCTATTATGAAAAAAATATAATTCTGATGTATGAATTTGTGATTCTCATGAATCTATAACAATTATAAGAAAATTAATTAAAAATAGATATAAAGAAATAGAAGAAAAAATTAATTTATTTAATAGAAAATTAAATGAATGAAAAAATATTAAACAAGAAATTAAAAATAAATTAGAAAGTGAAATTGAAATATTAAAAGAAAAATTAGAATTTATAGAAAATAACATAGATGAAAAATTTATATATGAAGAAATAAGAAAAAATAAAACAAAATGAATAATTTTTGAAGATTATGAAGATATGTTTAAAAAATTAATTGAAAAATGAGATAAGCTTGGCTATGAATCAGTAACAGAGGAAGATTATTATGTTTATGAAATACGGAAAGAATATCAAGAAATTTTAGAAAAAACTAATAAAATAGATTTTGATGATATTCTTTTATATACATATTTAATATTTAATACATATCCAGAAATTTTATATAAATATCATAAAAAATTTAAGTATATATTAGTAGATGAGGCTCAGGATACTGATTGGATTCAATTTCAATTTTTAAAAATGTTAGTTTTTTGAACTCCTTTTTTGAAAAGTAAATATATGTTACAACAAAAAAAAGATGTTTCTTATATAACTTTTGTTTGAGATGATTTTCAATCAATTTATTGATGGCGCTGAGCTTTAATGAATGAATTTTTAGACTTACCTGATTTTTTTAAGTGAATAAAAATATTTAAATTGACGAAAAATTATCGTTCATTACCTTATATAGTTGAAGCTTGAAATCAAATAATAAAAAACAATATTCATCAATATGAAAAAGTAATAAAACCAGTAAGAAAATGAGATTGAAAAATTGAAATAATTATTTGAGAAAATAGAGAAAAAGAAGCAGAGTTAGTTGTTAAAAAAATAATAGAATTAAAAGAAGAAGAAATAATTAACAATTTTTGAGATGTAGCTATTTTATATAGAAGTTCATTTTTATCGCAAGCAATAGAAGAAAAATTAGTAAAAAATAATATTCCTTATATTATATATTGATGATTAAGATTTTTTGAAAGAAAAGAAATAAAAGATATGTTAGCATACTTAGCATTAATATATAATCCAAATGATTTTGAAGCATTATCAAGAATAATTAATACACCAAACAGATGAATTTGAGATAGAACTGCAGAAAAATTATATTTTTTAATTAAAGAATTTAATTTAAATTATAAAGAAGTTATTGAAAATATTGAAAAATATAATATTTGAATAGCAAAAAAGAATATAAAAAAATTAAAAGATTTTTTAAAATTGATGAATACAATTGAATGACAATTAAGTAAAGAATTAAGTATATGAGATTTAATTAAAAAAATAAGAGAATTAACTGAATATGATAAATTTTTAGAAAGAAAGTATGATAATGAACAAGCGTTAGAAAAGAAACAAAATTTAGACCAATTAGAAAAATTTTCTTTAAAATATCGTGCAGAAAAAGATAAAATATGAGAATTATTAAATGAAATAAAAATGTTATTAAAAGAATGAAGTCTTCAAGATGATGAAGAATGAAAAGTTAAATTAATGACTATACATAAAAGTAAGTGATTAGAATTTAAAGTAGTTTTTGTTGTTTGATTAGAAAATGATTTGTTTCCTAATATGATACGTATTAAAATTAGCGAAGATATGTTTAAAGAAGATGATCTTGAAGAAGAAAGAAGATTAATGTATGTAGCAATAACAAGAGCTAAAGATTTAATATTTTTTAGTTTTGCAAAAGAAGATAGAAATCCTAAAAATTGGAGAAAACCAATTCATAAAGTTCCTTCTATGTTTTTATATGAAATAGATAAATCTTTATATAAAGAATTTGATAATATAGAAGATGAACAATTTTTTGAAAGATATAGAGAACGTTCAAAAAGATGAATATATGATTGAGCTATGAAATATATAAGAAATGAAGATTTAGAAGAAAAAAGAGCTGATGAAATTATAAATAACTTTTTTGGACAAGAAAATAATGATGAAGATGAAATTTCTTTAATTTAATATTGTTTTTAAATCTTTAAAAATAAAAAAATGAAAATTTTATCAAATTTCAACACAAAATTAGATGAAGAAAAACTAATGCACTGAATAAAAGAATATTGAAAAGCTCTGTTAATAAAAAGACATAAATTATTTTTGATAGAACCTTTTTTTATGTTTTTAATTGCAAGTATTATATTTTTAGTATTAATATGAATTTTATATTATGAATTTTATGAAAAAAATTTAGTTATATTTTTTATAATGTCATTTTTATATTTTATTTGAATTTGAATTTGGATATTTTTAACTTTTAAAAATTTTTTAAATTATTTTAAAAATTATTCTTTTTTAAAAACTAAAATTGATGAAAAAGATTTAGAAGATTGAGAAATAGAAAAATTTTTTAAACATAGTCTTGTATTAATGTTTTATCAAATTATTTTGTTAATTTGAAATTCAATAGTAAGTTTTTATTATATGAATGATATAATGGAAATATTTTTAATATTATTGCAAATTATTTTAAATATTAGTTTTATTTATTTGTTATTAAAAGTATTAAAAAAGATAATTGATTTTGAAATGGATTTTACTATAATTACACCTAAAAATATAACATTTTACAATCAAAGTTGATTATTAAAGAGAGAATCAAAAACAATAGATATTGAGAAAATAAAATCTATATCAGTTCATAAAAAATGATTAATAAGAAGTTTATTTAATTTTTGAGAGATAAGAATTTTAACAGAATGAGATGAAAGCTGACAATGAGAATTAATTTTAAAATATATACCATCACCTGAAAAAGTAAAAGAAGAAATATTTAGAATTATAGAATTAAGAATAGAATAAAAATGGTTATAAAATAATATTAAAACTTTTATATTAAAAAAATAAATATAAAAACAAAAATTATGTAAATTTTATAATATAACAACTATTGATTTGATTATATGAAAATTCGTAAAATAAAATAATATAAGAATATTTATATAAGACAAAAATAATAATAATAATCTAGTTAAAAAAATATTAAAAAATATAAATCAGAAATATAAAATTATAAAAACATGTTTTATTTGATAATCAAAAAAATGTAATGACTTATAATGAATATCTAAAAGAATTATTAAATAATATTTGATATGAGATTGATGAACAAGGAAAATTGAAACCTAGATTAAATAAATATTGATTCAGGTTTTATAAGTATTTTATTAAACAAGTTGAAGATTAGGCTAAAGAAGTGAATGAAAAAGATGAAAATTTATCAAAAGAAATCTATAATTTTTTTAGTTTTTATTTTAAATGATGAGATTTTGGGTATTTTAGAAAAAGATATGATAATTATGTTTATAAACTAGACTATCATTGAGAAGATACTAAATTTATTTAGACTACACAAGATTGTTATTTTGTAAAGACAGACGATGATTCAAATAAATTTACAATAGATTTAGATAATTTATTTGAAGAAAAAATTAAATTATATTTTATCAAAATACAAGATGAAGAAAGATGAAATAATGAAGTTGAAATTGAAGATAAATGAGATATTAAAATAGTAAAAGTTTACAATATATCAATAAGTAATTCTAATAGAGATGAAACTAAAACTAAAAAATATTTATTAGAGCAATTAGAAAATAAATTAAATGAAATATATCCAGAATTATGAACTAAATTTTTAGAGAAAAATCAAAATCAATTAGAAAAAAACTTTTTTGCTAAATTTTCTGAAGATTATTTTATACATAAAAATTTAAAAGAGTTTTTAGAAAAAGAATTAATGAATTATATTTAGGAAAAATACTGAAACGCTAAAATACAAGATTATAATACTTTACTTATAAAGACAGAAAAAGAAAAATTAGAAAAGTTAAAACAAACTTTAAATAGCATAGAAATAGATGAAAATGATAAGGAAAAATTTTTTGAATTAATTGATAAATATTTAGTTAGTAAATGAATTTACGAAAAAAGTAAAATAATTAATGAAATTAAAAAATTAAAAAAAGATAATTGAATAAAAGCTATTGATTTATTAAAAGAGAATGAGGAGCTAAATAAATTATTTGAAGAATATATTAAAAGTTTAGATTTGAAAAAAGTAGTAGTAGAGGATAATTTTTAGAATGAATTTAGAAAATATAGTTTAGAGTTTATTGATATATTATCACAAATAGAAGAGGCTAAAAAATCAATATGGTTACAAAAGAAAAATGTTTTAAAATCTGATTATGTTATAACAATTGATAGAATTTTAGAAGCTGGTTGAGATAAAGAATTCATTTTAGATTTAATAACACAAGCGCAGATTGATGAATAGAGGCAATTATGATTTATAGATGATAAATTTAGAAAAGAAGATATTTTTGAAGATAGTTGATTGTTTAAAGAAAATCAAATAAATGAAAAATATAAATTTTTACCAATGGATACTAAATATTTAAATGAAGAAAAAAAGTTTAAATTATTGAGTTTATTTAAAAATATAGAAGAAAAACTCGATTGATTACTTATAAAATCTGAAAATTTTCAAGCTTTAAAGACAATATTAGAAAAATATAGAGAAAAAATAAAAACTATTTATATAGATCCGCCTTATAATACTTGAAATGATTGATTTGCTTATAAAGATAAATATAGTCATTCAAGCTAGCTATCTATGATGGAAAATAGATTAAGATTAGCTAAAGAATTAATGAGAGAAGATTGATGATTTTTTACTAGTTTATGAGATACAAGAGAAGATGTAAGAGAAAGTCATAGATATATATTTCTACAAGACAGTATTTTTGGTGATAAAAATTATGTAAACCAAGTAGCTGTAAAGGTAAAAATCAGTGGTATTGGTTGATCAATAGAAAATAAGAAATTAATGAAGAATAAAGAATAGTTATTTTTTTACGCAAAAAATAGAGATTTTTTAGATTTTAATAGGCCTATCGAATAGAAAGAGGTGGATTTCAAAGATTTTGATTATACGAAAATTTTATTAAAAAAATGAAAAAGAAAACTTGTTGCTTGAAGGTTAAAAGATAAAACTATTTTAGATTAGGAGGAAATTAAAAATAAATGATTAGAGAAAGAAGTTGAAATTAAAATTTATGAATATCAAGAATATGAAATTAAAGATATAAAAAAGATAATCAATGAAAAAATAAAACAATTGGAAAAAAGAAAAATAAGATTGTCTGAAGAAGAAAAAAAGATATTAAAAGAAAAAATTAAAAAAAGTATTATAATAGAAAATTTAAATAAATTTTTTACTACTAGTGGCGCTCAAAGTTCTGTTTATAGAGATATAGTTGATTATTTTAATAAAAAATGAATTAAAAAATGAATGATTTGATATGAATACAAGCCTAGAAGCGGAAAAGATAAATGAAAATTAATAGAAAATTTGATATATAAATGAAGATTAGTAGGTTTTGCCTGACGTACGTATAAAATAGAAAATTGAAAATTATATAAAAGAAATGAAGTTTGAGATATGTAGATTGAGAATCGGTAGCAATGAATTTGACCAGAAGGATGAATTGATTTTAATAATGCAAAAAAACCTGAGAAGTTTATAAGGAGGATAATGAAAATAAATAATACTGATTTTATTTTAGATTATTTTGCTTGAAGTTGAACAACGTGTGCAGTAGCACAAAAAATGTGAAGAAAATAGATAGGAATAGAAATAAATGATTATTTTGATGAAATTATTATACCGAGGATGAAAAGAGTATTATTTGGTGAGCAGAGTTGAATATCTAAACGAGAAAATTGGAAAGGTTGATGATTCTTTAAATATATCTATTTAGACCAATATGACGATATATTAGAACAAAAAATAGATGACTATTTAAATAAATTTTTTGAAACACAAAATATAAAAGATAAACAAGTTACAAAAGAAAATTATGACGATTTTAAAGATTATATAGATAATTTCAATAAAAATACTTTAGAAGAATCAGATTATTTACAAACAATAATTTATCATAACTGACTTGAAGAAGAAAAATATGTTTACTTAGATTGAGCAGTTATTTTACAAACAAATAAATGAAGCTATATAAAAATTATAAATGAAGAATGATATAAAGAATTAATAAATTATTTAAAAAATATTAATAAAAAAGAAAAATATTATTTATTAGAAAAAGATTACAAAAATTTATTACAATTAAACCCAGAAATTAAAGATAAAGTATTTATTTTGTAAAATTAATTCAATGGAAAGACCTATTCAAAGTTATTTATATGAATTTTTGAATTACAAATATTTAAATAGTTCTGAAATACATAATTTTAAACAAACTTTTTTGAATGATATTAAAAAGAGAAAAACAAAACAAGAAATTAAAGATACTATTAAAGAATATTTTTCAGAAGAAAATATTATTAATTTTTTTAATGAAAATTGAAAAAAATTCTTTTCTTTTATTTCATTAGAAAATTATAATCAACTTTTGAATTTGATAGAAAAATTTGAAGAAAAAGCTTGAATAGTTTTTAGATACTATCAATATTTAGCTATATTTTATAGTTTTTTAATTTTTAAATTATTGCAAAATTTTGAAAAACAAATTGAATTTTTAGAAGAATATAAAAAATATTTAAATAGTTATAACATAAATTTAACAGCAAAAAGTTTTGATTTAAGAAGATTAAATTATTAGATGGCAACTTGAAGTTGAAAGACTTATTTAATGTATTTTATGTCTGAATTATATTTAAGTTTATTTGAAGATATTAATAATATATTTTTAATTGTACCTGCTTGATTAATTTTTCAGCATAAAGAAAATTTAAAAAAAATTTATTGAATTAATTTACAATGAGAAACAACAAGTTGAACTATTGAAATAAATTGAAAAAAAGTAAATTTAATAATTTTGTCAGTAAATGTTTTAGTTAATAAATATAAAGAAGGAGAATTTAATCCGCAGATGTGAGAAAGTATATTTATTTTTGATGAATGACATAAATGAGCTTGATGAGATAGTAAAACTGAAGAAATAAAGAATAGAATTTTAGAATCAGGTAGTCAATTTTTATTTGATTGGTCTGCAACTTTTCAAGAAGTATTTAAATCAGAATTATATATAAAAAATAAATCATCTAATTTAGAAATAAATACTTTAAATAAATATTTTATTTCAAGCATTTATAATTATAATTTAACTCTTTTTCAATCTGATTGATTTTGAAAAAGATTACATTATGAATTTTGAAACCTAGCTGAGCAATGAGAAAATCCAACTAAAATAAATCTCAGAAAAGCAATGGAAAGCTTTTTTAAACAAGTAGAAGACTATGAAGAAAATATAGAAAATTATAAACAAAAATGAATTAAGTTTTATAAACCATTATTTTTAGCAGTATCAAACGAAATTTGAAGTAATAAAAAAGATGCAGAAGAACAAAAAAATAATTTAATTGATATTTTAATCAATTTTATAGAACTTGCTAAGACTGAATTTAAAGATAAATTTAATATAAAATGAAAAGTTAATTTAGAAGTATGAAAAGAAGAAATTTTAATAAATTTATGAGATATAAAATGACTTATTTATGTTTGAAGCTGATGAATCAAAAAAATAATTAAAGAATTTAAGAAAAAGAAATATGAAGAAATATTAAATATATTAGAAGATAATCTTAGAGAAGAAATTTTTAAAAAGATAGATGAAAAAGAAGATGTATTATTTTTATTTTGAAGTAAAAAATTTATTGAATGATAGGATAGCAAAAGACCATCAACTATATTTTTATTAAAATGAGCTAAAACAAGTACTATTCAAGCTATTCAACTTTTATGAAGATGATTAAGATTAGAATGATATAATGGTGATTGACTTAGACATATCAGTTTTGAGAAACAATCTGAAATACCATTAGAAAACTTATATTTATTCTGACAAGATGTTAATGCTTTAAAAGACTTTTTAGAAAAATCTACTGATACAACTATAAAGATAATAAAAATTTATTAGACAGAACCTATACAAAATTTAGATAAATTAAAATTACCTTATTTAAAATATGTTGAAAAGGATAATGAGAAAATAATTACTATTCGTTTGACTCAAAATAATATTGAAGATAAACAAAATAAAATAGTAATAAATATAAATTGAAAAAAAATTGAAATAAATAAATATTATCAAAAAACAGGAGTTATAATTAAAGATTGAGAAAGAATTAGAACAAGTAAAAATGCAAGCAAATTTAAAATACCTTATATAGTTTTAAAGCATGAAATAAAAAAAATAGTAAATAAATTAAATCAGAAAAATAATTGAATATTTTTGATTGAAGATAGTTTTTTTATTAAATTATTTGATTTATTGAATTTTGAAGAAAATGTTTGATTAACAAGAAAGCAGAAAAAAGAATTTATATTACAAATTATTAAATGAATTCTAAATAAAATTTATAGAAAATTAAATAAATATGTTAGTTATGAAATTGATTATATAAAATCTACTGATAATGATGTTAGATTCAAATATGAAATTGTAATTAGAGTAAATAAAAGAGATAATGAAGTTTTATGATTAAAACTTAAAGATGATAAAATTTATGAAAATATAATAGAAATTAAAAATTTTGATGACTTAGCTAAATATTTTGAAATAGAAGATATAAAAAATTTAGAAAAAGAAATTGAAATAATAGATAAAAAAATAAAAGAAGAAAAGGATAAAATTATTGTAAATATTCTTAAAAAAGAAAAAATAGAAAAACAAGAACAATTGAATAAACAAAAGAAAAATTTACTTGAAAAAATATTTAAAGAATTTGAGAAAAAAGTTGACAATATTCCTTATATATATCAAAGAATATATCATTTATATTCAAGAGATAATACTTGAAAAGAATATAACTATTCAGGTTTAACAGTAAAAATAAGTTGAATAGATAATATTACAGAGGATGATATTGAAATCAATCCATCTAGTATTTTAAAATTAAACAATTTAGAAGCAGAAGTTATTACAAAACTTGTAGAAAAATTAAAAAATGAATATAAAGATATTTATATTTTTAGAAATCCAAATACTTGAAATAAATGCTTTGAATATGAATATGAATGAATAATTCATAAATTTTATCCTGATTTTATTTTTTAGTTAATAGATGAAGATTGAAAAAAGACAATTTTATATGTAGAACCTAAATGAGAGCAAGATAAAGCTATTAATCAAAAAGCAGAAGTTTTTTATAAATTAAATAATAATTTTGAAGACAAAGATTTTTCTATAGATTGATTTAAAGTCTTGTTTAAAAATAAAAATATTTCTGAGAAATTAAAATTAAATATTAATAATAAAAACATAAAAGCGATATATTGAATAATAGTTTCAAAGTAAAGTTTTTGATAAAAATTTTGTTTAAAAATGATATTAAAAATTAAATGATAAAAAATCATTTTATGTTTCTATAAAATAAGATGTGATATAATAATAAACTATTTTTGTTTTTTAAACATAAAAAATATATTTAAAAATAAAATAGTATAAAAAATTATTTTCTGATTAAAAATCTATTTTTTTCTTTTTTCTTTTTTCTTTATTAAATATATTTTTTTCATTTGTTAAATAATATAAGTGTTTTTATGTAAAAATAAAAATATAATTCTGTGAATAAAAAATTTAAAAAAATTATTAATTTTGATAAATTCAGAGGTTGAATTTTAAAAATTTAAAATAAATAAATTATTTAATTTTGTAAAAATATAAATGTTAATAATAAATATTTATTTAATAAGTTTTTAATAAATAAAAATTATAAAATAATTTATAATTAAGATATTTTAAATGTATAAAGTTATTCGTAAACTTTTTAATTGAGTTAAAGTAGTTGAAAATAATAAAAGGAAGTATAATTTGATAAATGAAAATTGAGAATTATTAAGTAAAATTTAGTTTGATAAAATTTTTGAATTCAAAGAATGATGTGCAGCTATAGAAGTAAAATGAAAATGATGGAATTATGTTAGTGAAAATTGAGAATTATTAAGTAAAATATAGTTTAATAGAGCTTATGATTTTTCTGAATGATTTGCTAGTGTTTATAAAAAGCGTAAATGATACAATTTTATTGATAGAAATAAAAAATTTTTAAGTAGACAATAGTTTGATAATGCTTTTGATTTCGAAAATTGATTTGGCTGAGTTTATATTGAGTGAAAATGATAGAACTTTATTAATAAAGATTGAAAATTAATAAGTAAAAAATAGTTTGATAAAATTTATTCTTTTTCTAAATGACTTGCAAAAGTTTATATTGAGTGAAAATGATAGAATTTTATTGATGAAAAATGAGAAATATTGTTTAAACAGTAGTTTGATAAAATTTATGATTTTTCAGAGTGATACGCAGCTTTTTATATAGAATGAAAATGATAGAATTTTATAAATAAAGAATGAAAAATTTTATCTAAAAAATAGTTTAGCGAAGCTAATAATTTTTCTGAAGGATATGCTGGTATAAAAATTGAATGAAAATGATAGAATTTTATTAATAAAAAATTAGAGCTTTTAAGTAAACAATAGTTTGACAAAGTTTATGATTTTAAAGAATGAATTGCTCCTGTTAAAATAGAATGAAAATGATATAATTTTATTGATAAAAAATGAAAAATTTTATGCAATCAATAGTTTGATATAGTTTATGTATTAGATGAATGATTTGCAGAGGTTTATATTAAATGAAAATGATATAACTTTATAAATAAAAATTGAAAATATTTAAGTAATGAATAGTTTGATTATGTAGATGACTTTATAGAATGAATTGCAAAAGTAAGCATTGAGCAAAAATGATATAATTTTATTGATAAAAAATGAAATTTTTTAAGTAAGTAGTAGTTTAATGAAGCTTATGATTTTGATAACTGATTTTGAGAAGTTTATTATAACGAAGAATATTATAGTATTGATAAAAAATGAAATCTTTATAATGAATTTATGTTTAATATTTTATTTAAAAAATAAAAAATATTTAAAAAATTTATAATGAATTTATATATGATATTTTATTTTAAAATTAAAATTATAAAATAATTTTTTATTTTTTAATTTTTTTAAATAATGTATAAACTTGTTGAGAAATTAAGTGATTGATTTATTATAATTAATAATGGAGTAAAATATAATATTATGAATTGGGAATGAAAAATAATAAGCGATATATAGTTTGATAAAGTTTATGAATTTAAAGAATGATATGCTGCTGTAGAAATTGAATGTAAATGATAGAATTTTATTAATAAGAATTGAGAATTATTAAGTAAACAATAGTTCGACGATTCTCATGATTTTAATAATTGATATGCAAAAGTTTTTATTAAATGAAAATGACGGAATTTTATTGATAAAAATTGAAATATTTATAGTGAATTTTTTTATAAAAAATTTTTTAAAAAATAAAAATGTAAAGTAAGTATTTATTTTAATTTTATTTATTAAGTTATAAACTTATAAAAAATAAAGATTGAAAATATAATTTTATAGATGAAAATTGAAAAAGTTTAATGAAGCTTATAAATTTGTAAAGATTGATTTTGAGAGGTTTATTATAATAAAAAATGTTATTTCATTAATAAAAATTAAAATTTTATAATGAATTTATATATGATATTTTATCTTAAAATTAAAATTATAAAATAATTTTCATTTTTAACTTTTTAAGCAATGTATAAAATTGTTAAGAAATTAGATAATTGATTTAGTATAGTTAAAAATGAAAAATGAAAATATAATATTATAGATAAGAATTGAAAATTAACAAGTAATATATAGTTTGATAAGATTGAAGAATTTTCTGAATGATTTGCTGTTGTAAAAAAAAATGAAAAATATAACTTTATAGATAAAAAATGAAAATTAATAAGCAAAAGATAGTTTAATGACGCTATAGAATTTTTAGAATGATATGCTGTCGTAGAAATAAAGTGAAAGTGATAGAATTTTATTGATAAAAATTGAAAATTTTTATGCAGACAATAGTTTGATTATGTTCTTTATTTTAGAAATTGATGCGCATTTGTTAAAAAAGAATGAAAATGATAGAATTATATAAATAAAAAATGAAAGCTTATAAGTAAACAATAGTTTGCTTATGTTGATTAGTTTAACAATTGATATGCAAAAGTTTATATTAAATGAGATCAACGGAATTTTATTGATAAAAATTGAAATATTTATAATGAATTTTTTTATAAAAAATTTTTTTTAAAAAAATTCTTTGAAAGATAAAAAATTCTTTTATTTTATTCTTTTAAAAAATGTATGAAGTTATTAAAGAATTATCTAACTGATTTAAGAAAATTAAAAATAAAGAATGAAAGTATAATCTTATAAATGAAAATTGAAAATTAATAAATAATATATAGTTTGATAATATTTATGATTTTTCTGAAGGATATGCTTTAGTTTATAAAAAAGAAAAATGATAGAATTTTTTAAATAAAAGATGAAGTATATTAAGTAAAATTTAGTTTAATAATGCTTTAGAATTTTCAGAATGATATGCAGCTATTGAAATTAAATGAAGATGATAGAATTTTATAGATAGAAATTGAAAAATTTTATTCAAAAATTAGTTTGATAAAGCTTGATACTTTTTTGAATGATATTGAAAAATTTACATCAAATGAAAATGACGGAATTTTATAGATAAAAAATGAAACTTATTAAGCAAAGAATAGTTTGATGAAGTAGAAAATTTTTCAGAATGATTTGCTATTATTTATCAAAATTGAAAATGACATAATTTTATTGATAAAAACTGAAGTTTTTTATGTGAAGAGTAGTTTAATGATGCTTTTAGTTTTAAAGAATGATTTGCAGGCATTTATATTGAATGAAAATGATAGAACTTTATAAATAAAGAAGGAAAATTTTTAAGTAAAGAATAGTTTGATAATATAGAAGAATTTAAAGAATGAATTGCATTAGTTTATAAAAAAGAAAAATAGTATAATTTTATTAATAAAAATTGAGAATTAATAAGTAAAAAGTAGTTTTATAATGCTTATGGCTTTAAAGAATGATTTGCTGCTATTAAAATAGAATGAAAATGATAGAACTTTATTGATAAAAAATGAAATTTTATAAGTGAAATACGATTTGATGATGCTCAGAATTTTAAAGAATGATATGCTATTATTAAAATAAATTGAAAATGATACAATTTTATAAATAAAAAATGAAAAATTTTATGTAAGCAATAGTTTTCTGATTCTTATAATTTTTCTGAATGATTTGCAGCTGTTGAAATTAAATGAGAATGACGGAACTTTATCGATAAAAAATGAAATTTTTTAAGTGAAATCTAGTTTAACAACATTTAGAGTTTTTTTAATTGATTTGCAAGAGTTGAAATAAAATGAAAATGACAGAATTATATTGATAAAAATTGAAATTTTTTAAGTAAATTTTAGTTTGAAAAAGTTAAGAATTTTAAAAATTGATTTTGAGAAATATATTTTAATGAAAAATAGTATCTTATTGACAAAAAATGAAATATACATAGTAAAAATCTATTTAAGGAACTATTTAGAAAATAGAAATTATAAAATAAAAATTATTTTATTCTATTTTTTTAAAAAATGTATGAAATTATTAAAGAATTACCTAATTGATTAAAAAAAATTAAAAATAAAAAATGAAAATATAATCTTATAGATGAAAATTTAAAATTATTAAGTAAAATATAGTTTGACAGAATTTATGATTTTAGTGAATGATTTGCTGCTGTTTATAAAGAATGAAAGTGATATAATTTTATTGATAAAAACTGAAAAATATTAAGTGAAATATAGTTCGATAGTATTTATAATTTTAAAGAATGATTTGCTGTTGTAAAAATTATTTGAAAATGATATAATTTTATTGATAAGGATTGAAATTTTTTAAGTAATCAATAGTTTAATAAGGCTTATGATTTTTCAGAGTGATATGCTGCAATTTATATTAAATGAAAATGATAGAATTTTATAGATAAAAATTGAAAATATTTAAGTAAGAAATAGTTTGATGAAGTTTTAAGTTTTAAAGAATGATTTGCTGGTGTTTACATTAAATGAAAATGATAGAATTTTATAAATAAAAATTTAGAAATTTTATGTAAACAATAGTTTGACGATATTTGAAACTTTTTAAAATGATTTGCTTTAGTTTAGAATGATTGAAAATGATTTAATTTCATTGATAAAAAATGAAATTTTTTAAGTAAAATATAGTTTAAAAGAGTTAAAAATTTTAAAAAATGATTCTGAGAAATATATTTTAACGAAAAATAGTATTCTATTGATAAAAAATGAAATATATATAGCAAAAATCTATTTAAAAAAATATTTAGTAAATAAAAATTATAAAATATAATTTATTTTTTAAAAAATATTAAAATATATAAAGTTTTTTATGAAATTCTTGATTGAATAAAGCTAGTTAGAAATAATAAATAGAAATATAATTTAATGAATAAAAATTGAAATTTTTTAAGTAAGCAATAGTTTGATAATATATATGATTTTAAAGAATGATATGTTGCTATTGAAATTAAATGAAAATAATGGGATTTTATTGATAAGAATTAAAAATTATTAAGCAAGAAATAGTTTGACGAAATTTAGCTGTTTACTGATTGATTTACAGAAATTTATATCTAATGAAAATGATATAATTTTATAAATAAAAATTTTCAATTTTTATGTAAACAATAGCTTAGCAATATTTATGAATTTAAAGAATGATTTACTGGCATTAATATTAAGTGAAAATGATAGAATTTTATAGATTAAAATTATAATTATTTATCTAAATAGTAGTTTGATAAAGTTAGCTGATTTAATAATTGATTTTGAGAAAATTATTATAAAGAAAACAATATTATATTAGCAAAAAATGAAATATTTATAATGAATATTTATTTAATAAATTATTTGAGTAATTTAAAATAATGAAATAATTTTATTTTTATATAGAAAGATAATGTATAAAATTATTAAAAAATTATCTAATTGATTATTAAAAGTAGAAGATGATGAATGAAAATATAATCTTATAGATGAAAATCTAAATTTTATAAGTAAACAATAGTTTGATGAAATTTGAATTTTTAACGAATGATATGCAGCTGTTAAAATTAAATGAAAATGATAGAATTTTATAAATAAAAATTGAAATTTTTTATCTGAAACATAGTTTCACAATATTTAGTGATTTAATGAATGATTTGCAAAAGTATATATCAATTGAAAATGATGGAATTTCATTAATAAAAATTGAAATTTTATAAGTAAACAATAGTTTGATAAAACTTGAATTTTTAATGAATGATATGCAAGAGTTTTAATTAAATGAAAATGACGAAATTTTATAGATAAAAATTGAAGATTAATAAGTAAAACATAGTTTAATAAAATTTGAGACTTTATTGAGTGATATGCAGTTATTGAAATAAAATGAAAATGATAGAATTTCATTGATAAAAATTGAATAATTTTAAGCAATCAATAGTTTGATGGCATAGATGATTTTAATGAATGATTTGCAAAAGTTTATATTAAATGAAGATGATAGAACTTTATAGATAAAAATTGAAATTTTATAAGTGAAAAATAGTTTAATGATGTTTATAGATTTTATAATTGATTTGCAAGAGTAAAGATTAAATGAAAATGATAGAATTATTTAGATAAAAATTGAAATTTAATAAGTAAAATATAGTTTGATAATATTATGGAATTTTCTGAATGATTTTGATGTATTTATATTGATTGAAAATGATAGAATTTTATTAACGAAAAATGAGAATTGTTAAGTGAACTATAGTTTGATTAGATTTATTAGTTTAGAAATTGATTTGCAAAAGTTTATATTTGATGAAAATGATATAATTTTTTAGATAAAAATTGAAAATTATTAAGTAAAGTATAGTTTGATGAAATACAATATTTTGAAGAATGATTTGGTAAAATTTACATAGAATGAAGATGATACAATCTTATAAATGGAAAATGAAAAATTTTAAGTAAAATATAGTTTAATTATATTTGTTCTAAAAAATGATTTTTTGTTGTAAATATTAAATGAAAATGATGGAATTTTATAGATAAAAATTGAAAAATATTAAGTGAAATATAGTTTGACGAAATTTATGATTTTTCTGAATGATATGCAAAAATTTATGTTGAATGAAAATGATAGAATTTTATAGATATAAATTGAAATATTTTAAGTAAAATATAGTTTGATAATGCTTATGATTTTACTGACTGATTTGCAAAAGTTTATATTAAGTGAAAATGATATAATTTTATTAATAAGAAAGGAAAACTATTAAGTGAAAAATAGTTTGATGACGCTTACGACTTTTCTGAATGATATGCAGCTATTTATATTAAGCGGAAGTGATAGAATTTTATAGATAAAAATTGAAAATTATTAAGTAAAATATAGTTTAGTAAAGTTCGTAGTTTTAAGTGAAAATTATGAGAAGTTTATTATAAAAAAAGAAAAAAATAGTATTTTATTGATGATAAATGAAATATTTATGATAAATCTTTACTTAAAAAATTTTTATTGAATAAAAAATTTTAAAATAAATTTATATAAAATTTATTGAAAATATGTTTTGACAAAATATAATTTAAAATATTAATAATAATCTTGCAACTAATAAAATTTTTAAAGATAAAAATTATAAAATAATATTATTTTATTTTATGAATTAAATTAAAAAATGCGTGATGATTTGAGATTATTATGATTATTATCTTGATTACATAGTGGTCATTTTTTAGAATTAAGAAAAAGAATTCAAAATAGAATAATAATTATTGATGAATTACCTAGTTGATTAAAAAAAGTTAAAAATAAAGAATGAAAATATAATTTTATAAATGAAGAATGAAAATTGATAAGTAAAGATTGGTTTGATTATGTTGACAAGTTTTTTGATTGATATGCTGCTATTTATATAGAGTGAAAATGATAGAATTTTGTAGATGAAAATTGAAAAATTTTATTTGAGCAGTGGTTTGATAAAGTTTGAAAATTTTCTGAATGATTTTTTGCTATCAAAATCGAATGAGAATGATAGAATTTTATAGATGAAAAATGAAACTTATTAAGTGAACAATAGTTTGATGAAGTTTGAAAATTTTCTGAATGATATGCTAGCGTTTTTTTAGAATGAAAATGATAGAATTAGATAAGTAAAGATTGAAAATATTTATTTGAAAAATAGTTTTGATTTAGTGATGTTTTTGAATTTCATGAATGATATGCTGCTATTTATATCGAGTGAAAGTGATGGAATTTTATTAATAAAGAATGAAAATTGTTAAGTAAACAATAGTTTGATGAAGTAAAAGATTTTTCTGATTGATTTGCTGCTGTTTATATCGAATGAAAATGATAGAATTTTATTGACAAAGAATGAAAAATATTATCAAAACAATAGTTTGATGATGTAGAAAATTTTTCTGATTAGCATGCAAAAGTTTATATAGAATGAAAATGATAGAATTTTGTTGATGGATATTGAGATTTAACAAGTGAACGATAGTTTGATAAAGTTTATGATTTTTGTGGTTGGTTTGCTATTGTTTATAACAAATGAAAGTGATATAATTTTATAGACAAGTGGTGAAAAATATTGAGCAAAATATAGTTTAGTGGTGTTCGTAATTTCAAAGAATGATTTGCTGCTGTAAAAATTTTTTGAAAATGATAGAATTTTATTAACGAACATTGAAAATTTTTAAGTAATCAATAGTTTGATAAGGTTTATGATTTTTCAGAGTGATATGCGGCTGTTTATATAAGATGAAGATGACGGAATTTTATAGATAAAAATTGAGAATTATTGTTTGAAAGATAGTTTGATGAAGTACATAATTTTTCTGAATGATTTGCAGCAGTCAATTCATAGTTAAGTTGACGGACTTTTCTTAATGCAAAATGAGAACTTTTAATTAAACAATAGTTTGACCAGATTTATGACTTTGAAGAATGATTTGCTGCTGTTTATAAAGAATGAAAATGATAGAATTTTATAGATAAAAATGGAAATTATTTAAGTAATCAATAGTTTGATAAAGCTAAAAAATTTAAAAAATGATTTTAGAAAATACATTTTAATAAAGAATAGCGTTATATTGATAAAAACTGGAACATTTATAGTGAAGATATAATTAAAAAACTATTTAAAACAGAATAAAATAAAAATTCTTTTATTTTATTTTTTTAAAAAATGTATGAAGTTATTGAAGAATTATCTAATTGATTAAAAAAAATTGAAAATGAAGAATGGAAATATAATTTTATTAATGAAAAATGAGAATTATTAAGCGAACAATAGTTTAATAAGGTTTGGGATTTTGAAGAATGATTTTCAAAAGTTTATATTATACGGAAATGATATAATTTTATAGATGAAAATTGAAATATATTAAGTAAATTATAGTTTGATGAAGCATATAATTTTAAAGAATGATATGCTGCTATTTATATTAAGTGAAAATGATAGAACTTTATAAATAGAAATTGAGAAATATTAAGTAAAACACGATTTGATGACGTTAATTTTTTTTCTGAATGATGTGCAGAAATTTATATTAAATGAAAATGATAGAATTTTATTAATAAAAAATGAAAGATAATAAGTGAAAAATAGTTTAATAATGTTAATAATTTTAAAGAATGATTTGCTGGCATTTATATACATTGAAAATGATATAATTTTATTGATAAAAATTGAAAATTAATAAGTGAAATATAGTTTGATAGAATTTATGATTTTTCAGAATGATTTGCTAAAATCTATATTGAATGAAAGTGATATAACTTTATAGATAAGAATTGAAAATTAATAAATAAAAAATAGTTTGATGAAGCATTTAGTTTTAAAGATTGATTTGCTGCTATAAAAATTGAGTGAAAATGATAGAATTTTATTAATAAAGAATGAAAAAAAATAAGTAAAAAATAGTTTTATTTTGTTTATCCATTTTCTGAATGACTTGCTACTGTAAAAATCAAAAGAAAATGATAGAATTTTATAGATAAAAATTGAAATTTTATAAGTAAGCAATAGTTTGATGATGCTAATAATTTTATTGAATGATTTGCAAAAATATATATTAAATGAAAATGATGGAATTATATAAATGAAAGTTGAAAATTATTAAGTGAAATATAGTTTGATAGGATTTATGATTTTAATGAATGATTTGTAAAAATTTATATTCAATGAAAATGATATAATTTCATAAATAAAAAATGAAAAATATTAAGTAAAATTTAGTTTGATGATGTTTAGAATTTTAGTGATTGATTTGCTAGAGTTTACATTAATTGAAAATGATTTAATTTTATAAATAGAAAATGAAAATTTTTAAGCGAAATTTAGTTTGATAGAGCATATAATTTTTCTGAATGATTTGCGGTTGTTAAAATAAAATGAAAATGATAGAATTTTGTTAATAAAAAATGAAAATTTTTATGCAATCAATAGTTTGATGATGTTGCTAATTTTGTTGAATGATTTTCAAAAGTTTATATTGAATGAAAGTGATAGAATTTTATTAATAAAGAATGAAATCTTTTAAGTAATCAATAGTTTGATGAAATTTATAATTTTAATAGTTGATATGCTATTATTTATATTAAGTGAAAATGACGGAATTTTATAAATAAAAATGGAAATTATTTATCTAAATAGTAGTTTAATAATTTTAATTCATTTGATAATTGATTTAGAAGGATTCAATACAATAATAATTAGTATTTTATTGATGAAAATTGAAACATATTAAATGATTTTATATTCAATAAATTATTAAAAAAATAACAAATTATAAAGTAAATATTTATTTAAATAAAATTAAGTAATGTATGAAATTGTTGAAAAGTTATCTAATTGGTTTAAAAAAATTAAAAATGAAAAGTGAAAGTATAATATTATGAACAAAGATTGAAAATTAATAACTAAATTATAGTTTGATGATATTTATGACTTTTTGAATAATTTATAAAAGTTTGAATTAATTGATTATGATAGAATTTTATAGATGAAAATTGAAAATTATTAAGTAAAATATAGTTTAGTAAAATTTATAGATATGAAAATTGATTTTAGAAAGTTTTTTATAATAAAAAACATTATTTTATTGATAAAAAATGAAATATTTATAAAAATTTTATATTCGAAAAAATATTTTAAATACAAAAATTATAAAATAAATTTATATGTTTCTAAAAATATATAATAATGTATAGAGAAAATTATAGTGTTGTTGAAAAATTATTTAATTGATTAGAAAAAGTTAGAAATAATGAATGAAAATATAATCTCGTAGATGAAAAATGAAATCTTTTAAGTGATGAATAGTTTGATAAAATAGAAGAATTTTCTTGAGACATTTTTTTAGTTTATATTAAACAGAAATGATATAATTTTATAAATAAAACTTGAGAAATATTAAATAAGGAATAGTTTAAAGAAATAGAAAATTTTGAAGAATGAATCATGGGAGTTTATGTTAAATGAAAATGATAGAATTTTGTAAATGAAAATTGAGAATTAATAAGTGAAGAATAGTTTGATAAAGCATATAACTTTAAAGAATGATTTGCACCAGTTCATAAATAGAGATGATAGAATTTTATTGACAGAAACTGAAAAATATTAACTAAGAAATAGTTTGATGATGTTTATCATTTTTCTAATTGATTCGCAGAAGTTTATAAAGAATGAAAATGATAGAATTTTATTAGCAAAAAATGAAAATTATTAAGTAAAAAATAGTTTGAAAAAATAGAAAATTTTTTTAATTGATTCGCAAAAGTTTATAAAGAATGAAAATGATAGAATTTTATAGACAAAAATTGAAAATTATTAAGTAAAAAATAGTTTAAAAAAATAGAAAATTTTCATAATTGGTTTGCAAAAGTTTATATTGATTAGAAATGATAGAATTTTATTGATGAAAAATGAAATTTTTTAAGTGAAATATAGTTTGATGAAGTAGGAAATTTTGAAGAATGATTTGTTAGAGTATATATTGAGTGAAAATGATAGAATTTCATAAATAAAAAATGAAAAATATTAAGCAAAAAATAGTTTGATAAAGTAAAAGATTTTTCTAATTGATATAGCAAAGTATATAAAGAATGAAAATGATAGAATTAGATAGATAAAAATTGAAAAATTCTATTTAAAAAATAGTTTGATGATATAAAAGATTTTTCTAATTGATTTGGTGTTATTTATGTAGAATGAAAATGACGGAATTTTATTAATGAAAAATGAAAAATCTTAAGTAAAAAATAGTTTGATGATATTTCAAATTTTAAAGATTGATTTGCAAAAATTTATATTGAATGAAAGTGATAGAATTTCATAGATGAAGAATGAAAAATATTGAGTAAAAAATAGTTTGATGAAATAGAAGATTTTGATGAATGATTTGCAAAAGTATTTATTGAATGAAAATGATACAATTATATAGATAAAAACTGAAAATTATTACGTAAAACATAGTTTGATAAATCTTATAGTTTTTCTGACTGATTTGCTTTAGTTTATATTAAATGAAAATGATAGAATTAGATAAATAAAAAATGAAAGTTATTAAGTAGACAATAGTTTGATGAAAGTTATTATTTTAAAGATTGATTTGCTGAAGTTAAGATTAAAAGAAGATGATATAATTTTATAAATGAAAAATGAAAGTTATTAAGCAAAATATAGTTTGATAGAGTTTATCATTTTAAAGAATGATTTGCTGGTGTTTAGATTGAATGAAGATGACGGAATTATATAGATAAAAACTGAAAATTTTTAAGTAAATAGTAGCTTGAAGACTTCAGCTCATTTAATAATTGATTTTGAGAGGTTTATTATAACGAAGAATATTATAATATTGATAAAAAATGAAATATTTTTAATAGTTTTTTATTTTCTAAATTGTTTAAAAATAAAAATTAATAAAAAAATTATAAAATAAATTCATTTATTTAATTAAAAAGAGTTAATGTATAGAACTATAGAAGAATTTTCTAATTGAATAAAAGTAATTAAAATTAAAAAATGAAAATATAATTTTATTGATAAAGGATGAAAATTATTAAGTAAAGAACATTTTAATAAATATTTAGGATTTTCTGAATGATATGCTGCTATTCATATTGTTTGAAAATGATAGAATTTCATAGATGAAAAATGAAATCTTTTAAGTAAACAATAGTTTGATGATGCATAGAATTTTCAAGAATGATATGCAGCTGTTTATATAGAGTGAAAATGACGGAATTTTATAGATAAAAAATTAAATTATTTAAGTAAAGAATAGTTTGACTATGCTTATAGTTTTTCTAATTGACTTGCTATTATAAAAGTAAATTGAAAATGACGGAATTAGATAGACAAGAAATGAAATTTCTTAAGTAAACAATAGTTTGATGACGCAAAAGATTTTTTTAAGCAATATGGAAAAGTTTATATTAAATGAAAATGATAGAATTTTATTGATAAAAATTGACATTTGATAAGTAAAATATAGTCTGATGATATTTATGAAATTGAATACTGATTTTGAAAAATTTCTTATGAGTATGAATACTATATAATTGATAAAAAATGAAATATTTATAATGATTTTATGTTTGATAGATTATTTGAGTATAATATTAATAAAAAAATATGTGTTTGTTATAGATTAATTAAAGATGAAGAAAAAGGATACAATTTTATAGACAAAAACTGAAATTTAATAAGTAATGAATAGTTTAATATGCGGGATTTCCATCTTTCTGAATGATATGTTCCTATTAAATTTAAATGAAAATGATAGAATTTTATAAATAAAAGATGAAAATTGATAAGTGAGCAATATTTTGATAATGCTTGTGATTTTGTTGAATGATATGCACCTGTTTATATTAAATGAAAATGATAGAATTTTATAGATAAACGTTGAAATTATTTATGTAAAATATAGTTTGATAATGTTTATTAGTTTTCAGAATGATATGCTGCTGTAGAAATAAAAAGAAAGTGATAGAATTTTATAAATGAAAATTGTAACTTTTTTTTTAATCAATAGTTTGATAATATTCGTAATTTTTTTGAATGATTTGCTGCTGTTTATATAGAATGAAAATGATAGAATTTTATAGATAAAAAACTAAATTTTATAAGTAAAATATGGTTTGACGAAGTTCGTGATTTTAAGAAACGATATGCAAAAGTTTATATAAAATGAAAATGATAGAATTATATAGATAAAAATTGAAAAATAGTATATGAAACATAGTTTAAAAATGAATATGATTTTTAAAATTAATTTTAAATTTTTTTTATAGTAAAAATAGCAAAATATTAGTAAAAAATAAAAAAATAAAATTATTTTTATTTTGAGATTATGAAAGATGCATAAAGCTGAAAAAAAAGAAAATATATGAATTATACAAAAAAAAAAAATAAAGAAAAGAATAAAAAAGAAGATAAAAAATTAAAAAATAATAAAGTGTATAAAAAAATTGTAAATGATAAATATGAATATAATTTTATTGACGAAGAATGAAATTTATTAAGCAAAAAATAGTTTTGCAGTGCTTATAATTTTAAAGATTGATATGCTGCTGTAAAGATTGAATGAAAATGATAGAATTTTATAGATGAAAATTGAAATTTTTTGTTTGAACAATAGTTTGACGATGTTTATAGCTTTTATGAATGATATGCTACTATTAAAATAAAATGAAAATGATAGAATTTTATAGATAAAGAATGAAATATTTTATTTAATTATTAGTTTGAAGAAGCTTATGTTTTTTATAAATGATATGCAGATGTTAAAATTAAATGAAAATGATAGAATTTTATAAACAAAGATTGAAATTTTTTAAGTAAATAGTAGTTTAATGCATGCGGTTCTCATTCAAAATGATTTTATGTAGTTTTTCATAATAAAAGGCAATACTATATTGATAGAAAATGAAATGTTTATAATAAATTTTTGTTAAAGAAAATATTTAAAAAATAAAAAAATTATAAAATAATTTTTATGATTTTAGTTCTTTTATAAGATAATGTATAAGGTTATTGAAAAGATATCTAATTGATTAAAGATAGTTAAAGATGAAAATTGAAAATTCAATTTTATTGATGATAATTGAAAATTATTAAGTAAAATATAGTTTGATAAAGTTTATGATTTTAAAAAATGATTTGCAAGAGTTTATATTGAATGAAAGTGATAGAATTTTATTAATGAAAATTGAAAATTAATAAGTAAAATATAGTTTAATAAAGTCAAAAATTTTAAAGAATGATTTGCTAATGTTTATATTAAATTAAAATGATAGAATTTTATAGATGAAAATTGAAATTTTTTAAGTAATCAATGGTTTGACAAAATTTATAGTTTTTCAGAGTGATATGCAGCTATAAAAATTAATTGAAAATGATAGAACTTTATAGACAAAAATAGAAATTTTTTATATAAACAATAGTTTGATGAAGCTTACAATTTTCGTTGATGATATGCTAATATTAAAATCGAATGAAAATGATAGAATTTTATTGATAAAAATTGAAATTATTTAAGTAAAATATAGTTTGATGAATGTGGTTATTATTCAGTTTGATTTTATGTAGTTTTTTATAATAAAAAGCAATTTTATATTGATAGAAGACGAAATGCTTATAATAAATTTTTATTAAAGAAAATATTTAAAAGATAAAGAAATTATAAAAATATTATTTAAATTTTTTATTATAAGATAATGTATGAAGTTATTAGAGAATTACCTAATTGATTAAAAAAAGTTAAAAATAAATGAAAATATAATATTATTAATGAAAAATGAGAATTATTAAGTAAAATATAGTTTGATAAAATTCATGATTTTAAAGAATGATATGCTATTGTTAA